>Ga0116174_10000889_pt1 | contig 28769 bp, 16 predicted proteins | sample AD_UKC087_MetaG_FD_89801 | JGI IMG/M metagenome (GOLD analysis project Ga0116174, IMG submission 89801) | Active sludge microbial communities of municipal wastewater-treating anaerobic digesters from USA - AD_UKC087_MetaG | ecosystem: Engineered > Bioreactor > Anaerobic > Digestate | place: USA...
CAGAAACTCAAAAGATTGAAGTCTAATTCCTGTCCGTCAACATGGAATTCTTCCGCGCCAGTTTTACGCTTGATGGTTAATCGCCCCAGATTTTGTGCCATGGTTTCTGCCTCGTTAGTGAATTTGACGATGATATCAGTATGAATAATATTATCAGACAGTCGGAATTTTTATTTGTTACGATATTCATAATGAAAGTACCCGTATGTTACATTTGGCAAACACGCTTTTATGCTATCATATGTTTGTTAGATTGATGTTCTAGCTTTTATTAAAAATTTCATATGCTTGACAATAGTTAGATAGATTCTTGCCATGCGAATTGTGGAGGAAAAATGCCTGGTCTTCATTTCTATAAACTCGATCTTCACACTCATACTCCTGCCTCTAAATGCTATTTAAACAAAAATGACACGGCCGAACAATTCGTAAAAGCTGCTATCGAGAAGGGATTAGCCGGAATTGCAATTACGGACCATAACACAGCAGAATGGATTGATCGAATTCAAGAGGCTGCACAGGATACATCTTTAGTGATTTTTCCTGGTGTAGAGATTACTTTACAACAGGGTTATCATCTGGTAGCTATTTTTGACCCCAGTATGAAACAAAGAGATGTAGAAAATTTCCTGGGCGCCATTGGTATAAAGCCTGAGGAGTTTGGAAAATCGGAAACTTATTGCACACAGAATCTAGATGATGTGCTCTCTTTGATTCATGATCGTAATGGCTTGGCAATTCTAGCTCATATTGACTTAGCTAAAGGCTTATTCTATGAGCAAATGGTTCTTAGAGAGAAGGGAAAGGTTAGCGTTCCCACTACTTGCAGTGGATTATTTAATTCAGCAGATTATGATGCTGTTGAAACTTCGACGGGAACCTTGCCTAACGGATTTGATACTGAACATCACTTTAAAAGATTCCCAGTTGTGATTCAGTCGTCAGATAATCCAAGCCAAGAACAACCTACCAAACATTCATATACTGGGCTTGGCACTAGTTACACATGGTATAAATTGGATACAGTTAACATTGAAGGGATCAGACAATGCTTTGCTGATTCTGAAGTACGTATTTGTTTAATGGGGCAATATGTTGAAACTGGTTATTCCAAAATTATTAGCATGAAGATTGGTAATGATGGATTTTTGCGAAATCAAGATTTTCAATTCCACGCAGGATTAAACTGTTTAATTGGTGGCAAGGGGGTCGGAAAATCACTGGCAGTTGAACTACTGCGATTTGGACTGTTTCAAGCGCCAAGAGATGAATATCTTCTGGCTGACCATGTTGGCAAGCTAGATCTTCAATTTGCCCCCGGGAACTGGGTCGAAATTGTTTATCAAGTTGTCGATGGAACCCAGTTTCAAATTCGCAGAACTTTTCTGGGAAGAATCAAAGCCAAAAGTTCAGAGATCGAATCTGAAGTAATGTGCAAAAATATATCAGATGGCGAGCAATATACTGGTGATATTGCACGTTTGTTTCCTGTTTTGGCATACAGCCAGACTGAGGTAATTAAAATTGCAGAAAACAAAAACGCTCAACTGGAGCTGATTGACCGTTTCATCGATACCCATCAATTCGAACAAGAAATTACTGCTATTCAAAATAAGCTACGTGATAATGATATTGAATTGAATGCAGCAATTCATGCGCAAAACCTTCTTGAGTCATGCAAAAATGAGATCGAGGTTTTGACTAAACAGATACAGATGATTGATCGGCTACTGGCTGATCCTGTACTAGATGCTATGAAAGCAGCAGAGAAGAAGTATGCAGCTTTTGAAGCACAATTAAAAGCCATTGATGAATTGATTAATCGTATTCGCCTTTGGAAATCGGACTTGAGAAATTTGGATATAACGAGACTCCCTGAAAGCCTAACGAAAGACAAAATCCTATCGGAAACTCAGGCCAAGGCTGAACAAGGCGTCCCTATCATTAATCAATCGCTAGAGACTTTATTGCCTAAATTGACAGAAATTAAAGCAGAGATTGATAAGGCTTTTCAAGCTTGGAAGCCGGAATACGATCAAATTTTTGCACAACATACTGCGTTATTACAAGAAGCCGGTGGAAATTGGACTGTAAAAAATAACGAACGAAAGCAATTAGAAAACCAACTAAATGATAGGCGGCATGAAGAACAGGAGCTTAATGCTAAAAGCAAAAAACTTCCCGAACTATTAAAAGCTCGGAATGTACTCCTTGACGATTTAGAGCGTGCTTATCGTAAGCGATATGATCTGCGGAAAAGCAAGTATGATCAACTTACGGAGTTATCAGGTAAAAAATTGCGCCTCTTATTAGATTATAGTGTTGATCGCAGTCAATTCGGAAGTGATCTTGCAGAATTGTTGCGTGGAGGCCAAAATGGGATCCAAATTGGGGAACGCCAAAAAATTACAGATAGTATCAGTCCCAGGCGGTTAGTGGCTCTCGTATTAGATAGCGATTACGTCCGCCTTGCCGCGGAAGCTGAGATAACAGAATTATGGGCCAAACGAGTAATTGACAAACTATGGTCCTCTAACGATTTTACTCAAGTACTAAGGCTTCAACATGCTTGCTTCCCTGGCGATATTCCTTCAATCCAGTTCAGGAAGGAAGGTGGAAAGTATAGCGAATTAGATCAATTATCAGTTGGTCAGAAATGTACCGCTTTGTTAATTATTGCTCTTTGTGACGGGACAATGCCTGTAGTGATTGACCAGCCCGAAGATGCATTAGATATTATCTCGGTCTGGGAAGACATAGCCCAAAAGCTTCGGCGTGGTAAAAACACGCGCCAGTTCATCCTCACGACACATAATTCGAGTGTTGCGGTTGCTTCAGATAGCGACCAATTTATTGTGCTGAAGGCAGAAGCCACTTTTGGCCAAATAATCGCTTCTGGCGCTATTGATCGTTTAGATGTGCGTCAGGCAGTAATTGATCACCTTGAAGGTGGTAACGAGCCCTATAAACTGCGCGCCCGAAAATACAACATACATTAATGCCACAGAACGTTAGCTGAATGGATACGGAAAACGCTCGGAGAAATACACTATTACTTAATTGGCTCAGGCATGTGTCGTCTTACTTAGATTTGACAACCATCCCAATTAGCGAATTAGGATTATCTGAGTCTCCTTATAATGCGTTGGGACGGGCTGGCATTACCAATTTTTCTGCTTTATTGAAAAACTTTGAGCAGGTATTTGCCTGTGAAATAAAACACCTCACCCCGGAAAAAGTAAAAGAAGTTCAGGGTAAGCTTGGCCTATGGCTCAAAAATCATTTGGAGCGAAGAACAGAACAAGTCGCACCCGCTGAAACTCAAGATCCTGAACGCCCGTTCGACCAGGCTGAGACTGATGAAATAGCACAAAATATTAGCTTTTGGTTTGCCCTTCGAAAAACAGTGCATCCACAGGTTATTGAACAATTTGATGCCGAAGCTGATATTACAGAATATTTAGACGAATTTAGAGATTCTCGGGACAAAAGGGAAAAGAGCAAAAGACGAGATAAGAAGCCCGTTCTCCCAATACCACTGCAGTCCAAAATGGCACTGGAGATCAGTATTCTTAGATTTTTACAAAGCCTCTTACCAACCCACAAAAAAGTTATCTTAGATTTCTATGGTTTTTATGCAGGCCAACCAGTAACTTTACAAATAGCAGCAAATCTCCACGGAATCACTCGGGAAAGAATCCGGCAAATTAAGATCCAGGTCTTGGATATATTCCATAGACAGCAGCATTACCTGACGTTGGAAGCTTACATAAAATCTCTAATCAAGCCTGAAAATGGGATCATATCTAATCAGCGCCTCATCGAAAAAATGAATCATGAGCTTGAACACTCAGGTTGGAAAGCCGATGGAATTCTGGCTCTTTATCGTGACCATAACAAAACCTATAAATTGTTAGAAGTTGTGTATTTAAGTTTTATTGATAGCTGGAGTTCCTCAGATTATCCATTTGACACAATCAGCATGATTGCCCAGACAATTACCGAGATAATTAGAAAAGCAAACACGCCTTTACATTGGAATAATCTGTATCAACGTCTCACGGCAAAAGAGGGGTTGTACTCGCTGGATGAGGAATTTGCCATTGCTATCATTAATAGAATGCGTGATGTTGATAAAGTTGAACAACTGCCAAGTGGCGCCTGGGTATTACCCAGCACGCTTTCCAAACGCCAAAACAGGGTGATCTTTGTTCTAAAGCAAATCGGAGAACCTGCTCATTTTACAGAGATTACACGAGTTCACAAACAATTATTTCCAGAAATTGAAGCAGAGCCACATAATATTCATGCTGTTTTAGGCAGTAATCCGAAATTTGTTCGAGTAGGTAGGGGCAAATATGGATTATCTGAATGGGGATTGCACGATGATGGCAATTTGGCAAATGCAGTCAGACGTGTATTGATTGAGGCGAAAACCCCCCTGAACTTAGACGAAATTATTACTGAGGTATTGAAAACATGGGAGGTATCAACTAACTCTATAGTCATAGCAATTCAAAATGATGCGCGCTTTGAAAAAACCGCAGAAGGAAAATACAAACTCACACCTCTCGGTCAGACAATCAAGAAAACCCATAAACGTTCAGATGATACGCGGCGTAATCGTATATTATATGTGCTTCAAATCATAAATCACCCCGAGACATATCAACAAATTACTCAAACGCATAATGAGTTGTTTCCTGATAAAACGTTAACTTCTCCTTATGTCTTAATGATTCTGAACAAGAACAAAGACCTGTTTGTGTGCCTTGAACGTTCAATCTTTGGATTGGTTCAGTGGGGTGTTAATAAGGATGAGTATATTGCTGATAAAATATATACACGGTTATCGGAAACCGGTGAACCGATATACATTGGCGGAGGCCCATTAAAATTTTCGCGAATGTACGGCTTCACTCAAGAGGAAATTCGATCAGCGGGTTTGCGCGATGACCGCCTAAAAATAATCAATGATTACCTCGTTTTGTCCGAATGGGGTGCTGAAGCCACTGCTGAAAAAATTCAGCTCCATGAAATTTGGCTTCACACAGGTATCTCTTTTGCCGAGGCGGATGATTAACCAGCATGGCAAATTACACCAATTATCTCCTGTTCAATAATGAGTTTATCAAAAAATTAGCGCCATCGGCTGAAGAAGAATCGACGGCCTGGAGTTTTATTCGTTCTACGGCTCGAGAGTATTACCGCCAGGCGGATTTTAGTTCGCCTGCTCGCATGGCTCAAACTTTCATTCGTCCATTACTACAAATACAGGCTCTGGATATGTCGCCTGCCGGGTTGGTGAACGAGGGAGAGTTTCTGCTGGCTGCTCCTTGGGATTTAGACCATCCGCTTGGCGTCATTTGGGTTGCTCCTCACGGTGTAAACCTCGATGGATACGATGAGCATCAACGCATCATAAAAGGCCAGCATTGGATGCAAAAAACGATCGAGTCAGCTCGACGCGCTAACCTGCGCTGGGCTGTACTTACAAATGGCGATTGTTGGCGGTTGCTAGATGCACAACATTTGCGCTGCTATGAAGCCTACCTGGAGATTAATTTACAGGTTCTCATCAAGGCGCATGAACCTTCTGCCGACCTGTACCTGGCAGCGCATTTGTTTTTCACGATATTCCAACTGAATAACAGCTTTGATGAAGGCGGCAGTGGATTAGTTGATCTGCTTGAGCATTCTCAACATGCCACAGAGAAAACTGAGCGCTATCTCAAGCAGGCTGTATGCGATAGCCTGGATACTCCAGGCGGTGAAGATGGCATTATGGCTTACCTGTGCCTGGGGTTAGTCCGGGCCGTAGATCCAACAGGAGACCATATTTTCACTGAAGAAGAGCGCAGCCAGATTTACCAGGATGCAACCTACCTGCTCTACCGACTGTTGTTTATTTTATATGCTGAAGCCCGTGGTCTATTGCCTGCTGGACAGACAGAATATCAGACAGTGAGCCTCGAGACGCTTGTTAATGAAGCGATTCAGATGGTTGTTAATCCACAGCCAACCAGCATCCGTCCCACTAGCCTGTGGGATGGGTTGACAGCATTGTTCAACTTTATAGATATTGGCGACCCGCCTTTGAGCATTCCACCTTTTGACGGTGGTCTATTTGATGACAGTGACCGTCCTTACCTCAGCCACTTCAAACTGGACAATAGTTTTGTGGCTCCTGCACTCTATCATTTAGCATATGAACTGGATGCTCAAAATATTACCCAGCCAAACCGGATAGATTACCGTGACCTTTCAGTGCGTCATCTGGGTAGTCTTTACGAGGGTATGATTGAGTACCGGCTTTATATTGCTGAAGGGGATCTACTGGCGCGCCGCGAAAAGGATGGTCGCGTACGTTTTGTGCGCCAGAGCGAGGTAGGGGCAGATTTTGCTGGCGAGAAAATTTCAGCCGGGCAGGTTTACTTTGCCCAGAGCCCGCATGAGCGTAAAAGTACCGGCACCCATTACACTGCCGAAGAATTTGTGGAAAAACTGGTACGGCAGACTGTGCTGCGCCTGTTGGAGGAGCGTTGGGCTGCTTTTGAACCGCAATTGGCCGGTTGGTTGGCAGAGCTGCCAACCTTGCCTACCGCCGAAAAACACAGTGCCATGCGCCATTATATTGATGAACGTCTGGAAGAATTTATAGATCAGCAGGTATTATCTCTGCGCGTCTGCGACCCAGCCATGGGCAGTGGGCATTTCCTGGTGCATACGGCTCATCAAATCACCCGATTTATCCTGCACACATTGGGCCAAACCATTTGGGATAATCCCAACATGGACCTGTCTCCAGAACGGTGGCGTCGGCAGGTAGTGGAACACTGTCTGTACGGTGTGGATATCAATCCCATGGCAGTTGAACTGGCCAAGCTGTCGCTGTGGCTGGCGACCATGCAGTCGGACCGTCCGCTCTCATTTTTGGATCATCACCTGAAATGTGGTAACAGTCTGCTGGGTGTCCGTTTTGATGAGATTCAGATGGCGCTGCGAGGTGATGGCTTGAGCCAGGTCACGCGCAAATCGGCTCTGGCCGAGGCACGGGGGCAGTACAGCCTGTCAATTGATTCACGCGCCGAACAAGCGGTTGAAGATGCCGTACGCTATTTGGACCGGCTGGCGCAGCGTGATGCCAGCCAGATTGATGGCGTGGCAGCCCAAAAAACAGATTATTGCACCGCCCGGCAGCGGCTGGATGCCTATCGCGCAGTAGGAGATTTCTTGACGGCATTAAAAATGGGCCTGAAAGCCAGCCCCGCCAATGTGCAGGCAATTGCACTGGCGCTGGAACACGGTGAGCTGCCCAAGACTAAAGAACAGATATTAATACTCGATAAAGCAACCAACTTACTGGCTGATAAGCAAACTTTTCATTGGGAGATCGAATATCCTGAAATTTTTCTGCCAATAGATTCTCCTGGATTTGATATTGTATTGGGTAATCCACCGTTTATGGGAGGATCTTTAATCAGTTCACAAGCAGGCAACGAGTTTCTTGTATATCTTAAAAAATCGTATTTGGATTCGGAATCCCAAACAGATCTCTGTGCATATTTTTTTAGACTTGGCTTCACTTTGTTAAGAAAATATTGCTATCTGGGAATGGTCTCCACCAATACAATCTCTCAAGGAGATACGAGAAAAACCGGATTGGCATACATACTAAAAAATGATGGACTAATAGTTTATGCGGATCGGTTTATTAAATGGCCTGGTGATGCCACTGTTGAAGTAAATCTTATTTGCATAAAAAAGTATCATCTTGCGAATTCTCCAAGCACTCAGTGTATATTGGATGGTATTGAAGTGCCATTTATCTCGTCAAGACTAGATGATACTATTGAAATAGAACCTCACCATCTACATCAAAACGTAAAACAAGCATTTTTAGGGGATTCTCTCAAAGGGATAGGTTTTGTAATTACTCAAGATGAGGCAAATTACCTAATCCAAAAAAATGCAATGAATAGAGATTGTATTCTTCCATTCCCAAATGGTATAGATATAAACAACGATCCATTAAGTAGACCGAGCAGATATGTTATTTGTTTTTATGATTGGGATTTAAGCAAAGCCAAACGATACCCAGATCTCTTAAAAATAGTGGAAGATCGTGTAAAACCTCAACGGGAACGGACACGAAGCGATGTTCCTGTTCAGGTCCGGCGAAAAGAACTATGGTGGTTGTTTGGATCACCATCAACAGAACTATACAAACATATAAGTGGTTTATCATTTGTATTAGCTAGAAGTCGCGTAAGCGAATATAACATAATTGTAAAAATTCCTACTGACATGCGATTTGGTGACTCATTGGTAGTTTTTGCCTATGATGACTACTACCACTTCGCTTTGCTGCAATCCTGGATTCACGAAGTCTGGCTGCGGCGACAGGCATCTACATTAGAATCAAGAAATCGATACACCCCCACCGACTGTTTCCAGACCTTTCCCTTCCCGCAAGCCCCTGCGTCCCGGCAAACCGCGGCTGCGCTGGCTGCCGGGCAAGCATTTTATGAATACCGCCAGCAAATACTGCTGGCGCGCCAGCTTGGGCTTACCAAACTCTATAATTTAATAAATGATCCTGCCTGCCTGGATGAAGATATCCAGCAAATGCGTAAACTGCAAATCGAAATGGATGGCTCTATTCTGGCCCGTTACAGTTGGGAAGATATTGAGCTAAGGCATGATTTCTACCCCAATGATCGCCAGAAGGTGCGCTATATGCCCAACGCGGCTGCCCAACGTGAAGTCTTTACCCGCCTGATGGTGCTCAATCAGCAAATTGCAGCCATTGAGGCTGCCCAGGGGCTGCAGCCCGGCCCTGCCGACGAATCCGAAGACGAAGAGGAAGAATAAAATGGGTGATCAGTTAAACTTATTTAGCGATGCCCCCAGAAACATTGACCCGGGCGAACAGATCCTTGAACCGATCATGTTAGATAAGAACAAGGATCAGGCGCGAACGGCGTCCGAGTTGGTTCCCCTAAATTCAAGATTTTTTGTGACTCAAAAATATGATATTACTGAGAATCTGTTAGGTCGTCTCCTGCGGGTTATTCAAGAGACAAAAGAAGATAAGTTAAGCCGAAAAGAGATATCATCTATATTAACCATCCCTAACAAAAGAATAGATGGATTATCGGCATTTGCAACAAAGGCTGAATTAATTACTACAAATAACTATCTCACTTCCTTCGGATCCTTAGCATTGAATTTGGATCCTTATTTGTTAAATTATGGGTTGCTTTGGTTTATTCATTATCTTGTGGTGTCCAATGCTCAATTAATATTATGGAGCCGCTTATTCAACTCTGTCTTTTATCAAGTTGATGAAATAAAGTCGTCAGATGTGATGCTTTATTTTAGTGATGCTCAAGGAACAATGAATGAAAAAAACTATCAAAAAACCGGACGTGATGAACTCAAGTCCGTATTATCTACTTACACAGATGGGTTATTTAAACCTTTGGGTTTGTTATATCGTTCTAATGATAGAAAATATATGGTTATCACTGATGAGTTTCCCATTCCCCCCGCTGTCTGGTTGGCAAGCATCCTGGCCTACCGTGACCGCTATTACCCCGGCGCCGTCTCGCTAGAGACCGGACTGCTGGTAGAGGCGCATTTCAGCCCGGGGCGGCTCTTCCGGCAAAACGAAACGCGGGTGCGCCAGATGCTGGACCGTATGCACAATCTGGGTCTTCTCACTGTAGAACGTGGCCTGGGGCTGGATCAGGTCCGTTTCAAGCGCGAATTCACCTGGCTATCGGCTATAGCGCAGCACCTGCAGGAGGCAAAGTGAACTTTTTCGATTACCTTGATATTCAAAAGCAGGAAGATCGGCAAGCCTTCCTTATTCATGGCCCGGCAAGGGCAGGAAAATCGCGTTTTGTACAACAGGCCTGCCAGTTGCGATCCGGCTTATTCTTACTCGACCTGCTGGAGCAGTTTGGCGCTATCCCGAATTTAAAGCTGCGAGATTTTAGATCTGAGCCGTTGCAGCGCTATCTGCTGCAGTATACCTGCCCACCTGGCACACACACTCTGCTGGTCGATAACGGAGATTTTCTTTTCAATACCTGGTCGCACGGTGATAAAAACGATTTGATTCAGTGGATGCGTTATTCACTACGTACGCCAGCAGTTATTGATAAAACCCTGATACTGGTTGTGCAAACCGATGGCGTGTTTTCAGCAGCGAATCTGCTCAATGATCAGGGCAACTCTCGCATCTTGGCGTTGAGTAATTTTGAAGCACTATAAGTAGGGAGAAAAGCTCATGGCAAAAATTGTTGAAAAAATCCAATTCTACGCTGCTTATGGCAGTCAGGTTCGCCTGCACGATCACTTTTATAGTGATGAGGAAAACCGTAGCCGCCTAAGTGGTTACATGCCCATTCGCTCACATCGCGAGGCTTTCTTAACCCTGGCCGCATCTCAACTACCAGACCGCACGAACAAGGATAAGGTCTTCATGTTGACCGGCTCATTTGGAACCGGTAAATCCCATTTATGCTTAATGCTGGCCAATTACTTTTCTTCCAAAATCACCTCACCAGAACTGGAAGATTTTTTAGAAAACTGGAAACAACGGGATCCAGAAGGCGCCAATCGCATTAGACATATGCGTGGCGAAGGGCGTTACTTGGTGGCTATTTGCGAATTTGGCACCAGTAAACCATTCGAAGATATGATCCTGTCCGCGATTGAAGAAACGTTGGAAAAAGAAGGGGCCGACGATATTCGGGTTAACTCGTTATTCAAAGCCGCATTACACTGGATAGAGGAGCGCGAACTACAACAACAATCAGGCGAACCAGCTGGGAAGCTATTAGATGTATTCGTCGACTTGCTGAGTAAAGAAGATCCCGATTCAGATCTGGAAGAAATGAAGCGCAACCTGGCTGCCAACAGCACTCAGGCAATTGAAATCTTTCAGGCAACATTTGAAAAATGTACCGGGCAACGGTTTAGCATCCTTACTGACAGCTTAGAGAGTGTCCTTAAAGACCTGCTTCGAAGTCCAGAGTTTCGCAAACGATATCGGGGTCTGGTCATACTGGCCGATGAATTTGGCTATGCTTTGGGCGATGGGCGAGTGCCTATTAGCACCTTCCATGCCTTTGCTGAGATGTCAAAAGATGGGGTAGATGGGATTCCTGTCATCTTTATTGGAGTTGGTCACCGCCGGTTTGAAGCTTATGGCGCGGGTACAGCGCTGCAGGCCGACTTTAGGGTTGTTAAAGATCGGGTGACGGAAGTCAGTCTGCAATCTGAGGAACTGGAGCAGATTATCGCTGCGTTGGTTTCGCCCTTTGATGAATGGAAACAAACAATCAAGGGAGAGTATTTGTTCACCAATATGGCCAGCCAGGCTCGTAAGGCCAAATTATTCGATTACTTGGATGAACCTGAGTTGCTGGAACAGATTGTGTGTAGCATTTATCCAATGCACCCAATGGCGGTCTACTGCCTGACAAAAATGTCGCAAGAATTAGGATCAGCTACCCGTTCTGTTTTCTCGTTTTTTCGCAATGTTAGTGGGGGACAGGCTCAGGCTCCGGGTAGTTACCCCTGGTATGTTGAAGAAACCGAGATATACCAGCCTGATGGTACCTATAACATCTATACTCCCGACCTGCTTGTAACCTATTTCCAAAGGGAAATTCAAACCTCAAACCAGGATGTTCGCCCAGAAATCCACGAACAAATCCGGAATTATAGGGCAGCATTAGAAGAGGCGCAAAAAGTAGCCAGAGAATCTTTCACTGGAATGATTGACCCACTCACTCAGCAGATATTGGACTTGATGTTTGTGTACCGGGTAAGCGGCATTCCGGTTAATGGATCAAATCTGCGCAGTGGGTTGAATCTGAACAAGCCGCAAGATCAAAAAAGACTGGATAGTGAATTAGTCATTCTTAAGGAAAAGAAGATCATTTTCCTTGGCAACGGTAATGAGTTTGAATTCCGGCGCAGTAACATGGCTGATCTGGACACGCTGATTGCTGCCACCCGAGCCGAGATTGCCACTCAACCGTTCAATTCAGCTGAAAAACTTTCGTCTCTGGCCCCCAATATGATGGAACTATGGACGATAGGACGAGATCACAATGCACATTATCAAGGTGATAAACGCCTAAAACGAATTTTTGCCACCCCTCAAGATTTGTTCAAAAAATTTCCACAAAGTGACAGCATCGAGCTGACATTCTGGCAAAAACTAGAACAAGAAAGACGAAACATTCGAGGGTGGGGTGAACGTTACGAAGGTGTAATGGTATATGTGGTATGTGAGACTGAGGATGATATTCTACTTGCCCAAAAAGCGGCCAAGTCAAACAACATCCCCACGATTATTGTTGGTATCCCGCGCGTCGCAATCGGGGTTCGAGAAAAACTATTAGATCTCATGGCTGTTCAACGGTTCATGGAGACTCTTGATTATAACAAGCTGTCTGACCAGGAAAAATCAATTGTCTTTGAAACTCTGGGCAAAGAAACCCTCAAAAGCGGTCGGATTGGTGATGTGATCAGGTTGCGAGATCAATATTTAAATGCTAGCGATCTGATCTGGTACCAAATCGATGGCAAGGTTTTGGTCAGCAACCCCCCAATGGCTATGAGCCTGCAGATGAACTCCTTAATCAACTTTACTCTAAACGTAATTTAACCGAACACACCATCCTAAATCTGGTACACGGGAAGTTTTCTGGGGTAAAAGAAACGGCCCTCCGAGAAGCAGTCAAGCAGTTGATTGCGTTTGATAAACCCATAACGATTGATGCCGGTGATAAAGAGAGTCAGGGCGAGATACGTTACTTAAGAAATGTTCTGCTAAATAATGGTGTACTTTATCCAACTCACGATTACACTGGTACATCGGCCAATTATCAATTGGTCAATACCCTGCAGTCTTTCCGGGATAAGTTCCCTGCCTTGGTAGAATTAGTAGAAAAACTGCGCAGTATCGGACGTGGCGAGAAATTCCAAATCTGGCCATACTTAAGCTCCCTGACCGAAGCACCATACGGATTAGGACCTTTTAGTTTGAGCCTGTTTCTGGCAGTGGCAGTGCGTTATTTGGGGGATGAAATGCGTATAAAGCTCAATCCAACCGGGATTGGGTATGCACAAACCAATGAGCCAGATACGATTATTAATCTGGCAACAGGAAGTTATCCAACCGCAACCGTCGAGCGGCTTGAGCGAACTGAAGCCATTATCGAATTGGTGGATGGGTTATATAAAATATTCTCGGAAACGCCCCCCGTAGCTGGAGTCCACAATTTTCAGTCAGATGCCTGGCGAGCATTGACTACTTGGTGGCAAATGCGAACCCGCCTGGAACGGACTAGTGGAATTTATCCCGAAGGGCATACTGCCAAGAGCCTGGCTCAATTTTTTATTGAACATGAAAGTATTGCCTCTGCAAGTCAAAACTTCTTAGAAAAGATCAAAGTTGTATATGGATACAGTGAAGATGCCGACCTGGACAACAGCCAAGTTCTTGAAATTCTTAATAAGATAAAAGAGGACAAGAACTTTATCGAAACGTATACAGGAACGATTAAGGATCGGCTGATTACAACCATTGGTAAGTTGTTTACGCCTGAGGGCGAAACCTACATGGATTACACAGATGCCATTCGTAATTGGGTGAATAACTTGCATCCCGATCAAAAAGATCGGTCTGCATCCTGGCAGTCCCCCACATCAAGGACGATTCTTGAAGCATTGCCAACACTGACCGATATTAAGAAAATGCTGCTGGAAGATATCCCGGCGGCAGTAAGCTTTGGCTTTGGGAAAATGGATGATTGGAGATCTGACCATAGCTCAGATTACATTCAAAAATTTACAGAAGCATTAAAACGAATTGAAAATGGATTGCCGAAGGTTGAACCGCCGAGTTTTACAATTCCTGGAAAACCAGAGTTGAATTCGGTCGGAGATTCCGTTTTCGGTTTTCACGGATCCATAAAGGTCCAAATTCATGCACCAAGTCATGTTACAGTTCGGGTTGCACAGAACGAAGACCCCAAAGCGGCTTCCCAATATCAACCAGTAGCGAGTGATACCACTTGGGAAGATAATGTTACAAAAAGCTGTACCTGGCAGCTTGTCAGTCAAAACCAACAGGGTGAATTCAGTAAAGTCATCCGCCTTGTATTCCGTAATTTAGACGATGACTATAAATTGATTCCTGAAACTCAGGCACGTCTTGATCGAACTGATAGATATTACACTTTCCGCAATCCCGGAAATGCTCCTGGTTTGGCAGCACTATTACGCGACTTGCTGCAACACCTGAGCGACGATGGAATCATTACAAAAACTGAAATTCGCCAAATATTTACCGATATCATTAAAACGGAGTTGGACGAAGATACCAAGGAATAAAGCATGATTACGATCACCGCCATCGCTCCTGGTTTTAATCCTACCGATTTGCCGGATGGGATTGTGCTAAAGTCCACAGATGAGTATGTTGTGTGCTATCAAAAAATCAAGGATGCTATGCGTGCTACGTCTGATCTGCATGTGGCGGTGACCGATCCGACTTCAGCGCGATGGTTAAAAATCATGGCGCAACGCTATGGCCCAGATTACATTACCTATACAGAATTAACCTTGCGCAGTTTCCTTGAAGACCGAATAGGTCTAAAGATTCCAGATGAAATCAGTGAGGCTGAAATCTTAGCCGCGAGATTGAATGAGCTGAACATTCCGGCATCTGGTCAAGCGAACTTCTTTGAATATCTACTTGAGATATTTTTTGGGAGTTTTCTTAATAAGACCGATATGGTCTATCGAGTCAACGAAATCATTGCAGCCTATGAACCAGAACAATGGCAACAGGCTTTAAATCGTCCATTAGTGAAAAAGGCCTACAATGATCGGTTGCGTCAGTTACGCGCGAGTATGGATACAGCAAACTTATCAGCAAGTCTGCCGTTGCTGACCTGGTTCGAAAAAGCCCCGGACATTTATATCCGCAACCTATCTGCATTGAAGTTATTACAGAACTATCCGGAAGCGCTCGGAACAAGGGTTTTTGGCGAGACCTATAGCGAACTAGCCAAATTAAACCTGGACTTACGTCGAGTTCCGGTTGTCATAAAGGGAAATGAAGCAACTTTAAATGAAATTCGCACATTCCTACAACTCGCCAGACTAGAGAAAAGCTCAGGCGTAATAGAGAAACTGTTAAGTCAAGTCTCTGGTTATCTGGAAATCGAATTAGATACAATCCGAGAATTGATCCAGTCTGGAAATATTGAAACCAGCAAAGAATTAATTCGGCAGATACAGAGAAAATTTACTGCATTGCATAATCAGCCTGAGATTGCTCAGGTATTAGCTGAACTAGATCTTTTGGTAGCTGTATCTGTTCCAACTGAACCTGAGCCGAACTGGGATGTCGACCAGTGGCTAAAGTGGGCTGTGGAGGAATATCTCCCTTATCGTTTTTGGCTAGAAAGCATGGGTAAATTAGATGATCAAATTGGAGAGTTAGCTGGCAAGTATGCAGATTGGTTATATGCTAATTATGGCCAATTGCTATTTAATTCTAATCGGATGGCCTGGAAAGCGGTTTTGAATCTAAAAGAAAAACTTAAAGCGCATTCCGGGCCAATCCTCATTGTGATGGCGGATAACCTAAATGTAAAATTCTACCCTCTATTTCAGCGACAACTGCAACTACAAGGCTTTTATGAACAAGACGGCGATTACTGTATTTCCATGTTACCGTCTTTTACAGAGGTAGGTAAAAAATGCGTTATTACAGGGCACTATGAACCTTTTGAAGGTACCAGCTACGCTGGAGTTGTTGAAAAAACTTGGGCAAATCGCCTCAATAAACAAGTTCGTTATCTGGCCAATGTTCTTGAATTGAGGCAGACCTCAGAACGATCACAAGATGTCTATATCCTAAATTATTTGCCAATCGATCTTTGCCTGCACCAGCATGAAAGTCATAGCGGTATCTCGCATAATCAAACGATCCAAGTATATCTGACGGTCCTGGCACAAGATATTCGTGCCTTTGCTCGACGATTAGGCGCAGAACAAGATTTAATGGTAGTGATCATCTCAGATCATGGCTCAACACGAATACCTAGCGGCACAGTGAATGTTATCGAGAATCAGTTGTACAAAAAACATGCACTTGATGAGCATCATCGGTTCATAGCAATTCAAGATACTGAAGCAGAAAAACTTTCTAAACAGATTCAGTATGATTGTTATCTGCTCCAGCGCAAGGAATTTGGCTTACCGAACAACTACTTGATTGCCAGAAGACTGTATCGATTTCTTCCTACAAATGATTCGGTTTATATCCATGGTGGACTGACCCCTGAGGAAACCATCATTCCAGTTGCAGTTTACTTGCCCATTACTGTTCATCCTAAGCCGCTTAATATTCGGTTGATTGAACCAAAGAAGGTGATCGCTGGAACAAACCCTGAATTGGTATTTGAAATCTCTAATCAAAACAATTCGTCGGTCGAACAAATAACTCTAGAAATACCAGACGCCAATATTAACGCGCCTTCTGTAACAGTAGAAGAAATACAGAAATGGCAGCGAATCATTACTCGTATTAAAGCCCACTGTCCAAGTTCTATTGATGTTAGGGCCGACAAATTACAAATTCGACTTACCTATCATTTCAATGGGCAAGAGCATGAACAAAACTCGGAAATACCAATCGTGTTTGGTAATCTGCTTCAAGTAAAATTTGATCTGGATAATCTTTAGGAGCTAACATGGAATCCTTTGAACAAAAAGCACTTGAAAACTTTGGCGCCCTGGTTATTAATAAAGCTTTTGCTCGACAAGCAGGTTTCGGCAGCCGAGCTATTCCAGTGTATGTGCGGGAATGGATAGTAGCAAATTATGTGGGCGATTCCCCTGATCTATCCGAAGAAGCGCGAGCCAAAATTGCCGATTTTGTACGCAAATATGCTCCTGACAAAAGCGAACGCGAAACGATCAAGAATTTATTATATGAGCAGAATGATGTCAAACTGTTAGACGATTATTCTGTTTATGTAAATTTAGCTAAGGGTGATCGCTACCTTATAATTCCCTTTCTTGATGAAAACAAAGCGTCAATTCCCCCAAACATTGTACGTGATAACGAAATGCTACTCAGTAGTGGTTTATGGGGGGTAGGAACGTTAACTTACGCACCGCCTACGGGTACAGGCCCTGGACAAATCATCATGCGGGCATTTACACCATTCCAGCTTGCCAGTCTGGACCTGGAATTCTTTATTTCGCAACGTTCTAAGTTTACTATTCATGAATGGATAGATTTTATTATCAATTCAATGGGTTTCAACCATAGAATTTATTCAGAGCGTCAAAAAATTCTATTAATATCCCGTTTATTACCTTTGGTAGAACCCCGGTTTAATCTAATTGAATTAGCTCCAAAAGGCACTGGCAAAAGTTTTGTTTATGAGAATATGTCGTTATGTTTCGATCCGATCAGGTGCAATCTCGGCCCCTGTCCTCTTTTACAATGACGCTCAAAAAACACCAGGTTTAATTACGCGGTTTGATTGCGTAGTTATTGATGAGGCACAGAAGGTCAAGGGGGATAGGAGTGGAGAGTTAACTGCTTTATTGAAATCCTATTTGGAGGCTGGGCGTTTTGGACGAGGCAGCGCGGGGTCTATAACTGCAGAGGCCGGAATTGTGATACTAGCAAATATCGATTTGGACGAAAATAAACACCCGCTACATGAAATAGTAGGATTGTTTCGGGATTTCCCTAATTTTCTGAGAGAGACAGCATTTCTCGACCGGTTTTCGGGTTTATTGCCTGGTTGGGATTTGCCGAGAATTAATAAAGATACACCTTCAGTATGTTTAGGCCTAAAGGGTGACATATTTGGGGAGATCATGCACTACCTTCGGTCAGATATAAGTTATCGTGATTACGTTAAACTTAATATGCATGTTGAAAATTGTGATGATATGCGAGACAGTAAGGCTATTGAAGCTGGAGCGACAGGACTGCTTAAAATTCTCTTTCCTAATCAAGAGGTATCAGAAGAAGAGTTTTACCATTATTGTGTTAATCCTGTTATCGAGTTCCGGCAGCGAGTTCGGGATGAATTATGTAAACTGGATCGTGAATATAATCCCGTTACAATGAGATCCAAGTATCCCGATGCATTTCAAAACAACCACCGTCCGGCTACCTATATTGAGCCTGATGGCTTTAATTCTATATTTTAATAATCGAAGAGACAGATCAAATTACACTAGAGTATGTTTTATGAAATGTTGTGGCGAACAAGATGCAGAAAGTCTTTAAAATAGCAGCTAGACATTGGCGTGTCAATAACTTGCTAGCCAACAGGCGACAAAAATACGCAACAATATCGAAAGAGAAATTACGATCTGGCCGATCAACAAAAACTGTTGATATAATTTGTTACATGGAATATGGTTTATGTGATAGAGTTATACATAATCATAAACTATACTTCTTCTTTACTATTCCCAAACCCGATTTTCTAAAGCGCGTAAAGTTTGGAAGGGCTGTAATAATATGAAAGCCGATCTATTACGTGCACCAGATGTAAACTCTGCGCCATTAGAGCAAAGAAGAATAACAATATCACTCGTTGTTGTGTAATGGCCAATTTTAATTTACAGTAAAAATATAACTTCTCTCGTATGATGAATAAAAACAGAATGCTATGGAGATAATTAATGAACTTGACCATTGTTGATCATTATAGCAATATCTTAACTGAACTACAGCAAACCTGGGAGCAAGTTCAATCATCTGGCAAGCTTCATGTTGTTCTTATTCAAGGTGAAAATGGTATGTATAAAAGTGGCATAGTTCGCCATTTTTTAGATTCTTCTCATGCGGCTTTTATCGAAGGGTATGGTTCGGATATTCCATTGGCTTACCACCCATTACGTCTAGCATTTGAATCTTTTATACGTTTAGATCAAGTGCAAGAACAACTAACCAAATCATCTGACAATGTTGATAATGATTGGCAAATAACATTAACAGCCTGGGCGAACCTTCTTCAAACAATGAGCTTGATCAGGCAACCTGCGTTGGAACAGCTTATTCATTGGCAGCCGTCCATTTCTACACCTACAATCACAGTAGGTGATGAAAACGAATCGCTACGTTCAGTAACGTTTCCGGGGTTATTTACTATTGCTTTGGGCGAGCTAGCCGCTCTTATGCCAACGGTATTTTTCTTGGACAATCTAAACTTAGTCGATACTGCAACGCTTGATGCGCTGAGATTTGAAATCTTACCTGCACTTGGGAATTCTTCTGTGCTTTTCATTGCTGCTTTTGAGCCACGAATAGATATTGATGCAAGTGGCTTTGGAGACTTGGTGGATTATTTTGAGGAAATGCCTCAGGTTCGCTCCTTACATCTACCATTGCTAGATGAGAGTCGAGTCAAGATCGTACTGCAAGATGAACTGCCAAGCTTGGCAGATGCAACCCTCAAAAGTTTGGCAGACCGTGTTTACCAAGCTACTCGTGGCAATCTTGCACAAGTTCAAGGGATCATCAACTGGCTCAAAAATTTTAATGCCATCTCCGATGACAAAACATTGTCTATTCCCGACTATACATCGCTGATCCAACAACAATTAGAGCAATTTACGTTGATTGAGAGACAAGTCCTGAAAGCAGGTTCTGTTCAAGGTCAAAACTTTTGCCTAGAAGCAACCATAACCGCATTGGGATACTCTACAGAAGAGATTGCTGATATTTCAGCTCAAATTGAACAAAAATCTGGGACGATGATAAGATTAGATGCTACGGTTGTTCTGCAAGAAAGACAATTACATTGGTACCGTTTTCAGCCACAACGTACGCAGACCTGGCTTTACCAGCAAATTTCTGAAGAAGAGATAAGATCCCACCACCAAAAAACTGCTCTTGCACTTGAATCTATTTATGGCGCAGAAACCAACCTAATTGCTGGCTTGCTGGCGCAACAATTTGAACGGGGCGGCATGCCTGAAAGGGCCGCTTATTTTTATGCCGAGGTTGCACGTCAGGCCAGTGAGCAAGGCGCAAGCCAAAAGGCCTTTGATTATGCACAACGTGGATTAACCTTGTTGGGTAATGAGAAAGATCTGTTAGTTCGAGGTAATTTAATGCTCCAAAAAGGCCGAGCATTGATCAATTCGGAACAATCGCATCTTGCTCAAGATATTTTTCAACAGGCTCTTGAACTTACAAAGTCGATTTCTAACCCGACTTTGACTATGCACTTGTTGTATTTCCAAGGAGAATCGCTACTTAATAGTAATATTTGGGATGAAGGAATGGAATGTATCGAAAAAGCGTTGGAATTGGCTATCCAACAAAAGGTATGGCAAATTGTTGTGAATAGTATGGAAAATTTGAGATCCCGTTATAGCAAGCGGGACCCACAGATTTTTTTGAATATGTGTGATCGGATGATTGCACATATTTGTCAGGATTCGTCTCCTGCTGCAAAGTTTGTTATAGTTGAAATACTAGAAGATAAAGCGTGGTTTTATTATCAAAAGCAAAGATATGCTGATACCTTGGTCTCGTTACAATCTGCTAAAGATTTGATTCCGACCGGATTGCTTAGTCATTCGCCTGTAATTCATTTTAAAATACATCTTTTGTATTCACAAACATTTCGCGCATTGCAAGATTTTACCCGATCCTTGCAAGAAGCAGAAAATACACTCGCATGGGCAAAAGCTAGTTACAATCGGGCAAATATTGTCCTAGCCCATAATATTAAAGGTACCATTTTAAGAGATATGGGGCGTATTGATGAAGGCGAGCAAGAATTTGAGGTAGCGTTAAAGCTTCTTCATAACACATCCGATATCAAGGCTTTGGCTGACATAGAAAGGGAGTATGGAGAGTTCCTTGCTAAATCGGGCCGTCAGCGTCGCGCAAAAGAGCTCTATGAACGTTCCTATATTCACTGTAAGGAAATCAACTACCTTTACGGTTTACAAATCGCTCAAAACAATTTGGCAGCTAGAAATAAGCATTTGGGAATCTTTCAACCGGTGCTCGGTATATACCGGCAACTCTACAGCGAAAGCATTGTCCAGAATGATAAACACCGTCAAAGTATATCTTTAAACCATATAGGTGATATTTGCCGGATGTTAGGCCAACTTGATGAAGCAGAACTAGCACATCGGCATGCTATTCAACTTTGTGAAGAGTTTGGTAATCCTAGTCGCAAATCCATATCACTACGTTATCTTGCGCGAGTATGTCTTTGCCAGTGGCAGTTGGATCAAGCCCGATTAAATCTGAATGCATCAAATGTAATAGCTCAGGAAATGAAGATAGAGATCCCGAACCAACGTTTCTATGGAGAAATTTTCCTGGGACGGCTGGAATTAAGCGAGGAAAATTGGGCAGACGCAAAGATATGGTTAAAAAGCGCATTAGATGGACTGCTTAATTTACAGGACCAGGTGTGGATTGGATTGGGACAACTGAATTTTGGGCTGTTGTTTCTTGCAGAGGGTCAACCATTGGAAGCACTTTCATCTGCGCAAAACGCATTGACAACCTTTCGCATCTCTGAGTCTTGGCGTGTAGCCGAAGCACATTATCTATTGGCACGTTGTTATCTGGCATGTGGTAATTTTGAACAGGCTGAGGATGAAATTTCGCAGGCGATAACCGACTTCAAAGACCTGGGGCTTTTTCATCGTGTTTTTCAGGCAGAAAATACCGAATTACACATCCTGGATGCACAACAGAGCGGAGATTGGACATTGTGGCGACATTTGACATTAGATGAATTGCAAACTGATTTCAACCATTTGGGTATTTAAGAGGAATACATGTTGGATTTTGAACACTTAAGATCCCTAGAACTGGAATGGGAGGATATTGACCAAAGTTACCGTTTAAGTCCTTATAATGCGCCAGAAAACCGCAATGAGGAACAGAAAAAGGTGTTTACTGCTTACGGTAACGGTCAAATATACAACCCCCAGTTTCTATATAAGGCCTCACCCCAATTTCCAGTTGCTCATATCCGTGAATTTGTAAAACGTCTTGCACCAGACCGGTCGCCAATAGAAGCCCTATATTACGAGACGGCCTCCGAAGCATTATTGGCGATTTATAGTATACAAACCCATAACTCAGACATCATCACTGGTGCATCTTGCCTGAATTATGGATTACCAGACTCTCAACTACTAGGCCAAGCTCATAAAATCTTGTCAGAATACCCAGTTTCTGATATTGTCTTAGAACAAGACATATCAAGTGAAAAAGCTGTTGAGTGGATGCAGGCTGCAATGGAACATAATGGGTTTCAAAACTGGCGCGCTGTAACCCTAGAACCAATGAACGCAAACGTATCTGTTGAAAGTTTGGATAAGCAAGTACGGATTCGTAAAGAAGCTACGTTTTCTCGACATACTTTGGAGCGGTTATTAATACATGAACTTGGCGTTCATGTATTACGGTATGAGAATGGCAGTATCCAGCCCATTAACTTATTTCGTAACGGCTTTCCTGGTTATATAGGTACAGAAGAAGGATTAGCTGTAATTAGTGAAGAGCATTTCGGTATGCTAGAAATTAATACCCTTCGTAAATATGCAGGGCGCGTGATTGCCGCACACCTAGCCTTAAATCAAACTTTTTTTCAGGTTTTCCAAACACTGGTGCCTTTACTCGGACAAGAGACAGCCTTTGAAATTGCTATTCGCGCAAAACGCGGTTTCACTGATACTGCTCAGCCCGGTGCCCACACGAAAGATATCATTTATTTGCGCGGTTATCTGCAGATTAAGGCGTATCTGGAACAACAACCTCAAGATTATCCATTGCTATTTACCGGCAAAGTTGGTTTGCAACACTTACCGTTAATCAGTGAATTGATCAGAGAAGGCGTTGTGACTTTACCCACACTATTGCCTAAAAATATTAAGCTGCCACAACTATAGGAGGTTATTATGGACTCAACACAAATATCACTCATAGCCGTCTCTGTTTTGACGCCCCTTGCTCCTTATTTGATAAAAGTGGGAGAAACTATAGCTCAAGAGATCGGGAAGGCGATATTTGGCCAAGCAAAGGACCTTTACACCGCCCTCAAAAAGAAATTTGATCAAGTAGGTGACGTGCAGGCACAAACCGTCCTGGAAATACTTGATAAAGCTTCGGACGTTCAGAGACAACAATTGGTGAACCATATCGTTCAACAGGCCCAAAACGATGCGGCATTCGCCCATGCTTTAGAAATCCAGGTGAATGAAATAAGCACATTATTGTTCGAATGTCTGCAAAATAAATTCATGCTATCAGATTTAAAGCAAGTTTACTTTCGCCTGGGTATTGGCTGGAATGACTTGATTGGCGAACCAGCAACCCGCAGTGAGAAAGCGATAGCATTGATCGAACATATTCAGGTTCGTGAGCGTGTGCCTGACCTGATCAAGGCCATGTGGGTGGTATATCCAGGGTTAAGATGCTGAATTGTTGAATGAAAGGTCGTGAATGGATACAAAACAACGAAATGCCATGCTAGATATTTTGATTGAAAGAGTCTCTTCTTCAGAACTACGGGTGTTAGTTTTTAAGGTGTTGGGACCTCAAGCTTGGCATAACCTATGTGGCAGTTCACACACAGAGAAATGTATAGACCTGATGGAAAATATAGAACGCAGGGAGATAGAAGATGTGCTGGTTCAGCAATTAGGGTTACTTCGGCCTGATATTGATTTACACGGTAAGTCATCTAAAGTAGATAGTACATCTTCTTTACCCATTAGCCCTCGTGTGGCATTGGAGCAGGATATACGCCAGGCATATACCATCATACGTGAATACGAGTCCATTCGCATTTCAAGTGACCGTCCTGAAGAACGGCTCCGTGCAGAAAAGATTGTTAAACAACAATGGAACTATATCCAAAGCCAATTGCAAGAGTACATTCTAAGATATAGTAAGGATATACCTCAAGATATCTTGGATATAGCCAACTACTTGGGGCATAATTTACACGAGTAATAACCAGTTTGCGCACAATTATATTTTTACACCAGGGTGTTTAGGATGACATTGAATTGTGAAGAAAAAATCGAGATGCTCGAAATACTAATGAATAAAGTAAGTCCCACCGACTTACGATATCTTACGACGGTCGTATTGGGCTCTAATGAATATTCCAATCTGGAAGGTAGTACTCATAACGACAGGTGTATCAGTTTTTTAGAAAAGGTAGACCAACGAGAAAAAAAACAACATTTTTTGGATGTGCTGAATAAAAAACGACCTGATATCAACTTAAGTCAATTTGGTTTTGCTTTTGAACAAGAATCACCTGAGCTTGCACCTACTGAGTTTATTCCTTTTGTGAATCGAAAAGCAGAATTGGATAGAGTTTTACGTTTTCCTAATGGACCATACTATCTTTTTGATGCTCCGCCTGGATACGGAAAAACATCCTTGCTGGAGCGAATAGAGAAAGAATTTAAAGATCTTGGGTGGTTTTGTGTTTACACTTCGTTAGAAAAATGTAACACATTGCCCCAAATTGTCGCTCATCTAAATCGGGAATTGGAAATCACCTGCCATTTTTATCCACACAATATCATAAATACTGGCATAGGATTAGGCCGCGGAATTGCTAAAAAACGCAAAAATGAAGCAGGGCTGGTGCTTTTGTTTGATATTGATCGCGAATGGCAGGATGATTATGAGCCTGTTCTAGAAAGTCTAATCCATGATTTGATCCCGAGTATTTGGGATGGCTTGACCGATGGTCAGGGGCATCAGTATTTCAAGCTAATGCCCCATTCTTATCGGGTGATTATTGCTGGTCGTTCCCTGTCCACTAAAGTGGACAGAGTTAATTCAGCTCGCTCTTTATTTTCAAACGAAAATATTATCCGCTTAAAACCATTTACTTATGGTGTAGTGCAGCATATCTGCACTAACTATATACAAGATGAGCAATCTCGAGATAATTTTGCTGCTCATTTGCTATTCTGTACAGGTGGCCATCCGCGTTGCATGGTACGGGCTTTAGAACTTTTCAATCAAGCGGAATGTAATCCTAATGATTTTTGGGTTAATTATCGGAAAAAATTAAATGACATAACTCTTTTGGAAATGAGTTTTGTCAGGAATGGCATTCCGCGCGAGCATCGACGAATTTTTAATATGTTGTGCTTGTATAGGCGTCTAGACAATGCGATTTTGAAGGAATTTATTATGGAGGGTTTGATTGAGCCTGAGATTGCTCAAGATGTGACGGATTTGGTCAGAAAATTAGTTGCAAAATCATTGTTGGAGTTTGATCCGAATAGTTATTTTCAACATTATACTGATGACATAACTAGAAAGTTACTTGCCATCCAATTGCGACTTGATATTTCAGATCAAGAGTTTCGACGTGATTGTTTGAAAGCCAAAAATCTTTATTTGAGGCATTTGGAATCAGCAACTGATTTTCGGCACTTATGGGCTATTGAGGTTTTGTATGAATACTTAATGGCACATGTAAAGTGTATTTCCGATTCGGAAAATCGACGTGCTTTACGCACTGAATTTTTCTGCAGTGAGTTACCTTTTGTATTGCGGCACATACCCAAAAATGCTGAGCCAAGCTTGGAATATGAAGCTCTCAAACGCATTCTGGCAAATGATGAAGAGTTTCAGTTTACTGTCAATTATTTTTTACGTGATGATGGATATAATAACAGTATGTACATCGAGTTGTTGAAAAAAATTGAGGTATATTTTGATGAGAGCTCATTGCAGCAGGGAGAGGTAATAAAATGACAGATCGTTGGAGTGTTGACTTTGTCGGTCGAGCACAAGAACTTGAAATTATCCAGAAACACCTGCTAGATTTTGGACATCGTCGAATCATCTTTATCTGGGGTAAAGGCGGTATTGGGAAAACGCGGCTCCTCAATGAGGTAGAACGCCGGTTCTCAGCTGTTGAGACTGTTATAGTACCACCCATCATCGATTTTGACGATGATCGTTATAAAATTTCTGCTAATATTAGATTTACCCTGGCGCAGCAGATTGCCCCGGATGCGTTTGAACCATATTTTGAAGCGTTTCGCGATTTGTGTTTATCCGAGGGGATCAACCCGGATCGAAAAACACTGGCTGTAGAACGGCTTTTTGTGGAGTGTTTCAATCAAGTATCTCAGTCAAAACGAATTGTTATTCGAGTGGATACAACTGATTCGCTTCAAGATACATACATCAAAGATCTCTTGGATCTATCGTTAAATCTAAACAATATTCTTCTTCTAGTTGCTGGCCGTAACGCTGGCGATATTTATCAACAGGGCAGAAAAGAATTTGGAGCTGACGCTATAGTGATGGAGCTTCAGCCGTTCATATCGCCTGAAAGCCGCGAATACCTCGATTTAAAGCAACATAAATTAAAGGTAGTATTGGATCCCGAGTGGATGAATAAACTATTTATCCTGGCTGGAGGGGTGCCTGTGGTGATTGATCTAGCCATTGAGTGGGCGAAAAATCACCGCCTCCTGCCTTGGATGGAGAACTTATCGTTGACTGAATTGGATCGAATGGTACAGGGTGCCCAAAACGATACATTAATTCGGGACCAGCTTAATGATCTGCAAGAACAATTTAAAAAAGAAATAGTAATGCCCGTGGCGCAAATGGGTACCTTGTTTGATCAGCTAGTGTTTGCATTGGCTAAAGTTCATCCTTTAGACCAGGAAGGAATAATGGAAGTACTAGATATTGGTCAATTGGATGCAAAAGAGCTATTGGATCAAGCCATACAATCAGTAGTCATCAAGGTTTTACCTGACGGAATTAAGTTGCATGATGAGATTGAGAGGTTAGTAACCCTCTATGTTTGGAAAGTGATTGATACTGATAAAACTTGGGAGCAAAGCCTAAAACGTAAATCTATCTATTACTTAGTCCAGAGATCTAATGCAATCTTGAAAGAAATTCGTCAGATTAGACAACGTGAGAATCAATCACTTGATGCAGCAGCCAACCCGGTTATAGTTTTGCGTGATTATGTTGAGCGACATGAAAAAGAGATTAAATTTTGGACATTATATGCTGAGCAATTACGCCTTCAATTAGAAATAGATATCCAAGATGGGTATAAATTGTTCCAAAAAGGGTTGGCCCTAATCTCAACAGAAAAAGCGGATCGGTATGTTCGCTCAACTTTATTAATGTAATCGAGCCTTATGCTAATTGGAGTTCCCCTGTTAGTGATATTCATGGTGGATACTTGAGACAGGAACAACAACTAGACATCTTGCGTGATCTAGCTAGCGAGCTTGTGCGTCTGGGTTCGTATCGTCGTGCTGCTAGTATATACCAGATTCTGCTAGTTAAAACTCCCCCTAATACTGAAGAATATGCCAAAGTATTGAATGGACAGGCCAACTGGTTAGTGCGAGCTGGCCAATTGCAGAATGCACTTCGATGTAATGAGCAGGTGGTTCAACTGAGTGAGCAAGAAGGTTGGATAGACTTACTGATTACTGCTAAAACTGAAGTGGGCTGGATTAATCGCTTGAAGGGTAATTTGATTTTAGCGCAGAAGCATTATGCTGAGGCGTTACAGCTGGCCATGAAAAATAACAAAGAAGACAGCATTGCCCACATCTATAGTCAAATGGCCTATGTTCATGCCCTGCAGCATCACGGCAGTGCTATCGACGAGATCAAACGTGCGATTGCAATGCGCAAACGTCAAGGAAACCAAATCCGTCTCGGTATCTGTTATAACATTGCTGGTGAGGTCTATTTGGAGGCTGGGCAGCCGAAAGAAGCAAAGACCTTTTTTGAGTCTTCGTGGAGTATTTTTAATCAAGATAGCGTTGATCTTGTAAACGAGGATACAGCACAAGTACTTGAGTGGCCAAGCAAATCACGGTCAGGACGAGGTTATTCATATTGGCAACTAGCAAGTGAGGAGATAAATCATGATCCGAAAACCGCACATCTTAATCTGTTAATTGCGTTGAACGATCTGAAGTGGGCGGCTGAACATGCAACCCAATTTGACAGTCCCGCAATCCTCAACCGACTTGGGGAAGTGTATTTCTTGCTAGAGGATTATTCAAATACCGCCAATGTATGGCGCCGTAGTATGGCTGAAGCAAAGCAAGTTGGGGATGCCTTCACTGAATTTCATAGCTTGAGCGATCTAGCACGTCTGGCATTTCATTATCCTATAGCCCAGTTTCCAGACTGGCACGAATTTGTAAGATATGCAAAGCGAGAGTATCGCCGCCGCTATCAAACGGAGCGCTTTGAGATATTGGATGGCTTATTTTATACTTACCTTGGACATTTGGCCCTCAAAGACGAACAGATTCAGGATGCTGTGAGCTTATATGAACGTGGGCTTCTGATATTATCCGAGGCTGGGACTTACACGTCTTTTAACCTGGCTGGGCAGCTTGAGTTTATTCAGAAAAAGATTATTCCTCATATTCCTGCTGCAGCTGTTCGTGAGCTAGGCATCAGACTTCAGGAAATTTGGGGCAAAGGAAAAATAGATGTTATCGCCTTGGGATATTTTTACGAATGGGCTCGATGGGATAAGAATGCTCAATTAGCGTAAGTTTTGCGCAAATAGAGGCCAAGCGGCTAAAAAGCGCAAATTTTTGAACTTTTACAATAGAACCCTGTTCGGCTAAGCTTATGGCAATTTCGGATTGGAGAAATGGTCATGAGC
>Ga0116174_10000915_pt1 | contig 28353 bp, 26 predicted proteins | sample AD_UKC087_MetaG_FD_89801 | JGI IMG/M metagenome (GOLD analysis project Ga0116174, IMG submission 89801) | Active sludge microbial communities of municipal wastewater-treating anaerobic digesters from USA - AD_UKC087_MetaG | ecosystem: Engineered > Bioreactor > Anaerobic > Digestate | place: USA...
CCAGTAATTGAGGGCGCAGCCATGGCAGTAATTCCCTCAGGGCTGCTGCATTTGCCGCTGAAAGCGGTCCTTTCAAGAGCATTTTTCCCCCAATGGCAGAGCGACCACCTTCAAAAGGTTTGAGTCGGGGTTCACCTTTTGCAGCCAGGATAACCAGCTGCCTGTTGCTCCCTGCGTTACTCAGACCGAATTCAAGGTCCTCGTGGCTCACAATGGATTGTGGGATGAGGGAGAGGTTTGGGTCTGACTTAAGGGATAAGGGATGGTTCATTTTTTATCAGACCTCAGCAGGAATACCAGTCGATTCCCTGACCAATAGTTTTCCTTGTAAGACCTTTACGTTGGGTGTATCCGGTATGGTTCCATCCACGGCTTGAAGTAAATCCAGCAAAAGCTGGGCAGCTTCCTGTCCGATGGAAAATTTTGGCTGATCAATAGTGGTCAGAGAAGGCGAGGTAAAAGCTGAAAAGGTGATGTTATCAAAACCGGTAACCGAAAGATCCTCCGGAACTCTCAATCCAGCCAACTGGCACCCTTTGAGGACTCCGATTGCCAGCATGTCATTAAAACACACGATCGCGGTTGGTCCAGGCGTCAACCTGGCAAAGTATTCCACGCTTTCAGCGCCCAGGCTGGGCTCACCGCCTGCCACATGGTGGATGTAAGACTCCGGGACTTCCAGATCAGCTTTTTCCATTGCGTCGAGAAAACCTTGCAAACGGTCCTGCGTCGTCTTGCCGGATTGGGAATTACCAAGGTAAGCTATCCGTTTATGCCCGAGAGAAATCAGGTGTTGAGTGATCTGCGAACTGCCGTCTACATCATCGTGATAAATGGAGTAGTTGAAGCTCTCACTGCCCTGATGATTGACCACGACCACCGGGAACCCATACGATAGCAGCTGGCGGCCGTGCTCCGGGCTAAAGGAAGATGAGCAGATGATCACCCCGTCCGTGCGTTGTTCCATCATTGTCTGAACTATTTGCCGTTCCTTGATCGGATCGTGCTGCGAAGCTGCGATGAACAGGCTGTACCCCCGTGCTTGCGCGCTGACTTCGATGCCATTGAGGATCTCACTGAAGAATGGGTCGGAAATGCTGCTGACGATCACGCCCAAAACCTGGGTCCTTTTTGTTTTGAGGCTGCGCGCCACTGCGCTGGGTCGATAGCCCATTTCCTGGGCGACCTGGCGGATCTGCCTGGCAGTTTCGTCCGAGACCAGGTTGTTCATCCGCAGAGCACGTGAGACCGTGGAATGCGAAACACCAGCTCTTTTTGCGATGTCTTTGATGGTGATTGCCATTGCATCCTCTCTGTATGCACACGTGTGCAGTAACAGCTATAGTTTACAGTTTTTTGCGCTGGAAGTCAATAGGTTTAGCAAGATTACTTGCAATTTGGTCTGTTTTGTCGTAATATATGCAATTGAAAGCTCTGTTGCATTTTATTAGTTTTTGCAAGTTAAAACCAGTCCCGGAGGAACAATGACACCTGAAATTGAAGCTATTTTTTTGGATGTAGGTAACACGCTGCGTATTGTTATTGAGGACCCAAAGTTACAACAGCAGGCAAAAGATGAGCTGATGGCGTTGGTGAAGGCAACAGAGACCCCTGAAGTCTTCTTCGAGAAGGTCGAAAAGCGCTGGAAGGCTTACCGTAATCTTTCAAAGAAATCCCTCCTTGAAGCGTCGGAATTGGAACTCTGGACGCAATGGCTCCTGCCTGACTACCCCATCGGGATCGTTGCGCCAAACATCAGCCGCCTGACACGCCTCTGGCGGGACCGTGACGGAAAGCGGGTTCCACGTCATGATGCCAGGGAAACCATCATCGAACTCCACCGACGCGGTTATAAATTGGGGATCATCGCCAACACGATCACCGAGACTGAAATTCCTGATTGGATGCTTTCAGACGGCGTGACTGGCTACTTCAAGACCGTGATCCTTTCCTCCAAGGTCAGAATTCGAAAACCCGACCCCGCCATTTACTTGCTGGCAGCCAGGGTGATGGGCGTGGCACCTGAAAAATGCGCCTACCTGGGGGACAACCCAATCAGAGACGTCGAGGGAACCCGGGCGGCAGGTTATGGCATGATGATCTTGTTTGAGGAACCTGCAACAATAGCCAAAGAACCCCAAACGGGCGATCTCAAACCCGATTACACCATCAAGGAAACCAAACAGCTCCTTGATATCTTCCCTCCGCGTCAGTAAGACCGTTTTCCTGCCCCAGGAGACTGACAAATGACCCCGGAAATTGAAGCGATTTTTCTCGACCTTGGCAATACGCTGCGGATTCTAACCAAAAACGATGAACACCAATCCAGGGCGAAGCGGAGAATTGTCGAATTGGTTGGGACAGACAAAGATCCGGACAGTTTCTGTGAAGAACTGGACCAACGCTATAAGGTCTATCGCAAGTGGGCGTTTGAAAACATGCGCGAAGCCCCCGAATCCGAGCTTTGGACGCGTTGGCTTGCCTATGATTTCCCCGCTGAACGCATTGGACCGATTGGCACCGAATTGACCTGCCAGTATCGCCAGTCTATGGGGCTGAGAGTGGTCGTTGATCACGGCAAGGAAGTGGTGCAATCCCTTTTTGACCGCGGTTATACACTCGGCATCATCAGCAACCTGATCACCACCAGTGAAATTCCTGAGTGGATGGAAGCGGATGGCTTCACCCCCTATTTCAAATCAATCGCTCTCTCCTCTGTGCTCGGAATACGCAAACCAGACCCGGCCATTTATCACATCGCCGCCCAAAACGCGGGCGTGATCCCCTCGCGCTGCGCTTACGTCGGCGATAATCTCAAGCGTGATGTCACCGGAACCCGGGCAGCCGGCTTTGGCATGACCATTATTTTGATCAACCCGGAAGAATTGGCTGAAGCTACCATCACGGATGAAAACCGGCCAGACCTGGTCATCCATCAAATCACAGACCTGCTTGAAATCTTTCCATCCTCCCCTAAGGTAATCATTGAAGAAAGATTTCAAGCTCCCAGATAAGAAACTATCCCGGAGGATTGCGCGATGAACACAAATGAGGATAAACACGGCGGCATTCTCCTCGCGCAGGCAGTAAAAGAAGCTTACTCCCGCAGTCAAACGGATTATTCCATGGAGCCGCTTGTCCGACTCGACTCAGGAGGAAAGCCCATCGGATTGATTCAGGATGGAGACGCGGTCATCTTCTGCTGCCGTCGCGGTGAGCGGGAAATCGAACTCACCGAAGCCTTCACCGAAACTGAGTTTCCGCATTTTGAACGCACGCAGCTCAAAGACCTTGATTTCGTCATCCTGACCTTGTATCACGATAAATTCAAAGACCTGCCGGTTGCCTTTGCGCCCTCCAAACTCGAACACACCCTCGGGGAGGTACTCAGTCAAGCCGGGAAATCACAACTGCGCTGCTCGGAATCGGAAAAATTCGCGCATGTGACCTTCTTTCTAAATGGCGGCAATAATCAGCCCTATGCCGGAGAAGTTGATGTTCGCATCCCTTCTCCCAAGGGCATTCCCTTTGACCAGGTTCCGGAATTGAGTTTGCCTGCTGTCGCCAATGAGGTCATCCGCGGTTTGAAGCAGGGAGTGGACTGTATCATCACCAATTTCGCCAACGGAGATGTGATCGGGCACACCAGCAACACCAAAGCAAAGATTGCCTGCGCGCAAGCGGTGGACAAGCACCTTGCCCGGGTTGTCCAGGTTGCCCAATCTGAAGGATACGTGACCCTCATCACTGCTGATCACGGCAACCTGGAAGTGCTGCTGACCTCGGAAGGCAAGCCGCATGTGTCGCACACTTCCAACCCTGTTCCCTTCATTGTGATCGACCCCAAAGCGGGCGAAGAAATCCATCCCGCCGACGGTAGTCTGCAAGATATCGCCCCCACCATTCTGGACATTCTGGACGTCAAAAAACACCCTTCCATGAAAGGCGCACCGCTTGTGAGTCGCCGCGACTGGGGAAAAGACCGAAAAGTTTTATTGATTATCCTCGATGGCTGGGGAGCAGGCAGCCAGGACGGAAACAATCCCATCTTCATTGCAGACACTCCCAACTGGGATGTGATTTGCCAAACCTATCCTCCATCCCATTTACAAGCCTCAGGCGAAGCAGTCGGATTGCAAGCCGGAAAAGCAGGTAATTCCGAAGCCGGACATATGAATATCGGCGCGGGACGGATCGTGCTGCAGGATGATGTGCGCCTGAACATGGCGCTGGAGGATGGCTCCTTCTCTAAGAACGAGGTCTTTCTCCAGGCGATGGAAACTGTCCTGAGAAAAGGCTCCAGCCTGCACTTGATCGGTCTCCTGACCGAAAAAAGTTCACATGGCTCGATAGACTACCCCCTGGCTCTCCTGAGAATGGCTAAAGAAAAAGGGCTCTCAGAGGCTTTTCTCCACTTGATCTTCGACGGGCGCAGCACCGAACCGGGCAGCGCCCCTGCCTTGCTTGAAAAATTGGAGAAGGAGATATGCGAAATTGGGATCGGATCGGTCGTAACGGCTGTTGGCAGAGGGATCGCACTCGACCGGGACGGTAATTACAATAAAATAAAGAAAGCTTATGAAGCCATGGTGCTCGGACAGGGAACACCCTGGTAATCGAGTTCGAAAGTGATAATCGAATGCCTGAAATCTCATCTGACTCACATCAATTTTCAAGAAACCTGTTTTCAAGGCTGCAGCAAATCAACCCAGGCGTCGGAGAATTGGAGTTTTACGAGTTCGAATATGCCCTGAAGAACCTCCAACCCGCCGAAGGCTGGCAAAGTATCCAGCCCGAACCCATGAAAACGCTCCTGGAGAGGATTGCCCGGCCGGATTTTTTTGCGAATGTCCAACTGAAACCAAAGAAGGGCAACCAGGTGGTCCTGGACAACACGATTGCTTCTCTCACAAGGGAACTTTGTGTTGGTCTGGTTGAAGGCATGTATCCCCCCAACTGGGTCAACCAGCATTTCTACTTTGACGTCCGGGCTTTCGTGTTTCTCGTGCGCACCGAATACATCACCGAAGCTGTACGTGAACATTTTGGGGGCTCGCCTTACAAATGTCTTGAACCAATGCAGTCGCAACTCGACAGCCTTTTCGAGGTCGGCTACAAAGATTACGCCCGGGTAAACCAGGAAGTCGACCTGGCGCTGATTGAAGTTGTGCGATCCTGGATCTCTGCCAGAGGCACTCCTCTGTTGCTGACAATCGTTGGACCAACCGCTTCGGGCAAATCCGAAATCACCGCACGCCTGCTGGAGTGCTTCACCAGCGAAGGTCTTTCTTGTGTTGCTGTGGAAATGGATCATTTCTACAAAGATCGCGCCTTTCGCGATGGCCGTCCCACAAACGCGGAAGTAATCCATTATTCCCTCTTCATCGATGCAGTCTCAGCGCTTTTGCGTGGAAAAGCAGCGGAAATCCCCCGCTATGACTTTATCCATGCCACATCCAGCCACGATCTGGATGGCAATCTGCGCCCAGGGCAGTCCACCCAAACCATCCAGCCAGCCAATATCATCATCCTGGAAGGCAACTTTCCCTTCCATGTTCCTGAGATTTCCAGGCTGATCGATCTGAAGGTCGTTTACTTTGCGGAAGATCCGATCCGACTCAAACGCAAGTGGAAGAGAGATGTGGACTTCCGCAAAAAGTATGATCCGATTTATCTGGTGAACCGTTATTTCCGCACGCAGTTCCAACGAAACCAGGAAATCTACCAACCCATGATGCAGTGTTGTGACATCATCGTGGATACCACCAACGCGCAGCTATGGCTGCGCCCTGACTTGCGAAGTCAGTTGGCAGCTTGAAAACGGCTTGACCGTTCCGGAGAAAATGCACATGTTCAACGATTTTTTACGCGGGCAGATTGTGGAATCAGATACAAAAATTGTCATGCTGATCATGGATGGCCTGGGAGGGCTGCCTCGTGAGCTGGGCGGCAAGACCGAACTGGAAACAGCCGTCAAACCCAACATGGACGCACTGGCAATGAAGTCCGCCCTGGGCATGACCATCCCGGCTGGTCCAGGCGTCACGGTCGGCAGTGGTCCCGGTCACCTTTCAATATTTGGCTTCGACCCGCTCGAATATCAGATCGGCAGAGGCGCGTTGGAAGCCCTGGGGGTGGATTTTGAACTCGGTCCGGACGACGTTGCCGCCAGGGGAAACTTCTGCGTCGTTGATGAAAACGGGCTGTTGATCGACCGCCGTGCCGGAAGACTGCCAACTTCGGAAAGCGAACGCCTTGTTCAGAAGTTGCGTGCCATCAAGTTGGAAGGCGCGGAAGTGTTCGTTGAAGTGGTCAAGGAGCACCGTTTCGTGCTTGTTTTGCGGGCGCCCGGTTTGGGGACATCCGTCACCGATTCTGATCCATTGGTCACAGGCGCAGCGCCACTCAAAGTACAGGCGCTGGATGAGAATTCAGAGCGAACTGCTGCTTTGGTTAACGAATTTCTGGAAAAGGCTGCCTTCATCCTGAAAAATGAAACCCCGGCGAATATGGTCTTGCTGCGCGGCTTTGCCAAATTCCCCCTGATGCCTGAGTATCCGGACATCTTTAAGCTCAAAGCCGCCGCAATCGCGGTGAATGGCATGTACCGCGGTGTGTCCCGACTGGTGGGCATGGACGTGCTCACAGTCGAAGGCATGGATCTCAGTGACGAATTTGCCTGTCTGGAAGAGCACTGGTCAGAGTACGACTTTTTCTACCTGCACTTCAAGAAGACAGACACATACGGAGAAATGGGGGATTTTGACGCAAAAGTCAAAGCCATCGAAGAGTTTGACGCCCAACTTCCGCGCTTGATGGCGCTGAACCCGGATGTGGTAATCATCGGAGGCGACCATTCTTCACCGGCGGTGCTGAAATCCCACAGTTGGCATCCTGTGCCGCTGCTGATCTATGGAAAGTTCGTACGGGCGGATAAATTCACAGAATTCGGCGAAACAAACTGCGCGCAGGGCAGTCTCGGGCAGATCCCGGCTTTCAGCGTGATGCCGATCGCGTTGGCGAACGCCGGCAGAGTCGCCAAGTATGGCGCATAACCAAATGAAAGCAACGGAAATCATTCGAAACAACGACCTTTTTTCAGAACGCCTCTTTGAGGTAATGCGCAGGCTTTGCCCGGCGCTAAACGACCTGGAGTTGTTTGAGTTTCGCTATTGTCTGGAAAATATCACTCCAGAGCGAGGCTGGCAAACCGTGAAGGTGATGAGCAGGGGTGAGATTGAAGGAATGATCAGCAGCGCTGATTATTATTCCAGCATTCAACTCAAGCCAAAGCTGGATGATCGCCCCATTATGGATCCTCAAATTCTCTCCTTGCTGAGGATGCTCTTCGCGGGTCTGGTTACAGGGCGCTACCCAATCGAATGGGTGGATAAACACTTCACCTTCGATCCGCGTGGGTTCTACTTTATTCATCGAACCGAATACTATTCTGAGGACATCATCGCTCATTTGGGCGGAAAGCCTTACCTGAACTTTGACCGCTTGCAGGAAGATTTCCGGAACATCCCTGCGGTTGGCTACAAAGATTTCAAAAAAGCAAACCGGAAAGTTGATGAAGCTTTCATTACGATCATCCAAAAACTGGTCGAAAAGATGGGCACGCCAATCCTGGTCGCCATTGCCGGTCAGACCGCAGCCGGCAAAACCGAGATCGTTGAACGGCTCCGGCAAGCCTTTATGACAACAGGAAAAAGCCTCTCAGCTTTTGAAATTGACCACTTCCTCACGGACCGGGACTATCGGGAAGCGCATGGGATCGACTCACTCGGGCAGGAAGCGCTGCACTTTGAGATGATGATAAAAGCGCTTCATGATCTGCAAGCCGGCAAGCCAGCGATAACCCCTCAATATGATTTTATTTCCGCGACCTCAAGCCACTCCCTGGATGGAACACTTAAGCCGGGGCGTGAAACGCATCGAATTGAACCAGCCGATATCATTTTTATGGAAGGCAATTTCCCATTCCTCCTACCCGACGTCGCCGCCCTGACCGGGATCAAAGTGCTGTATCTCACTGATGACGCGGTACGTTTGAAGCGAAAATGGCGGCGCGACATGGATTTTCGGAAGAAATACGAACTGTATTACTTCTTGAACCGCTATTTTCGGGAACAATTCTTAATGGCTGAGCATGTGTATAAGCCACAAATGGAACTGTGTGATCTGATCGTGGACACTTCCCGGGCTGAGATTTGGGCAACTCCGGCAGTACAGGCTTTGTTATGAACAACCAGCAGCAATTAATGTGGAATATTTGCAATAATTCTTGCACAGTTGGCGTTTTTGCACTATACTATTACAAATGTAAGCGGTATTTCATAAACTAATATATTGTTGAGCCCGTTATGGGTCAAGAATCAACCCGAGGTGTTATGAACAGCCCTGCAAAACCTCTCCAAAAAATTGATTTCAGCCAGATCCTGACCGAACACTTCAACGATTTGACTAAAAGTGAAAAACGCATCGCGAATTTTCTGCGCAGGAACCAGGAAGAATCTGCATTTCTTTCTGCGGGCGAGATTGCCAGCCGCCTCGACCTCAGCGAAGCAACCCTCGTCCGTTTTGCCCGCAGCCTTGGCTTTAGCAGCTATCCTGCCATGCGCACCGTCCTCCAGGATAACTTTCGCCGGCGCGTTACTCACTCGGCGCGGTTGCGAGGCAGGCTGAATGACCTCCGCGAGGGCGGTGATATTTTTGAGCGCTTGACAGCAACAGAAATCGATTTTCTTACCCAGGCATTGGATTCCATTAAGCGCGAAGAGCTTAACAAAGCGGTCGGGATTCTGCACGAACACGACCGCGTTTTTGTCTTTGGGCTCGGACCGTCGGTTTCGTTGGTCGACCTCCTCGAGCTCCGTCTGCGCAGATTTGGACGCGAAGTTGTTCCGCTCACAAACTCAGGCCGCGAATTTCTCGAATACCTGAACATGATGAAAGAAGGAGATTTATTATTCGTGATCTGCTTCTTCGATCAGAACCCTGCCCTTAAGCTGGTCATCGATTACGCCAATAAGGTGGGCGCAACGATCATCATGCTTACCGACACGCTGGAAGCTATCCTCGGCGACAAGGTGGACGTAGTCTTATCCGCTAAACGCGGTCCCATAGGTGAGTTTCATTCCCTGGTGGTGCCGATGACGGTCATTAATTCTCTGCTGTTATCCCTGGCAAGCATCGAACAGGAAAAATCGATGAACTTACTTGACAGACTGGATAATCTCAGAGACCAGCTAAAGGCGTTTAATGCCTCTGCGGATGAATAAAACAGTTACTACTGATGCCAGGTAACGACTGGAAAATTTTTAAGCCTGGAGGTTCAACGATCTGTTATGCGAGAAAAACATTTTAAGGTAGTTGTATTTTTGAGAGGAGACTCAAGATGGCAGTAGTAACAAAACAAGCTCCGTCTTCCCACCAGGATTGGAACGCACGCCTGCGCCGCTTCTTCCAATGGCTCAGTAGTCCGCACGTTGTGCTTTCTCTGATCATGCTGGCAGTGATGGTCTATATGGTCATAGTCCCACTCTACCGTATGTTTCTGACCACCTTCTCTGTGCAAGAAATGGATTTGCGTGCTTTGCCAGGCGCTGAAGTTGGCGATCTGACTCTTTATCATTGGGTCAGGATGCTGAACAGCAAAATCAGTACGATCATGACGTACGAGCCTCTCATGCATTCTCTGACCATTTCTCTTGGCGCCACGTTTCTCGCCCTGATCATTGGCGGGCTGATGGCATGGCTGGTAGTCAGGACCGACGTTCCAGGTAAAGGGATCATTAATGCCCTGGCAACCATTCCTTACATCATGCCGTCCTGGACCATCGCCCAAGCTTGGATCGTAATGTTCAAGAACCAAACCTCCGGCGGAACGCCAGGATTGTTGGAATTCCTCACCCACAGTCCAACCCCGGATTGGCTGGCATACGGACCTGTTCCAATCATCGTCAGCAGCGCCCTGCATTATTACACCTTCTTTTTCCTGTTTGTGTCAGCAGCTCTGCTTTCGATTGACTCATCACTCGAGGAGGCCGGTGAACTGGCTGGCGCTGGCCGCTGGCGCATTATGAGAAAGATCACCTTCCCGCTGGTCATCCCTGCGATTGCCTCCGGCTTCATTATGACCTTCTCCAAGACCATGGGCACCTTTGGCGGACCAAACGTCCTCGGTGTTCCAGTGCGCTACTATACCCTTTCTACGATGCTGAGGTCCAACACAGGCATCGGAAACTACGGTGATGGGTTTGTTTTAGCGATTGTGTTGATCTTGTTTGCCATGACAACCATCATGATCAACCAGAAACTGGTAGGCACCAGGAAAAGTTACGAGACAATCGGCGGACGCGGCTTCATGGCTCAAAAGCAGAAACTTCGAAATTTCAAAGGTATCATTACTGCCCTGGTGGTTGTCTTTCAATTCTTCATCGCGGTTTTACCGCTATCACTGCTGATCTATAGCACCTTTATGCTCAGGACGGGTGATTACAGCCTCAGTAACTTTACGCTGCAGCATTGGATTGGGAAAGGCGTCAGTAACATCAACAGCGGCGAACCCGGCGTCCTGTTAAATAAGAAGATTTACCTGGCAGCCTGGAATTCAATCCGTCTTTCCTTTTTGACTGCCTTTTTCACTGCCTTGTTTGGCGTCATCCTTGGGTACGCGATTGTAAAAGGTCGCGGCACCAGGCTCTCGAAATTAGTCGAGCAGATTGCATTTATCCCTTATGTCATTCCAGGTATTGCTTTTGGCGCGGTTTACATTTCGATGTTCACAAGATCGGTGGGACCAATCCCTGCGCTCTACGGCACCTTTGCCTTGCTGGTGGTCGTATCCGTGGCAAAGCATATTCCGTATTCGGCACGCAGTGGCGTTTCAGCCATGCTGCAGGTGGGAAAGGAATTGGAAGAAGCTGCAGCCATTGCGGGGGCAGGTCCGTGGAGAAGGTTTAAGCGCATTATCTTCCCTCTGACCAGTACCGGCTTTGTGTCCGGGTTCCTGATGACCTTCATTACGACCATGCGGGAACTTTCGCTGATCATCTTATTGGTCACGCCCACCACCGCAGTGTTGGCAAGCCAAACCATGCGGTACATTGAAAATGGAAATGAACAACAAGCCAATGCGGTCATCATCATTTTGATCGTGCTCGTCCTGTTGGGTAACTTTCTTATCAGCCGGTTCCGCGGCGGAAGTCTTAAAAAAGGCTTGGGATTATAAAACGAGGAGAAAATGGATACACCTATCATTATCAAGAATCTAACTAAAAAATTTGGGGATGTCGTTGCAGTTAATAACGTCAGCGTGATTATTGAGCCCGGTTCCTTCCTGACGCTCCTTGGTCCTTCCGGCTGCGGAAAAACCACTTTGTTGCGTTGTATCTCCGGCTTGGAAGATCCGGACGACGGTGAGATTATCATCGGAGATAAACTCGTATATTCCCATTCAAAAGGCATCTCACTGCCTTCCGGTCAGCGTGATCTGGGCTTGGTTTTCCAGAATTACGCCTTATGGCCGCACATGACTGTCTATAAAAACATCACTTTCGCGCTTGAAATCCAGAAACTTTCCAAACAAGACATGGATCTCCGCGTTAAGGAATCGCTCAAAGAAGTCCAGATGTCGGGCTACGAGGATCGCTACCCCCGCGAGATGAGCGGTGGGCAGCAGCAGCGTATTGCCCTCGCCCGCATGTTAGCTTACCGACCGAAAGTTTTCCTGATGGACGAGCCGCTCTCAAATCTGGACGCCCGCCTAAGGATGGATATGCGCACCGAGCTCAAACGTCTGCACCATATTTCCGGCGCTACGACCGTCTACGTAACTCACGACCAGATCGAAGCCATGACCATGTCCAGCAAGATCGCGGTGATGAAGCTTGGCGTCATCCAGCAGATGGACACCCCCGACACGGTCTATCATTACCCCGCCAACCTTTTTGTCGCCGATTTCATCGGCAATCCCAAAATCAACCTCATGCCCGGTTGGGTTTCAGGTCAAAATGTAGTGGACATCGGGAAGTTCAACATCCCGGTGAAGACCTTCAACAAAACAGGTGACGTCGTGGTTGGTTTACGCCCTGAAGATATCATCATCCACAAGGAACCAACCGATGGAGCTGTCGAATTCGCTGCCTATTCAGTCTTGCCATCAGGCGCGGATACAACGATTATTGCCCGCAAGGGGGATACTGAGTTGACGATTAAGGAAATTGGAGTCAGCAAGATCCAGATGGATCAACCCATCTGGCTGTCGTTCAAGGAAGATGCGATCAATCTTTACGATAAGGATACAGAATCTCTGATCACTGCGTAGAGAATATCGAGGATTCAATGGACTCATTTTTGTTACCTGCCAAGGAGGTCGCCAGGGAGAATAAACTGAACAATGCCCAGTCAATGTTTTTGTCAACTTCAAGCCAATTAAAGAAGGAGAAAAATGAAAGCAATTTTTAGAATATCAGCTTTGATCCTCGTGATCACAATGCTTGTTGCCTGCGGCCCAAAGGCTGAGGCGCCTGTAGTAACTGAACCATCAACCCTCACCCCGCAACAGGAATGGCTGAAAGCCAACCTGCTGGGCGAGTATGAAACCGGCGTCCAGGATTGGGCGGCGATTGAAGAAGCAGCCAAAAAAGAAGGCACTGTGCTGATTTATGCCAATACCTCCAAGGTCGAAAAGGCTGCTGAAGCCTTCATGGAACTCTACCCCGAGATCAATGTGCAAGCCTATGACCTGGGCGGCGATGATGTGCTCATGAAGACCGTTGAAGAGCAAAAAGCCGGTGCGTTTACAGGAGATGTTTGGTTTAGCAGCGGCGGCGCGGACCTGGTAGGGCAAGTGCTGCCCAATCAATATGTCTGGCGTTTTGTGCCCGATTCCACAGCCGCGTACACTCCGGAACAGTACACTCAGCCGCTGCTGATGAGCCGTTTTGGCACCAGTATCTTTGCGTACAACTCCGAACTGAACGACACCTGCCCCATCACCAACATCTGGGAGTTGACCCAGCCGGAGTGGAAAGGTAAATTCTTCATCGAGGATCCCTTGAATGACGCTTCAACCTTAAGCAAGCTGATTACCATCGCCTACCACGCTGATGAAGTCAAGCAAGCTTATGTTGATCTTTATGGCAGCGAGCCCGTACTCGACGCCGATACACCCGATGCTGGTTGGCTGTGGCTTAAGCGCTTTGCGCAGAATGGTCCCATTCCCCAACCCGGTGGCGATGAAGTTGATTCCGCCTTCGCGACCCCCGGCATGACAGAAAGCTACATGGCGTTAACGTCGTATTCCAACATGGCAGATGTCCAGGAAGGCATCCTGGCTTTTGAGCCCTGCTGGGGTCTGCAGCCCAAATTGGGCATCCAGAGCCAGAGTTATGTTGGCATCATCAACCAGGCGCCGCATCCAAACGCAGCCAAATTATGGATCAAGTTTGTCACCAGCCCGGATGGTCGTAAGCCATGGGCAAAGTTTGGCACGTACTTCCCGGATTCAACTTATGAGGTTCCGGAAGGGCAGAAGCTGCTGAGTGAAATGTTCGAGATGACCTGGTTCATCGCTGAACAGTACGCTTACGATCACATGCTCGAAGCACGTGATTTCTATCTGCTGAATTTGGGCAAATAGCCAAATAAAGCTGAAAAACGAACAATATCAGGCACGAATGCCTTAAGGATTCGTGCCTGATATTCAAGGAACTAAGGGTTTAAAAACAACAAACACATGGTGAGACTATGATGCTTAAAGCTGTCTTTTTTGACATGGGAGGTACGATTGAAACATTCCGTTACACCAGGGAACAGAGAATAGCCGCTGTTCCCGCGGTACGCGAATGCCTCAGCCGTACAAGCATCATACCCACCTGTTCAGATGTGACCCTGGCAGACATGATCACTTCTGGTGTAACTAAATACTCGCGCTGGAATATGATCACCAACGTGGAGCTCAAACCAGCAGAGATTTGGGCAACTTACTTCTTAAAAGATCTCAACTTAACTCCCGCTGACTTGGAACCAATTGCTGAAGAACTGGCATTTTTATATGAAACACGTCTCTTCACACGTGAGATGCGTCCGGAAATCCCGGAAGTTTTGGAAGAAATCAAGAAAATGGGATTAAAGATTGGCTGCATCAGCAACACCCAAAGCCTGCAACAAGTTCCATACAGCCTGAAATGTTATGGCATTGACTCCTATTTTGACCCGGTCGTTTTATCTTCTGAGTACGGTCGGCGCAAGCCCGATCCGGCAATTTTTTACCATGCCGCTCGCCTGGCGCAGGTGCCAACCAGTGCTTGTATATACATTGGGGATAAGATCGACCGCGATATTCTCGGAGCTCAACGAGCCGGCTTCAGAGCCGCAATCAAGATACACCATATCTACGACAACGGCGAACCTGACGAAGGGGCAGAACCTGACGCATTCATTGAGAACATGTCTGAATTGCTTCCCTTGATCAGATCCTATCTTGATCAGGATATAAAAGTCGCTCATGGTACCAATGGTCGGAAAGTAAAGGCTATCTTCTTTGACGCAGGCGACATCCTGTACACCAGACCAAATAAAGATCAGCACTTAAAAGCTTTTATTGATTCACACCGATTGGAAGTACCAGAAGGGCTCGAGGATGAGAGAAAACGGCTAAAAGAACTGGCGTTCACCGGCGCGATCCCACGCCACAGTTATTACGATCAGGTAATCCGGTTTTTTGGCGTCACCGATCCTGCGATGATCTCCGAAGGGGTGGACGCCATGAGCGCTGATGACAACAGTGTTGAGATCATCTGCGGCGTTCCGGAAACGATCCTGGAACTCAAGGAAAAGGGGTATCTCCTGGGAATCATCACGGATACTGCCATGGTATTTTCAATCAAATTGGGTTGGTTTGACCAGCATGGGTTTGGCAAGGTCTGGGATTCTGTAATCAGTTCGAAAGAAGTTGGAACGCGCAAACCCAACCCCGAAATGTACCAGCGCGCCTTAACACAGGTCGGCGTGGAACCTTGCGAGGCTGTCTTCGTTGGCCACAAGAAAGCTGAGATCGACGGAGCTCACGAAATTGGCATGGCAACCATTGCGCTAAATTATGATCCCGGTACCCTGGCAGACGCGTATGTAAACGATATTCGAGAAATCCCAAAGGTGTCCTGCTTGCAGGGCTGATATCAAACAGACAGGACCCATCGATGACTGATCACATAGAAGCGATTTGTTTTGACGTTGGCGGAACACTCCGGGCGACCATCAAAAACCATGAAAGCAACCTGGACTACATCCGCAGCCTGCAAACTTTCCTGGGTGAGGAAGGTGACCCTGCTGACTTTTTGAGCCTTCTGCGAAAACGCGAGAAGGAATACCGTCAGTGGTGCAAGAAGACCCTTCGTGAGCTCCCGGAGACGGAGCTTTGGACGCGATACATGCTGCCCGACTTCCCCGGGGAATTTGTTTGGCAAAACGCGATCACACTCAACCAAATGTGGCGGTCATCCCGTAACAATCAGATTTTCCCGGACGCAGTATTCACGATCAAGGAGCTTTCCAAACGGGGATACAAGCTTTCAATCGTCAGCAACACGACCTCGTCCATCGAAGCGCGTGCCATGCTGGCAGAGAACGGTCTGTCTGACTATTTCGACCCGGTGATATTATCCTGCGTAGCTGGCAGCCGAAAACCACACCCAGCCATGTTCCTGCAAGCTGCCAGAGGGATGGGCGTCCTGCCCCAAAACTGCGCCTATGTTGGCGATAATCCTTCCCGCGACCTCATTGGGGCGATGCAGGCTGGGTTTGGCGCAGTCATCATCATCAACATGGCTGGTTACCAAACGGATGAGTACGATCCTGATGACGATAACCAGATAGCAGCCATCACGGAAACAAAGCCGCAGCATCACATTGGACGTCTGAGCGAACTGCTGGAAATCTTCCCTGAGGCTTCAGTGCCGGATATAACACGGATCGAACCCACCCAACCGGACATGCTCTATGACATCTCCCTCTCCACCATGTGGAGCGCTGACCAGAAGATGCCTTTCAATGAGACCTTTGAAGTAGCCCGCAAGCTGGGATTCGTCGGCTTTGAATTCAACAACAAGATCACGCCCCGTTTGTACCAGTCGTGGGATCGAGAGAAGTATTACGTCGCCACCATCCATGACCCCTGCCCTTCAGAATTTAGCTATGCCGAGTTAAAGAGGCAGGATGTTGCCCTTTCCAGCCTGGCTGAAACCCAGCGCGAAAAAGCAGTCGATAACCTGAAACGTTCCATCGATCTGGCTGTTCGCCTGGGGGCACGCTCGGTTGTCGTGCATTGTGGCGCCGTTCATTGCAACAACTCGAGGGATAAGAGGCTCCGCGAGCTGTATTTACAGGGAAAGTCAGGTACAGCGGAATATGTCCGGATCCAACAGGCCTTCATCGCCGACCGGAATGAGAAAAAGCTGCCGCACCTAAGCCAGGTGATTCGCAGTCTGCAAACCATAATCCCCTTTGCCAGGGGGTCAGGCATTGCCATCGCGCTTGAAAACCGCAACAGGTATCAGGACTTGCCGCTGCCGGATGAAATGGAAACCTTCCTCCAATTATGTAATGAACCCTGGTTTGGTTTTCAGTATGACGCCGGACACGCCCACAACCTGGAAGTACTGGGCATGGTCGGCAGAGGCGAATGGCTCCGCCGCTTCCACCACCGACTGATTGGCATACATTTGCATGATGTAAACGGTTTGCAGGATCATTTGGCTCCGGGCATGGGGGAAGTCGATTTTTCAACCCTGGCGCCTTACCTGGTGGACGGTGTCTTGCGAACACTTGAGGTCTCACCAGATTGCACAACAGATCAAATTGCGCGTGGTCTTGAAATTTTAGTCGACCATGGCTGCGTAAAGAAGGTATAGAAACGAATAATGATGGAAGTTAACTGCTCCTCGCGAGAAGCGATCAACACGAAAGCCCAAAATCAACTCAAGGTGATTCTGTTCGATTTGGGCGGCACAATTGTACAGAAGTTAAACCACGATTCCAGAGACCCTGAAATCATTTCTGAGATGCTTCAATTCCTGCAGCTTAATGAGAACCCTGAGATCTTCATTGAGCGTCTGAAGCAGCGTGAGAAGGATTATAAGGAATGGACCTGCCGTTCGCTGGATGAACTTTCTTATTCTGAGCGTTGGAGTCAGTATTTGCTTCCGGAGTTCCCGAGGGAATTCATCATAGAGCATGCGAAGCAACTGCAGGATTGGTGGGGCGGATCCCGCGGAAAACGGTTTATCCCTCCGGAAACCATTCAGGTGCTGAAAACATTAAAGGTACGGGGATACCGCCTGGGAACCGTAAGCCACACCTCGCCCAAATATCTGGACAATGCCGGGATCCAGGATCTCTTCGATGTCACCTTACAGGCTGCGGATTACGGGAAACGCAAGCCGCATCCCTCCCTGTTTATCGCCGCGGCGCAAGCCCTGGGCGTCCGTTCGCAGGAGTGCGCATATGTGGGCGACCGTCCCTCCCGCGATCTGATTGGCGCGCGCGAGGCAGGCATCGGGCAGGTCGTCATCATCGGAACGCAGGCGGAACCGCGCGAGGAGAACCCATGCCCCATGCGCGCGGACATTACCGTTAGTTCTTTCGGAGACCTTTTGGCGCACTTCCCCGGCGCACCCTCCCATTTCGTTCCCGCCCCAACTGTCGCCCTGGATACGCTTTACGATGCCGCTCTCTCGACGATGTGGTGGTCACGCTCAACCGACAGCGCTAACGATTTTTGCCGTAAAGGGCGGGAACTGGGCTTCGCGCGGTTCGAACTTAACCACCAGATCACGCCTGAGGAACTGGAATCATTTGACCTCGATCGATACCACATGGGGTCAGTCCACGATCCCTGCCCGGCTGTGATCCCGAACAAACAACTCGAAATGGGTGATTTCCAGGTGACCTCTTTGGTCGAAGAAAAACGACGCGTCGGTGTGGATACGCTAAAGCGATCAATTGACCTGGCATTACGCCTTGGCTCACGGTTGGTGGTGATCCACCCGGGTCGGGTGAGTGGCGACCACTCGATGGACAACCGCCTGAGAGATTTGTATCGTTCAGGGCTCAAAGGCAGCGCTGAATATGAAACCCTGCGGAAAGAGCTTATTGCCGACAGGTTGGAACGCGGAAAACCCCACCTCGAAGCTCTGATCCGAAGTCTGACTGAGATTGTGGACTATTCAAAGGAAGCGGGTCTCTTCCTGGGTTTGGAAAACCGCCTGCATAACTATGAATTGCCCATTTTTGAGGAGATGGAAGCCCTGCTCGAAGAATTCCAACAGCCCTGGATAGGTTGGCAATTGGATGTTGGGCACATTCAGGTGCATGACCGCCTCGGATTGATGTCATTCCAGCAATGGTTGGACGCGTTTTCTCAGCGGATGGTAGGCGTTCACCTGCATGACGTAAAAGACCTGCTGGATCATCAAATCCCAGGCACCGGGGATGTGGATTTCGCCTGGCTGGCTCCATACCTGCCCGCCCATGCGATCCGGACGCTTGAGGTCAACAACGCGGCGCCTTATGAAGATTTTATGCCCGGTCTCAAATTATTGGAAAAGACAGGCTGCATATCAAATATCTACTCTAATCACAGGAGCACATCATGTTGAAAGTTTTTAAAAAACGCAGGAATATTTTTCTGCAGAGAATACAGGAACAGTCTCACCTTACTTTGGAGGGCGTCGATCTGTTGCTTGCGTATATGACCAATCCCGACACAAAAATCGCGGATCAACTGACTGCTAAAGAAAAAGAAGCGGACGAAGCCCGCAGGCTTCTGATTGATGAACTGAACCGCACCTTCATCACCCCCTTCGACCGGGAAGACATCTTCGCGCTTTCCAGGGCAATTGACGACATCCTCGATTACGCCTACAGCACCATGACCGAGATCGTCATCTTCAAGGTCAAGCCCACCGAATACATGGTGCAGATCTGTACCCTGCTTAAGGAAGCCAGTTTCGAAATGCTTAAAGCGGTGGAGTGTCTGCAGGACCACCCAAGTGTGACTGTTGAACATGCCAATCGGGCAAAAAAGGTTGAGAACAAGATTGAAAATGTGTACAGGGAAGCCCTGGCTAACATGTTCAAGGACACGGAAGACCTTAAGGGCATCGTCAAAGCCATGAAGATGCGCGAAGTGTATCGCCACCTGAGCAACGCTGCTGATAGAAGCGACGAAGCGGCTAATCTTCTGGCTGATATCGTAGTGAAAACATCATAACACTGAGAATCATGCAAGCTCCACTGATTTTACTTATCATTTTTGCCTTGATTTTTGACTTCCTGAACGGGGTTCATGATTCAAGCAACATAGTTGCCACCATGATCTCATCCCGCGCCATCCGCCCACAGACAGCCTTGCTGATGACTGCCCTGGCGAACTTTATCGGACCCTTCATCTTTGGAGTCGCAGTCGCCACTACCATTGGCAACGATATCGTCTCTGCGGAACACATTAACATGATGGTGCTTCTGGCAGCTTGCTTTAGCGCGATCTTCTGGAATGTGCTGACCTGGGTCATGGGTATTCCCAGCAGTTCGTCCCATGCCATTATCGGCGGGCTAATTGGCGCCGTGGTGGTCAAAGCCGGCTTCAAGGTTCTGCTCGTCAAAGGCATCACCAAGATCCTGATTGGTCTGTTCGCATCTCCAATCATCGGATTTGTGGCTGGAATGATCATCACCAATATCGTATTTCTGCTTTCCTGGAAAGCTACGCCAAAAATTAATGGGCTCTTTAAAAAACTACAAGTGGTTACGTCTCTGGGACTGGCGCTCAGTCACGGCACCAACGATGCGCAGAAAACCATGGGTATCATCACCCTCGGTCTGGTCATCACAGGCGTCCAATCCACCTTCCATGTGCCAAATTGGGTTGTGTTCGCCTGTGCGACCACAATCGCCTTGGGAACCGCGATCGGCGGCTGGCAGTTGATCAAAACGCTGGGATCAAAATTCTATAAGATCAGGCCGGTGCATGGTTTTTCCGCGCAGATTTCGTCCGCGATTGTTATCATCGCTGCTTCCCTGTTGGGCAGCCCCGTCAGCACCACTCAGGTGGTGAGTTCCTCTATCATGGGCGTGGGCGCGGCTGAACGCATGAGCAAGGTGCGCTGGGGTGTGGCTGGCGAAATCATGATCGCCTGGTTTGTCACTATTCCCGCGACGATGCTCGTCGGAGGGCTTTTCTACTGGCTCTTTGAACACGCGCTGCCTGCTGTTTTTGCGCTTTTTTAGGCATGAATGAAATTTCGTCGAACGCGGCGTGACTGTCAAAAAAACTCAGGTCATTATTGGAGAAAAAATGGAAAGCAGTGAAAAAGAATACGATGTGATCTTTGCAGGAAACTACACCAAAGACACCATCATTACGCCCGCTGGCACCCGATATGTGGACGGCGGCGGAATGAATTACGCCGCTCATGCCGGCAAGGCTCTCGGGCTGCGCGGCGCGGTGGTGACCCGCCTGGCAAGAGAAGACCAACACGTGGTGGAGAAGCTGCGCGCGGCTGGGATCGACTGCTATCCCGTCTACAGTCCCTGTTCGACATTGATGACCCTGGAATACAAAACCCTGGATGTGGATAAACGGAACCTTTACGTGACCCACACGGCTGGAACCATCCATCCTGAACATCTGGATGGACTGACAGCCCGGGCAATCGCGGTCAGCCCAAGCATCCGCGGGGAAGTGGAACCCGCATTTTTCCATGCGATGCGACTTCGCGAGGGAGTCTTGCTGGCTGCGGACGTACAGGGATTTGTGAGAGTGCTCCGCGGGCAGGAACTGGTATATGAACCATGGGATGAAATGGCAGATGTGCTCCCGAACCTCGATGTGCTTAAGTCGGACGCTGTAGAGGCAAAATATCTGACAGGTGAGACTGACATCGAAAAGGCAGCCGCTTTTTACGCCAAACTGGGCGCCAAAGAAATCGTGCTGACCCATTCCAACGGTGTTCTGATCCATGCGGAGGGTCATAATTATCACTACGAGTTTCATTCCAGGAGTATGGATGGCCGAAGTGGCAGAGGAGATACCTGCCTGGGATCATACTTAAGCAAACGTCTCTCCCTTCCGCCCTGTGAAGCAGGTAAATATGCCGCTGCTGTCACCAGCATGAAGGTGGAAAAACTGGGCGTTTTCGATCGGTCAATTCCTGAAGTGGAAGATTTCATTGCCAAATACTACGCTTAGTCAAAAGACAGAAGAGCAACAAGCCCGCATAACCCTCCTGACAAAAAAATATGTGGAGGACTATCCTGACCTGTGGAAGGGTATGGTCTCACAGTGGCAGTCTGCTGAAAGAGATGCAGCCTGGCTGACCTACAGTGCGAATTACATCCTCTGCACTGCTGGTGTTCGTTGGGCGCTCGATCCGCTCTCGCTTTTTTCACGCCTTTCCCTGCCCAACCCGATGGATTTCACCAAAGACCTGGCATCCTTGGACGCTGTGGTCCTTTCCCACAGGCATGCGGATCACCTCGATCCCGAACTAATATCAAAGCTTGCTGGACTTCCACTTCTGTGGATCATACCGGATTTCCTGTTGGATGAACTGGGAGTGATATTTTCGGGCAAAACACCAAAAATCATCGTTCCCCAACCGAACGTCCCAATTCAGATCAAGAACCTGACACTCATCCCGTTCGAAGGATTCCACTTCAGGGATGGCAACGGCGTGCCCGAGATGGGCTACGTGGCTGAATTTTCCGGCAAGAGGTGGGCTTTTCCCGGGGACACCCGCATTTTCCCGCGCGGGAGCCTGACCAGGTTTGGCAGCCTGGATGGCATCGTCGCGCACCTTTGGCTTGGCAAAGCTTGCGCCCTGCAGGAAAAGCCAGCCTTGCTCGAAGAGTATTGCAGCTTTTTCATCGAACCTTCACCCAACAGGCTCGTGATCACCCATATGCACGAATTGGCTCGCCGCCCGGAGGATTTTTGGGATTTGAGCCACTTCTCACAAGTCTCTGCAGCGTGCCTGGAACGCGACCCCAAAATCATGATCACGCCAGCCTGGATTGGATCGCAAGTTCCGCTCTGAGCGCTCGCGATCAGTAAACCCGACGCAGCAAGGGGATCAGTCAGCAATCACAGACCAGTTTGGACCCGGAAAAATCTTGGGGGTTTTAAGAATTATTGTCGTGGTACGATTTAAATACGGATACATCAAACCAATCAGGTTATTTTGAACCGGTTTGGAAAGGTTTTTTGTGATTAATAGAATGAAATTGCGTATTGTCGAAACCAAGGAATGCGATCTGGAGAATGTTCAATCTCTTTGGGCTGATGGTGATGTGATGAAGTTCGTTGGGTTTCCGAACGGTCTTCAGCTCTCCAAAGAAGAAATAAACCGATGGTATCAGCGGATTGCGGAAAACAGGCCGAGTGTCAACCATTATTCCATTTATTTTGGGGATGAATATTGCGGTGAATCATTCTATAGGATTGAAACAACACGCGACCACTCTGCGAGTGTTGACATCAAACTACTATCAAAAGCCCGCGGAAAAGGGATCGCTAAAGCAGCTCTTTCTTATGCGATAGCCCAGGCATTTTCGAACGGCGCTGGCAAAGTCTGGGTCGACCCGGATCCCCAAAATGTCAAAGCGCTCGCGTTATACGAGCGCCTGGGTTTTAAGAGGTGTGAGATCCCATCAAGAATTAGAAATGAGCAATACAATCAGGTGTATATGGAGTTAGGCAGGGAGGAATTATTACATTAACATGAATTAAGCTGGATAGCTGGACATGAAACTGGCGGACAGTCAAAAAGGAACAATAAATCAACTCCCAAAAGAATTCAAAAATTCTGGCGGGTAAAGCAACTATCAGTTCGATCCATTAATCCTATGATAAGAGGTACTAACATGACATTCGATTTTAAGAAAGAATATAAAGAGTATTACCTGCCGAAAAACAAACCGGAAATAGTCCTGGTCCCAATCGCGAATTACATTGCAGTTCGTGGCAAGGGAGACCCAAATGAAGAAGGCGGAGAATATAAAAAAGCGGTTGGAATCCTATACGCGATCGCCTATACGCTGAAGATGAGTTACAAGAGCGATTACAAGATAAAAGGATTCTACAATTATGTCGTCCCTCCGCTTGAGGGTTTCTGGTGGCAGGATGGAGTAGAAGGCGTGAATTTCGATCGTAAAGACCTTTTTAATTGGATTTCGGTTATCCGGCTGCCTGACTTCATAACAGCTGAGGATTTTGCCTGGGCAGTCGACACTGCATCAAAAAAGAAGGCAACGGATTGTAGATCGGCTGAGTTCCTGGCTATTGATGAAGGATTGTGTGTGCAAATGATGCATCTTGGTCCGTTCGATGATGAACCTCGCACTGTTGCGTTGATGGACAAGTTTCTTGATGAAAATGGGTATATAAATGATTACTCTTCCACCCGCCTTCACCACGAAATTTACTTGTCCGATCCCCGCAAGGCAGCTCCTGAAAATTGGAGGACGGTCATCAGGCATCCAGTCAGGAAAGTGTAAACTATTCTGAACACTTCCTTATTGGATTTGTTTTACCGGAAACAAGCTTGGTATAAAAAGGTCTCTGGAACAATCTTTGTTTATCAGTGTCTTTCAACAGGTTACACCAATGCTGGTTCTCAATGACGTTGGGAGTTAAAAGTGAACATTGAGTTATCCGGAAGTTTGTTTTCAGAAACGCCAGACCCTTGACCTGGCAAGGTGGAACTATCTGTTCGAAGGCAGCGGCAAGGAAGACGTCCTCAGGTTATTGGCAAGCTATCAAAACGCGGATGGAGGCTGTGGGCAAAATAAGGATTTCAGCAACTTGATCCTGAGAGGATCCATGAAAATCGAGCTTATTTATGTATGGAACCCTGCCTGACTTCAGGGATACGAACACTTCTGGTGCCATAATACGAGGTTTAGCTCTCCATCACCTTCTGAATTAATCTCACCGCTTCTTCCACGCCGCCTTCTTCCTTGATCCTGGCGGAAATATTCTCGGCATTCCTTTTCTTTTCCTCATACGTACTTTGCATTTCTACAATCGCTGAGTAGATTGAATCTTCACTCAGATCCTTAGACTTAAGAGGCTTTGTGGCGACATTATTGTCATACAGTTGCATGGCAAACCCCATTTGATCCAAAACATGCGGCACCGGAACAGATGGGATACCATGGATCATGGTGGCTGCTGCAGTCCCAAACCCACAATGATGAATAATAAAGGCACATTGTTTGAAAAGATAGCTGTGCGGAACGCTACCGCAAGCGGTCATTGTTTTTGGCAACTCATAATTCTGCAGTGTCTTCTGGAATCCCTGGATAATGGCTCGATATCCTGCTTTACGAAAAGCATTCACAAACATATCCAGTTTTTCTTTTTCAGATTTGTCTTCAAACGATATTGCCCCAAGAGCAAGGAGGATCGGTTTTTCGCCACTTGCAAGAAAAGCCGCCAGCTTTTCATCAGGGATGTAAGTTTCTGACTTCTCATACCAGTAGCCAGTCAAAATATGCTGCTCTTCCCAATATGGATTTCTCTCTAAAACATGTTTACTAACAGGTATCAAATTCAGCTTACGGGAAATAATCTCGTCAGAAGATTGTATCGGTTTCAATCCATATACTTTCCTGATTTTGTTATATGGTTTAGCCACCTGTTTTCCGATGATCCTGCCAATCAGTTTATTCCAAAGTGTTTGAGGCTTTATTTTTTCTGCAATCATCTCTTTCTGCAATGTCACATTAACCGTGGGAATTCCTAATACTTCAGCCTCGGTTGCGCCCATCTGGCTATGGCTTACAATAATTAAGTCTTTGCCCTTACATACTTCATAGATCTCATATGTTGAGTTTTGTATGATTTTGAAAACAAAATTCATCATCCTGAGCATACTTAAAGCAGGATTTGAAGTTTTTCCTCTAATAATTGCTGCCTCTTTATCGATATCAATATCCGGGCCAATCGGCTCAAAATGGATATCAGCTTCCTCAACTAAACTTCTCCAACAGGGGTGTGAGCCAAGTGTTACCTCATATCCGTTTCTGATGAGCTCCTTGGAAAGAAAAATATATGGCTGAATATCACCTCTTGTTCCCATCGTAAACATAGCAATCTTTTTCATTATTTGGTCCCTTATTATGTATGTTGTGAAAGGTAATACATCTTATTCTTTTACTATCCTCAAGAACTGAATCCGGGTCGTCATCAGTTTTTCGGTCAATCTCCTAAGGGAGACTCATGGCGTATTCTGTCTGGCATTTTTTCAGGTTTCTCAGCAGACATAGATAGCCCATGTGTCGTAACAGCACTCAATATAAACATACATCCTTTGTCTTGCCTCCTCTCTGATTGCACAAGGTTGCTTGCGGATGATTTCTTTCTTCAAAACAGAAAAGAAGCTTTCAACTCAAGTGCTAGCCATGAGTTTTAGTTGTACAGCATCGGCTTACAGGGCTCAAACCTGACGACCTCCGGGTCCGAACGATACTCGGAAAGATCCAGGAGATCGTGGTTGGGAAATCCCCGCAATATCTGCTGTTCAGTTTTTAATTTCACTTCTTGAAATGTAAAAAGAATTGGTCCTGGGCAGATTCTTGATTAACTAATGAAAAACCTGTTTTTTGGGAAATCCCCACGAAGTATTCCGCATTTTGAAACCCATCTTCCTTGTAGATGCCATAGGTCGTGTGGATTTTTGAACCGTTCGCATCGATATCCAGCTCAACCAGGAACGGATCAGCAGTTTGGATATCCGCATCCCATATTAATAGCCTTCCCCCAGGTCGGAGCACTCTGTGAATTTCTTTTAACACCCTTACATGGTCTTCCTTTTCAATGTACATGAACGAATAGAAAGAGGTTGCATTATCAAATGTGCAGGCGTCAAATTCAAGCTTGGTGGCATCCATTACCCGCTTCGTGAACCCATCCGGGGCTTCATTCAACTCATCCAAGCGGATATCAATCGCGGTAACCTGTGATTGGTAGATTCTCCCGATGACGCCTTCCCCGCCACCGCCAATATCAAGTATGCTGCCTTGAATGGATTTATCCAAATTGATGGATACCATTTATTGATCCTGCATCGCCATCAGTTTTTTCAATTCACCCAGGATTTCTATGGGTGTGGGATCCTCACCGTATGCCAGAGCCAGGTAATAGGAGACATAATCCCCAAACTGCAGCAGGCTGAACATCTGCGCCAGCTTGCCCTCACCGCGCGACCGCACGCTATCCACCGCCACGCCCGCCTCCAGAAAGAAGCGCTGGCTCAGTTCGATGCGCTTTTGGTTTCGTTCGTGATCGTAGTCAGAGCGCAAAAAGACCGCCGAGGTATGTTCATACAGGCTTTCAGGGTGGTTGAGCCCTGCCAGGGCGTTGTGGTTCATCTCCGGGATCCCCTCAAAGACTGCCCAGGCTTTTGCAAGTTCATTGATCTCCGACTTCCAGCGTCTTGCCAGCACTTCCAGTTCGCCTGCGCCATAAATGACGATATTTCTGTTCAACAATTGCCCTGCCAACCGTTTGGCAGGGTTATTTGCAACAGGACTGCCTTTCCCCAGGCTTGAGATGCCTTCAGATAGTACTGCGGCTGCCTCCTCCACCGCCCGGGTTTGATCATCGATCAGGCCCAAACGGTAAAAGAGCGCCAAAAGCATCCCGACTGTCCAGCCGATCGCTGTGCGTGGTTGACCAATATGATCGAATTTCCAGCATATTATCCCGTTATCTCTGGAAAGCTCAGCCAACTTGCCGCCAGTGCAAATGCTGATGAGGCTGCATCCTCTTTGTAACGCCTCAGAAAAAGAACTGAGGGTCTCTTCGGTATTGCCTGAATGGGAGGAGCAGATCACCAGCGTTTCAGGTCCCTCAGCCCAGGCGGGCAGACCATAATTGCGATGCGCGACCACCGGAACAGGAAGTTGGTCCGCCAGGTAACCCATGGTGAAATCCCCACCAATTGCCGAGCCGCCCATGCCGCAAATGACCACATTGTGAAGGGATTCCACAACAGGAACAGCCAATCGCAGCCCAAGCTGCCAGCCTGAAAGCAGGTTCTCACCAAGCGCCTCAATTGCAGCATTCATATCCTGGGGGTCAAATGGGTTTAATTCTGGCATGAGTTACTCCGATTAGTTTGATGCCTAATCTTATCCTAAAAAGCAGCATTCTGGCGGAGATTTGCTTTCAATCAGGGTGTGGGGCTTGGCGTGGGAGTGGCGGTGGACGGCTCAACGACCACAATCGAGACGTAAAATGGAGTGTCAGCGTTCATTCCCAGTCCAAAAAGCGCCCCATCCGGATCCTGCAGCATCCAGTTGCTGCGGTAGATGCCCAGTTCAAGTGGCGCGGTGAACTCAACGCTCAGGTCGATGGCATATCCTGGCAGCACCTCTGCCGGCAGGAAGTGCTCATAGGTTGCGCCGAGTGGATTTTGGGAGTAGAAAACCAGTTTATACAGTCGTGTCCATTTACAGGCACCGGAATTGACCAACCTCCAGGTCTTGATGAACTTCCCGCCTGCGGGAATTTGCGTGCCATCAGGGATGGTGAGGTCGAAAGGTGTGCCCATGCCAGCTCGATTGCAGGCGGATTCGGAAGTGGCAGTGGCAGCTTGGGTGGGAGTTCGGGCGATGGTGGCAATGGAGGTGGGCAAAGGCGTGCTTGTAGCAGTTGGCAGTAGGGTGCAGGTGGCAGTCGGCAAGGCAGTCTGGGTGAGCACGGCAGCCCGGGTGACCTCAAAGACCGCGGTCTGCATCAGCTGCTCCAGGTTGGGAGTGGGAGGCGGTTCGGTTGGGGTTGGGGTCGGCGGCATGCAGGAAGACAATATCCCCAAGACGACAAACATGATGAGAATCGATCTCCGTTTCATGGATAAATTGTAATGCAAACCAGTGTAGGTCGGGTTTCGTATTTCAACCTGACATAACCGGTGGATGGCTTTCGTAGATCGCCTTTGTAGGTCAGGTTGCGCAGTTCAACCTGACATAACTGGTGGATCGCCTTCGTCGATTTGCCTTTGTAGGTCAGGTCATCATGCTCGAAGAGTATGCGATTTTCAACCTGACACCACGAACCTTAACATGGTTATTCTTGCCAACGCTCATCTCGTCAGGTTCAACTGCGGAACCTGACCTACATGACTTTTTTGCCGTCACTCATCTCGTCAGGTTCAACTGCGGAACCTGACCTACATGACTTTTTTTGCTGGCGCTCATTTTGTCAGGTTGAAAAACGCAACCTGACCTACATAACTGTACCCCCCAGGGCAAACGCATCTAAATGTGCATCTATACCCAATA
>Ga0116174_10000916_pt1 | contig 28328 bp, 24 predicted proteins | sample AD_UKC087_MetaG_FD_89801 | JGI IMG/M metagenome (GOLD analysis project Ga0116174, IMG submission 89801) | Active sludge microbial communities of municipal wastewater-treating anaerobic digesters from USA - AD_UKC087_MetaG | ecosystem: Engineered > Bioreactor > Anaerobic > Digestate | place: USA...
ATCTATTATGCCACGCAATACGACGGCCTGGTCCTCCGTGCAGGAATGAATACGAAAATGGACGTGGTCATGGCGACTCTTGCAGTGCTGCTGGTTTTAGAGGCTGCCAGACGTGTCGTCGGACTGCCGATCCTGATCGTCGTCACGGTCTTCCTTCTGTACGCATACTTCGGCAAATCGATGCCCTCGTTCCTGAGGCACAGGGGAGTGCGATTCGAAAGGCTCATGTCCTACATGCTATATACAGGCGAAGGGATACTGGGCGTTCCGCTGGGCGTCTCTTCGACTTTCATCTTCCTTTTCATAATGTTCGGCTCCTTCCTCGAGAAGACGGGAATAGGCAAGTTCTTCATTGATTTCGGCAACTCGATAGCAGGCGCCGCTTCAGGCGGTCCCGCTAAGGTCGCAGTCATATCATCCGCCCTACAAGGGACGATTTCCGGAAGCTCCGTTGCGAACGTTGTCGGAACAGGGAGCTTCACGATACCTATGATGAAAAGCCTGGGCTACAGGGGCGAGTTCGCAGGCGCGGTCGAAGCAAGCGCATCCACCGGAGGTCAGATAATGCCGCCTGTAATGGGAGCTGCCGCCTTCCTTATGTGCGAATTCCTGGGCGTTCCGTACGCAACCGTCGTCAAGGCCGCTGTAATCCCAGCCATACTGTATTTCACCGGGGTTTTCCTGGGAGTCCATTTCGAAGCCAAGAAAAGGGGGCTCAAGGGCCTTCCTAAGGACCAGATGCCCAGGATCTGGAACCTTCTTAGGTCCCAGGTCCAGCTGCTGACGCCTGTAATAGGGATCATTTTCTTCCTTTCCAGCGGCGTTTCAGCTATGAAAGCGGCGCTTTACGGGATAATCCTCACTGTAGTCGCCGGCTGCTTCAAGCGCGACTTCTCGATAGACTGGAAGGAGGTCGGCAAGTGGGAGAGCCGTTCATTCCAGACTGTGACGGGGATAATCATCGCACTCATAGCAGGCCTCTATGTAACCAACGCATTCGTCAAGCTTCCGATACTGGAACTTGTCATGATAGGCCTGCTTCCGATAGCGGCATACTTCTCCGTAATCTACCTTATTGCCAAGAGCTCGCCGAAGAGCACCGCTGTCGATTTCCTGTCCTTCTGGGCAAGGCTGATAGTGCCCCTTATAACTTTCGCCATAGTCTTCGTGCTTTATAAGGACCTGGCGAAATCGGCGATCTTCGGCATAGGTTCGTATTTCCTTGTAAATGCGATCACCGGCGAGCCGAGGATACACTTCACAAAGCTGCTGCAGGCCATAGTGGACGGATCGAAGAGCGCGCTCGGCGTCGCAGTGGCATGCGCCACGGCGGGAATGATAGTCGGAGTCGTCACCATGACCGGGCTGGGCCTGAAGCTCGGGACGGGCCTGGTAGAGCTTTCCGGCAACCAGCTTCTGCTGACGATGTTCTTCACGATGATAACCTCCATAATCCTGGGGATGGGCGTTCCGACCACTGCCAACTACGTGATAACATCGACTATCGCAGCTCCTGCGATTATCAGCCTGATCGGATCTGGGCAGGCTTTGGCGGCTCATCTGTTCGTGTTCTACTTCGGCATCATCGCCGACGTGACGCCGCCGGTCGCCCTTGCGGCCTTCGCCGGAGCAGGCATAGCAAAGGCGGACCCGTTCAAGACCGGCGTGAACGCAACCAAGCTATCCATTGCGGCGTTCATGGTCCCGTACTGCTTCGTCTATAATACCAACCTCCTTATGATCAACCAGAGCTTCTTCTCGTTCATTACCATCTTCAACCTAGTAACCGCATTCCTGGGCATGATGTTCATAGCCGTCGGAGTTCAGGGCTGGCTGAAGACCATCTCCCCCTGGTGGGAGAGGATACTTGCGATAATCGGCGGACTTGCCATGATCGGCGGTTCCCAGTTCCTCCACGGCGTAATGGAGATCTTCAAGTTCATCAAGCCGATAGAGGCGATGGTAGTGAACGCCAAGGACTTCTTCTACAGCCTGTCCGGGGAGTTCCTGATCAACGGCATAGGGCTCGTCATCATCGTAATAGTGTATTTGGCCCAGACGACGAGGAAGAGGAAATACGGAGAAATGTCGCAGGACCAGATCTACGCTATGCTTCAGGCCAAGTAGGATCCCAAGAATGGTTCGCCTGCATGCCCCTCGAGCGGAACCCGCCGCCGGGGGCATGTTTCCATCAGGAGGAGGCTTGATCGATTGGATATTCCGAAGCTTAACGATTTGACTCTTGTTCGTATCCTTCTTAAAGGCCTGAGCTTCGATACTTCCCCGCTTTGGCACGGAAGGCAGGGCAGCATGAATTTGGAGGCATCCGTCAGCGTCAAGGAAGTGAGCCGCCCTTCAGACGGGAACATAATCGTGCAGATGACATACACAGTCAAGGAGAAAGGCGCCGGGACCGAGATACTGGCCGCGAGGATGGAAGGCCATTATCACTTCAAGGGCGATGTCAGCCTCCTCGGCAAGCCGCCTTATGTGACCCTCCTCGTCCACCCTGCCATGCAGCACGGCGGCCTCTGGCTTTCGACCCTGACCGGATGGTCCGGCCCCGTGCCTATGATGCTCATGCAGCAGAAGCACGAAATAAAGCACTAGGCAGTAAAACGGGAGGCCCGAGCGAATCATATCCAGCATAACTCGTACTCCCGGCTCCAAAATCGGTATTGACATTTGGTGCCGATTACTTCATCCTTTAATTCGATTCTTCAATACGGACAGTCAGGCCGTTTGCGGAAATGCCGCGGGATGGAGGGGTATGATGTTGTATGGAAAGGTACATCCTGGAGCTTAAGGACGTATCTATGAAGTTCGAGGATGCCGAGGCGTTATCGGGCATCAACCTGAAGATAAAGCATAAGGAATTCGTCACTCTGCTAGGGCCCTCCGGATGCGGCAAATCCACGATGCTCCGCATACTCGGGGGTTTTCTCTACCCCACATCGGGCAAGGTGCTATTCGACGGGACCGACATAACCGACGTTCCTCCCTATCAAAGGAAGCTCAACACGGTCTTCCAGAAGTATGCCCTGTTCCCCCACCTCAACATATTCGACAACATCGCATTCGGGCTGAAGATCAAGAAGCTCCCCAACGATGAGATAAAGCAGAAGGTCAAGGCAATGCTCAAGCTGGTCAACCTCGAAGGTTACGAGCGTCGCAGGGTGCAGTTCCTCTCGGGCGGCCAGCAGCAGCGCGTCGCGATAGCAAGGGCCCTGGTAAACGAGCCTGAGGTCCTGCTGCTGGACGAGCCTCTGGGTGCTCTGGACCTGCAGTTGAGGAAGGATATGCAGCTGGAGCTGAAGCGCATGCAGCAGCGACTTGGCATCACCTTCCTTTACGTTACGCACGACCAGGAGGAGGCCCTCACCATGTCCGACAGGATCATCGTCATGAAAGACGGTGTGATCCAGCAGGACGACACCCCGATAAAGATCTACAACGAGCCCATCAACCACTACGTAGCCGACTTCATCGGCGAAGCCAACATGCTCTACGGAGTAATGAGGGAAGACTATAAGGTAGAATGCGAGGGCCTTATCTGGAAGTGCCCCGACAAGGGCTTCGAGAAGGACGAGTTCATAGAGCTGGTAATAAGGCCCGAGGACCTGGAGATGGTCCCCGAAGGCCAGGGCAAGGCCCAAGGCATAGTCGAATCTGTCGTGTTCAAGGGCGTCCATTACGAAATCGTCGTGCGGGACGACACCGGCTACGACTGGATAGTCCAGAACACGAAGAACGCACAGATAGGCTCGAGGATGGGAATAGATTTCTCCGATGATGCGATACAGATAATGAGGGTCAGCCCCGAATACCGGCTTCCTGCGGTGATAGAGCAGGCCGGAAGGTCCATCAGGGGCGAGCTCTGGATTACCCAGGACAGCGAGGATTACGTGAAGTCAGGCAGCGGGTCCCTGAACGCCGTTCCAAAGCTTCACACTGAGTCGCAGGGAAAGAACATCACTACGGTCTTTTCCGAGGACATCAGGAGGACCTGGGTCCTCAGGACGGACGAATACATTAACCTGTCCGACCGGCTTGTAATCCGCTACGGGGCAGGGGCTGATTCCCCTGACGGGCAGGAGGTGAGCTAGGTGGACAAGAAGAAGCGGCTGCTAGCTCTCCCCTACATAGCCTGGACCGTGGCCTTTAGCATAATACCGCTCATCATCATCTTCGTATACAGCTTCTGCGAGCGGACGCCATATGGCGATATAGTATTCAAATTCACATACGATAACTATGTGAAGTTCTTCCAGCCAATATACCTCAAGGTACTTTGGAGGTCCATAGTGCTTGCGGTGGCTTCCACCGCCGGCTGCCTCCTCATCGGCTACCCGATGGCCTGGATAATAGCAAGGGCCAAAGAAAAGGCAAGGAACTTCATGGTCATGCTATTCGTGCTCCCCCTGTGGACCAATTTCCTCCTCAGGACCTATGCATGGATGGGGCTGCTGAGGGAGAACGGGTTCTTCAACCAGGTGCTAATGAGCCTCAGGCTCATCGACGAGCCGCTTAAGCTGCTGTATACGGAGGGCGCCGTCTTCGTAGGCATGGTATACAACTTCCTGCCGTTCATGGTGCTGCCTATCTACTCGGTGCTGGTGAAGATGGACCAGGGGCACATCGACGCCGCGAACGACCTCGGAGCGGATCCTAGGCAGACGTTCATCAAGGTAGTGCTCCCCCTCAGCTTCCCGGGCATCGTCAGCGGGATAATAATGGTCTTCATGCCGGCTCTTTCGACTTTCATCATCTCCGACCTTCTGGGCGGCGGCCAGACCATGCTCCTGGGCAACTTGATACAGAACCAGTTCCTGTCCGCAAGGAACTGGCAGTTCGGATCCGCGATATCCTCAGTGATGATAGTCATGGTGCTGATAATCACCCTGGTTTCGAGCAAGTACAGGAGCGAAGGGAGTGAGATGCTGTGGTAAACAAGGCCGGCAAGTGGCTCTACGCAGGTCTCATCTACACCTTCATGTACCTGCCCATAGTGATACTGATAATCTATTCCTTCAACAATTCCAGGTACCGCGGCAACTGGGAGGGGTTCACCCTCAACTGGTACGTCGAGCTTTTCAAGGACCGCAGCATAATGGAAGCTTTGAAGAACACGATCATAATAGCCGTACTCTCCTCTGTCGGGGCTACGGTGCTGGGTACTGCCGCAGCGGTCGGCATCTTCTCCATGAAGCCGAAGTTGAAGAACTTCATGGTGAACCTCACATATCTCCCCGTAACCTATCCAGAGATAGTAATAGGCGTCTCGCTTCTGGCGCTATACGTAGGCATCGGGCTGCCTCTGGGGCTATGGAGCATAGTGCTTTCGCACATCACCTTCTGCGTGCCGTTCGTGGTAATCGCCGTGCTTCCGAAGCTCTACCAGCTCAACCCCAACCTTGAGGAGGCCGCCATGGACCTCGGGGCCACGCCTTCGCAGGCCTTCTGGAAGGTCGTGCTGCCCGAGATATTCCCGGGCGTGATGACGGGCATGCTCCTGTCATTCACGCTGTCGCTGGACGATTTCCTGATCAGCTTCTTCACGACGGGGAGCGGGGTAAATACGCTGGCAATTAAGATTTACTCGATGACCAAGGTCGGCGTCACGCCGAAGATCAACGCGCTCACTACGATAATTTTCTTTACGATATTCATTCTGCTGCTCCTGATACAGGGCAGGGAAAAGAAGGTGGAAAAGTAGGACGGGTTTTTCCTCCGTCCGGATTGAAGGGGGTAATGTCAGTGAGAAAGTTCATTGCGCTGACATCGGCTCTCGTCATGGCATTCTTTATCGGAGGCTGCGCAGACGAGAAGACAAACGACCTGGGTTACTACCCTAGGATCAACGTTTATAACTGGAGCGACTACATCGACCCCTCGGTCATTAAAGGGTTCGAGGAAGAGTACGGCATCAAGGTAAACTACGAGAACTTTGCGACGAACGAGGAGATGCTGGCAAAGCTCAAGACAGGAAGCACGGACTACGATGTCATATTCCCGTCCGATTATATGGTGGAAGCGCTGATCGCCCTCGACATGCTTGAGGAGCTGGACTTCGGAAACCTTCCCAACTTCGCCAATATCGACCCGTCCTTCAAGGACCTGGGGTTCGACCCTGGAAACCGCCACTCAGTACCATATTTCTGGGGCACGATGGGCATCGTCTACGATTCCGAGAGGATCCCCGATGGCATTACCAGCTGGAGGGCGCTGTGGGACGAGAGGTTCGCCGGCAAGATAGTCATGCTGGATTCCCCGAGGGATACTATCGGCATCACCCTCAAGATGCTGGGTTATTCGGCGAACAGCAGGGATGTCGGAGAGCTCAACGAGGCGGTCATCGAACTCATCAGGCAGAAGCCCCTGGTGCGGTCCTACGAAATCGACGCATACAAGGACATGATGGCCTCCGGCGATGCCGTGATGGCCCTCTGCTGGTCAGGGGATGCCATGCTTCTTATAGATGAGCACCCGAACCTCAGGTATGTAATCCCAGAAGAGGGGACGAACGTCTGGGTGGACTGCATGGCGGTCCCGAAGACAACTAAGCACAAGAGGGAAGCCGAGCTGTTCATCGACTACATGATGAGGCCCGAAGTGAACGCCGCCTGCGCTCAATATGTAGGTTATTCGACCGCCAACCAGAAGGCGGCAGGTTTGCTGCCGGAGGAGGTCAGGCTGGATGAAGCCCGCTACCCCTCTGGCAATGTCTGGGAGCATGGGGAGGTCTTCGTGGACTTAGGGGATTTCTCAGATGAGTACGACCGCGCCTGGACCGAGATAAAGTCGAGATAACAGCCCCAAAACTATCAGGATATTCCTTCTTTACATTCCGGCCCAAGCTAGTATAATCATCGTCGTAAATCATAAGACGGAAGATGTAGAAGCCTATGAAGAGGTTCATCGCTTTCATCGCTTTAGCGGCAGTTTCCATCTCATTGATGGGCGGATGCGGCAAACAGGCTACTGTAAACGTATACAACTGGGGCGACTACATGGACCCGGCGGTTCTTGAGGCCTTCGAGAAGGAGACCAAGATTAAGGTCGTCTATGAGGTCTACTCGACTAACGAGGAGCTCCTTGCAAAGCTCAAGGCAGGCGGCACGAACTATGACATCGTAATCCCCAGCACCAATATGCTGGAGGTGTTTCTTGCCCAGGACCTGCTCTCTGAGATAGACCTGACAAAGATACCCAATTTCAAGAACCTGGACCCGCAGTTCGTCAACCTTGATAGCGACCCTGGCAACAAGTACTCCGTACCCTACTTCTGGGGCACGATAGGGATACTCTACAATGCGAAGGCCATCGGAACCGAGATAGACAGCTGGTGGGCAATGCACGATCCGAAGTACGCCGGCAAGATCATCATGTTCGACTCTGTCCGCGACACAATAGGTGTGACGCTCAAGATGCTTGGATATTCGCTCAACAGCACCAACCCGGCTGAGCTCGAGGAGGCGAAACGGGTCCTGATAGCACAGAAGCCCTTGATACACTCCTACACGGTAGACGGCTATGAGGACCCGCTCCTGGCAGGGGATGCCCTCCTTTCGATGGCATGGTCCGGCGACGCATTCAAGGTCATCGCGGAGAACGGCGACTTCAAGTACGTGCTTCCCAAGGAGGGCACCAACGTATGGGTGGATTCCATGGCAGTGCCCAAGTCAGCCAAGAACAAGGAAGAGGCGTACAAGTTCATCGACTTCATCCTGAGGCCGGAGATCGGAAAGCAGCTGGCGGAGTATCTTGGGTATTCCACCCCGAACCTCGCAGCCCAGCAGCTGCTGCCCGAAGAGGTGAGGAACAACGAGGTCATCTACCCCAAGACAAACGTTTTCGAACTGAACGACGTCCAGGTTGACATCAAGGAGGCCACCGAACTTTACGACAGGATCTGGACCGAGATAAAGTCCCAGTAGCTCAAGAGGCGGGCGGCAGATGCCGCCCGCTTTCAATTGGTTTGCACCCTCCTGAGCGCCTATCGACTTGCTTCGATATGAACGTTATGCCATATTAAATCCATTAGCCATCAATAAGAAAAAGGAAGGTTGCTGATCCAGTTGAGACGTTTCCTCATCGTCCTTATTGCCTTGGCCCTCGCCCTTGCTGGCGCATACGGCGCATACAAGATGGGCTACATCGGAAAGAAGCCGACGCTCAGCGTCTACAATTTCGGGGAATACATCGACCTTGCCGTCCTTGACGAGTTCAAGCGGAGAACCGGCATAGAAGTGGTATATGAGACGTACTCCACGAACGAGGAGATGCTCGCAAAGCTCAAGGCGGGCGGTAACAGCTACGACGTCATCTTCCCTTCCGCATATATGCTCGAAGTGCTGATCGCCGAGCGGATGGTCTCCCCCCTGGACCACAGCAAGCTTCCTAACTACGCGAACATAGACCCTATGTTCAAGGGGCTCTCCTGCGACCCCGAGGACAAGTACTCCGCCCCATATTTCTGGGGCACGGTCGGCATACTGTACAATTCGGAGAAGGTCGACGAGCCCGTTGACAGCTGGTGGGCGCTGCACAACCTCAAGTATTACGGCAAGGTGATCATGTTCGACAGCATGAGGGATACCATAGGCCTTACGCTCAAGATGCTGGGCTATTCGATGAACAGCGTCAACCCCGCAGAGATCGAGGAGGCCAAGCAGGTGCTAATTAGGCAGAAGCCGATGGTACGCTCGTACGAGATAGACGCCTACAAGGATTCCCTGCTTTCAGGGGATGCCGTCATGTCGATGGCATGGTCAGGCGACGCGTTCATGATAATGTCGGAGGATCCCAGGTTCAAGTACGTCATACCCAAGGAAGGGACCGGAGTCTGGGTGGATTACATGGCCATACCTGCCGATTCCAAGAACAAGGACGCAGCGCACAAGTTCATAGACTTCATGCTGTCGGCCGAAATCGGCCTCAAGAACACTGAGGCGGTGGGCTACTCCACCCCTAACAATGCGGTGAAGCAGCTTCTCCCAGAGGAAGTCAGGAACAACACGGCGGCCTATCCGACTGGCAACGTCTTCGAGGGCAGCGAGTTCGGCATCGACCTGAAAGAGGCGACGGAGCTCTATGACCAGGCATGGACCGAGATAAAATCCAAATAACCAGGATATGAGCGTCTGAGGCGGGAGGGATCCCGCCTTTTTTAAAGCCTCCCTATGGGAAACCCTGAAGAATTGAGGTGCGGCCTTGGTAAACGAATACATGCTGACAGACGGAAGATGGACTCCAGCTTCTGCAGGGAAAGGGAATTGGATAAGGGCGGTGAACCCGACGGAGGACGAACTGGCGGCCTTGCTTCAACTTACAATGTGGAGATCGAGGACCTAAGGTCCGGGTTGGATGACCTAGAGCTGCCCCGGTATGAGGATAACGAAGGCTACATCATGCTCTATATGGCGACATCAAGGATGTTCGAAGATGCAAGCTGGAGGGCGGCGACACTCGGGATTGCCGTCCTCCCCGATGTAACAATAACGGTTTCCAGGCATGAGACGGAGCTTGTTGAGGGCTTCAAGGATGCCAGGTTCAAGTGCACCGGCGAGTGCGCAGGGAAGGACGTCGCGCTTCAGCTGCTTCTGAAATCCACCCAGCTTTTTATAAGGGACCTCCACATCATCGACCAGAAGAACGCCGAGCTGGAGAAGAAGCTCGGCATAGCGATGAAGAACTCCCTCATATTCAGCATGCTGTCCCTGCAGAAGTCCCTGGTCTACCTCCGCACCGCCGTGAACGGAAACCAGTCCATGCTCGAGAAGCTCAACACCGTGGAATGGCTGGTGAACGACCCCAAGAGGAAAGGGCTGCTCGACGACATAAGGATCGAAAACAGGCAGGCCTGCGACATGGCCGCCATCTATACCGACATAATGGGCAACACCGTCGATGCCTTCGCTTCCGTGATAAACAACAACCTGAACGTCGTCATGAAGCTTCTGACAGGATTGACCCTGATAATGGCCATCCCCGTGATCGTGATGAGCGCGTTCGGCATGAACGTTCCCATGCATTGGGTGGAAAGCCATGCGGCTTTCTTTTGGATAGTGCTCTTTGCAACCGGCCTTACCGGGCTTGCCGCATATTTCATGGTGAAGAAGAGGCTTTTCTAGAATTCGCTCCAAACCATGCCATCCTAATAGGCAAACTTCGCCATGCCTGCCCTCCCGCGGCGTAATGTTCCGGGAGGGCTCTTCTTTCTTTACATCATGTTCATAAAACCGCAACATTGCCGTAACATTATTAGCATATGATTGCTGCAAAGGCGGAAACCTCAATACCTATAAGTCCAGTGAAACACACAAAATAAACAGAAAGAACACATTGACATGCTAAGCGGCAACAAGGCGCCGAGAAGGATGATATGGGAATGGCAAAGATACTCATAGCCGACGATGAAAGGCGGATAAGGGATCTCGTCCAGGATTCCCTTGAAAGCCAGGGTTACGAGGTATTGGCAGCGGCAGACGGAGCAGAGGCCCTGGACATCTTCTCCGAGGACGGTGATATTGCGCTGGTGATCCTGGACGTGATGATGCCCCATTACGACGGCTGGACGGTGTGCCGCGAAATCAGGAAGAAGAGCCAGGTCCCGATACTCATGCTGACCGCCAGGGGCGAGGAGTTCGACGAGTTGCATGGCTTCGAAGTCGGAGCCGACGACTATTTAGCCAAGCCCTTCAGCCTTGCCCTGCTTCTTGCAAGGGTCGCCGCCCTCCTGAGGAGGATCGCCCCTCCCAAGGCAGGCCAGGTGAAGGTCGGCAAGCTTGAGATAGACCCGGCCGCCCACGAGGTGAGATTCGACGGCAGACCTGTAGAACTTGCGCCAAAGGAGTTCGAGGCTTTGCTCATGATGGCATCCAACCTAGGCAAGGTCTTCAGCCGTAGGCAGCTTCTGACCAGCGTATGGGGGTATTCTTACATCGGAGACGAGAGGACGGTCGACACCCACATGGCAAGGTTAAGGCAAAAGCTCGGCGATGAGGGAGGCAAGATGGTCAAGACCGTGCGCGGCTTCGGCTACAAGCTGGAGGCAGGCCTATGATGCGCCCAGGCATCAGACGCAGGTTGCTGCTTTCCATGGCGGGGATACTGGTCTTCTTCGCCCTGGTCCTTGTTGCATTGAACAGCACGGTCCTTGAAAGCTACTACACATACATGGAAAAGCGCATGCTGAAGATTCAGACTGCAGCAGTTGAGAAGATAGTGGCCGGCACAGAGGACCCCAACGAGCTTGGAGGAAAGCTGGAGCAGCTTGAGAGGCGCAATTCGCTGACCGTCTCGATAATCGGGTCCGACGGCACCCCGATCTATTTCACCAGGATGGGCATCTTCGACAGGCCAATAGACAGGAAACCGGAGTTCAAACCGGCGCCTATAAGGGACGACCGGATGGAAGACTTCTCAGTGACATCCCGGGAGGAGCTTGCCGACGGCTCTGTCTTCGAAACCCAGAAGGACCCCAAGCTGGACATAAGATATATGAGCATCAGGAAGACCCTGGACGATGGAAGCACCATGGACGTTAGGGTAACCCTCAGTTCCATAGAAAGAGGCGCACGGATCGCCAGCATATTCACTATATATGCCACTGCTCTAGGGCTAATCGCCGCAGCGTTCTGGTCTGTGCTCTTCTCAAGGCGCTTCACGGAGCCCCTCGTGCAGATGAACAGCATAGCGGGCAGCATTGCAGACCTGGACTTCTCCAAGAAGTGCGAAGTCAGGACCGATGACGAGATAGGACAGCTGGGCAAAAGCATAAACGGGCTGTCTGAGAAGCTCAGCGCCGCTTTGGACGACTTGAAGGCAAAGAACGCCCTGCTGACCGATGAGCTTGACCGAGAACGCCGGTTGGACAGGATGCGCAAGGAGTTCGTGGCAAACGTCTCCCACGAGCTGAGGACCCCGATATCCGTAATACAGGGGTACGCCGATGGGCTCAGGATGAACATCGCATCGGATGAAACCAAGAGGAAATACTACTGCGAGACAATAATCAGCGAAGCCGAGCGGATGAACAGGCTGGTGGGCAACCTGCTCGAGCTCTCGCAGTACGAAAGCGGAGGAGCAAAGCCGGTCAAGTCACAGTTCGACCTGGTAGAGCTGGCGCAGAGGGTCATAGAAAAGTGCGTGCCTGATATTGACAAGGAAAGGCTTCGCCTTGAATTGCCGAAGAGCGCGCCGTCCTTCGCAGATGAGAAAGGCATCGAGCAAGTCCTTATAAACTACATCAACAATGCACGGGAGCATCTTGCAACCGAAGGGACGTTCAGTGTCGCAGTGGAAGAATCGGCCGATATGTCTTCATGGGTGATATCGGTGACAAACGACGGAGCCCCAATACCGGAGGCCAGCCTGCCGTATATATGGGACAGCTTCTACAGGGCTGACAAGGCCCGAAACAGGCAGAACGGGAGATATGGCCTCGGGCTTTCAATAGTCAGGGCGATACAGCAGATGCACGGCAAGGCCTTCGGGGCGCAGAACCTTGACGGAAAGGTGAGGTTCTGGGCGGAGGTCGACAGGTATGAGGAGGAAGCCTGATAGGATTAGCGCTCAGCAAAGAAGGGATGCCGTCATAAGGGTTCTTTCACGCCTTCGGTGTCTCGTGCGGTTTTGAGTTCATGTACCTGTAGACAAGGAAAGCGGCGAACGAGGCCCCGGCAAACCCCAACGAGAACGCCCTGGTGTATCCAACCGGCGTACCGTTTACGAAAAGGCCCATCATAGGCTGGTACAGGGCCCCTCCCGCCAGTGTTATCGAATTAATCATCCCAAGCACCGTACCCCTGACGGAGACATCGGTAGTGGTCCTGACAGCATTGTTCATCAGGACCAGCACGACTATGTCGGAACCGCCCATAAGGGCCGCCGAGACATAAAGCAGCGCCTTTGCTAAGCCCGACGCAGGAAGCAGCAGCGGTATCCAGCACGCTGCGAAGAGGGAAGCCATGGCTATAGCAAGCTTCTTGGGTCCAAGTCCCAGGCTCCCTGTTATAAAGCTCATGCTCAGGCCGGCGGCGATCATGCTCAAGGATATAAGCAGGATCAGCTGGCTTGCGCCCAGCTTGGCCATGTCGTATACGTCCATGAGGAACGGTACGCCCCACAGGCCCTGGTATGAGACCAGTGGTCCGTACTTGAAGAACGCTATGACGCCAGGGACAAGGGCTACGGGCAGCAATTTCGCGAATGTGCGGAAGTCGAATCCTGAAGCCGCCCTTGAACCGCCTGTTTCCCATGGGGCTTTGATCAGGCAAATGCAGAGCAGCCCTACAAGCATGCTGACCGCGGCAATGATGTAGAAGGCGGCCCTCCAGCCGAACTCCTGCATGATGAGGACAAGAGGGCTCGTCGCCCCCAGCGCCCCGAAGGCCCCTGATGCCATCAGGATCCCGTTCGCCGTCATGAACCTTTCACCGAAGGCGACTCCCAGTATCTTATAGGAGGGCACCAGGACTGCAGAAACCCCGAGCCCTGTCAGCGCCCTGAAGATAATCGCAGCAGTCAGGTTTTCCGACATCCCGAAGGCCGCCGAGCTAAATCCGGCCAGCACGATGCCCAGGCCGATGAGATACCTGGGGCTGGTCCTGTCAGAGAGGAACCCCACCGGTATCTGGCTTAAAGTGTAGGTATAGAAGTAGGCCGACGACAGGAGGCCGATTATGGCAGCGCTGCCCCCGAATTCGGCCATCAGTTCGTTTACCATGACGGCCGGCGTCACCCTGTGGAAGTAGACCAGGAAATTGGCCGACGAGCACAATGCTAAAAGTAGCCACTTGTTTATGCCTTCCCCCGCTCTCGTCCCCGGTTTCAAACGATCCAATGGAAGCACTCCTCTTGTATCATGCCTTGATCTGTATGAGGCCCGAGGACCCAGCATCAATAATTGATGCCGTACATGCCGGTCGGTCCGTCTATGAACAAAGGTATGTGCGGTTGGTAATAAGTGAATATCATGAGCATCGAGAAGAACCAGGCCAACAGCACGGCCCCTAAGGCCCATGTCCTCTTGGCGAACCCGCTTCCTGCGGTCACCCTGAATGCCATCATGCCATGTGCGATTCCTACCATGAAAGATCCTATATACTGAACGAATCCCAGCTCTCCGAAGGCTTCGGGCAAAGCCGCATGAGTGAAGAACATGACTGTGTAGGCGCTCCAGATGGCCAGCGCCGCAGGCATAGCCCAGTCCTTAACATGCGCCACGCCCATATTCTTCTTCAGGATGACGATGGCCCAGACCAGCATCGGCCACGCGGCAAGCTTCGCATGCTCCCAGTAGCTTTCGTTGACCGGCATGAAGACGGCCAACCATCGCATATAGGGGAACTCCTTCACCAAGTCCCATGTAAAGTGCAGGGCCCCGCCAATGGTCACAATGAGGACGAAGGCAGCTGGATCGAACGGGATGAATATCCTCTTCCCTGCTGGAACCATCTGCATCCCTCCTTTTGCATACATTATGTATAGCAGAAATCCTTACCGATTTCACCTTATTCGCCCCTCTTCTCTGGAGGTATACTCACCAGCGCATTGAATCAGTACTTTAATAAACCTCTTGGAGGTGCGATGATGCCTACCCTCATACCTGCTGATGTTGGACCGGATTCCTTCGCCAGCGAAGGCGAGAGGAAGGTATTCGAATACTTCGCCAACTCCCGTATCGACGGATATGTGCTCCATTCGCTTGGCTTCGAGATGCACGGGTCCAGGGAGATAGACTATGTCGTGGTCTGCGAAAGGGGCATACTCTGCCTTGAGGTGAAAGGTGGAGGCATCGGCAGGGAGAACGGATTGTGGTACTACGTCGACCGTAACGGAGGCCGGCACTACGATGAAAAAGGACCATACATACAGGCCCGTGAGAACATGTACAAGCTCAGGGACAAGTTCAAGGCCCATTTCAGGTCCGGCCCCATAAGGGAAGTCCAGTTCTCATACGGTGTCGTGCTTACGGACGCACCTATGAGTTTCCACGGCGTGGACATCGTAGAGGAGCTAACTTTCGACAAGAGGATGGGGCTGGACGATTTCGATTCCTATATCACCAGGTGCTACGATTACTCCGCTGATGTCTGCAGGAAATTGAACGGGATGCCCGGCGCCCTTCTTACTAACAGGAAGGACCTGGAGACGGTCAAGGACTACCTAAGGGGCGACTTCGGCTTCCTGCCCGACTTGAACTCGCAGCTGGACGGCCTTGAAGGGCGCCTGAACAAGGCGACGCAGGAGCAATACAGGGTGCTGGAGCAGCTCCAGCTTGTAAAAAGGCTAATTGTAAGAGGCGGCGCGGGCACAGGCAAGACGCTTATCGCCGTCGAGCATGCAAGAAGGCTGTCTTGCTCAGGTCACAAAGTCCTGTTCCTTACTTTCAACAAGCAGATAATGCAGCATTTGTCGCATGTAAGCCCGATTGATGGAGTCACGTTCGACAACTACAGCCACTTCCTGTACAAGGCCCTTTATCCGAACGAGGACTATGTTCACGAGGGGGATTTCAACGATTTCAACAGGAGGGTGCTCCCTGAAGGCTTTATAAATAAGGGAGGCCTTGCAGAGGACTTGAGATACGACGCCCTTATAGTGGACGAAGCCCAGGACATCCTCGATGACAATGCGATAATGTGCATGGACATGACAGTTAAAGGCGGCTTGTCCAGAGGGGAAGTCGCGATATTCTACGACCCGAACCAGAACATCTTCAACATTTCGGATACGAACAGGCTTGACGGTGCCGTCCGCACGCTTACGGAGGAATACGGCTTCATGCCTTTCATACTAACTGAGAACTGCAGGAGCACGCGGCGGATCTCTTCCTTCCTGGCCAAGGCGACCGGCCTTGCTCCTATATCCGGCGGTCCGGTGGAGGGGATGAAAGTAAACCTCATAACCTATGAGAACCTGGATCAACAGAGGCAATCGCTGGCAGAGGTCATTAAAGGGCTGAGGAAGGAGGGGGTCCCTCCAGGAGACATTGTGGTGCTTTCTCATATCGGCAATAAGAAAGAACACGGATGTTTCTTCGACCTCACTGCCCTAAACGGCCTCTGCAGCTACCAGTTCGTAGACGGCAGGGAATATCAGCCACCGGTCAAAGACCGCCTCAGGGTTACGACCGTCCAGTCGTTCAAGGGCATGGAATCCAAGGTTGTTATAGTCGCCGATGTGAAGGGGCTCGATGACGGCAACGGCTTCATCAAGCCTCTGAACTACACTTCGTTCTCCCGGGCCAAGACGCAGCTTTTCATACTGGCCCACAAAGACGCGAAGAAGGAGCTGTCCAAGGTCATAAACGAAGTCGGTTGACCTTCATAATGCCAGGAGGTTGACGGACGGCTCAGCTGAAGAACAGTGAGTCGGGTTTGGTCCCAAGCGCCTTGGCGATCTTCGCGGCAGTCTCATATGACAGCCTTATCCTGCCGTTTTCGAGCATGAACATATACTGCTTCGACCGACCTATCAGCCTGCCGAACTCCTCCAGAGTGAGCCCCCTGTCCATCCGCACTTTCCTTATCAGACCCGGTAGATCCATGCCATCACCTTCCTGTATTTGTCCCTGTTTCCAATTTCAAGGCTAGTAAAGCCCAGCTTGACTGTCAAGGAAAGTCAAGCATTTCTTTACTTGCGCTCGTCCAAGCGATGGGCCAGATTAATAATGGAGGGGTGATGGTATTGGATTTCGGCATGAGGCTAAGGCAGGTGAGGAAGGCAAAGGGCTTCTCGCAATCGGCCCTGGCCGAAATGCTTGGTCTCACAAAACAGGCGATCTCCAATTACGAATCAGGAGCCAATACGCCAACACACAGCGTTTTCGTAAGGATCGCCGAACAAATGGGCGTGGAAATGGACTTTCTCGCAGGCAGGACCGACGAAAGCTACGCCTCGATAATGGAGAAGTTGAAGAAGCTCAGTCCCGAAGGCAGGGATGAAGTCGGCCGTTTTGCGGATGCGGTATTGGAGAAGGAAGCCAAGTACGGCAAATGAGGTCCATAATATTGAATAAGCGGCCGCAAGAGTTCTACTTGCGGCCGCTTTGCATCATTCTGGCGTTTCCCGTCAGAACTCCCAGTCGGTATGGAATATCCCCTCTTCATCCAGCCTTTCGTATGTGTGCGCCCCGAAGTAGTCGCGCTGGCCCTGAATCAGGTTCGCAGGCAGCGACGCGCACCGCATCCCGTCGTAATAGCTAAGGCAAGACCCCATCGCCGGAACCGGCACCCCTGCCATGGCTGCAATCGATACCAGCTGCCGGAGCGACTTCTGCCCTTCGTTCAAGCTTGACGCGAAGGAGGGCGCCAGCATGAGGTTTCCGAGCCCTGGATCATTCGAATAGGCCTCCTTGATGTCATCCAGGAACCTGGCCCTTATAATGCAGCCGCCCCTCCATATCAGCGCGATGCCGCCGAAATCGAGGTCCCAGCCGTACTCCTCCGACGCATCCTTCATGAGCGAGAAGCCCTGCGCATAGGCGCAGATCTTGGCGGTCAGCATGGCTTTGCCCAAAGTGCCCAGAAGCATCGCGGCCATCTCGCCGGACGGTTTGACTGCAGGAGGGCCGACCAACGCATCCGCGGCCTTCAACCTTGTCTCCCTCTCGGCGGAGATGTTCCTTGCGAACACGGCCTCGGCCAGGCTGGGAGCCGGCGTCCCCAAAAGCAGCGCCTCCTGCGCCGTCCAGATGCCCGTCCCTTTCTGGGCCGCCCTGTCCTTGATTACGTCGACCAGCGGCCTGCCCGTCTTGTCATCCACCTTCTCCAGGACCTTCGAGGTGATCTCTATCAGATAGGATTCGAGAGGCCCTCTGTTCCACTCATTGAAGACCGATGCGATGGCCTTCGCGTCCATGCCCAGCATGTCCCTCATGACGTGGTACACTTCGGCGATTATCTGCATGTCGACGTATTCTATCCCGTTGTGGACCATCTTCACGAAATGGCCAGCCCCTCCGGGGCCAAGGTACCTGCAGCATGGAGTGCCGTCCGGCGCCTTCGCCGAGATGTCGGTGAGCAGCTTGCCCACAAGCTCGAACGCCCTCCTTGACCCTCCTGGCATTACGCTGGGTCCCTTCAAAGCGCCCTCTTCCCCGCCCGAAACTCCAGTGCCTAGATAGAAGAAGCCCTTCGCTTCGACCTCCGCGAAGCGCCTCTGGGTGTCCTTGAAGAACGAGTTGCCGCCGTCGATGATTACGTCCCCCGGGCTCAGCACGTCATAAAGCTGTGAGATGACCGCATCCACGGCCCCGCCTGCCTTTACCATCAGCATGACCTTCCTGGGCGCAGAGAGGTTCCCTACCAGCTCCTTGAGGTCGAAACAGCCCTTGATGTTGGCATTGCCTTTGGCTTCGCCTTTCATGAAATCCTCAGTGACAGACGCAGTCCTGTTGTATACGCATACCCTGTAGCCGTTCCTGGCCATGTTCAGGACCAGGTTCTGCCCCATCACCCCGAGGCCGATGAGGCCTATGTCATAACCCATGCCAGTTCCACCTTTCCGGCCTTGCGTCAGGCCTCGAAATGCTTCGACAGTGCCCACAGGCCGAGTGAAGGGTTTGCCACATAGAAGACCCTGCCCTCCGCCCCCATGTCGTTCATGCCCTGTTTCATCGCCTTTATGTCGTACCTCCGCAGCGCTTCTCCCAGGTCCATGTAACCGAACCCCGCGCCTTCGACCTCTTCCCTCGTAAGTTTACCTGGGCAGTAAGTTATGCCGAACCTTCCCTCGGATGAGCCGTGGATAAGATGCGCTGCGGCCGATAGCCCGCCTCTTAGGTCCTCGTTCTGCTTCACGGCCTCAAGGACGTATTCCGTGCCCTTGTAACCATATTTCCTGATCAGCTTGTCCATCCCCGGATCTTCTCCGAAATGCCTGACCCCGGGGGCAATGACAATGAGCTCCCCGCGGTCTGCAATCGCCATCCTGGTCCTGTATATGGCCTTGTTGCCGAGCCATGTGCTCTTGTAATGCTCCGGGTCCAGGTAGACGACCACCTTCTCCAGCGGTTCGTCCAAGAGGTCGAAGTTGTAGGCCCTGCTCAAGGCGACCGCCTCTTCGAAGAGCCTCCTCTGCCTGCCGGCGAAGAACCCCTTGATTACCCCCCTTCCCCCCTCCTGCCTTACAACTGTGAGGAAATACTGCAGGGGGACACCTTTGAGGAACCTCTCCTCTGCGTAATCGAACACCTGCCTCACAGGCGAATGGTCGCGCCCCATCAACCTCTCGAGGCCATATACCGCGCCGAGGAAATGCGTCTTGTCGATCATCTCCTTGCCGCCGCATCCGACGAGCACGTTCTTAGTGTAGTTCGCCATCCCGGCTACTTCGTGCGGCACCACCTGGCCTATGGAGATGATGAGCCCGTAGGTGCCGTCGACGAGCCGCCTGTTTACCTGGACCTTTATAGGGTAGTCGAGCTTGCCCTCGGAGGCTTGCCTGACGAAGGCCGACGGCACTTCCCCGATGTCGGCCACTTCGGTGCGCCAGTTATGCACGAGGAACCTCTCGGCGGGGATTTCCAGGCCGAACATCTTCAGCCTCTCCTCGTCGCTCACCCTCTCATGGGTCCCCAGGGCCGGCATCACGTCGACCTCGAAACTGTCTTTGAGCATCCTGTAGAGCATGGCTGTGATGGGGCCCGCCGCAGACATGCTCCTTGTGTAATCCGGCGGCAGCAGCAGCACCTTCCTCACCCCTGCCGTCCTGCCTTCCAGCCAGCCCTCCAGCGAGCTTTCTATGCTGTCTATGCCGATGTCGTCAGCCTTGATGGCTACTTCTTCCATGTCTACCTCCGCCCGACAGGGGATATATTGTTCCGCCTCCAGCGCTATCTGGGGCTTGTCGCTTCGTATAGCTCCAGGTACCTCTCATACCTGGACGAGAAAAGCCCCATGTTCTCGTGCCTCGGAAGGTACACGGCAGACGGCTCTGCGTCCACCTCGCCCAGGCCGTCCCTGCCCTCAAGGGCCGCAAGCGCCACAAGGGCCGCCCCCACAGTCGAGTCGTTCGCGGCGCCGGTGGCCTCGAGCCTCATGCCGAGTATGTCGGCCGCCATCCTCACCCAACTGTCCGACCTGGTAATGCCGCCGGAGATTACAATCCTTCCCGGTTCCCCTGCCAGGCTTTCGAGTATCCTGTAGCACTGAAGCATGTTGAAAAGTATGCCTTCCTGAATCGAATAGTAAAGTGCCCCCGGGCCGTGCTTCGGGGAGATGCCGTAGAACCCTCCCCTTCTGTTCTCCTGCCAGCCTGGGCACCTCTCGCCGAAAATGAACGGAAGGAATATCGGGGCGGATTCCCTGTCGACAGAAGACGCCGCCGAGTCAAGCTCTTCATAGGCCCGCACGTCCCCGGGAGACTTCCCCAGCGACCTGATCAGCCAGTCCAGGCAGTTGGTGGCATTGTTGACGGCAGCGCCCGCGATCCAGGCCTTCGATGACACATTGTAACACCATGTTGAGGGCTTTTTCGCAATCATAGGAACCGGCGAAAGCCTCCTTAAAGCGCCGCTGGTCCCGACCGATACCGACATTACGCCTGCGTCCGAGCCTCCTACGGCAAGCTGGTTCATCGCTCCGTCCGCGCCTCCCACGGATACGGGAAGCCCCGCCTTGAGCCCACAGCACCCCGCTGCGGCCCGGGAGAGCCGGCCCATATGGAACAGGTCTTTGAGGGGAGAGAGCATGCCCTTCGTTATCCCGGCCGACGCGACCGCCATATCGTCCCATCCCAGCGTGCGGGCGTTCATAAGCCCGCTTCCCGATGCCAGGCACGTCGAAGCCGCCCTTTCCCCGGTAAGCGACATGTAGAGCCATTCCAGCTGGCTCATCACGTAGGAAGCGCCTTTCAGCCCCTGTTGCCCGGGACTTGTCAGCCAGGCCAGTTTCCAGCACGGGTACATACCGTGAAGGACGCAGCCCGTCCTCTCGTAATAGCCCTGTGCCTCACCCCTGGCCCTGGCCGCAGCTGCGGCATCTGCCCCCGAAAGGTCCGCCCATGTCCTGATCCTGCCCACGGGCTTGAGACCTTCATCCACGAGCAGCAAGCTGTGCCAGGTTCCGCAAAGGCCTATGCCTTCGACTTCTACTCCCAGCTCCGAAGCCTTTGAAGCTACCTTCCTCAGGACCTGGTAGGCAGCTTCAGTTATCCCGTAGGCATCCTGGGTCATGCCGTCGGACGACTCCTCGGGGTAATGGGCCGTCTCCGAATGGAGCACGCCCCGGACCGCAGAATACAATATGCATTTCGCCGAGGAGGTGCTGACCTCAAGGCTCAGTACGTGCATGCCGTCACCCCTGCACGAGTTATTCCTGGCTTCTGCCCTGTCTTGCGTTAAGGTCTGCGACCGATGCCCGTTCGATGAGCTCCGACTGGAGCCATACCTGCTTCTTTTCGCTGGCATGCCCTTCTATCCTGTCTATCAGCATCTTGGCGGCGAGCCTTCCCATCTCGGGGTGCGGAAGCTCTACTGCCGTGAACCCCGGGCCTGCCATTTCGGTCCATATCGGGTTGCCGACTACCACGACCGATATGTCCCTGGGGACCTGGATGTTAAGCCTCCGCATCTGCCTTACTATGGATTCCGCCACCATATGGTGACCGATGACGATTGCCGTACATCTGGACTCCTTAATGCACTCTTTCATCATCCTCTCGCAGTCCTCGTCGTTCATGTATCCGAGGTGGGAAGGGCATTCTCTCTCATCCAGGCCAAGCATCCTTACCCCTTTTCTGAACGCCTCGTTCCTCTCGTTGTGCTCACCTGTCACATTGCCTACATAGCCGATCCGCCTGTGCCCCTTGTCGTACAGGTGCTGCAGCGCCATGATGACAGCCTTGTCTCCGCCGAAGGCCACGCTGTCGTACGGGAGGCTGGATGCGAAGAATGGCGTGTCCAGGATCACATAGGGGATGCCCAGCCTTTCGAGCTTCTCGGCCATCACGGCCCCAGAAAGCGACACGGCGAGCAGGAAGCCGTCCACCTGCTGGGCGATGAGGCTTTGCATGTAGCCTTCCTCCCGCGACGGGTCGTAGAGTGTGCTGCACAGTAGCATGAGGTAGCCCTTCTCCGTCGCGTACCTCTCAGCCCCTACCACCATCCTCATGTAAATGGAGTTGTACAGCTCCGGGACAAGCATGGCAATTATGTTCCTCTTCTTGCCCTTCATGGACCTTGCGATGACATTGGGCAGATAGCCAAGTTCCTCAGCCGCTTCGAGGACCTTTGCCCTCAGCTTTTCGCTGACGAACTTGCCCTTCTTGGCGCTTATAACGTTGGACGCCGTCGCAATCGAAGTGCCGGCCTTGACGGCCACGTCCTTGAGCGTCGGGCGGTCAGAGTTGAAATATCCCAAGAGCTGTGCCTCCTTTCACAAAGGACGCAAGGAAAAACGTTTTTCTGGACAGCACTTTATCATCGATTCTATAATTATGTCAATATTGCAGGATTGGAGTGACACACATGGCGCTTCGTTTCGGGGTCATCGGATGCGGGGCGATTTCAAGGATGCACCTGGAGGCGATCTCAGCTATACCGGACGCAAGCTTGGTTGCCGTCGCCTGCCCTGAAGCCGACAGGGTGATGCATATCGCCCAGGAGTTCAGATGCGAGATGTTCAAGGATCCATACGAGGTCATCGCCCGGGGAGACATCGATGCGGTCTCCATCATAACGCCATCGGGCGCAAGGCGCGACCTCGCGGTGGCAGCAGCACTTTCGGGCAAGCATGTCCTGATGGAAAAGCCGATGGAGATAACGGTGGAGAGGGTGGACGACATCCTCAGGGCCTGCGAAAAGACGGGCGTGAAATGCTCGGGCATCTTCCAGTTCAGGTTCAAGCCGGCCTGGAAGTTCGTAAAGAGGCTCGTCCAGGAGGGCCATCTGGGCAGGATGGTCCTTGGGGATGCATACAACAAGTGGTTCAGGAGCCAGGATTACTACGACGGTTCCCCGTGGCGCGGCACATGGCAGCTGGACGGCGGAGGAGCCCTCATGAACCAGGGCATACACGCAGTCGACCTACTGCAATGGATTATGGGCGACGTATCCGAGGTCACCGCAGTGACGGGCACGCTTGCCCATGACAGGATAGAGGTGGAGGACACTGCGGTCGCAGTACTGAAGTTCTCAAGCGGCGCGATGGGAGTCATAGAGGGCACCACCTCCGTATATCCCGGCTACCCCATGAAGCTGGAGATACACGGGACCAAGGGATCGGTCATAGTAGTGGGCGATTACATATCTGACTTCCAGCTCAAGGACGCGCCGGCCGCCTTGGCGGAAGAGGCGCTCAAATACTATGCTCCTGTCGTGAGCCAGTCTACGGCGTCCGACCCGAAGCAGACCGACAGCACATGGCACCGGCTGCAGATAGAAGACTTCGTGAAATCAATCTTAAGCGGCAAAGAACCGTCGGTCTCAGGCAGGGAAGGCAGGAAAAGCGTAGAAATAATCAATGCGATATACATTTCGTCCAAGACAGGAGGGCCCGTGAAGCTTCCCCTGTGATTCGTGCGTGGAAACGGGGCCCGACTACCTGAGGAAATCAGCCGTGTAGAATGAGCCAAAAAACGAGAGGAGTTGTCCGTAAGTGAAGAGAACAGCATTCCGCATCGCAGCGACCCTCGCATTGGTCCTTATTCTCGCATCAGGCGCGATGGCGGCATGGAAGCCGACCAAGAACCTCAACATCATAGTACCCTGGAACCCGGGAGGAGCCTCCGACCTGACCGCCCGCATGGTGGCATCCGAGATGGAGAAGCCCCTGGGGGTGCGAATCAGCATCACGAACACACCAGGCGGCTCGGGCGCCATCGGGACCAAAAACATGTTCGACGCTCCGCATGACGGATATACCTTAAGCGGCAACGCGACGAACTCCATCGTCACCTACCAGAGCATGGAGCTGCTGCCCAACAGCCACAAGGAATACAACAGCTACCTGGCGGTTTTCACGCCGAACGTGATTTGCGTCGGCTACAACTCCCCCATCAAGGACATACCCGGCCTTCTGGCTGTCATGAAGACCAGGAAGGTAACAGTCGGCTCCGCTGGCGTCGGCGCCGGCGGGCACCAGGCTGCCGAGTTCTTCAAGGCGGCGACAGGGCTGGCCTACACGCATGTGCCATACGCAGGCGGAGCGCCGGCGGTCACGGCAACCGTGTCGGGCGAAGTCGAAGTGGTCATGCAGCTTTCCATGGAAGTCGTCGAGATGCTCAGGGCAAAGCAGCTGAGGGCGCTGGCAGTCATGGACAAGGACCCCCTCGAGGTACAGGGTTACGGCACCATACCCGCAATCACGACTTGGATACCCAACCTGCCCACGGTGGGCTCGTACTTCGGCCTCTTCGCTCCCAAGGACATCCCCGCCGAAGCGAACGAGGGCATAATCGAGGCCTTCAAAATCGCCTGCAACACACAGGCTGTCAAGGACTTCGCGATAAGCAAGGGAGCAAAGCCGGTCTGCATCTACGGAGAAGAGGCTGACAAGATATCCGACCGGGCAGCATCCCTCATCTGCTGGGTGCTCTACGACAACGGAGTCATAAAGAAGAGCCCGGACAACTTCGGAATCCCAAGGTTGAAGTAACATCATAGGCGGTTCAATAGACGCGCGGCGGAGACACCGCCGCGCGTCCGTTCAGAGGTGATCCCATGCGCAAGTCCGACATCATCTTCGGGATAATCACTATTGCGATAGCGGGCGCCTTCGGCGTCATGAGCCTGATGATGCCCTGGCATGAATCCGAGTGGGGCGTTTTCGCGGCCCCGGGCCTGGTACCCCTCATACTGTCCGTCCTTCTCCTTCAGACCGGGCTAATCCTCATCTTAAGGGCTCTCTACGCCAAGGGCTTCTATAGATCCCTCGCGGAGCTGACGGCCAAGGACACCAAGATAATGGAGGCCGACGAAGATGGGACCGGCGCCAACAAGGGGCAGGGCGAAGCCATGAAGTCGGAGCCAGGATGGAAAAGGATATCCCTTACGATAGGATTGGCTGCAGTCTATGTCTTCCTCCTTCTGGGGAGGCTCCCCTACCTCCTCTCCACCGGGTTGTTCGTCTCGGTCTTCATTTTCGTATTCAGGGGCGGCGGGGTGATAAAGTCACTCTTGATAGGCGCCGCCACTTCCGTGGGCGTTTGGCTGGTGTTCGAGAAGGTATTCCTCGTAGTGTTACCGTAGCCGGGAAAGGGGGCAAGATAAATGAGCCTGTCTGCGTTCTTTTCGGAATTTTTCAAGCTTATGACGCCTGAAACGCTCTTCAACGCCTTCTGGGCCACCGGCTTCGGGATAATAATCGGCATGTTGCCCGGCCTTACCGCCACTATGGGCGTGGCTTTGCTTACCGGTTTGACATTCAGGTTCGCGACCGACCAGGTCATAGTGATACTCATCAGCGTCTATGTCGGGTCCATATATGGCGGCTCGAGGTCGGCAATCCTGCTGAACATACCCGGCACGCCGGCGAACGCTGCGACATGCCTCGACGGGAACCCCCTCGCAAGGCAGGGGAAAGCCGGATATGCGATAGGGCTTGCGACCGTAAGCTCGGCCATCGGCACGTTCTTCGGACTAATCTGCCTTGCGATCTTCTCGCCGATGCTCGGCGACATCGCATTGAGCTTCAAATCCTGGGAGTTCTTCGTCCTTGCGATATTCGGCATAATCATCTGCGGAAACCTCACGGCGCCGAAAGACCCGCTCAAGGGATGGATCGCTGGCATCTTCGGTCTGCTGCTGTCCCAGATCGGCCAGGAATCGATCCAGGCATACGCCAGGTTCTCGTTCGGCGTGGTCGACATGACCGGCGGCCTTTCGCTGATCCCTGTGCTCGTCGGCGTATACGGGGTATCTGAGATCATCGGGGTCATGAAGCTGCCCGTCGACTACACGGTCAGGACCAAGGTGGCCAGGATCCTGCCCGAGATGAAGGACATCTTCAAATACTGGAAGACCATCATACGATCAGGGGTCATCGGCGTAATAGTAGGGGCCATACCAGGCGTCGGCGAGGATACCGCGGCCTGGATATCCTACGACTTCGCCAAGAGGGGCAGCAAGAAGCCCGAGGAGTTCGGGAAAGGCTCATACGAAGGGCTGATAGCATCAGAGACAGGCAACAACGCCTGCATCGGCGGGGCCATCATCCCGGTGCTGACGCTGGCCATCCCCGGTAGCGCCCCCGCTGCCGTGCTCCTGGCGGCGATGTGGCTGCACGGCATAAGGCCGGGCCCGCTACTTCCGATAGAGCAGCCTCAGTTCATAGCCACAGTCACCGCCATATTCTTCCTTGCAACTCTCAGTATGACGATATTGGGCCTTTCGTTCGTAAGGCCGCTCGTGAAGGTCCTCCAGGTCCCAAGGAACATCCTCATGCCGATAATCTTCACGCTCTGCGCAGTGGGCTCGTTCGCAATCAACGGCAGGATGTTCGACGTGAAGCTCATGCTGCTGTTCGGAGTGATCGGCTATTTCATGCGCAGCAACGACTTCCCTGCGGCTCCTTTGGTGCTGGGCTTCATACTTGGGCCGATGGCGGACGAGAACCTAAGAAGGGCCCTCATCCTAAGGGGCGGAAGCATAGCGCCTTTCTTCACCAGGCCTATATGCCTGGTGCTATGGGCGTTTACGTTGCTGGTCATAATCTCGCGCAGCCCGCTGCCCGGCCTAATAGCGAGGCTCATAAGGAAAGGGACGAAGAAGGCAGCCTGATGCGAAACACCCTGACCGGAGGTTGAGATGTTCAAACGAGCAGTCATAACGGACGAGATCTCCCAGGACATGCCAAGGGCCATCAAGGTCATGAAGGAATACGGGATGGACGGCGCAGAGCTGCGCTCGGTATGGGGAAAGCCGCCGCACGAACTGGACGATGAGGAGCTTAGGACCATCAAATGGCAGCTCGACAGGGCAGGGCTTGAGATGCCCTGCATAGCGGCGCCCGTTTTCAAATGCAGGCTCTATTCCCAGTCCGATTTCGAATCCCACCTTGCCATATTGGAACATTGCATGGACATGTCGGACCTCTTCGGCTCGAAGCTCATAAGGGGCTTCACTTTCTGGGCTGAAGGGACGTTCGACGAGAGCGTCCCCGAGATCGTAAAGAAGCTCAGGATAGCGGAAAGGGCCATAGCCAAGCGGGGCAAGCTGCTTGTCATCGAATATGACCCGGCGACATCGGCAGGTACGACGCAGAAGCTCGAAGTCATCCTTAGACAAGTGGCTTCAGAGCACATACAGGCGCTCTTCGACCCAGGGAACAACATATACGACGCGGAAGGCGAAGCCCCCTTCCCGGACGGATACGAGAGGATCAGGCCCTGGATCCGCCATGTGCATGTCAAGGACGTGAAAAGGCGCGGAAAGGACGGCAAGCCCGAGGCCGCAATAGTCGGAGAGGGCGACGTTGGGTTCGCCTCGCTGTTCGAAAGGCTGGTAAAGGACGGATACAGGGGATGGGCGTCGCTGGAGACGCACTACAGGAGGGCCGCTGCCATATCTACCGAGCTTCTGCACAGGCCCATGGGCTATTCCTTCTCGGAGGGTGGCGAGGAGGCGTCGATAGATTGCCTCAAGGCATGGGACCGCATCCTCAAGGAGAGGGGGCTGACCTCTTGAAGTTCGCCCTCTGCAACGAGATGTTCGAAGGCTGGGCCTGGGAGCACGTCTGCAAGGTAGCAAAGGACCTCGGTTATGACGGAATAGAGATAGCCCCGTACACCTTCTCCGACGACGTAAGGGACATAAGCGCGGGCAAAAGGGCGAGGATAGCAAAAGCGGCTGAGGAATGCGGCCTGGAGGTCGTAGGAACCCATTGGCTGCTGGTTAAACCGTCAGGCATGGGGCTTTTCTCCCCGGACCCTGAGGTCAGGGAGTTCACCGCAGAATATCTTATTGACCAGGTGGATTTCTGTTCGGACATCGGCGGCAAGGTCCTTACTTTCGGCTCTCCTTCCCAGAGGAACGTCCCTTCGGGGAAACCGCGGGCCGAAGCCGAGTCGGAGCTCGTCGGCGTACTCAGGCGCATAGGCGACAGGGCCGTTGAGCGGGGAGTGAAGTTCTGCCTGGAGCCGCTGCCGCCGAGCATGACAAATCTGATGGAAACGGTGGAAGAGGCGGCAAGGATCGCCGAAGAGGTCGACAGCCCCGGCGTGGGCTTCATGTTGGATGTAAAAAGCATCTGCGCCCAGACTGACGACGTGGCTGGCATGGTGAGGAAATGTTCGGGCAGGTTCTGTCATTTCCACGCCAACGATTCCAACCTAAGGGGCCCGGGGACCGGAAACGTAGATTTTACACCAATAATGAAGGC
>Ga0116174_10000917_pt1 | contig 28320 bp, 30 predicted proteins | sample AD_UKC087_MetaG_FD_89801 | JGI IMG/M metagenome (GOLD analysis project Ga0116174, IMG submission 89801) | Active sludge microbial communities of municipal wastewater-treating anaerobic digesters from USA - AD_UKC087_MetaG | ecosystem: Engineered > Bioreactor > Anaerobic > Digestate | place: USA...
AACTTAGGAGAAATGTATAATTTAGGTATTCCCATCCCCAACGGCTTCGTCGTCACCTCCGATGCTTATTTTCAATACATCAAAGAAAACGATCTTAAACCCAAAATTCAGGATATTCTAAAAGTTACTGATGTCGACCAACCTGACCAGCTTTTAACCGCTTCCAAAAAAATCCGCAGTCTGATCCGCAAAACCCCCGTCAGCCAAAATTTGTCCCTAGAAATTATGAAGGCCTACAAAAAACTTTCCGGCTTTGGCGGACTCAAAAACATCCCGGTTGCTGTGAGAACTTCTGCCACCGCCGAAGACTCTTCCGATGCTTCCTTTGCTGGCCAAGGAGACACTTTTTTGAATGTTATTGGCGAAGTAAATGTGGTTAATCGAGTTCGGGAGTGTTGGTCAAGCCTTTTTACTTCCAGATCAATTTTTTATCAGGTCAAAAAAAATTACGATCATTTCAAAATCGGAGTTGCCGTCCCTGTCCAAAAACTAATTAACTCTGAAATATCCGGCATTATGTTTACTGCTAATCCGGTTACCAACGCCAAAGATGAAATCATCATTGAAACTATTTGGGGACTGGGAGAATATATTGTCCAAGGAAAAATTACCCCAGACCAACATCTGGTTGACAAAAAAACCTGGTCAATTATTTCCCAAGATCATGTCAGCCAAACCATTCAATTAACTAAAGACAAAAACGAAACCAAAGAAACCAATGTTCCTAAAACCAAAGTTAACCGAAAAAAAATTGATGATTCTATGGCCATAAAGATCGCCAAAATTGGTCAAAAACTTCACAATCACTATGCCAAACCTCAAGATGTTGAGTTTGCTATCGATCGGGGCAAGCTTTACATTGTTCAAACCCGCCCCATTACTACCCTTGACACCAACCAACCCCAACTTAAATCACAAATCAATATCACCCAAGACCCAATTCTTACCGGCGATCCCGCCAGTCCCGGATTAACCTCAGGCATTGTAGTCATTATCAAAAATCCCAAAGAAATCACCCGGGCCCAAAAAGGTCAAATCCTAGTCACTACCATGACTACTCCCGATTTTGTCCCAGCGATGAAAAAAGTCAACGGTATTATTACCGAAAAAGGTGGTCAAACATCTCACGCCGCCATTGTCAGCCGAGAGTTAAGTGTTCCTTGCGTGGTTGGCACTAAAACTGCCACCAAAGATCTCAAAGAAGGGGATATTGTCACCATCAATGGCACTACCGGTCAAATATGGCAAGGTGACCTTATAGCCGGTCAAAAAGTTTCTACTCCTACTTCCAAACCAGCCTCCAATCTTAAAACTGCCACCAAAGTTTATGTCAATCTTGGTGAACCCGATTTAGCCAAAACTCTATCCAAAAGAAACGTTGACGGTATTGGCTTGCTCCGGGCTGAGTTTATGATGGCTAATATTGGTATCCACCCCAAATACATTATTGCCCAAAATCAACAAAAAAAATTCATCGAAAAACTGGCTAAAAATCTGCTTCAATTTTGCAAAAATTTTAATCCCCGACCAGTAATCTACCGGGCCACCGACTTTAAAACTAATGAATACCGCTATCTCAAATGGGGAAAACTCTACGAACCGGAAGAACCAAATCCCCTGATGGGTTTTCGTGGCGCCTCCAGGTATATCCAATCACAAGACGTCTTTGCTATGGAGCTTGAAGCTATAAAAATGGTTCGCAATAAATACGGCTACAAAAATCTCTGGTTAATGATTCCTTTTGTTAGAACCCCACACGAGCTAATAGAAGTCAAAACAATTGTGGCCCAAAACGGACTCTTGAGATCGCCCTCATTTAAGTTTTATATGATGGCAGAAATACCCAGCAATGTCATCCTCTTGGATAAATTCGTTGATGTCGGCATCGATGGTATTTCTATCGGCAGCAACGACCTTACCATGCTTACTCTTGGCCTTGATCGTGACAACAACGAAGTCGCCCCCAGTTTCAATGAAATGGACCCGGCCGTTCTTTGGTCTCTAAAACGGTTAATTACCAAATCGAAAAAACGCGGTATTAGCTGTTCTATCTGCGGCCAAGCTCCCAGTAATTATCCAGAATTAGTCGAAAAATTAGTCAAATGGGGGGCTACCAGCATCTCTGTTAGTCCCGACGCTATCGACGCTACCAGAGAAATTGTCGCCGCCGCCGAAAAGAAAAAAATCACCCAAAAATAACTACCGCTTCGCCCTTAAACTTTTTGGTCTTTATCTTTTTCCACACTTCTGCCAAATTGCCACTTAATACTTCCTCGAATTTTTTTGTCATCTCCCGACAAATAGAAATTTTTACTTCATCTCCCACAATTGTTTTAATTTCTTCAATTAATTTAATTATTCTAAAAGGGGATTCATAAATTATTTTTGCCCCTTCAAAATCTTTATATTTTTCCAAAATTTTTATTCTCTCACCCGGCTTTTTTGGTAAAAATCCCAAAAATATAAATCGACCCGACGGAATTCCCGACAAAACTAAAGCGTTTATAGCCGCGCTCGGACCGGGAATTGAAGTATATTTATACCCTAAATTTTGGCACTTTTTAACTAACTTATATCCCGGATCTGATACTATCGGTGTTCCGGCATCAACCACCAATCCCACCTCTTTGCCTGCCGCCAAAAGCTCCATTACCCCTGGAATTTTTTGCTCCTCAACCTCATCATAAAAAGAAATTAACTTAGGCTTATTTTTTATTCCTAAATTTAATAACAACAATCCTGTTTTTCTTGTATCTTCACACAATAAATATTCCACCCTTTCCAGAGTCTCTTTAGCTCTAACCGTTATATCTCCCAAATTCCCAATTGGCGTCGAAATTACATACAACATAAGCTAATGAAACTGTCGAATAATTGCCACCACCTTACCCCTGATTTCCACATCCGTCACATAAATCGGCGACATCGTCGAATTGGCCGGCTGCAGTCTTATTCTGGTTGCCTCTTTATAAAATCTTTTTAAAGTAGCAAAACCATTTTTTAGCACCGCCACCACGATATCACCGTCATAAGCGCTCCTTTGTTCCTTAACTACCACATAATCGCCATTCAAAATTCCATCATCAATCATTGAGTCACCCTTAGCCTGCAGCACAAACGATTTGTCACCCGGCCTGATCAAGGATGAATTTACCGCCAAGGTTGCATTTGGATCCGTATAAGGCTCAATCGGCTCTCCGCAGGCAATAAATCCCAGCACTGGCAATTCAATCATGGCTAACTCTGCTGCCTTTTCTTCAGTTTCCTTTTTGAGCAATTCTATTCCCCTAACCGCTCCGCGATATCTCCTGATCAAACCTTTTTTTTCTAAAACCGCCAAATGCTCATGAACCGTTGACAGTGATGATAATCCTAAATGCTGGGCTATTTCAGTCAGTGTCGGCGCATAGCCATAGTCCGAGATATTTTTATCAATATAATCCAAAATTTGCCGTTGTCTTTTATATAATATTGTTGCCATAAACCAATATTACACGAATAATACCCGAAGTCAATCACGCAAATCATGTTATATTAAAATATCTCTATGGCATTAGTTCTGACACTTTTACTGGCTTTGTTTTTTCCAAGAAATACCTTTTCTGCCGATGAATTTACCACCAGCCAGACAACAAAATATCAAATCGATACCACCGGCAATGCTCTGGTCTCGCAGCAAATAGAAATTACCAATAATTTTTCTCAAATATATGCCAAGGAATATGAAATTTCCTTATCATCTGAAGATATTGTTAACATTACTGGCACTGATGACGGCGGTAATATCATAAAAAGTATTGATAAACAAAATGGCACCACCAAAATTTCTCTTGCCTTTAACCAACCCAATGTTGGCAAAAACCAAACCACCAAATTCAATCTCCACTACTCTCTGCCTCACCTGGCTTTACCAAAAGGTACTACTTGGGAAATCATTCTTCCCGAAAATCAAACCAGTCATAATATCGAAAAATCAGATGTCTACATTAACGTCCCCACCAATTTTGGCAATATTTCTTTTACCTCCGTCTCTCCTCACAATGTTGTTGTTTTAAATAATCAAACAGAAATTTACTTCAAAGACATCAAAAAACAAAAAATTTTAATCACCTTTGGTGACTATCAGCTTTTTGACTTTAAATTTAAATATTTTATTCAAAACCCCACTAATAAAACTGACACTTTTACTATTGCTCTTCCCCCAGAAACCGACAGTCAAAAAATTATTTACCGTTCTATCGAACCTCAACCTCTTAATATTACTATTGATGCCGACGGCAACTATCTTGCCAGCTACCAACTAAACAAGGGTCAAGAAATTGATATCGACGTCAATGGTCAAGTCAAAATACTTCACTCCAATCTTAATCAAGCCATCATTACTCCCAGCAATTACACCAAATCCGATGTCTATTGGGAAACCGACGACCCGGTTTTAATTAATATTGCCGCCAATCTCCACACCCCAAAAGATATTTACAACTATGTTGTCGATCGATTAAATTACAAAACTAATAATATTGATAATTCTTCCCGCCAGGGAGCAGTTATGTCTTTAGTCAACCCCGATTCATCACTTTGCACCGAATTTACTGATCTATTTATTACTCTTGCCCGAATTAAAGGTATTCCCGCCCGAGAGGTTCAAGGTTTTGCCTACAGCAACAACATAAAAATTAAACCCATCAATCTCAACACCGATATTCTTCATGCCTGGCCGCAATACTATGATACCGACAAACAAGCCTGGGTATCAGTCGACCCCACCTGGGGCAAAACCACTAATGGTATTAATTATTTTAGCGACCTAGATCCCAACCATTTTGCCTTTGTTTTTCATGGTCTCAACAGCCGCTACCCCTTACCACCCGGCGCTTACAAAAATAACCACGACGCCAAAACCGTCATTGTAGAATTTGCTAAAGAAGAATTAAACACCAACCAAATTCCTCTCAAAATTAAATCAGCCTCAAAATTTTACCAACCGCTTCAAATTACGATTACCAACCCCAACTATCACACTCTCTCAAATTTAAATTTGTCCATTAACCAACTAAATATTAACCAAACCATAAACACCATTCCTCCCTTGTCATCAGTCGACATTACTATTCCCCACATTTCCTACATCAAGTCTATTTTGCCTCAAAATTATCGACTAGCAATCGAACTTAAACACCACTCTAGCACGGTTAACTTCAAAATTAACAACCATAAATATTGGTTTCATTTGATTATTTTAATCGCTGCCACCGCTACTATAATTGGGTTTGTTGGTATAATATTAAAAAGCCGTAAAACTCAAAAATGAAAAAAATTCTTCGATCAGCTCTATTATTAACTTTTTCGCTTGTCACCGCTAATTTAATTTGGTCTAATCTTGAATTTCAATCTATCCCTTGGACAATCATAAAAGTAGCCATAATCTTGGCTATATTTGAAATCCTTCTCAAACCTATCATCAAGGTTATTCTTTTTCCCATAAATTTACTTACCCTAGGACTATTTAGAGCCGTCATCAACACTTTAGGGCTATACTTAGCTTCATTTCTTTTTACCGATTTTTATGTCAGAAGCATAAATTCACCACCGACTAATTTTTTTGGAATTCAAATTCCTGCCCTTAGTTTTTCTTCATTTTGGAATTATTTGGTCACATCTACCACCATTAGTTTAATTTTTTACATTTTTAATTTAATCATTACCAAAAAACCCAAAAAATGAAAACCTTTCTTATAGTCATTCAAATAATCCTTTCTCTTACTCTGTCTACACTAATCTTTCTCCAATCCAGTGGCGAAACCGAATCTAGATCCAACCTTATGAACAGCGCTCCCGTCGAAAAACGCGGCTGGGAAAAAGTTATGTTTAATCTGACCATTTTTATTATCATTCTTTTTATTGTTTCCTCCATAGTTCAAACTCTCATCTAACCTTGCTGACCAAAATTAAATTTAAACTGGAATTGTTGTGGCTTTATTTCAAAAAGCACACTTTCATTTTTATCGGCATATTTCTTGTCATCATTTCAGTAGTTATTTTTCGCAAGAAAATACTTGGGTTTTACAACTTACCCGTCTGGCATCCCCACTACATTGGCCTAGAAGGCAGATATACCATAGATAATCTTCCAGACGATATCTCTCAAAAAATTAGTCTCGGCTTATCAGTTTTATCTGAAAACCAAAAGGCTATTATTTCTCCTTTGGTCGAATCTCTTGAAATCCAAAATAACAACAAAGATTATATTTTTACTCTCAAAAATAATCTCTCTTGGTCAAATGGCAAAAAATTTACCGCTTATGATGTCAATTACGAAATCCCTGGAATCACTATTACCCCCTTATCGCCATCCGTCATCAAAATCAGCTCTGAAACCGAATTTACTCCAATTATGTCCTTGCTAACAGAACCGCTTATCAAAAAAAATTTTGACGGGCTGGGGGACTATGTCGTCTCAAAAGTAACTTACCAAGAAGGCTACATAAAAACTCTTCATCTCAAACCAAGATACAAAAAAGATATTAGCTCTATTGAATATCGATTTTATTTTAATCAGGCTGATGTTATTCATGCTTATAAAATTGGCAATGTTGACGAAATCAAAATTAATTCCTTACCCACAGAATTTACCCAATGGCACAAAACCAATGTCAACAAACAAATTGAAACTACCGAAAAATATGTTGCCGTTTTTATCAATACCCAAAAACTTGGCAGCCGCCAGCTTAGGCAAGCCCTGGCCTACGCCACCCCAAAAGGGGATAAAAACGAACGGGCGCTTGGACCAATTTCTCCCAATTCCTGGGCCTACTATCCCAACATAAAAGAATACAATCTCAACAAGACCAGAGCCAAAGAACTTCTTAAAGAGGAAAAAATTGAACACCTTAATCTCAGTGTCAACGATCGCCAATTGTTGCCATTAGCAGAAGAAATAAAAACTTCTTGGCAAAATACATTAGAAATTCCCGTATCCATTACCATCGAAAATCAACCTAATTTTGACAATTATGACACCATCCTCACCTATGGAGCTATCACCAAAGACCCCGACCAATACTTGTTTTGGCACTCAACTCAAACCAACACCAACATTACCAAACTCAATAACCCCCGTATCGATAAACTTCTAGAAGAGGGGAGACAAACCAATGACCAAATTGAAAGAAAAAAAATCTATCAGGAATTTCAAACTTATTTGCTTGAAGAAGCTCCGGCTATTTTCCTTTACTATCCCACCGTTTATACTATTACCAGATCAAAATAACTATGACTCAAAACAAAGACGACAAAATTGGATTAACCTTAATTTTCACTTTGTTTATTCTCCTTTCTATCGCTGGCTATCTATCCTACAAAAGCATCGACAAAGACATTCTTCACAAGCTAGAAAGTAAAACTTTAGTTCTCCCCACTCCTGTACCCAACGCTACTCAATCAGCCCAAACCAAATAACTTATTTCTTTTTTATAAACTTTATATAGCCCACAACTGCCGAGATTATTAAACCTACTGTCACTACCAAAAATCTGATCTTATTATTCTCTGATTCAAACCCCCTTATCACTCCATACGCCTGAGTCAACAATCCTCCCAGTAATAAACCATCGGATAAAACCATTAAATTTTTCAACACTGTCAAACTTAATACTAACAAAACTACCGCTGCCACAGTCGAAATTATCGACACATCACTGCTGTATTTTTTTTCCTCCTGACGGTATTTATCAAACTCAGCTTGATATTTTTTCGACTCTTCCTCTTGCTTGGCTATTTCCTCATCTGTCGGTCTGTATGTTTCCGATTTCATATAAAAACCACTATCCGGATACTGTGGCATTTTTAGATTTTTTGGATAAAAAACATCAATTCCCACTCCCACAAAAACCACTACCATCAAACCCAAAAACAAAGTATAAATATTCTTTATTGTCATAAATTGATTATGACATATTTTTACCTTGTTTCGCAAATGTTAAACTAAAACAGTTATTAATTAACAACCTATATGGCTGAACCAGTCGTCATTCAAAGCGGTGGAGATTCGGGTAACAATGGTATGGGATTTATTCTCGGTATCATTGCCCTTATTGTCTTTGCCTTCCTGTTCATTTACTATTTACTCCCGGTTCTAAAGAACCAAAATTCGGCTCCGCAAATCAATGTGCCGGATAAAGTTGATTTAAATATCAACCAAGAATAGTTTTTTAAAAACACCCCTAGTCTTTAGGGGTGTTTTTTTGGTCTTCATTTATATATTTTTCCATTATTTTCAAATTATTTTTATTTGCCCGATAAAATACTGACCCTATCGCCCCGGCAACCGGCACCAAACCTATCAAAAAGTCAATCAAAATATTTTTTATCATTTTAAATATATCCCATCTTGAAACTCCTATTTCCTTTGCCAAAAAGACGATATAAAAACTTATTACTGTCGTTAAAATTGTCCCCGCACCGGGAACCGCGTCCAAAATCGGATCTAACCCAAATTTAATTCCCAAAAACTTAAATTTCGTATCCATCAATCCCGCCAGTTTTTTAGCTAAATCAATTTTATCTTCTGTCATCATTTTCATCCTACTCTCCGGTTTGTTTGTTTTAAACCCTGATTTGTTATTTTAATAATTAAAAAATGAGCCAAAAAGATTGCTAATTGAAAAAACAAATTCCCCGAAAAGAAGTTATCCCAATTAGTAATATACTTTATCCCTCTTGGAGTCATTAGCAAAAAGTGAATCAAAGGCATAAACATATAAGCTCCAGCCAAGGTTACCTTAAATATATCCTTATCATCAGTATTTATTTTTTTCCTTTTATATACAAAATTTACAAACCAATTCCCCAGTAAATTAACTAAAAATGATAATATCACCCCAAAATAAATTTCTTTCTCAAATCTGGTTTTACCAACCATTTCCAAACTGTGGGCTAAAATCAAAAATGGTGTTGAAACCAAAATAAATGGTAAAAATTTTCTAAAACTTTTTTTAGTTTTTAAAAAAATATTAACTGATTCTATAGCTAAAAATATACCTACAATCAGCATTACCAACGACCATACTATCCAAGACCAATTTATTGCTGGTTTAGATATTACCATTAATATTCCCGCTGCCATTATCCCCAAAGATGCGTCCTTGATTTTAAAATCAACAAACGAATATTTTTTTAACTTTCCCAAAAAATATATTACTATTCCCAAAATTGCCACCACCACCAAAGCAAACATCGGGTATCTACTATCAGTCATAAAATCACCCGGCACCCAAGAATAATGATAATGCAAAAACAATTTTGTCTTATCTGCTATCAAAAAGGCATAAGTATAACTCACTATCAACCACCCGTTTACAATATATTTTATTTTCATAAAATCTCTCTGTTGCCCTGCATGGATTCGAACCACAATACTCAGCTCCAAAGGCTGATGTCCTACCATTAGACGACAGGGCATTGATGTGTGCCGAAGGAGGGACTTGAACCCCCACGTCTTGCGACATACGCACCTCAAGCGTACGTGTATACCAATTTCACCACTTCGGCGTGTCAGTGGGTCTGAGAGGACTTGAACCTCTAACCTTTCGGATGTAAACCGAGCGCTCTAACCAATTGAGCTACAAACCCTGATTTTAGAAAGTTCGGTCACAAAAATGAGCGGGAAACGGGATTCGAACCCGCGACCTTCTCCTTGGCAAGGAGACGCTCCACCAATTGAGCTATTCCCGCATACTTTATTCTATAAAATTTCAAAGAACTTTCCAGTGTGCCGAAGGTCAGACTCGAACTGACATCCCAGGTTTTTCAGACCAGTGCCGTGACCATCTTGGCTACTTCGGCCTGGAAGTGCATTTATTATACCAATTTTTCTTCTTTTTTAAATTTAGCAATTTCTATAGGGGTATTATTGATCATCAACCACAAACCCAGGCATTAAATTTCGTAATATTTACAACCATAATCGCCCTTTTTGAGTCGCCGCGTATTCGGTTAACACAATTTTTTAACCCATTTTCACAAAAAAGTGCCGTGGAGAGGATTTGAACCTCCATGAGTTTCCTCACACCGCCCTGAACGGTGCTTGTCTACCAATTTCAACACCACGGCTAGTGCCTTATTCTACCATTCAGAAAATTTACCTCAAAGTTGTTTTGACAATCTCAACAAAAATCCATTAACCAAAGACAAAACTATTCCAAACAGTATCGCCGCCAAAAAATTTTCAACTCCAAAATTTGGCACTATCATTGCCACCAACTCAATTATCAACGCATTGATTATCAATGTGAACAAACCCAATGTCATTACATTAACTGGCAAAGTTAACATCACTAACAATGGTTTAATCAAAAAGTTTACAATTGATAAAACTACGGATACCACTACCGCCACTCCCAAACCTGGCACAGAAATACCCGGAATTATGTAAGCCGAAATTAACACTGCCAATCCACCTAATAATAAATTTACTATTACTTTCATATTAATTTAAATGAATAACTCTGAGCGGGATATGGGAGTCGAACCCATCATTTCACTTTGGAAAAGTGAAGTTATACCGATTAACTAATCCCGCAATAATTTATTTTATCAGAGTCGGGGATACAGGATTCGAACCTGCAACCTCATGGTCCCAAACCATGCACGCTAGCCAATTGCGCCAATCCCCGATAGATCTCAGTATTAAGTATTTTATGCCAAATACTGACCCGGTGCCGCAGGCGGGAATCGAACCCACACGCTTGTTGAGAGCACAAGATTTTAAGTCTTGCGTGTATACCAATTTCACCACTGCGGCAACGTTCATTATTATAACAAGATGCCGATTTTTTTTACAGTTTAAGCCAATGTTATAATCTAATCTATGCTCTTACAGCCAACTTTTGTCCCTGTCGGCACCCAAGCCACTGTCAAGTCGCTTTCTCCCGAAGAACTAACCCAAATCGGAGTTGAAATTTTTTTCTGCAACACCTACCATCTTTATCTTAGACCTGGCGATAAATTTATAAAAAAACTTGGTGGTCTCCATCAGTTTACCCGATGGCAAGGTCAGCTTATTACTGACTCCGGTGGCTTTCAGGTTTTTTCCCTAGCCAAAGAGCATAATGGCGCTGGCAATCTAGTCAAAATTACCGAAGATGGGGTTGAATTCAGATCTCATCTTGACGGTTCTTTGCATTTTTTTACTCCGGAAAAATCCCTTCAAATTCAACACAATTTAGCCGCTGATTATATTATTGCCTTTGACGAATGCACCCCCTATCCTGCTACCAAAAAATATGCCAAAAAAGCTCTCGACCGAACCCACCGCTGGGCCATCCGATCGCTTGCTGAACACAAAAAATTAAACCAAAAACTCAACCAAAATCTCAAACTATACGGCGTTATTCAAGGAAGTTATTATCAAGACCTAAGGCAGGAATCCGCTAACTTTATTTGTTCTCAAGATTTTGACGGCATTGCCATCGGCGGTGTCTCGGTTGGTGAACCCAAGGACAAAATGCGTCAAGCTGTTTCTTATGCTCTCCCGACTGCTCTCAAAAGTGGCAAGCCAATCCATTTGTTAGGAGTTGGTGAGATTGATGATTTATTCGATTTTTTTGGTCAGGGAGTTACCTCCATGGACTGCACCCTTCCTACCCGTATGGCCCGAGGCGGACAATTCCTTCACCGCACCGGCAATTCTACCTATGATCAAAGAAATAAGTTCAAAAGCCAAATTATGAACAGCAAATATAAACTAGATCAAACTCCTCTCGACCCCGACTGTCACTGTCCTGCCTGTCAAAAATACGACAAAGCTTATCTCCACCATCTCTTTAAAACCCAAGAATTGCTCGGCTACCGCCTGATGACCCTACACAACCTCTCTTTTATGATTAACACTACCACCCAAATCAGAAATAGTTTAAAAGATGGCACCTTCAGCAAACTCAAGTATAATTGGTTAGGTCGAAATTAATTATGACAAAAACAATTTTGGTTACCGGCGGCGCCGGACACATTGGCTCCCATGTTATCGAAAAACTACTCAATTATTCCCAATACAAAATCATATCTTTAGACAATTATTTTACCGGCAGTCCTGATAATCACCTTAAAGGTGCCGACTACCGCCGAGGTCATACCAAGGATATAGACAAATTAATCCCGGAAACTCCAGAAATTGTCTTTCATTTGGGTGAATATGCCCGAGTCGCCCCTTCTCTTGACGAACCGGAAAAGGTTTATGATATGAATGTTTTAGGCACCTTTGCTGTGGTTGAATTTTGCCGCCGCCGAAAAGTTGGCAAACTGGTTTATGCTGCTTCCAGCACTAAATTTGCCTCAAACGGTCAGGAACGTCATGCTAATCCTTATTCTTTTACCAAAGCTAATAATGTTGATTTAATCAATAATTACGGCAAATGGTATCAATTGCCTTATGCTATTTGTTATTTTTATAATGCCTTTGGACCAAGAGAAAATGGGGTAGGGAAGTATGCCACTTTAATTGCCAAATTTGAACAAGCTTATCTTAAACACCAAAAACTTCCCATTATCAAACCAGGGACCCAAAAAAGAAATTTTACCTATGTTGGCGACTTAGCCGCCGGCATGATTTTGGCCGCCCAAAAAGGCAGCGGAGACGGCTATGCCCTCAACAATCCCAAAGCTTACTCTGTAATTGAAATTGCCCAAGCCTTTGACAGTCCGGTTGAATATATTAATGGCTATCCCGGCCGCACCGAATCGGGCGATAGTCCTACCAAAGCCAATCAATTAGGGTGGAAAACCACCATTGATGTTATCGACTATATTCAAACCTTTATCAAAGATCACCCCAAAATCGAAAAATAGGCTTAATTTGCTATAATATTGACCATGTCTCCTGTCCAAAAAACTTTTCTTTCTTTCAGTTTTGGTTGTCGTGTTAACGCTGCCGAGACCAACCAATGGTCCCAAATTTTATTAAATCAAGGTTTTTTGCCGGCCACAAACCAGGACAAACCATCTATTATTTTAATTAATACCTGTTCTATCACCAAAAAAGGAGAAAAAGAGTCGCTCAACAAGGTTAAATTTTTATCCCAAAAATATCCCAAAGCAAAAATTTATGTTACTGGTTGTGCTGACTTTACCAAAATAAAAAACCTAAAAAATATTTCTTTTTTCACCAACCCCGACAAAGAAAAGCTTCTTAAAAATCTCAACTCTCTTTATAGTCCCAAAATTAAAGATAAATTCAGCCGCACCAAAAGATTTCTTCTCAAGATTCAGTCAGGCTGCACTCAATATTGTTCTTATTGCATTGTTCCTTTCAAACGAAATTATCTTTATTCTTTACCCATTAACCAAGCCATCAATACCGTCAAACAGGCTATCAAAGATGACTATAGGGAAGTGATCATTACTGGAATAAATATTGACCAATATCAATATAAATTTACATCCTTACTAAAGGATATTTTAGATAAAACATCCATAAAACTAATCAGTTTTGGGTCAGTCCCAATTAATTGTATCGATAACCATCTAATTAAACTCTACCAAATATATCCCGACAGATTATCCAAATTTATCCATATACCAATTCAATCGGGATCAGACAAAATTTTAAAATTAATGAACCGCCCTTATACCAAAAAGGATATTTTAACTAAAATCCATTATTTAAAATCTGTTATCAAAGATATAAATTTAGGCACCGACATTATTGTCGGCTTCCCTGGCGAAACTAAATCTGATTTCAATCAAACTCTACAACTCTGCCACCAAATTGGATTTTCCAAAATTCATACCTTTATTTTTTCACCCCGTCCCAACACCAAAGCCAGAATTTTATTTGAAAATTCGCCCAAAATTAAAAAAGAAATCCTAAAAAACCGATCCCTGCAAATCAGATTAGCCCAAAATCAAAAAAATTATCGTCCAAAATAAACTTCCATCTCATCAAACACCAAAAATTTAAACGACACTTCCTGACCGGGAAATTTAGCGCTTTTGCCCCAAATATAAGCCCGATTAACATCATCTCTCATTTGACTAGATATCCGTTTTAGAACATCATCTAAACTTGAATTGTTTTTCATTATCAATGGATTATTTTTATCCGCCTCCATATTTCTCTCTTTTTTTAAAAATACCCGCACTAACCCCAATCCCAACCAAACTTTTTCCTTAAACTCATCAATTCCCACATTTTTGTCTGCACTCATCAAAATTACATCATCTTTTTCCATCTTATCCAACCGTTTTTTATCCAAAACAGTATCAATTTTTGTAATTATCCTTACCGCCGCCATATATTTTCGCGTCTTACTTAAACCATCAATCAACCTATCTACATTCTCAATTTTATGCCCAAACTGGATTATGGCATTCGACAATCCCATCTCCTTAGCCACATCAATTATGATCTCTTTATCAAAAGAATAATAAGGGTCAACTATCTGCAACGCTCCCTTGTGGGTCTTGTGAACTATTATCTTTGGCGGCTTAGTATTTAGCCTTATACCTGAGTTATATAACTCCTTTTCCACCTTTTCCAACCAACCAATTCTATCAACATCTGTCATCAACACCACCAAATCTGAGGCCCTGATTACCGACAACACCTTTCTTCCAAAGCCTTTATTACCCGCCGCCCCTTCAATAATTCCCGGTAAATCCAAAATCTGAATCTTTACCCCCTTATATTCCATCATCCCCGGCACCACCCCCAAGGTTGTAAAATCATAATTTCCCACTTTCGACTCGGCATTTGTTACTTTATTAAGCAGGGTCGATTTGCCCACACTTGGCAATCCCACTAATACCACTGAAGCATCCCCAGAATGCTTGATTGCATAGCCTACACCGCCACCGCCACCCCTATTTACCGGTCCGTCCAAATCATCCTTGAGTTTGGCCAACTTTGCCCGCAGAATACCGTGGTGATGTTCTGTGGCCTTATGATAAGGTGTATCACGAATTTCCTTCTCAATCCGAGATATCTGCATTTTAATAATTTCTTCTTTGGTCATTTGCTAAAATTAACTTACTTTGAAAAAAATCTTATTTTTAATTTTATTTCTATTTTTTGGGCTTATTTTTAATAAGTCTATTTTAGCATCCTCAAACATCTTTGGTCTTCATCTCACCCAAACACAAGATATCCATTCCGCCAAAGATGTCATCAATAGCAATGGCGGTGATTGGGGCTGGGTTATTCTAGTTATCCGCACTGATCAACTCGATTATCGCACCTGGCAAGATTTTTTTGATAATTGCCGAAAATACCATATTATTCCCATTATTCGCCTGGCTACTTATTCCGATCAGGGTAATTGGAAAATCCCCAACCCATCAGATATCGATAATTTAGCTAATTTTCTCAACTCTCTTAATTGGCCTATTAAAACTCAATATGTCTCTTTGTTTAATGAAGTTAACCATGGACAGGAATGGGGCGGCCAGGTCGATGTTAATAGCTATGTTGATCTTAGTATTTATGCTTCAACCAAATTCAAATCTCTTAATTCTAATTTTTTTATTCTCAATGGCGCTCTTGACCTGGCCGCCCCCAATTCTATGCCTAAATTTCTCTCCGCCAAATCATTTTATGAACAAATTTATAGCTACAAGCCCGAATTTTTTGACTCTATAGACGGACTAGCTTCCCATTCTTACCCCAATCATGGTTTTGTGGGCAAACCTTATCATACCGGTCAACACAGTATTCTTGGCTATCAGTGGGAGCTTGAAACTATCAAAAAAATGGGGGTTACTAAAGATTTTCCTGTCTTTATTACCGAGACCGGTTGGCCTCATCGCGAAGGGATCAATCAAAAAAATAACTTCTTTACTACCAAAACCACTTCTCAATTTCTGCTTGATGCCTACCAAGTTTGGTCAACTGACAATCGGATTCAAGCCGTCACTCCATTTATCTTCAACTACCCCCACCCACCTTTTGATCACTTCTCTTGGCTGGACCAAGATGAACAGCTTTATCCTGAATATCAAAAAGTTATTGATGCCGCCAAATCAACCAATTCCCCCGCACAGATCACTCAATACCAACTCTATCGGAATCAAATTCCCTTCCTTATATTCGCCAACCACGAATATTCGGGTCAAATCAGCCTAAAAAATACCGGCCAATCAATTTGGGGTGAAACTAATTTTTGCCTTCAACCAACCGTCTCCGAATCTGTTGATGTTACCCAAATCTGCACCAATCCCTCAGACAAAATCCACCCCGGACAGATCAAAATCTTTCCCTTTAAATTCAAAATAAAAAACAATATCTCTCAAAATATTTCTCTGTCCTGGGAGGGTTTACCTGAAACCGAAATTAATCTTTTTTCCGAAAACTCAACCATCTACCACCCCAAAATTAATCTCTGGTCTAAGCTCAAAAACCTATTTTCTAAAAAAGATTAAATTATTTTGACTTTGCCGGTACTGCAGCTTTTTTCTTGCGATCAATTATTAGGTTAAATCCTAATCCCAAACCTATAGCCACTGTCAAAAACGACACTAACCAACCAACTACAGGAATATTTCTTACCAAAGTCAAAATCAAATACCCAATGGCAAAATCAACATATTTTTTACTGACCTTAGTTTTGTTTTGCTCCACCAAATTCAACTTCCAACCAACCAAATAACCCACTAGTATTCCTGACAAACCGATCAGTAAACCATATATAAATATCATCAACATCCCGGCTCCAATTCCCACCATTGTAACCATAGAAACTACAAACAAAATCGGCAAAACTATCAACCATAGCAAACCCCAGCCAAATCTCTTAGCCGCCAAACTAAAACTAAATTGCTTATTCTTTTCCACTAATTTTTCAAAAACATAAGGCATCAACCAAATCATCAGCCAACCCACCACTAGTCCGTTAACCAAACCAAACACAATTGACTTAATTTTAGCTTTCATTAAGTCCTCCTTAACATCATTTTCTTCTGGCGCCACCCCTTTAAAAGTCTCTGTTGCCCCTATTACAACTCCATCAGCTATTTTTAATTCTGCCGTATCATTATATTTCAATTTTCCCCCAATTTTAGTTCCATCAACAATTTCAATTTTTTGGGCTTCAATTGTTACATCCCCCTTGTAATTTCCACCCAGCAATACCACCGATCCTCCCGCATATACATTTCTTTCAAAATCACCCGACAAAGATACGTTTTCCCCACCTACATATATATCTCTACCTACCGATACCTCCTCTAAACTCACACTTGATCCTGCTACAAAAGCGTCATTTACCACCTTTCCTTCTACCGTAACTATTCTACCGGCAGCAAACAAATAATCACTTTCTCCCTCAAAAGACACATTTTCTCCGGCTGCAAACAATATTCCACTTACTTTAGAATTAATTTTTACATTCCTTCCCGCCCGAAAAGCTGTCCCATCCAGATCTTGTGTCGTATTAACATTTTCCTCAGCCACAAACAAATCATTTACATTTGGTTCTGCTCTTACTGTCTGAACTAAACCTAAACAAACTACCGCCACTAACAAAAACACTATATATTTTAACTTTTTCATATACCCCATTATACACAAAATGTGCCGCAGAGAGGACTCGAACCTCCATGGGTTACCCCACACGGTCCTAAGCCGTGCTTGTATACCAATTTCAACACTGCGGCCAAAATTAACCCCTCAAATCTGGTGCCCAGCACTACTTAAGGTAATACCGAGGCCCCAGATCTCAGGGGTCAATAATTTATTTTAACGAACTTTTTTGTTTTTTGTGGGTTGCGCGGGACTCGAACCCACGACCAATCGCTTAAGAGGCGACCGCTCTACCAACTGAGCTAGCAACCCAAACAATGTACGCCTAGAGGGAATCGAACCCCCATCACTAGTTCCGAAGACTAGTACTCTATCCATTGAGCTATAGGCGCTCAGACTGCCTCTAAGTATCCTCAGCAGGGATCGAACCTGCGACCTCCTCCTTAGAAGGGAGGCGCTCTATCCAACTGAGCTATGAGGACAAAAGACTCTTTTGTATTTTACCAAAATATCCTACTTTCGCGATAAATAGGCTCCAGTTTCTGTGCTCACCAAAATTTCTTCGCCCATCTTGATAAACAATGGCACCTGAACCTTTAGTCCGGTATCCAAAACTGCCTGTTTTGTAGCATTAGTCGCCGTATCACCTTTAACCGAATTTTCCGCTTCCACCACGGTATAAGCAATTGTTTTTGGCAAACTAATTCCCACTGGAGTTTCTTCATAAAACTTTATTCTATACAGCAACCCCTCCTTTAAATAAACCTTATCATCACCCACAATTTCTACCGGCACTATATATTGTTCAAACGTTCTTGGTTCGATAAAAACATAATTTGATCCGTCAAAATAAGAGTATTCCGCCTCATGTGTCTCCACCAACACCTCTTCCACTTTTTCCCCCGATTTATAAGTATATTCAATTATTCTTCCGGTATAAAGATTTTTAAGCTTGGTCCTATAAAACGCCGAACCTTTCCCCGGCGACACAAATGAAGTATCCACAATCATGTGTGGTTCATTCTGGAAAATAATATAAATTCCTCTTTTGAACTGAGATGTTGATATAACTGCCATAATAAATTGAATTTTAGCACAAAAAAAATCCCAGAGCATGCTTTTTAGAGGAGCCACCCCGGGATCTAATATGTAATATATCAAAATATTATATACATGTCAAGATGTATCTCAAATACACATCAAAAATCACCATTTTCCATCTCGTTTATAAATTGCCAAACTCCTTTTGCCCAAGAACCATCCGAACTTGGACAATATTTTTTCATAATCAACTCCGGAGTATCCAATCCCTTATCAAAATATTCCCGTTTTAAATAGTTAGCATAGCTTTTTATGGCTAGCTCATAATTTTCAAATTTTAAAGTTCCATTTTTATGAATTCCATAGCCCCAGCAATTATGAGAATCCTCAGGTATCTTTTTACACAAATTAGATTCTTGTTGAGCTATGGCGACTATCCAATAATATTCAAAACCATAATCATTAGAAATTTGATAAATCAAGTCAGAGTAGGGGGCTAAAGGTGATTTATATCGTTCCAAGTATTTTTTGATAATAACCGGTCTGGCATCATCGCCGGACACTTCTTCTTTAACCTTAATTTGCTCGACATTATCTTCCGATCCGACTATTGTTAGGTCCAAAACCCTGTTTTCACTTACCGCCCCAAAGACATTTCGTTTATTATTAACACTTCCCAAATAATTCAATTCCAAAAAAAATACTAATACCCCAAAAACCATCAATGATACCGAAATTATGACTTTTTTAAATTTATTTATTAACCTTTCCATTCCTGTTTCTATGGTATCATAAGCACACTTATGACACCAAACTCTTCAATTCAAAAACTTAAGGATAAATCTTTTATTCTCAACCTAGAAATCAAGGTCGAAGATATCCGACAGGAGTATCAAAAAACTCTAAAATCAATTCAATTAAACTTCGAAACCAAAGGTTTTCGCAAAGGCAAAGCTCCTCTAGATGTGGTTGAGTCCCAAATTTCACCTCAAAAAATATTTGAAGAAGTCGCCACTAACTTAATTTCTTATCAATATTCCGACGCTGTCAAAGACCATCATCTTCGTCCTATTACTCAACCTCAAATCAAATTTAAGACCAAAAATCCCGATCTTGAGCATAGCTGGCAAATTGAAATTACTGGTAGTGAATTGCCCAAAATCAGTTTAAACCAGGGTTATCTCAAGGAGATAAAATCTATCAACCAAGATAAATCCATTCCTGATGACAACGCCAAATTGGACAAAATTATCCAAGCCCTAGTCAAACATTCAAAACTAGATTTACCCGAAATTCTAATCCAATCCGATCTCCAACACCACCTTTCTCATCTAATCGATCAAGCCAATCAAGCCGGCATTACTGTCCAACAATACTTAGAGTCCCATAAACAAACTCTGGAAAATTACCAAGATGAACTCAAAAAAAGAATTGTTCAGGAATGGACCATTAATCTGGCTATCACCCAAATTGCCAAAGACAACAAAATCGAAGTTTCTGAGTCCGAAACCAAAGATTTACTGGCAAAAAACCCCAGTTTATCCCAAAACACCAACATGCTCTACTACCTTTTGACTCAACAAAAAGTCTTTGAATTTCTAAAAAAACAGTAGTTTTGTGCTAAAATAATCAGGTATGGCAGGTGGACTAATATTTAAACCCAGCTCTAAATCCAAAAATTTAGTCAAAAAAAATACCAGCGAAATTCTCAAGGATTTTCCCGATAATCAGGCACCTGTTCAAAAAAAATCTGGTATTCTTTTCCCTGGTCAAAGTATTCGTCTCAATTCTTCAGAATCAAAACCGTCCCAAATCAACTGGAGTCACGAGTTTCTCACCAAGCCGATTACTCAGGAACAGTCTCTTTTTGTCAACCAACGACTGCAAGAAACCAATACTGCTGTCGAAGAACTTCGCCGGGAAATAAAAAGCCTGATTAAAAGCACCGACAATCTTCAGGCTGAAATTACTAACACCGTTGATCAAAATATTGTTGAAGCCAGTCAATACCAAGTCAATTTTCTCACCCGTATCAAAAACCTTATTATTAATTTTAGACAGAATATTGATCAGTCTTGTCTCTGGTTAGAAAGTTTTAATCGCAAAAAAAACCGTAAAAACGCCTTCTGGGGTACCGTCAAAAACAAAAAGAGTGGGGGAGAACAATATCTTCTCAGTGGCGAACACAGTGTTTCTCGTTCTGCCAACTAATGATATAATTTTGGCTATCAAACGAGTCTATAGCTCAGTTGGTTAGAGCGCTTCGTTGACATCGAAGAGGTCAGAGGTTCGAGTCCTCTTAGACTCACTTATCTCCTTTCAAAAATATTTATCTTTTCTCCAAATTTTACCAGCGGGTAATTTTGTTTAATAATTTCCCAATCTTCAGTTTTTAGATCTACTTTGTGTTTTGGCTCCACAATATAATCAAACTTAAAATTTCTCATTTCCATAAATGCCCAAATATGCCCTGCCACATCTGTCGGCCACTCTCCCAATATCCACCCTTGTCGGTGTGACAAAGACAATGGCACCGAATTCACCCGATTTAGATAAATTATTTTTTTATCCTCTCCTATCTCTTGTTTTATTTCTTGAGCAATTTCTATATCTTTTTGAGCCTCAATATAAGGCACCAAAAAATAATTACTTACCCTCACTCCGTTCCACACTAATATCGGCAAAACTAAAATTCCCAAAATTTTACTTTTTTCAAAAATAAAATTCCACCCTATAGCCGCCAAAATCACCACCAGCGGTATATAAACGTCAGCATAATACTGATGAGTTAAATTTCCATTCGGCACCATTAGCCAATAAACCACTACCCCTAGTGTCCACCATCCCAGCGGTAGCATTTTTCTATTTTTTTTTAAAAACCCCACCAACCACCCCAAAACCGCCAATGCACTTGCTGTTTTCCCCATCACCTCACCCACCACATTTTTCCAAATTAAATTTTTCAGTATCCCCAAGTCAAATAATTTTTCTCTGCCGTGCAGCACCCAATTTTCCCAACTCATATCCAAATTCAAAAAATGAGTCCACCACCGCCACCAGCCATAAAAAACTATCGACAAAAATATTAATACTAAATAATTCCACCATTTACTTTTTCTCTCCCACAAAAAGTAAACCAAAAGCGGCAAAGCAATCAATCCAAATGGCCTGCTGGCCACACTAATCCCCATCGCCACCCCCGCCCCAATCAAAAATTTAAAATTATTATTTTGACTAAATTTATAAATTAAATATAGTGACACCCAAATTAAACTTACTGCCATTGCATCCGGGTGAATTGCATGACCCACAAAAAAAATACTTCCCGGCATTAGACTGTAAATTATCAACCCCCACAACCCCACTTTTTTATCTATCCAACCACCCAAAAACTTCCACAATGCCACCGCCCCGATTATATACAAAAGTAAATTCACCAATCTTGCCGCCCAAATTTCCGGTCCAAAAATTTTATAACTTATGGCAATTAAACTCTCATAAAACGGCATTTCCAGAAAAAAATAACCCTTAGTATTTGACACTGGTCTCATCAAACAACTTTTTGGCCTAAAAAAGTTAGCCTTACCGCTATACAAAAAATAAGCTACACACTCCGTATCTGTTTGTCTCATCTGATGACCATCCACCGGTGGAACAGAAAAATTTTTAAGCCTCAATCCTGCTCCTAAAACTATTACCAAAACCACTATCCAATTAACAATCTTAAAATTTTTAAATTTTTCTCTCACCATTCTATTTTACAAATTTTCATTTGCAAAAACCAAAGCTGTTTCTGCTAAAATAAGCCATGAATTCTAATTCTGAATTACAGTCTCTTCGCCACTCGGCTGAGCACATTTTGACTCAAGCCATGGAACATCTCTATCCCAAAAAATTTCTAATGGCTATGGGTCCAGCTACCGATGATGGTTTTTATTTTGATTTTGAGCCGCTTAAAGACTTCAAAATCAGCGAAGCTGATTTTCCCCAAATCGAAGCTGAAATGACCAAAATTGTCAAACAAAATTTACCCATCGTCAAAAAAGAAATACCCCTGGACGAAGCTAAAAAAATTTTTAAACATAATCCCTACAAAATGGAATGGTTAAACTCTATCAAAGATAGGGGAGAAGTTATAACCGTTTATCAAACCGGTGATGACTTTATTGATCTTTGCGCCGGACCGCACGTTCGCTATACCAGCAAGGTCAAAGCCTTTAAACTTCTATCTATTGCTGGCGCTTATTGGCACGGCGATGAAAAAAACAAAATGCTTACTCGTATTTACGGCACCGCTTTTGAATCTAAAGAAGATCTTCAAAAATACATTGATTTGATGGTAGAAATCCAAAAAAGGGATCATCGAAAATTAGGTAAAGACTTGGGGTTATTTACTTTTTCTGACCTGATCGGTAGTGGTTTGCCTTTATACACCCCAAAAGGTGCCTTTATCAGACTAGCTCTCAATAATTATGTTGAATCAGTCCAAACCAAACAGGGTTATACCCAGGTCTGGACACCGCAGATTGCCAAAGCTAAATTATTCCAGACTTCAGGTCATTATGATAAATACAAAGACAGTATGTTTAGGGTTGTCAGCAACTATTCTGAAGAAGAATTTTTTCTCAAACCCATGAATTGTCCCCAACACACTCAAATCTACAGCGCCGAACCCCACAGCTATCGTGATTTACCACTAAGATTTGCCGATTTTGCTATGTTATATCGTGACGAAAAACCCGGTGAATTAAATGGATTAGCCCGCGTTCGCGGCTTTTCTCAAGATGACTGTCACATCTTTTGCACCGAAGAACAGGTTGATCAGGAAATCGACACCGCTCTAAAAATGACCAAAGAAATTATGGATACTTTTGGTCTTAAATATAAATATCGCTTATCTACTCGTGACCCCGACCATCCGGAAAAATATTTAGGCGATCCCAAAATTTGGGACAAAGTTGAAAAATGGGCCGTCGATATTATGAAAAGAAACAAAATTGAATATTTTGACGGACCTGGAGAAGCTGCTTTCTATGCCCCAAAAATGGATTTAATTGCCACCGATGCTTTAGGTCGCGAATGGCAACTATCCACAGTTCAAATTGATTATGTTATGCCAGAGCGTTTTGGATTGGAATACACTGCTGCTGATGGCACCAAAAAACGACCTGTTATGCTCCACCGAGCTATAGTTGGTTCACCGGAAAGATTTTTAATGATTATGCTAGAACATTTTGGTGGCGCTCTCCCAACTTGGATCTCTCCTGTTCAGATTAAAATCATTCCCATTACCGACAACCAACTAGAATATGCCAAAAAAATTGAATCTGAATTAAAAGACAACAATATTAGAGTGGAAATTGATGACAAATCCGAAACCATGCAAAACAAAATCCGCACTGCCACCGGTGAAAAAATCCCTTACCTAATTATCGTCGGTGGTCGGGAAGCTGACAATAACACTATTTCCGTTCGTCAACGCGATGGTCAAGATTTGGGAGCTATGCAACTTGCCGATTTTATGTCTCAGATCAAAGATCAAATCACAAATAAAGCCTTAAATTTGATAAAATAACCAATAATTACAAATTATTATTACCTTGAGTAGTTTTAGAAATAGAAATACCAGCAATAAATTCTATAAAATCAACCAATATATTACTGCTCCGCAAGTTCGTCTTTTGGACGAACACGGCAAACAAATTGGAGTTGTCTCCATTGCCGAAGCCAGATCTATGTCTCAGGAATCAGGCTTGGATTTAATCGAAATTAATGGCAAGGCTGTCCCTCCGGTGATTAAACTTATTAGTTTTTCCAAATTCAAATATCAGGAAGCCAAAAAACTTCAGTCAGAAAAGAAGGGAATCAAAGGCGGCGAACTAAAAGAAATCCAAATGACACCATTTATAGGTCAAAATGATTATCAAATTCGGGTTAACAAAGCCAAAAAATTTCTAGCTACTGGAAATAAAATCAAATTAAGTATAAAATTCCAAGGTCGTCAGATGACTCAACAGCAATTTGGACACAACCTGGTAGCCAAATTCAAATCTGATCTCCAGGATTTTGCCACCGCCGAAGGCGAAGCCAAACTTATAGGCAAAAGATTAATGATTACTTTTACTCCTTCAAAAAAGAAGGCTGCTCCTACTCATGAAGAAAACATCGAAAAAACTAAAAGTTAGAAAATCTGTCTCTAATCGGTTTGAAGTCACCAAAACCGGTAAGGTCTTGAGAATGTCCTCCTTTAACCGACATTTACGCCGCAAAAAAAGCAAAAAACAACTTCGCCGCCTAAAAGGTAAACAAGTGGTCGAAGGAGCTTTAGCTATCAGAGTCAAAAAACTTTTAGGTCATCTCTAATCTTTATTATTATCAACTAACTTGATAAACTTTATAACTTTAAACTTTATAAACTAACTATGAGAGTTAAAACCGGAACAGTCAGAAGAGCTGCTCACAAAAAGGTCCTCAAAGCTGCCAAAGGCTTTTGGATGACCCGACACAAACGTTACAAGGTTGCCCACGAGGCTGTTATGCACGCCGGCGATTATGCTTTTGCTGGTCGTCGTCTCAAAAAACGGGATCTCCGACAAGTTTGGATTGTTAGAATCAATGCGGCTCTAAAACCATTTGATATTCGCTATTCAGCCTTTATCAAGATGCTTAAAAATAGAAATATTGCTATTGATCGCAAAATTTTGGCCGACCTAGCCGTCAACAACCCCGATGCCTTTAAGGCTGTGGTTGAATCGGCCAAATAATATTTTACTTAATTCAACCAAAACCCCGCCACTGCGGGGTTTTTTGTTAAAATAAAGTCATCTATGGATCAAGATTTGGCATCCATCAAACAAAAATATTCCCAACAAATATTTAATTTGGACAACTCTCAGGACCTGGAGAAAATAAGAATTGAACTTTTTGGTCGTCATGGACTGTTTAATCAACTTTTTACCAAAATCAAAGATATTCCTTCAGACCAAAGAAAACAATACGGCGCCAATCTCAATCAGACTAAATCGGAATTAGAAACTATTCTCAATCAAAAAAATATCAGCCCTCATCAAACTTCAACCGCCACCAAAATCAATCTCCCTTTATTTGCTCTTCCCAAAATCGGTCATCTTCATCCCATTACCCAAACCGAACGTCAATTAAACGCTCTTTTTAAGTCTCTTGGCTTTTCTGTCTACACCAGCCCGGAAATTGTTACCGATGAGTACAATTTTACCCGTCTCAATGTCCCCACCAATCATCCCGCCCGCGATATGCAGGATAGTATTTATATCAAAGAGCCAGAATATCTTCTCCGAACCCAAACCTCTACTATCGAAGCTTATTTGCTTCAAGCCCAATCCCAACAGTTGCCTCTCCGGGCTGCCTTCCCCGGCGCCGTCTTTAGAAACGAAAAAGTTAACCGTTCAAACCATTTTGTCTTTCACCAATATCAGGCTGTTGTTGTCGACAAAAATATTACCATGAAAGACTTGATCGGCACCATGGAATTAATGTTCCGCACTTTATACGGACCAAGTGCCATCGTCAGATATCGTTGCAAATATTATCCCGAAGTTGAACCCGGTGTCGGCCCCGACATGCAGTGCTTCAGCTGCCAAGGTAAAGGTTGTCCTTTGTGTAAATATGCCGGTTGGATTGAAATGGGCGGCAGCGGTATGATTCACCCTCAAGTTCTCAAAAAAGCCGGTATTGATCCAAAAATTTGGTCCGGATTTGCTTTTGGTATGGGACTTGACCGATGGACCATGGCCCAAAACAAAATTAGTGACATTCGCACCCTTATGGGAGGAAATTTAGCCTACAAACCCAACCAACCATGAAACTAATCTATTCTCATCTCCAAAAATTTCTTCCCGATCTCAAAGTTGATCCCCAACAACTCCGTGATGACCTGACCATGATCGGCCATTTTACTAATTATTTTGAAGAAATTGATCACCAAATCGTTTTTGATTTAGATATCAAAGTCAATCGGGGAGACTGCCTGGGATATTATGGTCTCGCCCGCGATCTTGCTGTTTTATATCATCTCCCTCTAAATGATCTAACTGCCACTGGCAAATTAAATCTTCAGTCTTTGCCGGCTCTACCTATCACTATCACCACCGACAAAGTCAAACGGGTTATGGCTGTTAAAATTTCCCGTATTCACAACCAAATATCGCCTCCATGGCTCCAGACTTTTATCAAGCTTCACGGCACCAATCCAGTTAACTTAGCCGTCGACCTGACCAACTATATTATGTTTATGTATGGTATTCCCAATCACGCTTTTGATATCCGCAAGTCCGGTCAAAATTTGATTTGGGAAATAAATCCCAAATATACCGAATTTACCAGTCTCGACGGTTCTCATCTCAAATTAGACTCTCACATTCTTATGATTAACAACCCCAGTCACGCCCTCAGCTTGAGTTTTTGGGGTGGGGAAGCCTGCGCTATTGATTTAGATACCGACGAAATTATTCTCGAAATGGCTATCTATGACCCTGCCACCGTCCGTCAAAACAGCCGATTTCTCAAATCAACCACCGAAGCCGGTACCAGATTAGAAAAAAATCTCGACCCCGACACTATTCCTCAAGCTTTTACTGATTTAATCAACCTTATTTTAGAACACTGTCGTGGCCAAATTTCTTCCCAAGTATTTGATTACTATCCCCAAAAAAATAAACCCAAAAAAATTAAATTTGACCTAAATCAACCCAGTCAAATATCAGGTATCAACATCCCTTCTGACTTTGCTTTAGACGTCTTTGCCCGTCTTGGCTGTCTTATTGACACACATCCCTCACTCTCCATCGCCCCACCGTCTATCCGTCCCGATATCTCTATTTCTGCCGATCTGGTAGAAGAAATCGTTAGATTTTTTGGCTACCAGCATATTCCTCTCGATCAGCCGTTGACTCCCAAACAACTCCCTGATATTACTCCTGCCCAAGTTTATCTCTCCGAAAAATTAAAAGACAATTTAATCAATCTTGGTTATGACGAAATCCTAACTTGGCCGCTGACAGATACCTTTTTAGATGAGAATACTGTCGTCAAAACCCAAAATAGCATCAATACTGAAGCCGTCTATCTCCGCCAATCTCTTATTCCCTCACTCAAACATCAACTTGACCAATACCAACGCTTTAAACTGCCTCCGACCCAATTTTTTGAGATCGGAAAAACATTTTTCAAAAAAGGTAATCATTACATTGAAAAAAACACTCTGGCTCTATATCACTTTAATCCTGATCAACTTACCACCGACCTAAAAAAACTTCACCTCCAACCACAAATTATTGATCATAATTTTGCCGAAATAACTCTTGATAATTTGGAAACTCCACCCCAATATCAACCACAAGTTAATTCCCACCCAGCCTACGAACTCAACCGGCAGATTATCACCCTTGACGCCAATATTAATCTCAACTCCCGTCAAAACCCCAAAAAACTCATAGAAAAATATGTCCAAAAAATTGGTTTAGAAAATCTCTGGCAGCTCACCATTACCGATATTTATCAGGACAAAACTACCCAAACATACCGATATACCTTCCAAGCCTCTTATTTTAATCTCGATGACAAAACTGCCAAAAATATTCATCTTAAAGCCTTCGGCTTGAAATAGTTTTATATCTATTGAAATAATTTGATATATTATCAGTAAACCATAATGACTGCTAATAACTGCCTAAAAATAAAATTATCCTAATATTAGGGGAAAATTAAAGAGTTTTTGTCGGAGTTAGTGTCGG
>Ga0116174_10000923_pt1 | contig 28248 bp, 22 predicted proteins | sample AD_UKC087_MetaG_FD_89801 | JGI IMG/M metagenome (GOLD analysis project Ga0116174, IMG submission 89801) | Active sludge microbial communities of municipal wastewater-treating anaerobic digesters from USA - AD_UKC087_MetaG | ecosystem: Engineered > Bioreactor > Anaerobic > Digestate | place: USA...
ACAGAAACAAGCTGAATGACGCCACAAGCGCCCGTTTCTGGTATGGCGAGGCCGCCAAGCGGGACCCCAATAACGCCGATTACAGGAAAAACCTTTCCGAGTTGCAGTAGGACAGCTTTTAATTTTATGCCGTGAAAGGGAAACGGGCTGTACCGCCGTTTCCCTTTTTTTACATATCCACAACTAAATCTCCTTCTCTTAACACGTATCGGGTATTTATCAACACACTGTGCACGTTAAATCACCGGTTTATCCCCGCGCTATCAAGAATCCGGTTTTTTTTTCAGGGACGGAATTTTTGCAGAATTAATTGGTTGCAAAAATATACGCTCTAAACTAGAGCAAGGGCAGCGCGGTGCTAAGGGATTCTCTATCGTCTTTCTGTCCGCCAAACGCATCAGATAAAATTATACAAACAATACTCGAATCAGTATTCAATTTATGAACAAAGTTATCCACATTTGTTGATAACCGGTGAATTGTCTTTATGGTACAAGAAATATGGGGAAAGGTTCTTACGTCCGTTCAGTCAAGCATAAACAAACAGTCCTTTGATATGTGGCTGAAGGACACTGAACCCGTTTCCCTTTCCAACAACACCCTGAAAATTAAGGTCCCCGACGATGTGGCCCGTCGCCATATCTCCGAGAACTACTCCACGATTATTTCAGCTGCTCTGGGTGCGATCACCGGCCAGAATATTTACTGCGAATTCATAACGGGAAACGGTCACGCCATCGCCGCCGAGGTGCCCGCGCACGCCGAGTCCGCACGGCCCCCCGACAGTACCGAGTATTCGGCCCAGCGGCTTAATCCGCGTTACACCTTCGAAAACTTTGTCATAGGCCCCAACAATCAGCTGGCGCACGCGGCCGCGGTTTCCGTTTCCCGTGCCCCTGCCACACAGTATAATCCACTGTTCATCCACGGTGGCACGGGTCTCGGTAAAACGCACCTCATGCAGGCCATCGGCCATCACATACTCAGGGAGCGTCCGTATCTCAAAGTACTGTACGTCCCGAGCGAGGAGTTCGTTAACGAATTCATTCAGGCCATACGCACAAATACCATCACGAGTTTCAAGATCAAGTACCGCAACGTAGATGTGCTTCTCATCGACGATATTCAGTTCATCGAAAAAAAGGAGCAGACCCAGGAGGAATTTTTCCACACGTTCAACACGCTCCATAACAACAAGAAGCAGATTATAATTTCGAGCGACCGCCCCCCCAAAGAGCTTTCCACTCTCGAGGAACGCCTCCGCACGCGTTTTGAATGGGGGCTTCTGGCGGACATTCAGCCGCCGAATCTTGAGACGCGCGAGGCCATTCTTCGCAACAAGGCGGAGCGCGATAATATGAACATCCCGGACGAGGTGCTTAATTACATCGCCCGCCGTATCAAGTCGAGCATCCGGGCCCTCGAAGCCGCCCTCATTCGTCTCAATATGGTCGCTGTCGTCGAAAACGAGCCAATCACGATAGCGCACGCAAAAACGCATTTAAAGGATTTGTTTGACGAAGACACCCAGAAGAAGATATCCACCGCCGACATCATGTCCAGGGTAGCGGAACGCTTCGAGGTTTCCATCGAAGACCTCACCTCTAAAAGCCGGCACAGTCGCGTTGTTCTTCCCCGCTTTGTCGCCATGTACCTCACGCGCAAACTGACCGACCTTACAACCATAGATATTGGCAAGGAATTCGGCGACAGGGACCACAGTACCGTGCTTAACGCTATGAACAATGTTGAGAAAATGATAAAAGAGGACGAAGAATTCAAAGAGCGCGTCGAGGACATGATTGCCGAGCTCAAGTGCTGATCTGCCGTTAGTATCCTCTTGATAACCGGTGTATATCCTTCTTTTTCATCTGTATTGCTTGTGTATTCGTCCCTTTATTTTTCGCCGTATGGTAACGGCATGGCGGATTTACATAATTTTCTTATGTCTCATTAAGTTGTTGATTTTATCAACATGTGTGGTACGGTGTTAACCGCTGGATTTTTCAGCAGTTTCTGAGTTATCAACATATCCAACGGCACTACTACTATTACGAAGTACAATTAATTATTTATATGTTTATAATAACAGTGCTGCACTATCACCTGTCGACCGGCACATTCATAATCCGTAATACCGCGCCGGTCACAACAGGGCCCTGCGGCGCTCCTATTACACTCTGCTGACGGAGACCGATATGATTCTGACAATCGACAAGGATTCCCTGCAGCGGTCTATTATGATCGCCGACTCGATAATATCGAGCAAGAACGTAAACACGGTTCTTTCCAACTGTCTTTTCAACATAACCAGAGATTCCCTGGAAATAGTATCGACCGACAACGAAATAGGTATTCGAACACGTCTTGACGCCGTGGCTGACGGCGATATGTCCCTCACCGCCAACGGAAAGCGTTTTGCGAGCATATTGAAGGAACTTCCAAAGGGCGAGGTTGTTGTCGATGTCAGCAATACCTATCAGGTGAATATAAAGACCAGGGCAAAGGATATTAAGGCCCGGTACACGCTGGTGGGCACATCCAGAGACGAATACCCGGCGGTACCTTTTTTCGTGGAAGAGAACGCCGTCGAGATAAGCCAGAGCGTATTGAAAGATATGCTCAGGAAGGTACTGCACGCGGCCGCCATAGATACGATAAAGCCGGTGTTCAACGGCGTATACATGGTGTCTGAACAGAAAGGAAGGGTGACGGTGGTGGCAACCGATTCGAGGCGCCTTTCCATGGTTACGAGGAGTGTTGAGAACGAAGTTCAGCTCCCGGATGGCGTTATTATTCCGCTGAAAACGGTGAATGAGATAGTACGGTTACTGTCCGGAGGCATGTGCAGTTTTTCCTTTTTCGAAAACCAGTGTTTTTTCAAAATCGGCGAGACGGACCTTATTTCGCGCATTGTCGAGGGGCAGTTCCCGAATTACCGTCAGGTAATTCCAAAAGAGCAGAGTATAACGGCCGTTGTCGAAACGAAACGCCTGATGGATTCGGTCAGAAGGGCCATGGTATTCACCAGGGAACCGGCGAATAAAATTATCCTCAGCTTTAACAAGGACAGTCTGGTCATAGAGGCCAAGACACCAGATCTCGGAGAATCGAGCGAGGAAATAGCGATAGAGTCCAACGCAAAGGAAACCCTGCAGGTCGGTATTAACGCGCAGTTCCTGACCGACGCGCTCAAGGAGATAGATGCGTACTCCATATCTATCGGGCTTACGGGGCAGATGAGTCCTGTTACCATAATCCCGGACGGGGATCCTGATTGTCTCTCGGTGATTATGCCGATACAGGTCAAATCTTCGTAGATTCTGTATGAAGAACGAAGGTCTTCAGCAGTATGGCTTTTAAGGCTCGCGGAAATGTACGTTGAAGGTATTGTACTCAAGAGGTTCCGTAACTACGACGGTATAGAGATCGGATTTTCCAGGGGAACCAATTTTATCGTCGGGCCTAACGGAAGCGGCAAGACGAATATTCTGGAGGCCGTATCGGTGGCGGCCAATATTCGTTCTTTCAGGGGCGCCTCCGATTCCGATATGGTCAAATGGGGCGAAGAATCGTACTTCTGCAGGCTCTCCTCGGGCGACTCTTCGTTCAAGGAGCTCGAAATAGGGTATTCCTCTTCTTCCGGATTGTCGAGAAAGAAGGCCAAGGTAGACGGCCGCGAGATACACAGGGCCTCTGATTATTTCGGCAGACTTCTTACTGTTATTTATTCTCCCGGTGATATATTGATTATTACCGGGGCACCGGAGCTGAGAAGGCGTTTTTTTGACGCGATAATAGCGCGCATAGACCGTGAATACCTGTCCATGCTGGGAGAGTTCAGGAAAATTCTCTCTTCAAGAAACAGATTACTGAAAGCGCTTGCGGAGCGTAAAGTATCCACCGGTGAGCTCGATGTATGGGATGATATGCTGGCCGTCAGTTCTTTCGGTATTGTAAAAAAAAGAATGGATTTTATCGATTCGTTTACACCCTCTTTCCGTGAAGCGTATCACAGAATAGCCGACGGTGACGCGGTTCCGTCCCTGTGTTACCAGTGCTGTTTCGGGGATATCACGATACAGCGGATACGTGAGAAATTTTTTGACGCACGCAAAAAAGACATCGCCGCGGGAACAACAACCGCAGGGCCTCACCGTGACGATTACATACTGTTTCATGAGAACGGCCGGCTTTTTTCCGTGTGTTCTTCCCAGGGACAGAAGAGGACCGCTTCGATCGCCTTTAAAAACGCGGAGCGTCTTTTTATCGAGGATGCCACGGGGGAGAGCGTCGTGGTTATGATCGACGATGTTTTTTCAGAGCTCGATACCGAAAGAAGGGAGAACCTTGTGAAGTCCCTGCATGGAGGAAACCAGGTCATTTTTACGATGGTTGACACTGGGTCGCTGGACCCTGTGGCATTTGAGGGCGCCAGGATGTTCACCATAGGACAGGACGGGGCCGTGCGGGTGGAATGAAATTCAGGGTCAAGGAAAGCAGAATGAAGAGGCCCATGCGATTCGGCGTATTGGTCGAATCGATAATTGAGCAGTTTCATTTCAGGGAGGAATTCCTTGTGGAGGCCGTCCGTTCGAGGTGGCCTTCCGTCGTCGGTGAGCTTATAGCAACTCACAGCTATCCCGACAGAATTCATGCCGGGATTCTGTATATCGCGGCCGACCACAGCGTATACGCAGGCGAGATATCCATGATGCGAGACGCCATACTCGAGAGGGTTTCGCGTGAGTGTTCCGTCGCCGGACTGCGTGATATCAGGGTTATTGTGCGCCGCGACGTCTTCGCCGTAAGGCCTTCGCAAGGCAGGAACGGCCGGGGTAAGGGATAATGTTTATACATATCGGCGGCAGGGTGCTCGTTTCCGACAGGAAGATCGTCGGAATATTCAATACGGAGACACTCCGAAAATCCCAGGACAACTCGACCCATCTTATGGGAGCCGGGGAAGATGACAGGACTGTCGTGATAAGCGTAAAAAATGAAAGGCTTTTCGGTATAGTAAGCCCGTTCACCGTTATCAAGCGCGGGCTCGATGACGAAGATTTTTTCTGGAGAAAGCGAAATGAGCAGTGAATACAGTGCGGATAAGATACAGGTTCTGGAGGGGCTCGAAGCGGTACGCAAACGGCCCGCCATGTATATAGGTTCCACCGATCACAACGGCCTTCATCACCTGGTCTATGAGGTCGTCGATAACTCGATCGACGAGGCCCTGGCCGGTGCCTGCGACACGATCGTGGTGACCATACGCTCGGACAATTCGATCGAGGTGATAGATAACGGCCGCGGCATACCGGTGGACATTCACCCCGTGTACAAGACATCGGCGCTCGAGATCGTTCTTACCAAGCTCCATGCCGGCGGCAAGTTCGACAACCAGTCGTACAAGGTATCGGGTGGTCTTCATGGAGTCGGCGTTTCCGTTGTAAACGCTCTTTCGTCGGAGATGAAGGTTGAGGTGTACCGCGACGGCAGGACCTATGTCCAGAGCTATGCGAGGGGTGTGCCGAAGGAAAAGGTGAAACAGACTGGGGAAACGAAAAAGACCGGGACCCGGGTTGTGTTCAAGCCCGACTCGAAGATATTCGAAACCACGGAATACAATTTCGATACGCTCGCCAGGCGACTGAGGGAGCTCGCATTTCTCAACGGCGGGATAAAGATTATTCTTCGAGACGACAGGGGCAAGGGCAAGGAGAGCGTTTTTCAGTTCAAGGGCGGCATCGTTTCGTTTGTACAGCACCTCAACGAGAATAAGGTTTCGATAACCAAAAAGACCATTTATTTCCATTCCGTCCGCGACAAGGTTGATATCGAGGTGGCGATGGACTACATCGACTCCTACAACGAGCTGGTGTATACGTACGCGAACAACATCAACACCAAGGAAGGCGGTACGCATCTCATCGGTTTCAAGTCGGCCCTCACCAGGGTGCTTAACGAGTTCCTGAAAAAAGAGGGCCTCGACAAAAAGATGGCGCAGCTCTCCGGCGACGACGTTCGCGAGGGGCTGGTCGCGATCGTCAGCGTGAAGCTACCCAACCCGCAGTTCGAAGGCCAGACGAAAATGAAACTCGGCAACGGCGAGGTGAAGGGAATCGTCGAGTCGGCGACGAACGAGAACCTGGGACAGTTCTTCGAGGAAAATCCCCAGGTAGTCAGAAAAATCCTCGAGAAGTGCATTCTGAGCGCTCAGGCACGGCTTGCCGCAAAAAAGGCGAAGGAGCTTACCAGGCGCAAGAACGCGCTGGAAAACGACACCCTTCCAGGCAAGCTCGCCGACTGTTCGGAGCGGGACCCGGCGCAGTGCGAGCTGTACCTTGTTGAGGGGGACTCGGCCGGCGGATCGGCGAAGCAGGGACGCGACAGGCGTTTCCAGGCGATCCTGCCGCTCAAGGGAAAGATACTTAACGTCGAGAAGTCCCGTCTGGACAAGGTGTTGTCGAACGAGGAGATCAAGACCATCATAACGGCGATCGGGACCGGTATCGGGGACGAATTCGAAATCACCAGGACGCGGTATCACAAGATCATAATCATGACCGACGCGGACGTTGACGGTTCGCACATACGCACGCTGCTGCTGACCTTTTTTTTCCGTTACATGCCGGAGGTAATTCGCAGCGGCTATCTGTACATCGCCCAGCCGCCGCTGTACAGCGTCAAGTCGGGCAAGGATACCCATTACGCGTACTCGGACGAGGAGCGAGACAAGATCCTCAAGGGGCTCGATAAATCAAAGGCGAACATACAGCGCTACAAAGGCCTCGGTGAAATGAACCCGGAACAGCTCTGGGAGACCACGATGGACCCGGATCGCCGCACCATACTCCAGGTGAACATGGAGGACGAGGTTGAGGCCGAGGACGTGTTTACCGTGCTAATGGGCGACGCCGTGGAGCCCAGGCGCAAATTCATTGAAGACAACGCGCGTAACGTGAAAAACCTCGACCTGTAACGGCCGACCCGGCAGTGCAGACCGATTGAGAGAGGAGAACCTGACGTGACGAAGAAGGACTCAAAAGAGGGCAGGGACCTGTTCCAGAAGATCATCAATATCGAAATCGAAGACCAGATGAAGGACGCGTATCTGGCCTATGCCATGAGCGTCATCGTGGGCAGGGCGCTTCCCGATGTACGCGACGGGCTGAAGCCGGTGCACCGGCGTATTCTCCACGCCATGAACGAGCGCGCCTGGAGGAGCGACCGGCCCTATGTCAAATCGGCGAAGATCGTCGGTGAGGTCATCGGTAACTTCCACCCTCACGGCGACGCCGCGGTATACGATACCATGGTCCGAATGGCGCAGGATTTTTCAATGCGCATTCCGCTGATCGACGGTCAGGGGAACTACGGATCCGTCGATGGCGATCCTCCGGCCGCCTACCGGTACACGGAGGCGCGCCTTGCCACCCTTGCCGAGGAGCTCCTCAGGGATATTGACAAGGAGACGGTCGACTTCGTCGCGAATTTCGACGAGTCACGTAAGGAGCCGACAGTGCTCCCCGCCGCGTATCCCAATCTGCTGGTAAACGGATCGTCCGGGATTGCCGTCGGCATGGCGACGAACATCCCCCCGCACAATCTGGCCGAGGTCGTCGACGGTACCGTCGCGCTTATCGACAACCCGGATATAACGATACGCCAGCTCATGAAGATAATCAAGGGGCCTGACCTTCCCACCGGCGGCATCATCATGGGCGCCGACGGCATCGCGAAGGCCTACTCGACGGGCCGCGGAAGCGTGGTGGTACGCGGTCGTGTGGAAATTGAGGAAGATAAAAAGGGGCGCGAGACCATCATCGTCAGCGAAATCCCATACCAGGTCAACAAGGCCGCTCTCATAACCCGCATAGCCGAAATGGTGAACAACAAGGAACTGGAGGGCATTTCCGAGCTTCGCGACGAGTCGGACCGGTCCGGTCTTCGCATCGTGATAGGCCTGAAGAAGGACGCGAACAGCAACATCATCCTCAACCAGCTGTACAAGCATACTCCGCTGCAGACGTCGATCGGTATCATACAGCTGGCGCTGGTAAACAACGAGCCGAAGGTGCTCGACCTCAAAGGCCTGCTTTCCAATTATATCCTTCATCGCAAGGTCGTGGTGACGCGCAGGACACAGTTCGAGCTGAAGCGCGCCGAGGAAAGGGCACATATTCTGCAGGGGCTCAAGATCGCGCTCGATAATATCGACGAGGTCATCAGCATCATCCGCTCGTCCAAGACCGTCGACGAGGCCGATGAGAGGCTGAGAAAGCGTTTCAAGCTTTCGCCGATACAATCGAAGGCGATTCTCGAGATGCGCCTGCAACGGCTCACCAGCCTGGAGGTTAAAAAAATCGTCGAGGAGCTCAAGGAGCTGCTCAAGCTCATTGAGGAACTCAAGGCAATCCTGAAAAGCGACAAGCGGATTCTCGGCATCGTGAAGGACGAACTTACAGCGGTGAAAGCGAAATACGGCGATGTGCGCAGGACAGAGATACTGGTCGGCGCCGAGTCCTCCACCTCGTTCGATGTCGAGGACCTCATCGCCGATGAAGACATGGTGGTTACGGTCACGAACGACGGTTTCATCCGCCGTCTCGCCGTGGACACGTTCAAAAAGCAGCGGCGCGGCGGAAAGGGCGTCACCGGACTTTCGTCCAAGCGGGAGGATTTTATCAAGCTTATGATGGTCGCCGCGACTCATGACATGATTTTCCTCTTCTCGAACAAGGGAAAGATTTTCGGAATGAAGACCTACGAGCTCCCGGAGGCCTCCAAAACCAGTCGAGGAAAATCACTCAAGGGAATCATAAACCTTGCCTCCGGCGAGGACATTACGGCCATCTGCGCGGTCCCCGACATGGAAAGCGAGATGTACATCTGCATGGTGACGAAGGGCGGCATACTGAAAAAAACCTCGATCGATGATTTCCGTAACGCCAAAAAAGGTGGCATAATAGCGATCAATCTTAAAAAGGACGACGAGCTCTCCGAGGTCAAGCTCGTAAAGGGCGATGACGATGTCGTGATCGCCTCGCGCAAAGGGCTTCTGGTGAGGACCAATATCCGTTCCATGCGCCCGATGGGGAGGAACTCTTCAGGAATCATCGGCATGCGGCTATCCGCCGGCGATATGGTGATCGGCATGGACGTGGTCAAGAAGAACTCTTCGCTCTTCGTGGTCACCGAGGGCGGCTACGGAAAGAAGATCGATTACCGTAACTTCGCCACCAAGGGCAGGGGCGGCAAGGGGATGGCCTACCTGAAGGTTTCGGACAAGAACGGGCCCGCATCGGGCATCCGTTCCGTATTTCCTGAAGATGAGATCATCATTGCCTCGAAGACGGGGATGACCATACGCCTGCTCGCCAGGGATGTTTCGGTTCAGGGCAGGGCGACCGTCGGGGTTAAACTGCTCGAGCTGAGCGACAACGACATGGTTACGGATTTTGCGGTAATCTCCGAAGAGCTGTAGAGATCGTTAACCCGAAAACGCGAAAAAGCGCGGAAACCACCGCGCTTTTTCTTTGTACCGATTGCCGTTTTGCTCTTTCAGTCCCGAACCATATAACTCTCCGCGTAACGGGAATCCTCCTGAATCTCGTTAAGGATATCGAGGGCGCGGCTCTTTGTCGCGATGGGCCCTATGCGAACCCTGAAGTAGCTTTTCCCGTTTAACTGCGTTCGGTCAATAAAGGCGTCGAAGTTCATCTTTTTCAGGTTTTCGATCTCGGCCGCGGCTTTTGACTTCTTGTCGAAGGCGGCCACCTGCACGGAGTATGCGTCTCTGTGGGCTCCGGCGGCCGCTTTTTTATTAACCGAAACGACCTCCACGGTCTTCTGTTTTCGCTGTTTGTCACCCTTTTTAACGGCCTGCTTTTTTGTGGGTTTGGTAGTCTCAACGGGAATGACGGCCTTCTGTGGATCGGGTGTCGGGGGGATAATCTCCTTTATGGATTCCGACGTTAAAAGGTCCTGCGAGGGGACATGCTTTTCCATCGCGGCGAACTCGTTGATTTTGGCCGGTGCGCTCTTGTCCTTCTCGGCGGCACCGGGCGCAAGGAGCCGGTCGATCTCGGCCTGCGCGTTCAGCATGTTCTCTTCACCCGATGGGAGTTTCGCCGGGGTTATCGAATCAGCCGGCAGATCGAGGATCGAGTCCCGGCCGGCGACGGATTCGCCGGGTTTCTCGTGGGACTTGTACAGGTTCATTCCGAGGAGAAACGATATTATGATCACCCCTATCGCGACCGACGCGACAATGATGATTCGCGGCGTGTCGAGGTTGACGGTGTACATGTTCTTCTCTTTCATGCCTTTCTGGTGGAATTCGTCAAAGTGTTCCATATTTCTACTACCTGCCTCCTGGTGTTTTCCAGCCCGCCCGAGTTGTCGATTACATAATCGGCCTTTTTGATCTTTTCATTGAGAGAAATTTGATTGTTGAGCCGATCCCGGATTTCATCCTTCGTGATGTTGTCGCGCAGTGCCCCCCGTTCGAGAGCCTGATCGGTATTCGCCGTGACGACGATGTTAAGGTCCATGAAGCGATCGAATCCGCTTTCGAAGAGCAGGGGGGTGTTCACCATGAACACGGCCTGTGGATCGCTGTGGAAAATCTCGGAGGCCCTCTGTAAAATGAGCGGGTGCGTGATCTCGTTGAGCCGCCTGACGCGTTCCGGGTCCTTGAAGACGGTATTCGCGAAACCCCTGCGGTCGAGCGACCCGTCATCGGCGAGAATGCCGGGACCGAATTCTTCGACAAGCCGACGCAGCCCTTCGGTCCCCGGTTCGACAATATCGCGCGCGATGATATCCGTATCGATGACGCGGGCCCCGAGCTCCTCGAACATCGCGCACACCGTTCCTTTTCCCGAGGCGAATATTCCCGTTACGCCGATTTTCATTGTGTTTCCTCCATATCGAGTATATATACCATTTTCCGTTTCAAGGAGTCGATGATCGCGCCGGAGGCCCTGTCTCCGAGCGAGGTCGTGAGCAGGCGCTCCCGTACATCGTCTCTTGAAAGCACGGCGCGCAGATCGTGGACGAACGCCCGTTGTGACGGTGCCGGACGCGACCCGACAACCGCGCCGATTGCGTTTTCGGCTCCTGTCGGGTGTTCGGGAATTCCAGAAAGAAAACGCTCCGCGGTGGTATCCCCGGCGCCCTCCAGGGGGACGCCTGTGGATTCCAGCCGATAGACATTTTGTATGGATTCCCTTCGCAGGAGCGATTCTATCGAAGAGCGATACGACTCGAAGGACCTTCTGCTGTAACGCCCGTCGATGAGATATCCCCCGCTTGATTTCATGATATACGTGAGATTCCGCGTTTCGACCGGGGAGAATCGATCTTGAAAATACAGGGTGAAGCGTCTCTGGTAAGCGGTGTTCCGGGCGTAAATCGTATGGCCGGGAAAACAGAAATCGAATCCCGCCAGGGCTATGGGGGAGAGTCCGAGTCGATGCGCCAGCAGCACAGCGTCGCCGGCGACCGTTCCCGTGAGAGAGTCGATCGATCCAATGGCGCCCGGACGCAGCTCTTCGAGAAGCTGGGATACGGGGTGGGTATTGAGCGAGATGAAACCCGGCCTGCGACGCGGGGCGAGCGGGTAAGATGTCGGAGAAAAAACGGTAGCGATCGTATCGGACCATCCGTGCGCGAAGTGTTCACAGACGTGCTGCTGCGGGTCGATTGAGACGGCGATGTCGGGGGTGATTCCGGCGCCCGTAAGCGATGGCACGGCGGAGTCGACGGCGATGAGAGCGACGCGCGAGCGGGCCCTCTTCAGAAGAGGCAGGACCCGGTCGAGCGTGGGACCCGAGGTGACGACTACTCCGGGGACACCCGTAAGACGGTTATAGAGCGAAGTAACCGGTGTCGATCGTTCTACGGCGGCCATATTGAGGATCGCGTTACGGAGATACCGGGGGCCGAAGGCGGTCCTGGTCGCGGTATTGCCTCCGAAGCGATCGACCGCCCTGCGGATTATTTCCCTTACAGAGCCGTAATACTCCGGGAAAAGGCGTATCGACGCGGGGTGTTCGATAACCTGGATACCCCTGTCGATCCCCGCGGCGATAAAGTCATTCACGATAGTCTCGATCTCATCGATGGCGCTTCCTGAAACGAGCCGTGATTCCGCATTAATGATACGTGATGTGACGGTATTACGTGAAATTTCAGCCTCGATACCGGGGAGGATGTCGATGAGCAGAACGCGCCGATACCGGATCTTTCCCCCGGAAAGCGGCAACAGGTGGTAACCGAGCCCGACGCCCAGAACGATGAGCACATCGTATCTATCGGGGTGGAACTCGGCAAGGAGAGAGTGTCTCTCGCGCGACGGGGAGACACTGCTGTGCAGGTAGGAGCGGGATTCCCCGTGCGCGACGACGAGGGTCGGGGGACCTTCACGCGACGGTTCTACTATAAATCGAGGCGGTCTATCCATGTTTAAATAATCGATAGATTCGTCCCGATAATTTCGTCTTTTATGCGTTCCGTGAGCCCGAATTCATTCGATGAGCCTGAACTCTGTACGCCGGTTCTGTTCGTCGTATCCGGGGCCCTTTCGGGGCACCTTCGGTTCGGACATACCCGCGCCGCGGATCGTCAGCCTGGAGGCGTCGATGCCTTTGGTTACCAGGTACTCCTTGACCGAGCGCGCCCGTTCGAGGCTGAGTCTGTTATTGAACTCTCCGGTCCCGTGAAGGTCCGTGTGGCCTATGATCTGGAAGCGGAGCGAAGGGCTTTTTTTTAGGTATTCGGCAAGCGCGTCGAGATAGGGAATCGATTCAGGTTTTATGCGCGCCGATTCGAAATCGAAGTGTATTGCATGGATGTCGAAACGTGACTCCTTTTCGATCGGTGAAAGCTCCAGTATAAGGGGCTTACCGGCGGCCCTGGCGATATCGATGGTTTCGAAAAGCGGCACGTAGCCTTTTTCGCTTATATTCAGATCGATCGTCTTTACGGCCGGGTTGTATGTGATCGTCGCCCGTCCACCGGAGTCGGTCTTCTTCTTGAGCTCCGCGGTGAGCGGCTCCTCTCCCTCGCGCTCGACCTTCGTGAAGAGGTTGAGTTCGGTTTCGACGGGTTTGCGCGTCTTTTTATCGCGAACGATGATATCCAGCGGTTCTGTCTTCACGATCGTGGAGGTGTAGATATCATAGAGTCCCATGCCGCCGGCGCGGTTTGAACAAAAGTAAAGAGCCTCGCCGATGATCGAGAGGTGAACGTCATTGGCGCTGGAATTGATCCCGGGGCCGAGGTTTACCGGTTGACCTATACGGCCGTTGTCGTACGGAGCGTAATAGAGATCCCACCCGCCGTATCCGCCGGCGCGCCGCGACGAGAAAAAGAATCCTTTTCCGTCGGGAGCGGGGGCCAGGCTGATGTCCTGCTCGCCGATGTTTATCGGCGCGGGCATGGGCCGCTGGTTTACAAAGGAGCCGTCACCGGTGTCATCGCGATATTCAGCGCTCATTATGTAGGCCCGATCGATGGTTCCGAAAGGCCATGTGGTATAGTAGAGTGTCGACAGGTCACGGCTCAGACTGGGGGAGCGTTCATGATGCGCGGTATTGACCGTACCGGGCAGCCGTATGGGCCGCTGCCAGCGCCCGCCGATGCTCTGGCTTACGTAAAGGTCGTAGGATACCCGTATTTTTCCGGAGGCGTCAGCGGGCATCTCGAGGCTGCCGTCGCGGTCGGAAGCGAAAAAGATGAAAACTCCGTCCGGCGTGATGAAGGGGGTTTCGTCGTTATACGGAGAGTTGATCTCGGAGATGGCGCGAGGTTCGCTCCACGTCCCTCCTTCTTTCCGGCAGATGTAAATGTTCTGGTAGGACTCGCCCGAGCGCTTGGAGTTGAACACCATGGTATTCCCGTCGGCGGTAAACGAAGGCGCGAAATCGTCGAACGGGGTATTAATCGCGGTGCCCATGTTGACGATGTTCCGCACCTGGATAGGAAGAACCTGTGCGAGGAGAACCGCGGAAATGGATACCGCCAGTGCAGATGCGGCCGCTGCCATGATACGAGCGATTACTTTCATCATTCGGATCCCCTGTGATTCGTCGTTCGGAACGCATATTCACGGACCTTCCGGAATTTCCGGGAATGGCCGTATTCTCTTCCACGAGTGGCGGGTTAATGCCATGGCCGCCGCCCGGGATGCTGTCCCGGAAAAAGCTACAGGCGTGGCGGACAAAAGGCAAATAAAAATCATGTGATAAATGGCGCCACTACAGGAAAGTCCTTGCGTGAGGCGCGGAATCGGATAGGCTTTGAACATGATACTCGATTTTCATACCCATATTTTCCCGGAAAACGTGGTGCGGGACCGGGACACCTGCCTTGATGACCGGGACTTCAATGTTCTGTACGCCGGGAAAATGTCGCGAATCGCGACAGCTGAAGACCTTTTACGCGCGCTCGATGAAAACGGTATCGACGCGGCGGTTACGATGGGATTCCCGTGGGCCGACGCCGACCGCCTTTCCAGGCACAACGAGTACCTGCTGGAATCAGCGCACGGCTCCGGAGGCAGGATAATTCCGTTCTGCGGCCTCAAGGCGGTCGATTCCGGCACGGTCGGCCGTGATGTTAAAAAAGCGCGCGCCGGCGGATTCGCCGGGATCGGGGAGATCGCTTTCTATTCTGACGGCCTGAGCGGCGAATCCGTGGGACTTCTCTCAGCTCTTTTCGCCGCGGCGCGAGAGGCGGCCCTTCCGGTCTGCCTGCATGTCAACGAGCCGGTGGGACATTCATACGCCGGGAAGTACGTGACCGATTTTTCGGCGCTTTTCGACGCGATACGAACGGTGCGGGGGCATCCGGTGGTGCTGGCTCACTGGGGGGGCGGAATGGTGTTCTATGAGCTCATGCCCGAGGTGAGGGAGGCGTTCGAGGGGGTGTATTACGACACGGCGGCATCGCCATTACTGTACCGGAACGATATATTCCCGGCGGCCCGGACAATCGTTGGGGCCGGGAAGATCCTCTTTGCCTCTGATTATCCGCTTATCGGTTACGACAGGTATCTCGACGCGATAGAATCGGCGCCCTTCTCCACCGAAGAGAAGCGCGCCGTTCTGGGGGGAAACGCCCGCGCGCTTCTCGGCCTTAAGACCTGAGCGCGCGGATCGTTGAGCGTTGTATCCCGCTTCCTTCCAGGGGGCTATTTGGGTTCGCCCTGGATCTTTTTCAGCCGGGCCTCGCCGACCTTCGCCTTCAGTTCCGGATCGCTCTCGACCTTCTGTGCGTAGTCCTCATACTGCTTGAGCGTATAATTGTATTTCTTCACGATGGCTTCTTTGGACTCGGGCGTGAGATCGGTCTCGAAAACCTCCCCCTCTATCTTGAGAAATTCCTCCGGCGTCATCTCACCTGACTTCTTCGCGCACGATGTCGCAAGCGCGACAGCGACAATGACGATAAGCAGCAAGCGTGCGTATCTCATACTACCTCCTGGAAATCCTCGTGTATCTTCGGCGCTCCCCCGGCGGCTCATGTGCCGTTAGCAGTCGTACCGTATATAATGAGTATGCGTCGAAAATCTGGGATGTCAAGAAAATTTATCAATGTGAATGATAGTGTCATATGTTCTCCGCCGGAGTTCGCACTCCGGGTGCCGCGGTTATTATTCTTGAAAAATAATGCGCCCGCGGGGTAAATGCAGGTGGGTGCTCGGGTGCGTCCTATTTTCACCGCGCGGGGTGGGTGATGATACCTGTTAAAAGACTGAAGGAACTTACAAAAGATGAGCTCGGTTCGTTGTTAAACCGTTTCGGAGACGACTTCAGCGACATCATGGTCAACACGGTGGTCCCTATCGTAAACGAGGTGCGCGCCCATGGGGATGAGGCCGTGCGAAAGTACACCGAGCGCTTCGACGGCGCGAAGCTCGATGCCCTCATGGCGACCCCGAAGGAGATCGAAACGGCGACCTCCCGTTTCGACGCCCGCGCTCTCGACGCCTTTCGCAAAGCGAAGGATAACATCGAGGAGTTCCACGGTCACCAGAAGCGTGAAAGCATTCGGTACACTCGTGCGGACGGAACGACACTCGGCGTTCAATATGAGCCCATTGAGAGCGCGGGCCTGTACGTGCCCGGTGGAAAGGCCTCTTATCCTTCTTCGGTCCTTATGGGCGCCATCCCGGCTCAGATAGCGGGTGTGAAGGAAATTACGGTCATCACGCCGCCCGATCGGACGGGAACTATCCCCGATGCAGTGCTCGCCGTGTGCGGCATTCTCGGGGTAACGCGCGTGCTCAAGTCGGGCGGGGCGCAGGGAATCGCGGCCTCGGGTTTCGGCACCGAAACCGTCCCGAAGGCGGATATAATAGTCGGTCCGGGCAATATCTACGTGACGGCGGCTAAGACCTATCTGTTCAGCATGGGAATCATCCAGATCGATTCGATGGCGGGCCCCAGCGAGGTGCTCATCATTGCCGACGAGTCGGCAGATCCGTCCTGGGTGGCCTTCGATTTTCTCTCACAGGCCGAGCATGAAGAGCGTGCGCTTGCCGTGCTCGTAACCACCTCCGAAAAACTCGCGAAAAATGTGATCACCGAAATAGAGAAGGATATCGCGCGCGGTGGGGGGAGGATCGAGATAAAGAAAAAGGCTCTCGAGCGCGCGGTCATCATCCTTGTCGATTCGGTCGATGAAGCCATAGAGTTCTCGAACCGTTACGGCCCCGAACACATGGAGTTCATGGTGCCCGAGCCCCTTGCCTATCTCGAGCGCATTCGTAATGTCGGGTCGCTTTTTCTCGGTACTCATGCCCCGGTGGCCGTGGGCGATTATTATTCCGGAACCAACCACATATTGCCCACGGGAGGGGCCGCGCGCTTTTCCGCCGGCGTTTCAGTGGAGACCTTCCTGCGGCGCACCACCTATCAGCATCTCACTCCAGAAGCGCTGAGAGGTGCGCTCGAGCCGGTTATGACCATGTCCAGGGTGGAAGGCTTCGAGGACAAACACGGAGGTTCGGTGCAGATTCGTTTCAGGAAACAGGCGCCGTAGTTCGGTATGCCGCGGCGCTTACATTTTTAATTTGTGCGCATACAAGTATGTATGATAGGATCGGCCCGCGTCCGGCCTGGCCGGGGAATGGGCCGGCGACACTCTGTCGACAGGTATCGTCATGCCAGTATACTTCGAACTTCCGTCTTATCGGCCCCCCGATTTCTCGGCGGGGCGTTTCTCCGATTGCCCCGTAGCGCGTACCGTACCGTCCGAAGCCGATGGAACGGTGCCGGACGGATACCACGCGACCAGCATCTATCCCGAGTACATTCAAACGGAGAAGGGTGTCTGGAAGCTGATCGCGTCATCCCGCATGGATTGCGCCGTTGTATTCAGCGGCGGCGAGATGGAGGTCAGGGAATTCAGGCGCGTTAAAAAGGGCGAGGCGGTACTGGTGGGCCGGAGCGAAGACGGTGAAGAAGGGATTTTCGTTCACACGACGGGCTTTGCCGGGAACGAGCGGCGCGGGGAGAAGTTCTCGTTCCACACGCGCCGGACGAGGGAAACGCCGTTCTCGCGCGATTACGACAGCATGTACGAGCTTCTGAGACACGAGAAAACAAGGGGGAAAATCGTGTGGGTCCTGGGGCCCGCCCTTACCTTTGATTACGACTCGCGTTCGGCGATGGCGGGCCTCATCCAATCCGGATATGCCCACGCCGTGCTGGCGGGGAACGCACTGGCGACGCACGATATCGAAGCGGCCCTTTACGGCACAGGGCTCGGACAGGATATCTATACGAAGGAATACCGCCGCCTGGGGCATTATCATCACCTCGACGCCATCAACACGGTCAGAAAACACGGTTCGATGAAGCGCCTGCTGGACCTTGGACTGATAAAAGACGGAATCGTGCACGCCTGCCTGAGCAGGGATATCCCTCTGGTGCTCGCAGGGTCGATCAGGGACGACGGTCCGCTTCCCGGAGTGATCGCCGACGCGTACCGGGCGCAGGACGCGATGCGCGAGGCGGTTCGGGACGCCACGACCGTGATCGCCCTTTCGACCCAGTTGCACGCAATCGCGACGGGTAACATGCTCCCCTCCTACCAGGTGTTCGGCGACATCGTAAGACCGGTGTATTTTTATATCGTCGACATCTCGGAATTCGCTCTGGACAAGCTGGCGAATCGAGGGAGCCTCGAGGTGCGCGGTATCGTGACCAACGTACAGGACTTTCTGATAAACCTGAAGCGCGCTCTTGTCTGAGCGCCCGGAAAATGAAATGATAAATTCGCTCAGCAAAAACCGGCGGATGAAGGCAAACGTGATCATGGCGCTGTGCGCCTGCGCGTGTGCATGCGCGTCCCAACCGAAAACCGCCGGTATGCCCGGTACGGAGCAGCTTCGCGCCGAGAACAGCCTGATTAAAAAAAGGCTTATCCTGGCCGAGCGCGAGAATGCCGTCCTCAAGGATGAGAACCTCCAGTGTAAGAACGACAACAGGCAGCTCTCAGCAAGGATCGAGAAGCTCGGCGCGGACATCGCGGCCCTGGACGAACGCTATAAAAAGGACATCGCCCTCAGGGACAGCCAGAACCAGGCCCTTCAGCAGAAGAATGCGGTGCTGGCGAAGGAAAGCTCCGAGAAAATCCGGGAGCTATCCGAACTGAACAGAGCAACGGAATCGAGACTCGGCGGAGAGATCTCGCGGCTTAACGACGAGCTGCGCACACTTCAGGAATCGTATACCAGGGAACGGGAGGCGGTTCGCAACGAGAACGCCCAGCGTGAGCTCGCGCTTTCGCGGGAGATCGAGTCTCTTAAAAGGCTCGCCGCGGGCAGAGAGGCCGAAGCGGCGTCACTCAGAACGGCGCTTTCCGCGATCGAACAGCGCTGCGAAGAGATTACGAAAGCGGCCGAAAACAGGGAGCGCGAGCTTAAGGAGCGGGAAGGGGAGCTGCAGAAGCTACGGGAACGGATCGACGCGCTCCTTAAAGAGTCCGCGGGCAAACCTTCTGGGAAATAGCGGCATTATGATGGTTACCAGGGGTATCCTGTTCGTTTATATGGTCGCGGCGGTACTGCATATTTCCGGGGGAGCGGGTCTGGCGGCCGATTTGAGCCTTCTTCTTACTCATAATCTCGAGGGCCGGTTCAGCCTCGAGGAGAAGGGCCAGGATGAAAACGATCCGCTTCTGGTGCTCGCCCAGAACATCCTGGCCGAGCGCAGGTCCGGGAAGGCGGACCTCTTTCTTGACCTTGGAAACGCCTTCTATCCCGGGGCCCTGTCCAAATACAGCTTCGGTTCGGCCGTGATGGATTATTTGAATTATTTCGGATGCGACGCCACCCTGGTGTCCTCGCGCGACCTCCGCATCGGCATCGACAACCTTGAGTTTCTCCAGAAGGGCAGAACAACGAGACTGCTTTCAACCGGTATAGCGCGCAGGGGCAACCGGCTCTTCACGCCGTACTTTATTCATTCCAAGGGAAACACGCCCGTGGCGGTCGTCGGTATCCCCTCGAGAAAGATCCGCTTCGATATCGCGGAACAGAATCTCTACGATGTCGGCTTGCTGAAAGATGCATCGGAGCTTGGAAAGATTCATTCCGAACTGGAGCGGACGGGAGTGCGCCACGTCATTGCGCTCAGCGGGCTCGCCATCAGGGACACAATGGCGCTTATGGCGGAGCACCCGTGGATCTCGATCGCCGTCTGCGGGGGCGATTATACCGGCGAGCTCTTCACCGGCAGAGCGGGAAGGGTGGACCTTGCTGACGGCCGCTCGATCGTCATTCTGAGCGAAAAGAGCGGCTATTACCGACTCGATCTTTCGATTGAGGCCGGGATTTCCGTACGCGCGCTTTCCAGGAGGATTCCGTCGCCTGTAAAGACCGACACTCCGTCGTATCGCGACTTCGCGAACCGGTTGACGCTCTGGAAGCGAAAGTTCAGGGACGAGGAAGACCGGGTGATCGCCGATATCGGTCCGGCGTCGATCCCGGCGGGCGATCGCCGATTTCTGTGCCTGGCCAGGGAGCGCTTCAACGCGGAGATCGGTCTGGTTGAGCAGGGGTCCATCGCGCCTGTAGCGATCCGGAACGGAGTCCGGACCTCCGATATTCTGAACATGGTTAACCAGGATTTTTACCTGTTCACCTTCCGCCTGAGCGGCGCGGATCTGAAAAAGGTGTCCGTTTCGGACGAAGCGCTCCTCGTCTCGGGCACCGACGGGAAAAGCGTGCAGGGCTATCCGATCGTGGATTCGAGAATGTATCGTGTGATTGCGCCACAGGCCTCTTTCGAGCGCGTCGAACAGGTTCTCGCCCGCGATGTCGCGTACACGAACAGCTGGATGAATATTACGGACCTTCTTTTGGACGACCTCAAGGGCGCTCGTTCTTTTCTCGCCGACGACTGCGGCAGGCTCGATGGAAGGTTCAGGGCGACCGTGGATTTCTATCTCTCGAATTTTTTCGACCAGGCGCTTGTAAAGAAAGGGGATGATATGGACGAGCCTCCGGGCCAGCCCTCCGAAACCTACAGGCAGTGGGGTCTCGAGAACCGTATCGATATCACCGTGTACAACCGGCTGCACCAGTTCGTCCTCACCCCGTACATGCTGTATACCGTGCTCCACACGCGGGATGACGACACCTACTACTATCAGAACAATCTCCTCCGGGGCACGTTCGTATACAATCTGAACCTTCACGAACGCGTGAAGCCGTATCATAAATCGCAATGCGACACGGTTATCAGGGTGGTGAACGACTACCGCCCGGTGGTTATCCGTGAAACCGCTGGAGCCAATTTCACGGGGCAGATCCTTTCCGCCAAGTTCGGATTGGGTTTCGAGAAGCGCGTCCACGATCCGGTGCAGATACCCTCGTACGGTATGGAAGCGGTCATCTCCGCTCGCGTTACGTTTCTTCGACATTTCAGGTACGGTCTGACGGTCGATTCGTTCGTTTCGCTTCAGGGAAGCGATACAAGCCGGCGTCATATCCGCAGCCAGATCGACAATGCCCTTTCGATTGCGGTGAACCGCTTCCTTGGGTTTTCTCTCAAACACCGCTGGTTCTATCTTTACTCCAGGGATTACCGCGAGGAATACCGCAATTCTCAGGTCACCACGTCGGCCGATCTGAAGACCGATTTCAAGATCTGGTGAGTACGCTCACTTTCGTTTTATTCACTGAAAATTCATGCCGTCTTAAAAATCAATTTAACCTCCGGCCCTACTCATTCTTCACGGCGCCCAAATAGCGCATAGTTCCGAGATGCACGGAACCGTGACCGGAGCGCCCGAAAATTAAAAGTACCGCGAGGTAAACAATGGACCTTAACCGGCAGACGCAGGGCGGGGCGTTCGACCTGAGAATAATCGGCGATCTCATCGCCCGGCCGTATAAAATCGGTATGTACCGGTTCATGCCGAAGGTGCGCGTTAATATCGAAAAGGATGACTATCTCATAAAAACGGCCGAAAACGACTTCGAGCTCGAGCAGGCCCTGCGGCTCCGTCATGAGGTGTTCATCGAGGAAATGCTCGGGAAAAAACGAATCTTCGGCATCGATATCGACCGATACGACATGCTGTGCGACCATCTGATCGTGGTGCATAAGAAGTCCGATTCGGTGGTCGGCACTTACCGCTTCAATTCGGATCGATACTCGGATCGATTCTATTCCGAGGTCGAGTTTCATCTCGGACGGTTGATGGAGAAGCAGGGGGTCAAGCTCGAAATTGGGCGCGCGTGCATTCACAGGGATTTTCGCCGAAGCAACATGATGGGGCTGCTGTGGGAAGGCCTCTATGCCTACCTTGAAGCGCTGGGCGCGCGGTACATCTTCGGCTGCTCAAGCATTCAAACGACCGATCCCATGGAGGCAGCGCGCATTCACCTGGCGATACGGAGTGGAAACCATCATGACGATTCCCTGGGGTTACGGCCGGTGAAAAAATACGCGATGCGAAATTTCGGTGAATATGTGCGCACCGCCGGGATGGAGGGAGAGGATGCTGTCCGGCGCGGGAAGGCGATAATCCCGAGGCTTATCTGGGATTACCTCCAGTTTGGAGCGGTGATCTGCGGAGAACCGGCCCTTGATACCGCGTTTCGGTGTGTCGATGTGTTCACGATGCTGGACATGTCATTCCTCAACAATTCATATAAAGAAGAGAGGTTCACAAAGTAGAGCCCGCATCCGAGCGAGGCCCGGGCACCTAAAAAGTGCTTTATTTTATCGCCCGATGATGCTTCATTGAAGTTCGCCGCCGATTTTCCGGCGACGAACTTTACACTGGGAAACGCTCATCATGATGATTACACGGATGACGGCCGCTATTCTTTGTGCCGCCGCGGTTTACGCCACGGACCTGCTTGCCGACGATCCAGCCGAGCTGACGCGAAGGGGCGTCGAGCTCAGCGACCAGAAAAAGTTCGACGAGGCCGCCAGGCAGTTCGACCGCGCAATCGAGATACAGGATAAGGCATCGGCGAAAACCTATCACAACCGCGGCTGGGTGCGGGAGCTCAAGGGCGACAACCCCGGCGCGCTGAAGAATTATGAGGAGGCGATACGGCGCAATCCAAAACAGCTGCCATCCTATGAACGGGCAGGCTATCTCTATTATAAGACCGGCGATTTCGACAAAGCCGTTTCGGCCGGCGAGTTCGTCATCAAGGCCGATCCAAATAACGCCGAGGTGATCAAGTGGCTTCCCGACGCATATCGCATGAAACTCCTGAAACAACAGGAGGAATTACTGGCAAAACAGAGGGAAGAGGAACGGAAGAAAAAGGAAGAAGAGGAGCGTCGACGTGCCGCCGAGAAGAAGGATGAGAAGAAGCAGGAGGAGAAAGAACCGTCGCGGATTCTGTACGCGACATGGGATTTCACCCTGAGAAGCGCATATTATTTCGACAGCGGAAGCTTCAAATACGTAACCACGAGCGGTATACCCGTCTCATTGCCAAATATGCTCTATGTGAGCGTTATGCCCGCGCCTTCGTGGGAGTTCGACCTTCTCGCGGGTACGCCGCATCTCGGCGCGCTCATGCCCGATGTGACCGCATATACCGAGCGCTTCCAGGTGCTCTATCACATGGACAAGTGGTACCTCGGGGTGGGGGTTCTCGGAAGCCACTATAAGGAGGATTTCAATTTCGGAAGATCGCTCACGCTGCACGATATCAAGGTTGGAGGCGTGCTCGGCTTCAGGGACGAGAAATCAACGACGAAGATTACGGCCTATCCGCGATATCTGCCTCAGGATACCTCACATTCGAAGGGGCGTACGCTCGACGTCGGATTTTTCGAGTTCAGTTATCGCTACGACGTTGATAAATATCTGGGGTATTATTCGCGTATATCGGCGGCCGATTATTACTTCTTCGACCATCGGAACAGGGTGTCGAATTATTACGGCGTTTACGAGCTTAGCCTCGGCCTGGTGCTCGGCCGGTACGATCAGGCTACAAAACAGAAGTTCCTCACTTTCACCGTCGATCTCACCGAACGATTCTATCTGAGAGATTTTGCGAACGACGAACCGTACCGCTTTGCCAACGGACAGGGATACTTCGGCGCGGATTCGCGCACCTGGTTCAAGGGAGACGCGTTCCCCGGCTATTTCACAAACGGACATGTTTTTTCCGTGAAGGCGGAAGAAAAGCTTAACCGCTATTTTTTCATTTATCAAAAGTTAGGCTTCGAACTTACCGGTGGCAAAGGAGACCGCAACGAGTTCTTCCTTCTCCTGGGCGGCGGGGCGGTTTACTGATGGAGGATTTGCCGCAGATTCTGGATTTCGCCCGCGAGATCGCACAAAGCGCGGGGGAAATCCTGTTGAAAGGATTCCGTTCGTCCGGACTGACCGTCAGCTACAAGGGCGTCTCGAATCCCGTAACAAGTTCGGACCGCGAATCCGAGGATTTCCTCTATGATAGAATCCGCGCGCGTTTCCCCGAGCACGGAATCGTCGCCGAAGAGGGGAGCCGCTCCGAAGGGAGCGGCGATTTCCGATGGTTTGTCGATCCTCTCGACGGTACGACGAACTTCGCGCACGGCGTCGCGCACTTTTCGGTATCGATAGGGGTGTATTCAAATCGTAAACAGGGTGTCGTGGCGGGCGTCGTTTACGATCCGTGCAGGCGGGAGCTGTTCAGCGCGCTCGCCGGCGGGGGAGCCTTTATGAACGGCCACCATATCCGCGTCACCGCGTCGGACGAACTATCACGATCGCTTATCGCGACGGGCTTCCCCTACGACAAGAACGTATCGGACAAAAACAACCTGGCGCAGTTCAACCGCGTTCTTCCCCGCGTACAATGTGTGAGGCGTTTCGGCTCCGCGGCGCTCGACCTGTGCTATGTAGCCGCCGGCCGTTTTGACGCCTACTGGGAGATGAAAGTCAGTCCGTGGGACATCGCGGCGGGTTGCCTCATAGCGGAGGAGGCGGGCGCCAGGGTCACCATGTTTGACGGATCGCCTTATGACATAGAGGTGCCGGAAGTGCTGGCGGCGAATGCCGGGCTTCACGAGAAGCTCCTCGCGCTCCTGGCGGATGCATAGCGCAGCACCGCTATAAAGATATACAGAGTTGCGACCAGGTAAGCGTTGTTTGTTCTTCACTATACAGCGGAATCGGAATAATCATGGAGCGGTGCCTTCAGTTAAAACTGACATGGAACGTATTTCGTGTAAGGGAGTGTAGTAGCGGGACAATGAGTATTTCCCCCGGGGAACATGCTATTATGGCTTCATAGATCTCCATGCCCTTCCCTGTCGGAAGAGGTCATGTCTCGAAAAATAAATAAGAGGGGGGTCTTTATGTACCGGATTAACAGACACTATAAAACCGCCTGTGTTCTCGTTCTGTTCTGGACTTTTATCGCCTGTTCCGGACGCGCGTTGCATAAAACTTACGGTGGTCAGGAACGTCCCAATGATCAGCTTGCCGTGTTCGACTGGGAGGGTACCTGGTATATGGGCCTGGGTCTTTATAAAGCCGATGGAATACCGAATACGGAAGGGAAAAACGGCGGTACCTGGGAATGCATGTATAACGACAAAAACCATGGAGGCTTCAATGTGGCCGTCCTTCCGGGCAAGAGGGCATTCGAGCTGTTCAACGCACGGACCGAGCCCGTCTCGGTATTCCAGGTAACCCTCGACATGGAATCCGGGAAAACGTATTCGCTGGTCGGGAATGAAAAGAAATTTATTATCAGATGCAATGGTAAAGAAGTAAAAACAAATGTTGGTCCCATCCCGGTTTATATCGAACCCGGACCCGGCGATCCGCATGCCGTACTTTTCCTTGAAGCTCACATGCTGGGTAAATCGGTCGCTCTTTTCAGGGTTGATGGAAAGGTCGGTAAAAAGATGTATAAATGTCATCCCAAATGGGTAACCTTTAATAATGACAATCCAATCGGCGGCATGACTGATTTTGAACTGCGCCTTTCTCCCGGTAAACACATCATAGAATATTCGGTACTTTCTAAATATTTTGGCGGCAGAAGCATGGGATTTGTTGTAAAGACTCTTGAGTTCGAGGTTCAGGCCGGTAAGAAATATACGTATAAAGTCATACCGGATCCTGAGGATGGGAAGAGCGGGGCCCAGGAACATACTATAGAGATAGTGGCTCAATAAAATAGCGATTTTAGAGTACACCGTAGTGTACTGTCGGTGTCGGGCGGGAGTGCTTCCGGAGCCCGCCGGCACCGAACTGTTACGATCGACACAGTCGGCGGAGAAGTGTAATCCCAATCCGGCTGGTGGGTATATTTCGCGCGCGCATGATCAGATTTGATAATAACGAAGCGGGCGTCATTCGTCTATGTTATAAATTATCACCTCCCGTTTTGAATAAACAGCATTTTAAATGATGTTGTCATCTCTTCGTTCCAAAAAAATTCCTTTCATATGTTACGGCGACATATTTCCGCTTGACCGGTATTGTAATATTGTCATACAATATATATGTACATAACCAGGTGTTATGTACGTGCTGCCGGGCATTGCGGCTCCGGTGGCATCGTGAAAAAATACACTTAAACCACGCATGGTCCGCGACGCCAGACGCGCGGGAATCGGTGCGTTCCATGGAGGATTGGCTGATGGCTACAGGTAAAGGAAGGCGCGTGGCGGTCATCGACGGTCGTCGAACGCCGTTTCTGCGCTCTGGAACAGGGTATTACGATCTAATGGCGTGGGAGCTCGGGCGTTTTGCGGTAAAGGGCCTCGTCGCGGCCACGGGCATCGATCACTCATCGATAGACCAGGTGATAATGGGAACGGTCGCCTCCGATATAGCGACTACCAACGTCGCGCGGGAGATCACGCTAGGTGCCGGATTGCCCGAAACGGTGCCGGCGTATACCGTCACCCTGGCATGCGTTTCGGCCAACGCCGCCATAACGGCCGGCGCCGATATGATAGCGACGGGCAATGCAGATGTAGTCATAGCGGGGGGAACCGAGAGTTTCTCGGATCCCGACATAAAGGTATCGAAACGTTATCGTCGTTTCATTCTCGACCTGACCATGTACAAACGACCGAAAACGCTCGGTGGAAAGATGCGATTGCTGAAAGGCATGAAGGCGCTCGATTTCGTCGTGCCGGAGCGTCCGGCGATCGGTGAATACTCCACGGGTCTCAGCATGGGACACAACGCCGACAGGCTCGCACAAAGGCTCGGGATATCGAGGGAAGACCAGGATCATTATGCGGAATACTCGCACCGCCAGGCGTCCGCGGCGATCGCCTCCGGCGTTCTGAAAAGCGAGATCGTCCCCGTGGTCGTTCAGGGAACTGATCGGGCAATTACGACGGACAACGGTCCGAGGCCAGACGCGACATTCGAAAGCCTGAGCAGGCTGAGGCCATCGTTCTATAAAAAATACGGGACCGTTACGGCGGGCAACTCCTCGTTCCTTACCGACGGCGCGGCGGCGGTGCTGCTGATGAGCGAGGAAAAGGCCCGGGAGCTCGGGCTTAAACCAAAAGCCTATTTAAGATCTTATGTTTTCTCCGCACAGAACGTGTGGGATGAGTTGCTTCTGGGGCCCGCGTTTTCGATCGCAAAATTGCTGAAAAAAACAGGACTCGAGCTTTCGGAAATAGGAGTACTCGAAATACACGAGGCCTTCGCCGCGCAGATGGAGGCGAATATTCGCTGTCTGGAATCGGACGCCTTCGGCAGGGAGAAGGCGGGATTTCCGGCGCGGGTCGGGATGGTGGACCGTGCGCGACTCAACATATACGGGGGCTCGCTGTCTCTGGGCCATCCTTTCGGCGCAACGGGGGCGCGCCTGCTCACGACCTGCTGCAACCGTCTTCGTGATACCGGAGAGAGATACGGTATTATCGCCGGATGCGCGGCGGGCGCCGTTGGTAGCGCGATACTTGTCGAAAACGCCGACTGATACGGGGAGGAAGAAACTATGAAAACGGACAAAACAGCCGCGCGAATCAACGCAGAGAAGGAATTCACTCCGCTGGACCGGCTCACTCTCACTCATTTGAAAATAGAAAAGACGCGGGACGGAATAGCTCTTGTCATCATCGATTTCCCCGGCACAAAGGTGAACAAGGTGTCGAGTGCGCTCCTCGCCGAAATAGAGACGATGATAGATTCGATTGAACGGGACGTGACGGTACGCGCGATGGCGGTTGTCAGCGGCAAGGAGGACAACTTCATAGTTGGAGCCGATATCGACGAGCTGAAGACTAAAGAGACACGGGAAGGGGTACTCGAGTACATAGGCACCGCAAACGGCATTCTGAACCGTATCGAACAGCTTTCCATCCCGGTTGTGGCCGGCATTAATGGCAACTGCCTGGGGGGCGGTCTCGAATTCTGCCTTGCGGCCGGATACCGCATGGCGACCGATTCACCGAAAACCGTAATGGGACTGCCGGAAGTGCAGCTTGGCCTTTTTCCGGCGGGCGGAGGCACGCAGCGCCTGCCGCGGCTCATAGGGCTTACGCAGGCCCTGCCTCTGCTCCTCACCGCGAAAAACGTCCGGGCGCGAAAAGCGAAAAGACTGGGCCTTATCGACGAGATAGTCTATCCGTATTCGATCCGGGATGCGACGGTGCAGAAGGCGCGCGAGCTTGCCGGTAAGAAGGGAAAAATAAAAAGGAAGCGCGTGCGGTCTCTCCTCACCGCGCTTCTCGAGGGCACGGGTATAGGCCGTCGGATCGTGCTGTCACAGGCGCGGAAGATGGTGAT
>Ga0116174_10000926_pt1 | contig 28183 bp, 27 predicted proteins | sample AD_UKC087_MetaG_FD_89801 | JGI IMG/M metagenome (GOLD analysis project Ga0116174, IMG submission 89801) | Active sludge microbial communities of municipal wastewater-treating anaerobic digesters from USA - AD_UKC087_MetaG | ecosystem: Engineered > Bioreactor > Anaerobic > Digestate | place: USA...
GCCATGCGCGTGGGCGCCTCGAAAGAGCGGATTTCCTGCACGCGCAGGATGTCGATGCCGTACTCCTCTAGACCCAGCTTGAAGGCCAGGAATTCGCGAATGCGGGTAACGACCTCGCCCGCGTTCGCCGCAGGGGGGTGGATGGTGGGGGCTTGCAATGACATAACGCGCTTTACCTTAATTCGACACAATTGACACATCATGTCACAAGCTCGATGATATCAAATTTCGACTGGAAAGCCAATTTTTGGCATTTCTATCAAATAAATTTGTGACCGGAACTGAATTTGATCGAATGGCACAACACGAGCTGCCTGCCTGCCGCCATGCCAATGCGTTGTGTCAAGGCCCAGGGCCTTGCAGGAACCTTGGGGGCAAGGCAGTGCGCGCGTATGCGCCAGGTGTCGCCTACCCGGCGGGCGGCGCCATGCGCAGCGGAATGGTCACCGGCCCATCGTTGACCAGGTGCACCTGCATGTCGGCGGCGAACCGTCCCGACTGCACCACGGCATGTGCCGCCTGTGCCCGGGCCACCAGATAGTGGTACAGACGCTGCCCCTCTTCGGGTGCAGCGGCCTGCGTAAAGCTCGGGCGGTTGCCGCCCGTGGTGTCGGCCGCCAAGGTGAACTGGCTGACCAGCAACAGGCCGCCTGCCTTGCCCTGGCCATCCAGGTCCTGAACGCTGCGGTTCATCTTGCCCGCGCCGTCGCTGAAGATGCGCAGCTTCAGGATCTTGGCCAGCAGCTTGTCGGCCTCGGCCTCGGTGTCACCGCGCTCGGCGCACACCAGCACCAGCAGGCCCGCGCCGATGGCGCCCACGGTCTGCCCATGCACCTCTACGCGGGCCTGTTGCACGCGTTGCAGCAGCGCGATCATGGCGCCCGCCTCAATCGGTCACCAGCCGCGCCTTCACGGTCTTGCCCTTCACGCGGCCCTGGTTCAGGCGCTGCGCGGCCTCGCTGCCAATGGCACGGTCCACCGCCACATAGGTGGAGAAATCGTTCACATTGATCTTGCCGATCTGCTCACGGGTGTAGCCCATCTCGCCCGTCAGCGCACCGAGCACATCGCCCGCGCGGATCTTCTCCTTGCGGCCGCCGATGATCTGGATGGTGACCATGGGCGGCACCAGCGGGCCGCTGCCCGTGGGCGTGAGTTCGGCCACCGGAAACCAGCGCGATTCGCGGCCCTGCAGCTGCTCGATCTTGCCCACCGAGCCCATCTCGTCCATGCTGGCCAGGTTCAGTGCCAGGCCTTCGGCATCGCCCCGGCCCGTGCGGCCGATGCGGTGGATATGCACCTCGGGGTCGGGCGTCACATCGACGTTGATGACGGCAGCCAGGTTGGCGATATCGAGACCGCGCGCCGCCACGTCGGTGGCCACCAGCACCGAGCAGCTTCGGTTGGCAAACTGCACCAGCACCTGGTCGCGCTCGCGCTGCTCGAGCTCGCCATACAGCGCCAGCGCGCTGAAGCCCTGGGCCTGCAGCACGGCCACCAGGTCGCGGCATTGCTGCTTGGTGTTGCAAAAGGCAATCGACGATTCGGGCCGGAAATGGTTGAGCAATTGCGACACCGCGTGCAGGCGCTCGCTGTTCTTCACCTCGTACCAGCGCTGCTCGATCTTGTCTGGCGCATGCTGGGCCTGCACCGTGATCTGCACGGGCGTTTTCATGAACTGGGCGCTGAGCTGGGCAATGCCTTCGGGGTAGGTGGCCGAGAACAACAGCGTCTGGCGCTCTTTGGGGCACTGGCGCGCCACGGTGGCGATGTCGTCGAAGAAGCCCATGTCGAGCATGCGGTCGGCCTCGTCGAGCACCAGGGTGTTGAGGGCCTCCAGCGTGAGGTGCTGGCGCTCGAGGTGGTCCATCACGCGGCCGGGGGTGCCCACGACGATGTGCGCGCCATGCTCCAGGCTCAGCGTCTGGGCGCGCAGCGGCACGCCACCGCACAGGGTCACGACCTTGATGTTTTCTTCAGCCCGCGCCAGGCGCCGGATTTCGCTGGTCACCTGATCGGCCAGTTCGCGCGTGGGGCACAGCACCAGTGCCTGCACCGCAAAGCGGCGCGGGTTGAGGTTGGCCAGCAGGGCCAGAGCGAACGCGGCGGTCTTGCCGCTGCCGGTGCTGGCCTGGGCAATCAGGTCCTTGCCCAGCAGGGCCGGGGGCAGGCTGGCCGCCTGGATCGGCGTCATGGTGAGATAGCCCAGCTGCTGCAGGTTGGCCAGCTGGGCGGGGCTCAGGGCCAGCGCGCTGAAATCAGTGCCGGCTTGGTTTTCTTTGGAGGTCATGGGCCGATTATCCGGTGCGGCCACTGGCGGGCTACTGCAGTGCCAGCACGCCCACAAACGCCAGCGTGTGCGCCACGATGCCTGGCGCCACGGCCAGCGCATAACGCCAGCCGCCGCTGGCCAGTGCCACGGCACATTTGCTGCCTGCATGCACGACCAGCGCCGCCATCAGGGTAAAAGCGATGGCCGGCCCCGAAGCGCTGTCCGGGCCGCCGCGCACCAGCACCGCCGCCGTGGCAGCATGCACATCGGCCAGGGCCGCCACCAGGGCACCCGCCAGCATGCCTGCATCGCCTTGCCAGGCCGTCAGCAACTGCACCCCGACCTGAATGCCCGTGAGCAAGGCGGCAATCAGCAAGGCATGGCGCAACTTGAACATGGGGGCATCGGGCAGCAAAAGGGCAGGCACATCGGCCCATGGATCGGCCCCGGGCACAGGCGCCTGCGGGCGCGTTGTGCTCAAGCCCCCCCACCACCCCAGAGCCGCCGCAACGCAGCCCCCCGCCAGGGCGGGCAGCCACAGCCGCGCCAGCCACTGCGGCTGCACCGTGGCGGCCACCACCACGATCTGGACCATGGTGGCCACGCAAGACAGCACGGCGCCCCTGGCATGGGTGCGCGCCGTGCCCTGCCCCGCGCGCACCTCCATCCCCAGGCTGGCAATGGTGGCGGTGCTCGACACGAACCCCGACGCCAGTGCCGACAGCGCCAGCGCCTGGCGCGCCTGCATGAGGCGCTGGCCCACATGCGCCAGCGACTGGATCACCAGCAGCACGATGACCAGGCGCACCACGACCTGCGGGTTCAGCACCCCCTGCCACAAGGGCCTGTCGGGGGCCAGCGGATACACCAGCAAGGCCAGCGCGGCCAAAATGAGCCCGCTGCGCACCTCGCCGGGTTGCAGCCACTGGTTGGCAAACTGGTGCAAAGCCTCGCGCACCAGCAGCAGCCCCGTCACCACCACCGCCAGGGCAGCGGCCAGCAACTGGTCGCGCGCGCAGGTCACGCCGATCAGGTAGGCCAGCAGCAGGGCGATCTCGGTCGTCACCCCGGGGTCGCCCGAGCGGTCCCGGGCGTAGGCCACCACGGTCAGGGCAGCCACCAAGGCAGCCCCGACCACCACCAGCGCCGGAATGGCCGTCAATGCAGCGGCGGCGCCGCCAAGGGACGCCAAGGTGAATGAGCGTACCCCGGCCAGCGCCCGGTACGGCCCCTCGCCCTTGCGACGCTCGCGCTCGATCCCCATCAGCAAGCCACATCCGGCCGCGCTCGCCAGCACGGCCAGCGCCGCGGAAAAATTGGCCATATCCTGCATCGCGCTGGTACCCCTTTCTTTTCAGACCCTGGCACCTGTAAGGAATGCCGGCGCTCCACTGTCACACCGCTTGTGCTGCCCCTGTGGACAATAGCCCCATGCCCCAGATCCCCGACTTTATCGCCCCCACCCGCCACTCTGCCCCTGCCGACGCCCTGGCCCAGGTCCAGCGCATCTACCAGCAGCAGATCGGCCACCTGCGCGCCGCCATGCAGCGCTTTGTGGCAGGCGACACCCCGCCAGCGCCCGTGCGGGCGTTTTACCCGTTCGTGCGCGTGCACACCAGCACGGTGGCACGTGCCGACAGCAAGCTGGCCTACGGCTTTGTCGAGGGCCCTGGCCGCTTTGAAACCACGCTCACGCGCCCCGACCTGTTTGCCGACTACTACGCCGAGCAGTTCCGCCTGCTGCGCCAGAGCCACAACGTGGAACTGGAGGTGGGCACCAGCACCCACCCCATCCCCATCCACTTCTCGTTTGCCGAGCACGACCATGTGGAGGGCACCCTGACACCCGAACGCCGCATGCTGATGCGCGACCTGTTCGATCTGCCCGACCTCGCCGCCATGGACGACGGCATCGCCAACGGCACGCACCGGCAGCATCCGGGCGAGGCGCAGCCGCTGTCGCTGTTCACCGCGCCGCGCGTGGACTATTCGCTGCACCGCCTGCGCCACTACACGGGCACGGCACCCGAGTGGTTCCAGAACTTCGTGCTGTTCACCAACTACCAGTTCTACATCGACGAGTTCGTGCGCCTGGGGCACGCCGAAATGGCCAGGCCCGACAGCGACTACATCGCCTTCATCGAGCCTGGCAACGTGGTCACGCGCCGTGCGGGCCTGCCGCCGCAAGCGGGCGACGAATGGGGCGCCGCACCGCCGCGCCTGCCCCAGATGCCGGCCTACCACCTGGTGCGCGCCGACCGCAGCGGCATCACCATGGTCAACATCGGCGTGGGACCGGCCAATGCCAAGACCATCACCGACCATATCGCCGTGCTGCGCCCGCATGCCTGGCTGATGCTGGGCCACTGCGCCGGCCTGCGCAACAGCCAGCAGCTGGGCGACTACGTGCTGGCCCACGCCTATGTGCGCGAAGACCATGTGCTCGACGAAGACCTGCCGCTGTGGGTGCCCATTCCGGCCCTGGCCGAGATCCAGGTGGCGCTGGAGCAGGCCGTGGCCGATGTCACGCAGATGGGCCGCGATGACCTCAAGCGCATCATGCGCACCGGCACCGTGGCCAGCACCGACAACCGCAACTGGGAGCTGCTGCCCGACAACCTGCCCCAGCGCCGCTTCAGCCAGAGCCGCGCCGTGGCACTGGACATGGAAAGCGCCACCATTGCCGCCAACGGCTTTCGCTTTCGCGTGCCCTACGGCACCTTGCTGTGCGTGAGCGACAAGCCCCTGCACGGCGAGATCAAGCTGCCCGGCATGGCCAATCACTTTTACCGCGAGCGCGTGGACCAGCACCTGCGCATCGGCATGCGCGCCGTCGAGATCCTGCGCCATGGCGGCGTGCAGCGCCTGCACAGCCGCAAGCTGCGCAGCTTTGCCGAGGTAGCGTTCCAGTAAGCGCCATGCAGCTGGATTTTCTGACCCTGCTGGCCACCACGGCCATCAGCCTGTTCATCATCTCGGCGTCGCTGCCGCTCATCATGGGCCGCAACATCAGCGCGGCCGCCCGCTGCGTTCAGGCCGGTCTGCTGCTGCAGGCCCTGGCCTGGGCCGCCATCGTGGCCTCCACCTATGCCCCCGCCACGCTGGCCGACCGCCTTCTGTCCAGCCTCTCGGTCGGCTGCGGCACGGCGGCGCAGTGGATGAACTACCGCGCCCTCGCCGGCTGGCTAGGCCCCCGCCCCTGGCCGCGCCTGCTGCTGGCGCTGGTGGTGGCCGCACCGCTGGGTTACTTCCTGGGCTTTGACAGCTATGCCTTTCGCGTCGGCTGGGCCAACGCCCTGGTGGCCGCCGTGACGTTGCTGGTGGCACGCGCCACGTTGTGGCCGCAAAAGCCTGCCGAGGCCGGCTGGCGCCGGCTGATTCTGGTGTGCATGCTGGTCATGGCCAGTCTGACCCTGGCACGCGGCATCCTGGGCGCCTTCACCGACCAGTACCCGAGCTTTCGCACGCCCCATCCGGTCAACCTGGCCTTTGCCCTGGGCGCCTGCGTCACGGTGGCGCTCAACACCATCGCCCTGCTGGTGGCCTGGCGCGACGAGGCCGAGTTTCAGCTGCGCGAGCTGGTCGTGACCGACCCGCTCACCGGTCTGCCCAACCGGCGCGGCTTCGAGGCGCGCGCCCAGGCCATGCTTGCGCATGCCCAGCGGCATGGCTTGCCACTCACCGCCCTGATGCTCGACCTGGACCATTTCAAACAGATCAACGACACCCATGGACACGACACGGGGGACCGTGCGCTGCAGCTGTTCAGCCGGTTGCTCAAGGAAACGCAGCGCCGCGGCGACCTTGCCGCCCGCCTGGGGGGCGAGGAGTTTTGCCTGCTGCTGCACGAAAACCCCGCCTTGGGCATACCGCTCGACCAGCGCCTGCGCGAGCGCTTGCAACAGGCCGCGCCCGCCGAGCTGGGTCTGGCGCTGGACTTCAGCGCCGGCATGGCCACGCTGCGGCCCGACGACAGCTCTCTCCAGCCGCTGCTGGCGCGCGCCGACGCAGCGCTCTACGCGGCCAAGACCGCCGGGCGCGGGCGCCTGTGCAGCGCAGCTGCCTACGGCGTCTTGAGTGCTACTTAGTTGATAGCATAAAGTGCTTTAAAAATAAGCACTTGAGCCTTTTTTGATCAAGAAATTTCGGCGGACACCGCCGCTTCAGGCTCGGCATCGTCACACGAGTGCAGCAGGCGCGCCGCCTCGCGGGCGGCCACGCGGCCCTCGTCGGTGGGCACGACCCAGATCTCCACGCTGCTGCTGGGCGCATGCACCACCTGCACGCTGTCACGCGTGGCCTGGGCATTGCGCTGCGGGTCGATCTTCACGCCCAGCCAGCCCAGGCGCTCGCACACCTGCTCGCGCAACACCACATCGTGCTCGCCGATGCCGCCGCTGAAGGCCAGCACATCGAGCCCGCCCATGCAGGCCACCATGGCGCCCGACTCGCGCACCACGCGGTAGGTGAACTGGTCGATGGCGCGCTGCGCCGCCGGGCTGCCATCGGCGCGCAGGCGGCGCATGTCGGCCGAGATGCCCGACACGCCGAGCAGGCCACTTTGCTTGTAGAGCAGTTTCTGGATGCGTTCGTGGTCCCAGCCCTGCTCCATCAGGTACAGCAGCACGCCGGCGTCCAGCGTGCCGCTGCGCGTGCCCATCATCAGGCCGTCGAGCGCCGAAAAGCCCATGCTAGTGGCACAGCTGCGGCCGTCCTGCGCGGCACACAGGCTGGCGCCGTTGCCCAGGTGGGCCATCAGCACGCGGCCCAGGGCGCGCGGCGACTGCTGCCGCAGCGTGTCCATGATGTAGTGGTACGACAAACCATGAAAGCCGTAGCGGCGCACGCCCTGCTCGGTCAGCGACTGCGGCAGCGCAAACGCGCTGGCCACGTCGGGCAGGTTGGCGTGAAAAGCCGTGTCGAAACAGGCCACCTGGGGCAGCGCCGGGAAGGCCTGGCGAAACGAACGGATGCCCGCCAGGTTGTGCGGCTGGTGCAGCGGCGCGAGCGAGTTCAGGCGCGCCAGGCGCTCCAGCACTGCATCGCTGACCAGCACGCTTTCGCGAAAGGCCTGGCCGCCATGCACCACGCGGTGGGCCACCGCACGAATGGAGGGCGCGCCCTCCAGCCGGGCCAGCAAGCTGCGCAGGCTGGCCAAGGCACGCTGAAAAGGGCTCTCGCCCTCGCCGGTGACCGCCTGGCGCTGGCGCTGGCCGGCAAAAGACCAGTCCATCTCGGGCGAGCCCGCGGGCTCCAGCCCCGCTATGCAACCCGTGAGCACGCTGGGCTGTACCTGGCCACCTTGCAGGGGGTGCAGGGAGAACTTGAGCGAGGACGAGCCCGCATTGACGGCAAGAATGGCCATGGCGAGAGGCTCTTTCAGTCTTTGATCGGTGCGGCCACCTTGAGCGCACGCTCGCGCCGGGCGTCGTAAGCGGCCAGCACGGCCAGCAGGGCCGACGCCACACGGGCCGTGGGGCCGTCGGCACGGCTGGTCAGGGCGATGGGCACGCGTGCGCCCAGCACCAGGCCCGAGCCGGAGGCGCCGGCCAGGTATTCGAGCTGCTTGGCCAGCATGTTGCCGCTTTCCAGGTCGGGCACGGCCAGGATGTCGGCCTTGCCCGCCACAGCGGATTCGATGTGCTTGATCTCGGCGGCGTGGGCCGAGATGGCGTTGTCAAAGGCCAGCGGGCCGTCGAGCAGACCGCCGGTGATCTGGCCACGGTCGGCCATCTTGCACAGCGCGGCGGCGTCCAGCGTGGACGGAATGCTGGGGCTGACCGTTTCCACCGCCGAGAGAATGGCCACCTTGGGCTGGTCCACGCCCAGGATGTGCGCGAAATCGATCGCGTTCTGGATGATGTCCGCCTTCTCTGCCAGGCTGGGATGGATGTTGAGCGCAGCGTCGGTGATGAGCAGCGGCTTGGGGTACAGCGGCACATCGAAACGGAACACGTGCGACATGCGCCGCCCCGAGCGCAGCGCCGGCTGGGCCAGCACGGCCTTGATCAGCTCGTCGGTGTGCAGGCTGCCCTTCATCAGCACCTCGACCTCGCGGCGCGCGGCCATGCCCGCGGCCAGTTCGGCCGCCGCATGGCTGTGCTCCACCGAAATGATTTCCACGCCTTCGAGGTCAATGCCCGCCTCGGCGGCGACGGCGCGGATGCGCGCCTCGGGGCCGATGAGCACGGGCACGATCAGGCCGTAGCCCGCCGAGTCCATGGCACCGCTGAGCGAGCCCGCATCGCACGGGTGCACCACCGCGCAGCGCACGGCGGGCATGCCGTCGGCCAGCGCCAGCAGCTCCTTGAAGCGCGCCTCGGGATCGAACAGCTGGATCTGCGGCGCGTTGATCTTGGGGATGCGCACCTTCTGGGTGGGGGGCATCACCCGGGCCGTGCCGTGCAATACGCTTTGGCCCTTCTGGTTGGTCACCACGCAGTCGAGTTCGATGCGTTTTTTCTCGTCGTCCTTGCTGGCCACGGTGACGGTCACGGTGAGCGTGTCGCCGATGCGCACCGGCTTGGTGAAGTGCAGCACCTGCTCCAGGTAAATCGTGCCAGGGCCGGGGAACTGCGTGCCCAGCAACGCCGAGATCAGCGCACCACCCCACATGCCGTGGGCAATGACGCCGTGGAACAGCGTGTCGTTGGCGTACTCGGGGTTCAGGTGCGCCGGGTTGGTGTCGCCCGAAACGACGGCAAAGGCCTGGATGTCGGCCTGCGTCAGGGTGCGCAGCAGGCGTGCGCTCTGGCCCACGCTGAGTTCGTCATAAGTAACGTTTTCCAGCCACTCGGTGTTCGGTGCCATGTTCATGTCGTTGCGCTCCTTGGTGACAGACGCGATTGCGAGAAAGGGTGGGAGAAATTGTCAGGCCACTGCGTGACAGCCGCCATCCACATAGATGGTCTGGCCGGTCATGCCCGAGGACGCATCGCTGCACAGGAAGGTGCTGAGCTGGGCAATTTCCTCCAGCGTGACCAGGCGCTTGAGCAGCGCCTTGAGCACGGCGTTGGCCATGAGCTCGTCAAAACCGGCGATGCCCGAGGCGGCACGGGTCAGGATGGGACCGGGCGAAACAGCATGCACGCGGATGCCCTGCGGGCCCAGTTCCAGCGCCATGTAGCGCACCATCGACTCGAGCGCGGCCTTGACCGGGCCCATCAGGCCGTAGTGCGGCACGGCCTCGTCGGCGCCCAGGTAGGTCATGCTCAGCAGGCTTCCGCCCGCCGTCATGTGCGGCACACACAGGCGCGCCAGTTCCGCGAACGAGTGGCAGGACACCTCCATGGCGCGAGAGAAGCCCTGGCGCGAGCTGTCGATCACCTGGCCATGCAGGTCTTCGAGCGGCGCCCAGGCGATGGAGTGGATCACGAAGTCCAGCCGCCCCAGGCGCTGCGCAGCATGCGCCACCAGCGCTTCGAGCTCACCGTGCTGCTCGACGTTGCAGCTCACCAGATCGACCCCCAGCGGCGCGGTCAGCGGCTCGACGAAACGGCGGGCCTTTTCATTGAGGCAGGAGACCACCAGCTCGGCGCCCATCTGGTGGGCCATCTGGGTGCAACCCCAGGCGATGCTGTTCTCGTTGGCCAGGCCCACGATCAGGCCCTTCTTGCCAGCCAGGCTGAAAGCGGAATTCTTTTTCGTCATACGTTGCAGATTTCAGAAATGAATAAAGGGGGCACCGCGCCGAGACACCCAACTCGGCATCGGCGCCAGGTGCGCATGCACATGCACGGAAAATCTAGGGGGTTTTCAGCAGCCGACGCAGGTTGGCACCATCGGCGCCAGGCTTGAAGCCTTCGCGCACGAGCCGCTCTTGCGCGGACACCAGGATGGAGCGCGTCGCATCCACCCCCACACGCTCCACGTAGCTGCGGGCCACGCCGTAGCGCAGCACCAGCAGACCGCGCAGTTCTTCGCGCAGGTGGCTCCTGCGTCGGTCCGGGCTCATGCCGGCGCGGGGCGCCCCCCGGCGGTCCGGCGTGACGCGGCGGTCCGGCACGGGCACAAGTGCTGCATCGATGCGCAGCACCCGCTCGAGCTCGGCCTCGCTTTCGAGGTCGACACCCAGGTTCGTGGCCAGACGGGCGATGCGCGCGCTGAGCTCTTGCACGGAATCGCTCATGCGTCGCAGCTGGTCCGCAATCAGGTCATCTGCTGCTGCGTCTTCAATCGGCATAGCGCACCATCACGTACTCGCCCGGTGCATCGCACAGCACCGTGGCCGGGTCAATGACCGCAGGGGCCACGGGCTTGCCCGAGCGCTCCTTGAGCCAGGCGTCCATGGCCTCCCACCAGGAGCCCTCGCGCACCGGAGCATGGGCTTCCCACTCTTCGGGGCTGGTCCAGCCGTGGCCGTCTTCGGTCGCGGCGATCTGGTAGCTGCGGCGCGGACGGCCCGGCTCGGAGACGATGCCTGCATTGTGTCCGCCCGCGGCCAGAATGAAGGTCGTGTGCGTGTCGGTCTGCAGATGGATCTTGTAGACCGAGCGCCAGGGCGAGACATGGTCGCGCGTGGTGCCCACCACCAGCATGGGCGCATGGATGTCCATGAGCGCCACGCCCACACCACCCACGCGGTACTGGCCCGCAGCCAGGGCGTTGTTCAGGAACAGCGACGACAGGTACTCAGAATGCATGCGCGCGGGCAGGCGCGTGAGGTCGGCGTTCCAGCTCATGAGATCGAAGTCCACCTCATCCTGGCCCAGCAGGTAGCGGCGCGTGGCGCGCGACCAGACCAGGTCACGCGAATTGAGGAACTGGAAGGAGCCCGCCATGGCCTTGCCCGAGAAGTAACCCTTGCGCTCCATCTCCTGGCGCAAGGTCTTGAGCTGGTCATCGTCGATGAAGACGCCCATCTCGCCCGGCTCGCTGAAATCGGTCTGGGCCGCCAGCAGCGTGACACTGGCCAGCTCGGGAAGCTGGTCCAGGCCGCTGGCGTCCTCGCGCCGGCGATGGGGCGCCTTGCCTTGCTGCGCGCGGCTGCGGTGCCCCAGGGCTGCCGCCACCATGGCCAGGAAAGTACCGCCCAGGCAGTAGCCGAGCGCGTGGATGCGCGGCGCCTTCGTGCGCTCCTTGATGGCGGCCATGGCGTCCATCACGCCCAGGCGCAGGTAGTCCTGCATGCCCAGGTCGCGGTCGGAGGCGTCGGGGTTGCGCCACGAGACGATGAACACCGTGTAGCCCTGCGCGACCAGGTAACGCACCATGGAGTTGGCGGGCGAGAGGTCCAGGATGTAGTACTTCATGATGCACGAGGGCACGATGAGCAGCGGCTCCGGGTAGACCTTGTCTGTGGTCGGTGTGTACTGGATCAGCTCGATCAGGTGGTTGCGGAACACCACCTTGCCCGGCGTGATGGCCACGTCCTTGCCCACCTCGAAGGTGAGCGGCTCCAGCGTCTCTGGGTTGGCATCCGTGCGGGCGCCCTGCTGCTTTTTCAGGTCTTCGGTGAAGTTCTGGTAGCCGCTCAGCAGGCTCTTGCCACCGGTCTCGCGGGCCCGCAGCTGCGCCTCGGCGTTCGTGGCGGGCCAGTTGGAGGGCGATAGCGCATCGAACGTCTGCCGGGTGAAGAACTCCACGACATGCTGGTGGTGGCGCGTCATGCCGTCCACCTGGGCGGCCTCGCGCCACCAGGCGTCGCTGGCCTTGAAACCTTCCTTGAGCGCATTGAAGGGCCAGCGCTGCCAGCTTTCGTCACGAAAGCGCGCATCCTTTTCGGGCAATGCAGCGCCCTGCTCGTCGGTCGCCGGTTGCGCCGACGCCAGCCAGGCCTGCTGCGCCAATGCCAGGGCGCGCTGCCCCAGCACCATCTGCCGGCCCGGCGACATGGCCAGGTGCATCGCCCAGTCGGCGGTGGCCAGCGCCATGGACACCGGCGACAGCCCCATGTTGGCGCGCGCCATCCGGGCATGCACGGTTTCGTCCAGGGCCTTGGCGGCCTGGCGTTGACGCTCGAACGGAGAAACCGGTGGAGATTGTTGATCCATGTTACTGCTCTGTACTTTTTGTTACTGATTGCGAGGATACCCTAGTTGACAAATTTTTCTTTATAAATCAAGGGCAAACGGTTGGTCTTTGACATCCATCAAGGCCCATTTCCGCGCCCCAGGAAGCTATGCAGTTGATAGCGGCCTGCGCCTGTTGCAAATGCCTTTGCGGCAGATTTCATCCACAATCACAGCATGGACAAATTTTCCGCCCCCCCGGCACCTGCGCTGTTTGAAGTGCGCCACCTGAGCAAGCGCTATGGCGAGGCCACCGTGGTCAACGATGTGTCGTTTTCCATCGCCCCGGGTGAATGCCTGGGCGTGATCGGCCCCAACGGCGCCGGCAAGACCACCACCATCCGCATGTGCCTGGGCCACACCGCCCCCGACAGCGGCACGGTGCAGTTTGTCCAAGGGGCGGACGCGCCCGCTCTACACATGCCCCACGATGCCCTGGCCATCAAGGCCCAGCTGGGCGTGGTGACCCAGTTCGACACGCTCGACCCCGACTTCACCTGCGCCGAGAACCTGCGGGTGTTCGGCCGCTACTTCGGCCTGAAGGGGGCGGTGATGGACGAGCGCGTGCCCCGCCTGCTCGAATTTGCGGCCCTCTCGCACAAGGCCGACGCCAAGCCCGGCGAACTGTCGGGCGGCATGAAACGGCGCCTCTCGCTGGCCCGCGCGCTGGTCAACAACCCACGCCTGTTGCTGCTCGACGAACCCACCACGGGGCTCGACCCCCAGGCCCGCCACCTGATGTGGGAGCGCCTGCAATTGCTGTTGCAGCAGGGCACATCGATCTTGCTCACCACCCATTTCATGGACGAGGCCGAGCGCCTGTGTTCGCGCCTCCTGGTGCTGGACCATGGCAGGAAGATCACCGAAGGCCGCCCGCGCGAGCTGATCGCCCAGCACCTGGAGCCCGACGTGGTGGAGGTCTATGGCCTGGGCGCCGTGGCCCTGTCCCAAGACACCGCCCTGCGCGCGCTGGCCGCCCGCGTCGAGGTCAGCGGCGAGACCGTTTTCTTCTACACCCAGAACGCCCAGCCCCTGCTGCAGGCACTGGGCCAGCATGGCCATCTGCGCACGCTGCACCGGCCCGCCAATCTGGAGGACCTGTTCCTCAAGCTCACCGGGCGGCAGATCCGCGAAGATGGTTGAAGGCTTCGAACCAACTCCTAAAATAATAGCAATAAGTGCTTATTTCATAAGCGCCACAGACTGATTTGAGGCTCAATTTTTGCGTGGCCGCACCTTGCTGGCCGCCAGTTTGGCGTTGGCACGGGCCGTGTCCACATCCACTGCGCGTGCCAGCGCCACGCCCATGCGGCGCCGGGTGAAGCTCTCGGGCTTGCCAAACAGGCGCAGGTCGGTGCCGGGCACGCGCAGGGCCTCATCGACGCCGTCAAACACGATGCCCTGGGCGTCCACGCCGCCGTAGATCACGGCACTGGCGCCGGGGTTGCGCAGCGATGTATCGACCGGCAGGCCCAGGATGGCCCGCGCGTGCAACTCGAACTCGCTTTGGTGCTGGGTGCACAGCGTGACCAGGCCCGTGTCGTGCGGGCGCGGGCTCACTTCGCTGAACCAGACCTGCTCGCCCTTCACGAACAGCTCCACGCCAAACAAGCCCTGGCCACCCAGGTTGTCCGTCACGGCCTTGGCGATCTGGCGCGACTTTTCGAGCGCTGCGGGGTGCATGGGCTGGGGTTGCCAGCTCTCCACATAGTCGCCACTCACCTGCACATGGCCGATGGGGTCGCAGAAATGGGTTTCGATCGGGCCGCTGGCACTTTCATTCGGAGATGTGGCATCTGCGCCGCCGCGTGCACGCACCGTGAGCTGGGTGATTTCGTAGTCAAAATCGATGAAGCCCTCGACGATCACCCGGCCGTGGCTCACACGGCCGCCGGCCATGGCATAGTCCCAGGCCTTTTGCACATCGGCCGGGCCGTCGATCTTGCTCTGGCCCTTGCCGGAGCTGCTCATCACGGGCTTGACGATGCAGGGGTAGCCAATCCCTTGCCCGTTCCCTGCGTCAATCGCAGCCTGCAGCTCGGCCAGCGAGTTGCAGAACCGGTACGGGCTGGTGGGCAGACCCAGGGTTTCAGCGGCCAGCACGCGAATGCCTTCGCGGTCCATGGTCAGGCGGGCGGCGCGGGCCGTGGGGATCACGCGCACCACACCGGCAGCCTCCAGCTCTTCGAGCATGGGCGTGGCAATGGCCTCGATCTCGGGCACCACCAGGTGGGGCCGCTCGGCCTCGATCAGGGCCTTGAGCTGGGCCGGGTCGCTCATGGTGATGGTGCGGCTGTGGTGCGCCACCTGCTGGCCGGGGGCGTTGTCATAGCGGTCCACGGCGATGGTCTCCACACCCAGGCGCTGCAGCGCCATCAGCACCTCCTTGCCCAGCTCGCCCGCGCCCAGCAGCATGACTTTGGTGGCATGGGGGGACAGAGGGGTTCCAAGGGTGGTCATGGTGGTGCTTTTCGAAAATGAAGTGACAAAACGAGGCCGCAGGCGTCAATGGCGCGCACCGACCCCACGCTGGGGGCGACTTTAATGCACCCAGAAGGCTCCCCCTGCCGGCACGCAAGGCATGACCACTGCGCCCCCGCCGGGCCCGGCCCCCGATCCATGGCAAAAATATTTCATACCGAATGCATCCAAATAGCGTTCTCGCGGGTAGTACCACCAGCAGCCTTTGGTGCTGCTGTTTTTTCCCAACCCCATCGACCAAGAGAAACGCAATGAACGCCTCCAAGCCAACGCTCTCCCGCCTGATCCCCCTGACCGGCGCCATCGCCGCCGCCATGCTGCTGACCGCCTGCGGCTCGATGATGTCTTCGCCTTCCCAATCCATGTACTCGCAGGACAGCCTGCCCGACAGCATCAAGGTGCCCGAAGGCAACAAGGTTGCGATGGAAACCGTGGGCGTGGGCGAGATCACCTACGAATGCCGCGACAAGGCCAATGCGCCCGGCCAGACCGAATGGGTGTTCGTCGGCCCCAAGGCCGTGCTCAATGACCGCAGCGGCAAACAAGTGGGCACCTACTACGGCCCACCTGCCACCTGGGAGTCGGGCGACGGATCCAAGCTGACCGCCACCCAGCTGGCTATGGCGCCCTCGGGCACGGGCAACCTGCCCTACCAGCTGGTCAAGGCCAACCCCGCCATGGGCTCGGGCGCCATGGCCGGTGTGACCTTCATCCAGCGCGTGGCCCTGAAAGGCGGCGTGGCACCCGCAGCCGCCTGCACCACCGCCAACAAGGGCGAGCGCCAGATCGTGAAGTACCAGGCCGACTACATCTTCTGGCAGGCCGCGTAAACCCCACGCGCGCCATCCCCTGCCGGGTGCGGGCTATCGCCAGGCGGCGGCAGGTTCTCGACTACGATGCGGGCACCCGCTTGGCCCAACCCCTGTCCCCGTGCCCGACACCCCTGGTGAATTTGATTACGAAGCCGCTCTGGTCGCCTGCGCCGCAGGCGACCGGCTGGCCATGCACCGCCTGTACGAACAGGAGGGTGCGCGGCTGCTCGGAGTGGCGCTGCGCATCGTGCGCCAGCGGGCCCTGGCCGAGGACATCGTGCACGACGCCTGCGTCAACATCTGGACCCGCGCGGCCAACTTTGATGCCAGCCGGGGCAGCGCACGCGGCTGGATCTACAGCGTGGTGCGCAACCTGGCACTGAACGCCGTGCGCGACGCGGGCCGCCAAGTCGATGTCGACGACACCACCACCCAAGCCCTGGAGGCTGACATGTCCGTGCAGGCCTACCAAGAGGTGGAAGAAGCCTTTGAACTCAACGCCAGCCTGGGCCGCCTGCAGCACTGCCTGGAGGGGCTGGACCCGGCAAGGCGCCACTGCGTGCTGCACGCCTATGTGGACGGGTGCTCGCACGGCGAAATCGCCGAGCGCCTCGGTGCCCCGCTGGGCACCGTCAAGGCGTGGATACGGCGCAGCCTGGCTTCGCTGCGGGAGTGCATGGCATGACCACCCCGCACCCGGCAGCCCCACCACCACCGCCCGACGACCTGCAGGGCCTGGCAGGTGAATATGTACTGGGCACCTTGCCCGCCGCACAACGCAAGACGCTGGAGCAGCGCATGGCCACAGACATCGCACTGCAACAGGCGGTGGCTGAATGGGAAGCACGGCTGCTGCCCTTGACCCAGCTGGCAGAGCCCGTCACGCCGCCCCCGGCCTTGTGGGCGCGCATCGACCGATCCCTGCAAGCCACCAGCGCCAGTCCCGCCGACGCGGCAGCGCCCCAGCGGACCAGCCCAAAGGCCGCTCGCAAACCGCTGGCCAGCCACTGGTGGAACCACCTGGGCCTGTGGCGTGGGTTGGCAGGATCAGGCTTTGCCATGGCCGCTGTTCTGGCCACCGTGCTGGTCACGCGCACAGCCCCCGTGGCAGCGCCGCCCCAGTTCATGGTGGTGCTGGTAGCGCCGCAGGACAAGGCGCCTGGCTGGGTGGTACAGGCCAGCTCGCCCCGCCAGATCAGCCTGATCCCGTTGGGTGTGGCCGAAGTGCCTGCCGACAAGGCGCTGGAGTTCTGGACCAAGGCCGACGGCTGGAGCGGCCCCGTGTCGCTGGGCCTGGTGCAACCGGGCCAGCCGCTGCAGATTCCGCTGGACAAGCTGCCGCCGCTGCAGCCCAACCAGTTGTTCGAGCTGACGCTGGAACCGCCCACGGGCTCGCCCATCGGCAAGCCCACCGGGCCCATCCAGTTCATTGGCCGGGCGGTCAAGGTACTCTGATCTTCATCCGCGCACTGGCGGGGTCTCAATACTGCTTGTAGGGCAGAAACTTGCCCGACAGCACCACGTTCACGCGGTCGCCCTTGGGGTCGGCCTCGCGCGTGATGTCCATGCTGAAGTCGATGGCGCTCATGATGCCGTCGCCGAACTCTTCATGGATCAACTCCTTGATGGTCGTGCCGTACACGCTCACGATCTCGTACCAGCGGTAGATCAGCGGGTCGGTGGGCACGGGCGTGGGCAGCGAGCCCTTGTAGGGCACGACCTGCAGCCACTTCTGCTCCTCGGCCGTGAGGCCAAAGATCTTGCCCAGCACCTTGGCCTGTTCAGCCGATGCGGTCATCTGGCCCAGGCACAAGGCCGTGGTCCATTCCTTGGACTGGCCGACCTTCTCGGCAATGGCTTCCCACTGCAGGCCCTTGGCGACCTTGGTGCTGATGATCTTTTCAGTGACGTCGTTGCGGTTCATGGTGATGACTCCTTGGGATTGAACGTTGGAATAGTGGGCAAAACAATTTCAGGCGGCAGCTCTCCCCGGCCACCATGCGGGCGGCACCGAAGGCAAGCGGCCAGGGGGTGATCAGTGGGCCTTGGCCCGGGTCACGAGGAAGTCCACGATGTGGTTGCGCAACGGGTAGTACCCATCCAGGTGGTGCAGGCTGGTGCGCGTGCGTTCGCGCGGCAGTGGGTTCACCACCACTTCGGCAATGCCACCAGGGCGGTAGCCCTCGGGCGTCTCGTTGCCATTGCTCATGAGCAGGATGCGGTCGGCCAGCAAAATGGCTTCGTCCACGTCATGGGTGATCATGAACACCGTCTGCTGCGTCTGGCGCACGATGGCCATGAGCTCGTCCTGGATGGTGCCACGCGTAAGCGCATCCAGCGCACCGAAAGGCTCGTCGAGCAGCAGCATCTTGGGCTGGATAGAGAAGGCGCGCGCAATACCCACGCGTTGCTTCATGCCACCCGACAGCTGTGAGGGCTTCTTGTCGATGGCGGGAGACAGGCCCACCAGGGCAACGAACTTCTCCACATGCGCATCGACCTGCACTGCCTTCCATTCGGGCCAGCGCGACTTGACGGCAAACGCAATGTTCTGGCGCACGGTGAGCCAGGGCATGAGGGCGTGGCTCTGGAACACCACACCCCGGTCCAGACTGGGGCCTGCCACTTCGCGCCCGTCCATGATGACATTGCCCGAGGTGGCTGTATCCAGCCCCGCCAGCACGTTGAGGATGGTGGTCTTGCCGCAGCCCGAATGGCCGATGATGCAGACGAACTCGCCTTTGTCGAGGGTGAAGGACACATCGGCAAACACCGGTTTGGCAGGCACGTAGGCCTTGCTCAGCTTGTCAATCTGGAGGAATCCGGTCACGGTGGTGGCCTTTCTCTGTGGTACGTCACTGGTTTTGGGCGCGGCGGCTGCACGCTGGGTCACATCACTCCACATAGGTCACCACCTTCTGGAGTTGGCCAAACGCCAGGTCGAGCAGCATGCCCACCACGCCGATCACCAGGATGGCGAAGATCACGTTGGTCAGCGACAGGTTGTTCCACTCGTTCCACACGAAGTAGCCGATGCCCGTGCCACCCACCAGCATCTCGGCCGCCACAATCACCAGCCACGCGATGCCCATGCTGATGCGCATGCCCGTGAGGATGGTCGGCGCCGCAGCGGGCAGGATCACCAGGAAGGCCTTGCGCAGCGGGTTGACCTGCAGCGTGGCCGAGACGTTGAGCCACTCGCGCTTGACCGAGGCCACGCCGAACGCCGTGTTCACCAGCATGGGCCACACCGAGCAGATGAAGATCACGAAGATGCCGGAGATCGACGAGTCCTTGATGGTGTAGAGCGCCAGCGGCATCCACGCCAGCGGGCTGATGGGCTTGAGCACCTGGATGAAGGGATCGAACGCACGGCGCAGCAGCGGCGACATGCCGATGATGAATCCGAGCGGAATCGCCACCAGGCAGGCCAGACCAAAGCCCAGCGCCACGCGGCCCAGCGAGTGCGCGAGCTGGATGGCGATGCCCTTGTCGTTGGGCCCGTTGTCGTAGAACGGGTTGGACAGATGGCTCCACACTGTGCTGCCCATGGCGCCTAGCGTGGGGAAGCCCCCGCTTTTGGGCGCCCCCGGGTCCTTGCCCATCATCTTGGCGTACTCGATCTGCTCGGCTGTCATCCCCGCCGTGCTATTGGCCGTACCCGACGATGCCGTGGCGATGTACCAAATTCCCAGCAAGGCCAGGAAGATCAGCACGGACAGCAGGCCAGCGCGAACGTTGAGGTTCTTGGACGCAGACATATCAGCCGGCCTTGCGGATGGGGAAGCTCTTGGCGTACTCGCTCGCCCTGGCGGCGTCAAACTCACGACCCATGACCTTGAACTTGGGGTATGCGCCCTCGGGCACCTTCTGGTCGAGCGCCTTCATGTGCTTCTTGGCGTCCGTGATCAGGAACACCCGCTCGGCGATCTGCTTGTAGTCCACATCGCCCTTGATGTAGCCCCAGCGCTGCATCTGCGTGAGCATCCACACCGCCATGCTCTGCCAGGGCATGGGGTCGAAGTCGGCGCGGTCTGGCACCGTCTGGATCTTGCCCAGGCCATCAGCAAACCGGCCGGTGAGCACCTGCGTGAGCACGGTCTCTGGCTGGTTGAGGTACTGGGCAGGCGCAATCACCTTGGCGATCAGCTCGCGGTTTTCCGGCTTGCGCGCCATGGCCGCCGAGGTGAGCACGGCTCGGTACAGCGCCGCAAACGTGTTGGGGTTTTGCTGGATGAACTCTGCGCTGGTGCCGAAGGCGCAGCAGGGGTGGCCGTCCCACAGCTCTTTGGTCAGGATATGCAGGAAGCCGATCTCCTCGTACACCGCACGCTGGTTGAATGGGTCGGGGCCCAGGTAGCCGTCGATGTTGCCCGCCCGCAGGTTGGCCACCATCTCTGGCGGTGGTACCACGCGGATCTGGATATCGGTGTCGGGATTCAGCCCGTGCTCGGCCACGTAGTAGCGCAGCAAGAAGTTGTGCATGCTGAACTCGAACGGCACAGCAAACTTGAAGCCCTTCCACTGCTTGGGGTCGCGCTTGTCCTTGTGCCTGTTGGCCAGCGTGATCGCCTGCCCATTGGTGTTCTGGATGGTGGCAACCCTCATCGGCACCGCGTTGGACCCGACACCCATCGAGATCGCCAGCGGCATGGGCGACAGGAAATGCGTGGCGTCGTACTCCTTGTTGATCATTTTGTCGCGGATCAGTGCCCAGCCCGCCGTCTTGGTGACCTCCACGTTCAGGCCCTGCTTGCTGTAGAAGCCCAGCGGGTGGGCCATGATCAGCGGCGTGGCGCAGGTGATCGGGATGAAACCGATCTTGAGGTGGGTCTTCTCCAGGGCGCCCTGTTTCTCCTGCGCCATGGCCTGCATGCTGGCCACCGGCAGCACACTGGCCATGGCGGCCATGGCCGTACTTTTGCCCACGGCTTTCAGGAAGCGGCGACGCACCGCGTCATGCGGGAAGAGGGCCTTGACCAGCGTGGCCTCGATGAACTCGTTGCTGTAGGCCTCGAACTCGCTGGTCAAACTGCGCTGGCGCAGAGTGGCTGCAGCCGCATCGGCCGACACCTCGGCATGGTGGTCAGCCGCTGTGTGGTCACGACCGCAGCTGCACTTGAGCATCAGCGGACGGTCGGCGTCGAAAGGCGAGAAGAATTCAGACATGGCACACCTTGCAGAAGTTGGTGCCATGCATTACGCAAATCGCGGGCCAGGTTCGGCCGTCAGCGGCCCGGCAGCTCCATTTCGCGGGGGCAATGTCTACAGCATGTAGGGGCAACACTACACAACGGCGCGCAGGGGCTGCAAATCAGTGCTCTGTGGTGCCGCCGCGCGCCAGCAGTGCCAGCTCCACGTCGTTGCGCACGCCGGTCTTTTCGAGGATGCGGGCGCGATAGGTACTCACCGTGTTGGGCGCGAGCATGAGCTGCGCACCAATTTCGCTCACACTCTGCCCCGCCGTGAGCAGGCGGAACACCTGGTGCTCACGGTACGAGAGCGCATCCACCCCGGCTGGCGTGCCCTGCTGGGCCGCACGCACCACGCCGGTGCGCCCCACCGCACCGGCCAGGGCCAGGGCCGTGGCCTCCGTCAAGTAGCGACCGCCTGCCGCCACCTTGCGCACGGCAGCCACCATATCGTCGGGATCGGCACTCTTGTGCAGATAACCGGCCGCGCCCATCTGGATGCAGCGCACGGCGTACTGCCGCTCGGGGTAGGTGCTGAGCATGAGCACCGACAGCGCAGGCCAGTCCTTGCGCAGCGCCTGCAGCACTTCGAGACCATCCATGCCCGGCATGCCGATATCCAGCAGCACGAGGTCCAGCCCCGTCGTGCCCGCGGGCCCTTGCAGTGCGGCCACCTGCTCCAGCACTTCGCTGCCCTGGGTGGCCTCGGCCACCACCACCATCTCAGGCGCTCCATTGGCCGGGTCGCCCAGCACCTGCTTGAGGCCTTCGCGCACGATGCGGTGGTCGTCCCCAATCAATACACGAATGACGAAATTCATGACAACTCCAGCGGAATCAGCAATTGCAGGCACGCGCCCTGGCCCGGCTCGCTGGTAATGCTCAACCGGCCACCGAGCTGGCGCGCCCGCTCGCGCATGCCCATCACACCATAAGCGGTAGGCGCCTCCAGGGCCTGGCGGGTGGCGCCCACCCCGTTGTCACGCACGCGCAATTGCAGCTGGTCGTCCCCCACGTCGATGGCGATGTCGATGGCGCTGGCCTGCGCATGGCGGCCCACGTTGCTCAGCATCTCCTGGAAGATGCGGAACACCGCGATGGCCGCAGGCTCGGGCAGGTGCAGGGTGGCAGACACCTCCATCTGCCAGGACAGCTGCAGCTCGGCCGACTGCACGAACTCCTGCGCCTGCCACTCCAGCGCGGCCCACAGGCCCTGGTGGTCCAGGATGCTGGGGCGCAGGTCGGTGATGATGCGGCCCACGTTGTCCACCGCGTTTTCGATCAGGCGGCTCATGTTCTGGCATTTGCAGCGCATCTGGGTGCGCATGTCGCCGGCGGCCTCGGGCGTGCGGGCGCCCTGCTCGCCCAGGCGCTTGTGCAGCCAGTTCACATCCATCTTGAGCGCCACCAGCAGGCTGCCCAGTTCGTCATGCACTTCGCGGGCGATGCGGGTGCGCTCGTCCTCGCGCACCTGCTCCGAATAGGCCGACAGCTCGCGCAGCTGGGCCAGCGCCTGCGACAGCTCCTGGGTGCGTGCGGCCACGCGGCGTTCCAGCTCGTCATTGGCGCGGGCCAGTTCATCGTGCGCGCGCTGCAGTTCGTCGGCCGCACGCTTGCGGCTGGTGATATCGACAAAGGCAATCACAGCCCCCTGCACCTGATCGCCTTCCAGAATGGGGTGGCTCGAATATTCCACGGCAAACGCCGCGCCATCGCGGCGCCAGAACACCTCGGTGTCCACCCGGCAGGGCAGACCCTGGCGAAACGCGTTGAAGATGGGGCAGTCGCTGTCGGCATAGGGCTGCCGTCGGGGTGGCTGTGGTGCGTGAGCGCGTGCATGTTGCGCCCCATCACCTCCTCCGCCGCGAAGCCCAGCATCTGGGCGCCCGCCCGGTTGATGAACACGCAGTTGCCCGCCAGATCAATGCCAAAGACCCCCTCGCCCGTGGACTCCAGCAGCAACCCCAGGCGGTTTTGCCAAAGGGCACTGGCTCCGGCGGGCAGATTCAGGACATGGGAGGACATGGGACAGCACCAAGCAATGGCCGTGCCCGCGCAGCCTGTGCAACAGTGGTCTGTGCACCAGCCGGCCAACACCGCACAATAAGCGCATGCAAACCGTTTCCCCACCCGCTGCGGCCGCTATCGCACCGCCCCCACCTTCCGTCTGGCGCCCGCCCAGCCTGTCCTGGCGCTGGTGGCCCGTGTTCCTGCGCAACCTGCTGGTGTGGCGCAAGCTGGCCATCCCCAGCCTGGTGGGCAATATCGCCGAGCCGCTGATGTGGCTGGTGGCCTTTGGCTACGGCATGGGGGCGCTGGTGGGGCAGATCCAGGTGGGTGGGCAGACAGTGCCCTACATCCTGTTCCTGGCCAGCGGCTCGATCTGCATGAGCGCCATGAACGCGGCGAGTTTCGAGGCGCTGTATTCGGCGTTTTCGCGCATGCATGTGCAAAAGACCTGGGACGGCATCATGAACGCGCCCGTCAGCCTGGACGATGTGGTGCTGGCCGAAATGCTGTGGGCCGCCTTCAAGGCGCTGTTCACCGTAACCGCCATTTTGGGCGTGATGCTGGCACTGGGCATCAGCCACAGCCCCAAATTGCTGGCGGCCTGGCCGGTGCTGCTGGGGGTGGGCATCATGTTCTCCAGCATTGCGCTCATCTTCAACGCCCTGGCCAAGGGCTACGACTTTTTCACGTACTACTTCACGCTGGTGCTCACGCCCATGATGTTCCTGTCGGGGGTTTTCTTCCCGCGCGAGCAATTGCCCCCGATCGTGCGTGCCATCTCCGACTGGCTGCCACTGACCAACGCCGTCGAACTGGTACGGCCGCTGTTCATGGACCAGTGGCCCGACAACGCGCTGCGCCACGCCCTGGTGCTGGTGCTCACCACGGTGGTGGCGTTCTGGGTGGCACTGGCGCTCACGCGCAAGCGCTTCAAGGCCTGAGCCGCAGCGGGCCGGCACCCGCCCGTGCGCGGAACGTGACCCACTTCACGCCGCCGCACGCAGAAAATCCACCGCCCTTTCGGCAACCATGACCACCGGCGCGTTGGCGTTGCCGCTCACGATGCGCGGCATGGTGGACGCATCCACCACCCGCAGGCCCTGCATGCCATGCACGCGCAGCTGGGCATCCACCACGTCCATCGCTCCCGGCCCCATGCGGAAACTGCCCACGGGGTGGTAGATGGTGTCGGCATGCTGGCGGATGAACTGCTCGATCTGCGCATCGGTCTGGGCATGGGCAGATGCGGCCTGCTGGCCGCGGATGTACACCATGGCATTGATGGAGCTGCAGCCGCCCAGCACCTTGCCGCGGGGCTGCTAGCCCTGGCGGTGGTTGAGCCCTGGCTGTGGCGTGGTGCTTTGCCCCAACCATTGCGTTCGAACCGTGCCATCACGGCCAGGCCGGCCGGGCAATGGATGAAAACGCTGTCGTCGGCGGGCCCCGCCTCCCGCAGGCACACGCGCACTGAAGAGTCCTCGCTCAGCCGCCCCGCCAGCACGCAACCGGCCGATCCGCCACCGATCACGATGTAGTCGAACATGGTTTCCATGTCTCCTGCGCCCTGCGGGACTGCCACCCGCAGACACCATAACCGAAGCGACTTGCGTTCCCCTTACCATGTCGGCTGTCTGTTTCACTTTGCAAAGGGTTCTCCGTATGACGATTCAAACCGTTGGCATCATTGGCGCCGGTACCATGGGCAATGGCATTGCGCAGGCATGTGCCGTGTCAGGCATCAACGTGGTGATGGTGGACATCTCCGACGCCGCCGTGCAAAAGGGCCTGGCCACCGTGACCGGTAGCCTGGACCGCCTGATCAAGAAGGAAAAGATCACGGCCGCCGACAAGGACGCCGCCCTGGCGCGCATCCAGATCTCCACCAGCTACGACGACCTCAAGGCCGCCCAGCTCGTCATCGAGGCCGCCACCGAGAACTACGAGCTCAAGCTCAAGATCCTCAAGCAGGTTGATGGCATCGTGGGCCCCGAGGTGATCATTGCCTCCAACACCTCGTCGATCTCGATTACCAAGCTGGCCGCCGCCACCAGCCGTGCCGACCGGTTCATCGGCATGCATTTCTTCAACCCCGTGCCGATGATGGCGCTGGTGGAGATCATCCGCGGCCTGCAGACCAGCGACGCCACGCACGATGCCGTCAAGGCGCTGGCCGTGGCGCTGGGCAAGAGCCCCATCACCGTGAAGAACAACCCCGGTTTTGTCGTCAACCGCATTCTGGTGCCGATGATCAACGAAGCCTTCTTCGTGCTGGCCGAAGGCCTGGCCACGCCCGAGGACATCGACGCCGGCATGAAGCTGGGCTGCAACCAGCCCATCGGCCCGCTGGCCCTGGCCGACATGGTGGGCCTGGATGTGTGCCTGGCCGTGATGGACGTGTACCTGGCCGAGTTCGGCGACAGCAAGTACCGCGCCTGCCCGCTGCTGCGCGAAATGGTGGCGGCCGGCCGCCTGGGCCGCAAGACCGGCCATGGTGTGTACAGCTACTGAGCGCTGCAGCAACGCCTGGCACAACACGAGGCGCCCGAGGGCGCCTTTTTTAATGGCGCTGCCAGGCGCCTGAAGCCCCACTTTCTCATAAGGTTTACAGCAATTGTATTGCACACAATTTAATTGCCAGCAACAATTCAATCTATGTCACGCAAGCCCTCGCCATTTCCCCCCAGCCCCGCCGCCCTGCAACTGGACAACCAGGTGTGTTTTGCGCTGTATTCCGCCTCGCTGGCAATGACCAAGCTGTACAAGCCGCTGCTGGATGCGATTGGCCTGACTTATCCGCAATACCTGGTGATGCTGGTGCTCTGGGAGGGCGACGGCATCACGGTGAGCGCCCTGGGCGAGCGCCTGTATCTGGATTCAGGCACGCTCACCCCGCTGCTCAAGCGGCTTGAAACATCAGGGCTGATTGCCCGCCTGCGCGACGCCGCAGACGAGCGGCGCGTGCGCATCAGCCTCACACCCGCAGGGCGATCGCTGCGCGATGCCGCCGAACGCATCCCGCCCTGCGTACTGCAAAGCAGCCAGTGCACGCTGCCCGAGCTGGCGGCGCTCACCGGCCAGCTCAAGACGCTGCGCGCCCGGCTCAACGCACCCTGACGCCATCCCACCGCTTGCTTTTCACCACCGTCCCGCGCTGCGGGCATCACCTCCAAAGGAAGACACCATGGCCTCGCTCGAAAAAGTCCTGTACACCGCCCACGCTCACACCACCGGTGGCCGCGACGGCGCCTCGCGCACCGATGACGGCCGGCTGGACGTCCAACTGTCCTCCCCTGGAACGACCGGCACCGGCACCAACCCTGAGCAGTTGTTTGCTGCTGGCTATTCGGCCTGCTTCATCGGGGCCATGAAGGCCGTGGCCGGCATGCAAAAACTCACCCTGCCGCAGGACCTGGCCATTGACGCCAGCGTGGACCTGGGCAAGGTCGGTGCGGGCTATGGCATTGCTGTGCGCCTGGCCATCAGCCTGCCCGGCATGGACCGCAGCGCAGCGCAAGCCCTGATGGATGCCGCCCACCAGGTCTGCCCCTACTCCAATGCCACGCGCGGCAACATCGACGTGACGCTCACGCTGGCCTGAAACACCCGCAGTGCGGGCAGGCCGCAGGCCCTGCCGACGACGAACCCGCGAATCCATCCCGCGGATTCGCAGGCCGGATCCACCAGGGTCTGGGCTAGGATGGCGCCATCAAGGAGACATCGATGAAGCTGGCGCTGCTGTCAGACATCCATTCCAACCGCCAGGCGCTCGACGCCTGCATGGAACATGCCCGCGCGCAGGGCGCGCAGCGCTTTGCCTGGCTGGGCGACCTGGTGGGGTATGGCGCCGATCCGGGCTATGCGGTGCGCCAGGCCATGGCGCTGGTGGCACAAGGGCATTGCGTGATTGGCGGCAACCATGACGCCCTGGCCGTGCACCCCCTGCAGCCAAACGACCCGGCTGCCCGCACCGTGGCGGCGCAGGGGGCCAGCTGGACCCACGCCCAGCTCACGGCACCCGAGCGCGACTTTCTCGCCGCTCTTCCCCTCGTCGCCGAAGTGGGTGGCGTCTTGCTGGTGCATGCCAGCGCCGACGCGCCCGAGCGCTGGCGCTACGTCGACAACGAAATGGTGGCGCAGCAATGCCTGGACGCCGCGACCCAGCGCCCCGGCATCCGCCATGTGTTCTGCGGCCATGTGCACCGGAATACGCTGTACTACCGCGGCACCGGGCGCAGGCTCATGCGTTTCACCCCCCAGCCAGGTGTGGCGATACCGGTGCCTCGGCACCGGCAATGGGTGGCCACCATCGGATCGGTGGGCCAGCCGCGCGACGGCGACCCGCGCGCCATGTACGCACTGCTCGACACCGATGCCTGGCTGCTGCGCTTTGAGCGCGTGGCCTACGACCATGCGACCGCTGCCGCTGCGATCCGCGCCACGGGCGCCCTGCCCGATGACTTTGCGCGGCGGCTGGAGCTGGGCCGATGAAGCTGCTCGAACCCGGCACCGAAATCGATGGTTTCAGCGTGCTCGAATGCATCCATTCGGGCGGCATGGCCCATATCTACCGCGTCGAATATGCCGTGGGCGCACCCAACCCGGGCTTTCCGCTGGCCATGAAAATCCCGCGCATGACGGCGGGCGATGGTGCCGAGAACATCGTCAGCTTCGAGGTCGAACTGCAGATCCTGCCCACACTCACCGGCCCCCATGTGCCACGCTTTGTTGCCGCAGGCGACCTGGAGCGCCTGCCCTACCTGGTGATGGAATACTGCAGCGGCCACACGCTGCAGCACTGGCTGGATGCGGATGAGCGACCTGACGTGGCAACCATCGCGCGCCTGGGCGCCGCCATGGGGCGTGCCGCGCACAGCCTGCACCAGCAAAACGTCTGCCACCTCGACCTGAAGCCGGGCAACGTGCTCTTCACCCACGACAACCATGCCGTGCTGCTCGACTTTGGCCTGTCCTGCCATGCACATTACCCCGACCTGCTGGCCGAGGAACTGCGCCGCGCCGTGGGCTCACCGGCCTGGATCGCGCCCGAACAAGTGGTGGGCGTGCGCGGTGACCCGCGCAGCGACATCTTCGCCATTGGCGTCATGCTCTACGAGCTGGCCACGGGCGAGCTGCCCTTTGGCGCACCCAGCACGCAGGGCGGCCTGCGCCAGCGCCTGTGGATGGCGCCGGTGCCGCCGCGCCAGTACCGCCCCGACCTGCCCGAGTGGCTGCAAGAGACCATCCTGCGCTGCCTGGAACCCGAGGCCGCCAAGCGCCACCCGTCGGCCGCACACCTGGCCTTTGACCTGGCCCACCCCGACCAGGTGCCCATCACCGAGCGCGGCCAGCGCCAGCACGGCCTGGGCCTGCGCACCCAGTTCAAGCGCTGGATCAAGGCCGTGGGCA
>Ga0116174_10000935_pt1 | contig 28033 bp, 22 predicted proteins | sample AD_UKC087_MetaG_FD_89801 | JGI IMG/M metagenome (GOLD analysis project Ga0116174, IMG submission 89801) | Active sludge microbial communities of municipal wastewater-treating anaerobic digesters from USA - AD_UKC087_MetaG | ecosystem: Engineered > Bioreactor > Anaerobic > Digestate | place: USA...
CCGCGCCCGCTCGGAAGCGAAGCGCCGCGATTCATACCCGTTCCTGAACGCGGTGATGCGCTCTACAAGTCCGCCGATTTCGACGAGCGGATCGTCGAGACCGAGGGCGTTTTCGGCCATGAAGGCGTACAGGTTCGCGAGATTGATGATGGCAACGAAGGCCCCCTGCAGATCGTCGACCTTCGGATCCGCCGCGAGCTCCCAGGCACGCGTGAACGCGTCGCGGGCCGCCCCGTATTCGTGCAGGAGGAAGCGGCAGTAGCCGATATTGTTGACCGTGCGGATCCTCGTTTCGTTGTCGACCCTGCCGGAGCGCCTGCCGAGCAGTTCGAGCTTGCGTTCCAGAAAGCGGATCGCGGAGCGGTAATCGCCCGTGCCGTAGTACGCCTCTTCCTGCAGGGAAAGATTGAGCAGGCGCTTGTTCATGGTGCCGAGTTCGTTGAAAATGCGGTTCTCACCGATTACCGCCACATCGCCGCCGAGGTCCCATAGCGGGAACGGCCCCAGGCCCAGGACCTTTACCTTCAGATGATATTTTCTCTCCGCGTCATCATACCGGCTCAGGGCGGATTCGGCCATATCGAGATAGGAGAGCGCCGTGTCGGTGTCACCGAGCCGACGGTGGCAGTAGGCGATCTCCTGAAGATAGCGGGCCCTGTCCACCCTGACCCGGTTGGCCGCCGCGAAATCCAGCACCCGGGTGAACCAATCTATAGCCTCGGCGTGTCTGTTCTCCATCCGGGAAAGCAGTCCGAAGAAGCGGTAAAGATCGACGATCTGGGTGCGGTACCGGCGGACGTTTCTTCCGGAGGCCATTGACTGATAGATGTACAGGGTCTTGCCCATCTCCTCCCTGGCCCGGCCGTAAAGGCCGTCCTGCCAGTAGCAGTACCCGAGGTGATAGTAGAACAGCGCCTCTTCGATGCGGGTGGCGAAGCTTCTCTTGAAGCGGGCGGCAAGCTCGTAATGGCGCAGCGCCCGCGGATAGTTGCTCAGAAGAAAATAGGTGTTCGCGATGTTGAGATGGAGATTTCCCTCTTTTCCCGGATTTGCGGTCTCGTCGTTCATCTCGAGCGCCTTCTCGTAGAGCCCGATATTCGCCTCCCATAGATGGCGCGGGAAGAATTCCGAGAAGAGCCGCTCGTTCCTGCCGCCGGTCCGGCGCAGATCGTCCCTGCGCCGCAGGTCCACGTACTGAGAGACCCAGCCCTTAAGCATGTACGGATCGATGAAGGTGTCGTCGATGAAAAGCGCCCAGTCGAGCTCATTGACCGATTTCCTGAACTGCCCGAGCATCGTCTTGATTCCGCCGCGGCCCAGTACCGATGATATCGCCCCTTCGCCCTGCCGCTCGGCGGCCACACCCATTTTGGTGTAGATATAACCGAGCCCGAAGATGTGCGCCTTGTCGAAATCCATACGCGCTATGGGGAGGTGCTTTTCATATTCCTTCTCGAGCTCCTCGAGCGCCTCCGGACCTCCTCCCTTCCACTCATCGAAAGCGTCGATGTACAACACGTGCGCGCGCGCGCCGTATTCGTTGTAGATGTCCTCGAATCTCTTCTTGAGATGCAGCGAGGTCAGCAGCCGGACGTACTTTTTATAGAGCGCCACGGCCTCGCCGTAATCGCCCGCCAGTTCCGCGCGCTCTCCGAATTCCTCATAATGGTCGATGAGCCCGGTCACCACCGTCGGGAAGTCCCGTTGTTTCCAGGACAGAACGTAGCCGTTGGCGACCGCGGCGTGCAGGGATTCCCGCTCGGCGTAGTTTTTCTCGCGTCCCGCGATATCGCCGAGCAGCACGCTGCTCCGATAGAAGATGACATCGCTCTTTCGCACGGTCTTCAGCGACTCCTGGAGGCGTCGTTTCGCTTCAGCGAGATCCCCCCGGTCGAAATGCGCTTTCCCGGCGGTGTAGAAGAGAAGCCCGGGGAGCATCCTGTTATCGCGGTAACGCACCATCATGTTTCCCGAAACCGCGAGGCGGCGCGAGGCGTCCGGCTCCGCGTCGAAGAGGTCGAGTATCCGCACCATCGCGTCGTTGCGAAGATAGATGTAGCTCGAATCGAGCACCGCGATGAACGACGGATGGATATCCTCCGAAAGTGTTGCGCTCTCCATCACCGCGAGTTTGTAATGTATGTAGAAAATTCTGCCGTATTCCGGATGGTTTTTCAGGATATCACGACACACAGCGGCTGAGGCGGAACGGTTCCCCTGGCGTTCGTACTCGTCCGCGAGGTCCTCCTTGAGATACGGAACGAACGCGGCCCTGCCGGGCGAGCCCTCCATTCCCGACAGTGCTCCGGTGATGACCCTCTCTCCCGGCCTGCCCGCCAGGATTTCGCCGACGTACCTGCCCAGCACCGAGCGATAGTCGTCCGGGTCCCGCGAGATCGCCGAGAGAACTCCCCGTATCCGCTGCGCCTCCGTCATCCTGCCCATTCTCTGGTTGATTCGCGCGGCCTCCACAAGGGAGCGCGCGACAAAAGCCGCCGAATCCGCGTCCCTGGCCGTACCGAAGAAATGAAAAACCCTCTCGAGCGCCATCAGGTGGCGCTCGGTGTCGTCATATTCCTGAAGGTATTTCTCCGCCAGCTCGAACTGACGCCTGGCGCTCTCGCGTTTCGGAATTATTCCGTAATCGGGAATGATGTTGACGTTGATGTTGCCGCCGGCCTGCTCGGAATACACCAGGACGCCGTCGAATACCGGTGACCAGCGAGGCGAGAACGAAGAGAGCGAGGGCGCCGTGAGCGGGTATTCCGTGCCCGTTGATATCCGCCTGTACTGGAGAACGGAATTGTCGCCGGGGTCAAGTCTGCCGTTCCGGTTTGTATCGCGGGAGATGAGCGTGTATACGATCTCGTCGTTCCCCCGGAGAAACGTCGGGTGCATCTCTATGGCGGGCCCGGAGGTTATGCGCTTTTCTTCGCCCGTTGCGAGGTCCACCGTGTAGATATCCCCTCCGGAACCCTCCTCACGATACGAAACGAAAGCGATCATGCGCCCGTCGGTCGAGAAACGCGGCTGTGTCCCCCCGCCGCGCGTCAGCTGTCGGAGCCCGCGGCCCCTGCGATCCATCAGCCATATGTTCTCCGCCCCGCCGCGCGTGGAGGAGAAGGCGACAAGCGTGCCGTCCGGAGACCAGCAGGGGGTGGCGTCCTTAACGATCCTGATGGTGCCCGAGGCGGCGTCCTGGTACTGAGTAAGATTGACCGCTTCGGATGATGGACGCACGTCCTTCCAGCCCGAGGCGCGGGCGCTTTTTATCAAAGCGCCGGGGTCCAGCCTCATCACGTAGATGTCGCCCTCCGGGTCCTCACGCTGCGAGACGAAGGCCAGATATTTTCCATCGGGTGAAAGCGCGGGCGAGGAATCCCTCGAGGGATGGTCGGTGATGCGCACAGTGGTGATATCGGTGAGCGAGCGCAGGTAAATGTCGAAGTTACCCCTGTCCCGGTCCGAAGTAAAGAAAAACAACAGGCCGTCGGGCGTAAAGACGCCCTCGGTTTCGATTGACTGCTCGATCGTGACGGGAACCGACCTGCCGACCTCGGTACGATATTCCTTTCTGAGGATCTCACCGTAACTGAAGAGCACTTCGGGGGCCGAGCGATCGTCGCAGGCGGCGCATAAGATGAGCGCCGCGAAAAACACCGCGGCGATGAACCGGTTCATCGATCGGGCCGTCATTTTTTCCGGACCCATTTTCCCGTCTTCTCCTGGACCCAGTCGTTCTTCCGCGCCAGGGCGGCCTGTTCCTCCGCGAAGGCCGCGCCGAACGCGTCCACGTCACGCCGCGAAGGCTCGCCCGTTCCGGCCCTGGCCACGCTCCGCTCGAATATGGTCCTTCTGGCAGCGTTCTCGTCCTCGAGCACCCGCATGAGGGCCGCCCTCCGCGAGGCGTCCGACTCGTACCTTTTCTGCGGCAGGTACACGGCAAGCCCGGTGCTCGCCTCTCCCACGGCGCCCTCGTCCTTGTAGGCGCGTATTTTCGCCTCGTTGAACTCGCGTATCTTCACCGCGCGCAGAAGGGCCTCATCCCCCCCCATCACGACCGCCGGGCCGCGAGAACGCGCCACGTCCGTCTTAACCGAGGAGACGATCCAGGCGTCCCGCTCGAGCTCGCGGTAGTCGCCCACGATCTGGCGCTCGATAACGGTTTTCTCGCCGGTCAGGTGAATGTCCGGCGGCGAAATCTCAAGGCAGCTGGGCACGTCCGCGATGCAGCTTTTCCCGCTCGCGCATCCCGTCGCCGCCGCCGCGATCGCCGCGAGCGCGGCGAGCACGCACAGACGCGTTTTCATTGCTCCACCTCCCTGACCTTTCGCAGGTATTCCTGTATGGGCATCCGGTCGAACTCCACCTTCTCATCCTTCACGCCGAAGAGGTAGCCGATGGTTCTGCGCGAGAAGCCGACGGTGGCGTACACCAGCCCCCTGTCGAGATTGAAGTTGAAGTCCTTCACGTTCATCGAATTGTCCACCGCGAACTGCGCGACACCGCCCAGCTTCGATTTACCCTTCTCCGTGGAAAGGCCCTTGAGCAGGCGGTTGGCGAACTTTTCGCCGATTTTATAGATATTGATGTAGCCCTGCGCCGAGAGCTCGCGGTCTATATCCACTCCCTTCCCGCTGAAATTCGCGTTGAGTGAGAGCTCCGCGTCGCGCGTCTTCTTCCGCGCGTCCGGGTCGTCGAGAACGCCGATATCCACATTGGTCACGTCGAGCGCCATGCGGAATTCCATGTTCCGCGGCTTCATGTCCGCGAGATTGAAGAGGATGTTACGGCCGTACAGCGAGCCGTCCAGCACGTAGGCGCGCATCACCGGGATCTCGAAGGTGTTCTCCCGGAAGAACATGAGCGCCGAGAAGTCCTTCAGGTACTGGAAGCTGATGTCCCGCGCCGGGTGCTTCGCGCGGATCGACGCGATCGTGAAATTCGCCTTTTCCCTGAAGTTCTCGTTCGAGATGAGCAGGCTCTTGTCGGTCGCTATGCGCGACTCGCCCCGGTACCGCGGGGTAAAATAGAATTCGAAGGGAAAGTCCATGTTGAGATCGTCCACGAAGACGCGCTCCTCCGCGTTCTGCGCGAAAAAGTGACCGATCTTTATCGATCCATAGGCCTTGCCGCTCTTCATGTCGCCCCTGACCGCGGCGCCGACGTCGACCAGCCCCTTTACCTTCCACGGACCGTACACCGCCGCGAATTCCGGCGCCGCGAGCCTGACCGAGAGCCTGAGGTCGGAGTCGGAGATCGGCGGCGTTTTCAGGTCGACGGTGCCGCGCGCGTCGACGCTGAGGCCCTTGGCCTCGCTCGCAAGGCGCAGGCGTTTGAGCGAGACGCGTTTTACGGCGTCGTCCTGCTCAAGGTCCGCGTCGAGCCTGAGGTCGGTGAGATCGAAATCGGGCGCTTTGAGTTTCAGGACGGCCGCCGCGTTCGTCTTCCGTCCCTTCATTCCGAACGACGCGTCGAGGGACAGGTCAACCGGCTTCGAGAGAGGGAGGTCGGCGACGGACTTCCGGAGGGACGGAGGAAGCATCGCCTCGAGCGGGGCTTTCTGGAAGCGGAAGCGTTCCACGTTCAGGCGGCCGGCGAGCGCCGGTCCCATCAGCACATCGGCCGTCGCCCCGACATCGAGAGCGTTACGGCCGTCCGTCGGGTTGAAGTATTTAAAAGTAAAAGAGTTGATCCTCACCCTGCCGAAGTTGCCGAGCGCCGACGCATCGAGCGTCATCTCCATGCCGTTGTCCGCCGATTTACTGCGTTCCAGGGCGTAGGAAAAGCGCGGCGCGGAGAGCCGGGCCAGAAGCTTCATGTCGTCCGCGCGCTTCAGCGCGCCGAACGACAGTCTGGCCGAGGGAAGCGCGGCCTGCGTTCCCGGCACACTGAAGGAGACACCACGAAGAGCGAGTTCCCCCTGTATGTCCATCGACGACGGATTGCCCCTTACGGTCAGCGGATACAGCGAAACGACGCCGCCGAAGCGTGTTTCCCTGTCACCGGTAATCGCGGCGTAGTACGGGTACAGCTCGTCGAGGGAGATCGCGCTGTGGGTCATCCGGATATCGATCTCCTGCCTGGTCGTAACGGAGCGTACCGAACCGGCGAGCCGTATCCACGCGCTGTTCCCGAAGCGCACTCCGAAGTTGTCGAGGCGCAGAACGTCCGCGCCCGGATCGTAGACCAGGTCATACCCGATCATCAGGCTGAGCGGCGCGAGCCGCGCGCGCCTGAAGCGCACCGGCGTGCGGTTCGTGCCGAAGCGGAAGGAGCTGTCGAACGAGCCGGCCTCCTCCCGGGCCTTTCTGAAATCGAGTTTCCACGAGAGCACCAGCGGAGGATTCACCTCCACATCGGGGGTGTATACCGACACGTCGAGCTCACCCTTCGGATTGAGAGCGATCGACATGCGTTCGAGAAGCGAGACCGCCTCCAGCGATTTCGGAACTGTTCTGAACGGGGGGACCCTCACGTCGGCGGTGAAGCCGAGCCCCTCCACCGACGCGTTGAGCCCCGCGCCGCGGACATACATCCTTAAGTCATCGAGCACGAATTTAAAGAGGAATTCCGCGGAAAACGGAAGCCGTATTTCTCCGGACGGCGCACCCTCCAGCGCCGGCTCCTCCTTCTTTTCAGCCTCCGGCTTCCCGGCCCCGGCCTTCATGAGACGCGCCGCGTTCCAGACGCCGTTCTTTTCCATAAGATATAAACGGGGACGGTAGATGCCGATCTCTCTGAAACGCACGTTTCCGACGAGCATGCCGAAGAAGCCGTAATCGAGCACCAGCCGCTCGACCTCCACGAATTTCGTCCTGCCGAACTCCTCGCCGTTATAAATAACAAGATTATGAATGTCGAAGCCGGTGTAGGGATTGAACCGCTTAACGCTCAGCGTGAGCTCGCCGTTCGAGGCGGCGCGGAAAGCGGATACGGCAATGGACTCAACGCGCCCCGGAGAGAGGACCAGCGGAAGCGCGGCCATCAGCATGAACACAAGCCCGAAAACCGAAAGCGGCACCCATACGAGAAGTACCTTCGCGGCGGTCTTCGCGATGCCGCCCGGGTTTATCTTTGCGGACATCGCTCCTGGCGGCGTTTGGGCGGGTCCGCCCGTCGTGGTATCGGCTGAACGGCTGGTATTTTCCGTTTTTCGTATCATTTTTCAATCCTTCCCGCGCCGCTGTGGCACCGCCGACGGGCGTCCGCTTCACTGCGCGGAAGGGTGAAATCGTAAAGATGGAAAGGGCGTATGGCAAGTAAAAATTGGCCGGCTCCCGGCGATGACGGAACTCGTCAACCGAGTCCCGTCATCCTGCTGAGCATCTCCCGTTTTCCCCCGCCGGGTTCGACGAGCGAGGAAACATCCGGATTCTCTTTGAATCTGAGCACGTTCAGCATGAATATGTCGAGCTTGTTGATGATGCCGGGCGGCAGAAGGTTCCCGTCGATCTCCACGGACATCACCGGGTAGTGGCGCTCGCGGGCCCAGGGAGTGAGGATCCCCTCGATCACGCGCCCGATCAGGCAGGCGAAGGGGGCGATGTTCACCACGCCTGAATAGCCGTCCATCATCGCCGTCGCGGCGACGCCGCTCGAGACGCTGATTTCGGAATGCAGCTCGTCGCTCACGAAATACCTCTCGGCGTTATCCATTATGCGGTCCATGTCATGCGGCGTCTCCGGCAGGAGGCCCGTCTTCTTCAAGACGGCGGCCACCCGGTGCTCTACGCGGTGCTTGTACATTGCCTCCAACTTCCAGCCGAAGAACTCGCGCAGTTCTTTCGAAAAGGGCCTCAGGTACCATGGAACGAGCCGCAGCCGCTTCAGTATCTCATGGCGCCGCACGTGGTCGCAGTAGTAGATCCACTCGGTGATACCGGAGACCTTCCCGATTATTCCGCGCGCGCTGAAATGCTGAATGAGCTCGTCCACGGCGAAGTCGTCCCTGCGCACGTAGATCTCCCCCACGACAAGCACGCGCGGACACTCGTCTATCGTGCGCTTCAGGGGGATGCGTGTGATCTCCGCGACGATATCCTCGAGTACCGGCAGAACGCCGCGGACGTCCTTCTCGGCCACGGCTATAAGCCGGTGCCAGAGCCCGTCGTATGTTCTCATCGCCGCTGCGGGATCCTCCGCGCACGCGCGAAGCGAGGTCTCCACGTCCTTCATGTAGTCGCTGATGACCAGCCCCCACCACGCGTGCTTCGAGAAGTCCGGCCCGAGCTCGTTGTACGAGTTGTCGGAGTCAAGCGTCACGACGACCACGTTGTCCAGGCGCAGGTCCTTGAAGAGGTTCTCGTAGAAAACGAAGTACTGCCCCGTGCGGCAGGGCCCCGTTGTGGTCGGGACGAAGAGCAGGTAGATTTCGTCCTTGCGGTAGCGGTCGGAGCCGAAGAAGCGAAGCGCCTCGCCGAGCACAAGGTGCGAAGGGAGGCACTCCTTGCCGGAGGCGTGGTTGCGCGCCAGCTGCAGCGTCGGCACGTCCGCCAGCGGCATGGCCTCGGCGCTGATTCCCGCGGAACGAAGCGACGCGGCGAGGAGCTCGGTCGAGAGCCTCCCCATGTTCGCCAGGAGGAGCTTGATGCGCGGGTTGTCCCTGAGCGGCATCGTCTCGCCGGTGGAAACGCGCCGGACATACAGTCCGTCCTTCTTCACGACGAAGCGCAGGCCGTTGTCGAAACGCTCCGCTGCGATTTCCGTGTGCTTGCTCCGGTACCCCTCTATGATGTCCAGGAAGGCCTCCACGCGCGTGTCGACCCCGGCGTCGGCCGTGTGCGAGTCGAGCTCCAGCACCAGGAATGGTTTGGTGCCCATGTTCCATCTGAGATAGTGCAGCATGAAGGAGTCCGGCGCGCACGAGAAGTTCGTTATATATGTCACGAAGAGGTTGTCCTCGTTCCGCACGAGCCTGCTCGCCTTCATGTCCTGCTGGCCGTAGTACCAGTACATGTTGGCGAAAATCGCCTCGTTTTCGAACGGCAGGATGTCGAAGGGGATGATGGTGCATCCGCGCGAGGTGAATTTCCGGGGTATTCCCATGTTCGCGTCCGGCGTGAACGCGTTGTACGGCCTGCCCAGAAGCGCGATGACCGGGCGCTTAGCCCCGCGCGCCGTTTCGAGCGCCTCGCGGCCGAGCTCCGCCGCCTTCACGGCGTAATCGCGCTGCCTTTCGAGCGCGACGGCGAAGGCCGCGCGAACCTCCTTCTCGCCGAAACCGAGTCGTTCGCCGAGCTCGATGAACGGCTCGAGCGCCTTCTCCTCGCCATACTTGAAGCTCACGACGGGACAGAGCACGCGCTCGTCGGGAATTTCCGGAAACGCCTGACGGATGTAATAGGGCAGTCCCTGCGTGATGGGGCAGAAATTCGCGTGCACGTCGCTCTCGTAGCTCTCCATGTCCCTGAAATGCGGCAGGAACAGGTAGTCCGGCCGCGCGTCGAAGGCCGCCTGCACCGCGCCGTGCGCGATTTCGGCCGGGAAACAGTAGCCGCTCTCCACCCGCGCGATCCCCCCCGGCGATATCTCCGTCGAGAGCACGGCGCGCACGCCCAGCTCGTGGAAAAAATGAGAGTAAAACGGCCACAGGGTATACACCGAGAAACAGCGGGGAATGCCCACCGTATGGCCGCAACGGGAATTGAATGAGTCCGGATCGGGCGCGCATTCGACGAACATGAGATCGTTCCGGCGCTCCACATAATCGACCACCTCGGCCTCGTCGAAGCTCTTCTTCTTGCGCATGTTGGCGTACTTGTTGCAGCGGCCGCCGAACATATAGCGGTGCCCGTTGACGACGAGCACGCGGATGGGGCAGTAATTGTCACAGGCCTTGCACTGGAACTCGCGTTCGCCGACAATCTCGGTGGCGAGGATAGCGTCGAGGTCGTAGCTTCCCTTTTCAAGAAAGCCCTCCGACAGCTTCTGCGCGGCGAGCAGCCCCACCCCGAAACATCCCATGAGCTCGGGATCGGGCGGCACCAGAATGTTCTTGCCCAGAAGCATCGCGAACGCCAGCGGCACCGCCTCGTTCTTGGCCACCCCTCCCTGCAGCACGATGCCGTTGCCGATTGTACGGTTGCCCACAACGCGGTTGAGATAATTCGACACAATCGAGGTCACCAGTCCGGCCGTGATGTCCTCCCGCGTGGCGCCCTGCTGTATCGCCTTGCGGATATCCGAATTGATGAAAGCAGAGCAGTGCTCGCCGAATTTCAGCGGCCGCTCCGCGGCGAGCGCCACCGGCGCTATCTCGTGCGCGTGCTCTATGCTGAGGTCGCCCCTGCACGACTCCTCCAGGAACGAGCCGGTCCCCGCGGAACAGGCTTCGTTCATGGCGTAATCGATGGGGACCCTGTTTTTAAGGAGCACGTACTTGGCGTCCTGCCCACCGATCTCGAAAATCGTGTCGATGTCGGGCTGATAGTAGGTGGTCCCCACCGCGTGGGCGATGATCTCGTTGTACACCGCCGGGGTCTCCAGGAACACCCCCAGAATCTCGCGGGAGGAGCCCGTGGTGGCCGCCAGGCTTATCCGGATGGGCGCATCACCGATATCCTCGCGGATCTGCTTCTTGATCTCGACAATGCACTGCTTGAGGGCCTTCACGGGGTCCCCGTGCGTACGCCCGTAATAGGACGCTGTAATCTCGTCCGTTTCGATGTCGATGAGGCAGGCCTTTGTCGTCGTCGAGCCGCCGTCTACGCCAAGGATGTACTCGCGACCGGCGCGTACCTTTGTCTTGCGGGAGGGGATAAAGGTCACGCGGCCCTCCGCCGTTTTCAGGCTCGTGAAGCGCGCGAACTGCACGCTGTGCCCGCGTGTAAGCCTGTCCGCCGGCGGAAGCGCGCTCCCCGTTTCGCGCGCGAGGAGCGCCGCGCCGTACGCCTCGAAGAAGGGGGCGATTCCCGGTACGATGAATTCGACATCGGGAAGCTTTTCCGACAGGAAGCTCACGACATAGGTATTGCGCGTCACGCCACCGGTAAGCATAACGCGGCCGCGCTCCATGCGGGCGCGCTTGAGGAAATCGGCCACCTTGATGGCCATAACATTACTCAGCGACAGGATGATATCGCCCTTGGTGGCCTCTCCCTTGTTGAGCCGGTGCGTGCAGTCGCTCTTCATGAAGACGGAGCACCGCGAGGAAAGCTTGTGAACCCGGCAGCCCGGTTCGAGGCGATCGACGGCGTCCAGCCCCATGTCCATCCGGCCGAGCTGCTGTTTGAAAAACTCTCCTGTTCCCGATGCGCACTTGTTTCCGGAGAAACTCGTTATAATCCGTTTACTTTCATTGACGGTGTAGACCACCAGATCCTCGCCGCCCAGCGAGACCACCGCGTCCACCTCTTCCTCAAGGTCGCCGAGCGCCGCTTCGACGCAGATCGGTTCAATGACGCTCGAGATGTTGAGCAGATAGCGGCCCTCGGTCCCCGTAACGAGAGCGCGAACGCCCTCCGGCATTTCCCTGAACGAAAGGATCCTCGAGAGCGTACCGAGGAAGTTCCCCTCGTGGGGCACCACTTCGCTCCAGAGGATCTCGTTCCCCTCAAGCATGACCGCCTTGACGTTCGACGAGCCTATATTGATGCCGAGCGTGCGCATGACCGTTCCTCCATCGATGATGCAACGGGTGTATGCAAATACAGGAAAAAATGTCTATTATTTTTTATTCGTCTTGGGCGCGTATAAAGTTGGCCCGGATCGAGCGGATCCGCGAGAGCGCGTCCTCTCCGGCCACAATCTCCCCGGAAAGCGCGAGCAGAATGTCGGCAATGCGCTTCTGCTCGGAAATCGGCGGAAGCTTGATCATGAGACGCCGCAGAAGCTCGAGGTCTATCGCCATCTCGCCGCTGCCTGCGTTCAGCGTGTAGAGCACACCCGACTGGAAATAGGAGTGCAGCACATTGTTGAGGTAAAACGGCTCGCATACCCCGGGGTCCGCGGATATCCTCACGCAGCCGGGGCCGAGTATGCCTCCGGGAAAAAAGACCGGCATGATCGCCGACGCGCCGGCGTACTCGCCCTTTACCGCCATCACGATGTCGGATCCGGCGACGGCAAACTCGGCGAGCTTTTTCGCCCGGTCCTTTGCGACCGCCCCGCAGCGCTTTTCGAGCAGGCGCAGAGACCCGACGCACTCCGGGATGATAACCGGCACCACGGCCGCCACGTCACCCGCGCCCGGAAGCGAGGCCGGACCTTCGACGATCTTCCGTCCGGCGAGCGCCTCCTGCAGGGGAACAACGCGCCACGAATCGGGAATGCGCCCCGCGGGGCTCTCTTTGAACCGGGCGTGTCCTATCCCGTCCGAGAGCAGGCGTTCCATCAGACGGTGCTTGTACTCGAAGATGCGGCCTATGAGCTCTTCGATGGAGCGCGCGGAAAGGTCCGCGGCCTCAATCACCTCACCTGCATCGAGGGTCGGCTCCTCTTCAATGTCCATCAGATCATCGTCCATCAACGGCTCCTCCGGCGGTGCGCTGTGCGTACTATCAAATGGATTTTACATGGGCGGCCGTCCGCGTCAAGAGATTTCCCGGACGTTTTTATGCTTGATTCCGTTCCACGCGCGGCCGACACTGCGCGACGGCACTTAATAAGGAGTGGATATATGAATCTTTTTACAATCGACGGGACACGATGCACGCGATGCGGAGCATGCGTTGATGAATGCCCCGCCCGCATCATCGCCCTTGCCGACAGACAGTCCCTGCCCGAAACCGTCCCGGGAGGCGAAGAACTCTGCATTTCCTGCGGTCACTGCGTTGCCGTCTGCCCGCACGGGGCGCTCTCCCTCCACGCGATGCCGGTGGAGGACTGCACGTTGATCACCGAGCGCACTGACGATCCGGCGTTCGCCGAGCGGTTCCTCCACTCGCGCCGTTCCATCAGGTCCTATAAAAAACAGTCCGTAGACAAGCCGACAATAGAACGGCTGATCGACATCGCGCGGCACGCGCCGTCCGGCCATAACTCGCAGCCGCTCGAATGGCTGGTAGTGTACGACCAGGACAAAACGCGCGACCTCGCCGGGCTCGTTGTGGAGTGGATGCGAGCCGTCCTGCGCGATTTTCCCGAGCAGGCAAAGGCCGTGCACATGGACCTTATAATAGCGGGCTGGGAGATGGGTATCGACGCCGTCCTGCGCGGAGCGCCGCATCTGGTGCTCTGCCACGCCCCGAAGGACAACATGATGGCGCGCCCGGCCGGCACAATAGCCATTGCATACCTGGAGCTCGCTGCGCCCTCGCTCGGGCTGGGGAGCTGCTGTTCGGGTTTCTTCGACGCCGCCCTCGGGTTCTACCCGCCGCTCGCCGAGGCGGTGGGGCTCCCTCAAGGGCACGCCGGATTCGGCTCGGCCATTCTGGGCTATCCGAGGCACCGCTACCACCGCATGCCGCGACGGAATCCGGCGAAAATCACGTGGAAATGAACCGACCGTCTCCGAGACTCGCGCGGGCCGTCTTCTGCGATTTCGACGGCACCATCACCTCGGAGGAAAGCTTTCTCGGGATGTTCCGGAATTTCGCTCCGGAGGTGTATCGCGAGGTCGGTCCCGAGATGCAGGCGCTTCGCATGACCATCCGCGAGGGCGTGAGGCGCATCGTCGACTCGATCCCCGCCGCGCTCTACCCGGACATACTCGAATACGTGCGCACCATCCCCATCCGTCCGGGCTTCGTCGAGCTCATCGATTATCTCGATTCCCGCGGCGTGCCATTTATCGTCATATCGGGGGGCCTGCGCGGCATGGTCGAGTCGCGTCTCGGCGACCTCACTGCGCGCGTACACGCCATTCACGCGCCCGACGTGGACGTCTCCGGCGAGCGCCTCCGCGTATACTCCGACTTCGAGCGCGCAGGCGAGCTCATGGCGAAGGCCGACGTCATCGCGCGGTACGCGCCCTCCGAGTCCGTCTGCGTCGGCGACGGCCCCACCGACCTCACCATGGCGCAGGCCGCCGATCTCGTCTTTGCCCGCGACGGCCTCGCCCGCTTTATGGAACACATGAAAAGACCCTACCTGGCATGGGACGATTTCAACGACGTGCGCGTCGCGCTCAAGCAGCGCTGGGGATAGCGCCCGCCGAGGGGAAAAATCCTTGCAACGACACCGGTGCGTGATAGCATCATGCGCCGCGTCACCCTTCACCCCGGAGACACCACAATGAAATCCACGGCACCGCAGCGCGCGGCTCTGGTCATCGCCACACTCGCGGCATTTATCACCCCCTTCATGGGGTCGGCCGTCAACATCGCCCTGCCGGCGATCGGGACGGAGTTCGCGATCGACGCCGTACTCCTCAACTGGGTTTCGACCGCGTTCATACTGGCCTCGGCGATGTTCCTGGTGCCCATGGGACGCCTGGCCGACATGCGCGGAAGGAAGCGCGTCTTCATGGCCGGGATGGCCGTCTACTCGGCCGCGTCGCTCGCCGCGCCCCTCGCGTCCACGGCCTCCGCGCTCATCGCCTGCCGCGTCGCCCAGGGTATCGGAAGCGCCATGACCTTCGGCACCGGCCTCCCGATTCTCATTTCGGTCTTCCCGCCCGAGCGGCGCGGCCGCGTGCTGGGAATCAATGTCGCTGCCGTCTACCTTGGGCTGTCGATGGGCCCCTTTCTCGGCGGGCTCATCACGCACTACCTGGGCTGGCGATATATCTTCCTCGCCACCGTGCCCATGGGCGTCGCGATACTGATACTCGTCCCCGTATACCTGAAAGGTGAATGGGCCGAGGCGAAGGGGGAGCGCTTCGACCTCGGCGGGTCGCTCGTGTACGGGGCCGGCCTGGCCGCGCTCATGTACGGTTTCTCGCGCCTGCCGTCGACGCCGGGGATCGTGCTTTCGCTCGCCGGCGCGGCGGCGCTCTTCGTCTTTTATCGAATCGAGATTTCCATCGCCACACCCGTCATGAACATGGCGCTCTTTCGCGACAACGTGGTCTTCGCGATGTCGAATTTCGCCGCTCTCATCAATTACAGCGCAACCTTCGCCTCGGGCTTTCTGCTTAGCCTGTATTTACAGTACATCAAGGCCATGACCCCGGAGAGCGCCGGCATGATCCTCGTATCGCAACCGGCGGTGATGGCCCTCCTCTCGCCGCTGGCGGGGAGCCTCTCCGATCGTATCGAGCCGCGGGTCGTCGCCTCAATCGGGATGGCCCTTACCACGCTGGGGCTTTCATCCTTCATCTTCCTCCACGCGGGCACTCCGCTCGGACTCATCGTCGCAGGCCTGGTCGTTCTCGGTTTCGGATTCGCCCTCTTTTCCTCGCCCAACACCAACGCCGTGATGAGCTCAGTTGAAAGCCGCCACTACGGCGTCGCCTCCGGGACCCTGGGCACCATGCGCCTCACCGGCCAGATGTTCAGCATGGGAATCGCAATGCTCATCTTCGCGGTGGTGATGGGCAGGGTCCCCATTACGCCCGAACACTACGGGCAGTTCCTCGTCAGCGCCCGCATCGTCTTCGCCGTCTTCACGACCCTGTGCTTCGCCGGAATCTTCATGTCGCTCGCGCGGGGGAAGGTGCGCTGACATGGCAGGCCAGTGCTCAATACGCAAAATGCATGAATAATAGCAAATTAACGCTTGGATAATAATTGACAATTAAATTGAATCGATACAGCGTTGTTCCCGTGTAACTGAAAAAATGAGTGGTTCCCATGGCCAAAGGCGGGGGACCCGTCAATTTCCGGGTCAATAAACAGCTCTGAGATAATCAACAAATGGGCAATTAAATTTTAACTACAACCTTTAATCAATAGAACCGGCTCGCCCGCTGCCAACCCTGACATATAGAATAAAGGAGGCACTATGAGCGCACTGCACCCGATCAATTCCTTTTTTCTTCGACGGTACATTCAAAGTTCGTACCTTATACAGAGAAAGTCGCAGACTCTCCTGTACATGCTTCTCTGCCTGGCGTTCCTGCTGCCGTTGATGGTTCTCCTGTTGGTGATTTTTCTTGGAGCGGTTCTCTACCTCCAGGCCATCATTGTAGTTACAATCATTTTTATCTCGGTGCTTGTCGCGCTGGTTTTCCTTAAAAGCGGCCGATATCACTTCGCCGCCAACATCCTTGTTTTCGTCATCGCGATAACCCTCACCGTCGGCCTCATGTCGAAATTGATACAATCCCCTCAGAACGGCTACACATCCTACATATACTTCATGACGGCCGCCATGGTGATGGCTACGGTTTTTACAACACGAAGGGTCGTCTGGGTGGTGTCCCTGCTCTTTCTCGGGGCCGATCTGGTCTTCTTCAGTCTGGTTCGGGACCGTCTGGATCCGATAAGCCTGGGGGCTGCAAAGGTTGGCGTAATCGACAGCAGTTTCTCGCTGGTATTCATCATCATCCTGTCTCAGCTCATTCTCTCGATAACCGAGGGCGCTCTCAAAAAATCCGAGGAGGAGAAAAACGAAAAGGAGGAGCAGTACCGCCAGATATCCGGGCTCCTCGCCTCGGTCAACGATTCGGCCGGTGAGCTCGCCGACGCCTCGCGGGAGCTTTCCACCGCGTCGATAAGCTTTTCGGAAAATTCCCAGAGCCAGGCCTCGGCCGCCGAGGAAATCATGGCTACCATCGAGGAGGTCTCGGCCAGCAGCGATACGATCGCCGACGGCGCCGACCGGCAGGTGCAGAACCTCGACGAGCTCGTCACCAAACTCCAGACGCTGTCCACGACGATGCGGGAAATGAGCGAGAAGGTCAAAAAGACACGGGGTACCGCCGAAAACATCTCCTCCCTGGCGAAATCCGGCGAGAAAACCATCAACTCAATGAACGAGGGGATGGGGAAGATCGGAGAGAGCTCGGGCAAAATGACCGACATCATCGGTATCATCAACGACATCTCGGACAAGATAAACCTTCTCTCGCTCAACGCGGCCATCGAGGCCGCCCGCGCCGGGGAGGCGGGCAGGGGATTCGCCGTGGTCGCCGACGAGATATCGAAGCTCGCCGACCAGACCGCCTCGAGCCTCAAGGAGATCGACGCCCTTATCAAGCTGAACACCGACGAGATCGGGAAGGGAGCCATGAATATGACCACTTCGGTCAAGGTGATAAGCGAGATCATCCGGGGAGTGAACGACATCGATGGAATGATCAACGACATCGCGCGCTTCATGGATGTGCAGGAGGGCGTCAACAGCGAGGTCAATACCGACGCAGGGCGCGTGAGGGCGCGTTCCGACGAGATCCGGGTGTCCACCGAGGAGCAGAAGACCGCGGTCTCCGAGATCGTGCGCTCCATCGCCTCGGTCAACGAGATCACTCAGAAGAACTCGAACGAGGCGGACAATCTGCTTTCGCACTCCAACCGGGTGAAGGGCATGGCCGACAGGCTGAACGATCAGGTTCGCTCGTTCGCCACGTAAAGTTCCATGCGCACCGCTGCGCACGGAGAAACGGCGCGCTTCCGGTGCGTGGATGTGCCGCGCGCAAAGGGCTTGACATCGCATCCGTTTTTCACCATCATACTGATCGAAGTTTCATCAATCCGTCACGGACTTTTTCATTCCCAATACCATGATACACATCGGAATACCCGGCCACCGGACGCTCTCGATCGACCACCTGGTGCTCGATTACAACGGCACGATCGCCCAGGACGGCGCACTGATCGACGGGGTCGCCGCGCTCCTCACATCCCTCGCCGGGAAAATCAAGATTCACGTGGTAACGGCCGACACCTTCGGAAAGGCGGGCGCGGCGCTCGAGGGCATCCCCTGCGCGCTCACCGTGCTCCCCGTCGACGACCAGGCGCGCGCCAAGTTCGACTACGTGCGCTCGCTCGGATCGGAGCGCGTCGCGGCGATCGGAAACGGCCGCAACGACCGCCTGATGCTCGACGAGGCGGCGCTCGGAATAGCGGTCATACAGCGCGAGGGAGCGGCGCTCAACGCACTCAGCGCGGCGGATGTGGTGTGTACGGACATCATCTCCGCCCTCGGGCTTCTCCTCAATCCGCTCCGGCTGGTCGCGACCCTGCGCTCCTGAAAATGGATAAAGAGTACTATATCTACATGCTCGAGTGCGGCAACGGCGCGCTCTATACCGGGTACACCACCGATATCGACCGCCGCGTGCGCGAGCATCTCGGCGGAAACCGCCGCGCAAAATTAACCGCGGGCTTCAGACCGGTGCGGACCGCCGCGTGCTGGAAACTCCGCGGCACACGGTCCGACGCACTGAAGGTGGAGGCGTTCATCAAGAGAATGAGCAGGGCGGAAAAAGACGGGCTGGTCACGAATCCCGAACGCCTGGGAACACTGGTGAAAGAGATCACCGCCGCGCGTGTGTCGGTCCATACGGCCTCCACAGGCGAAGAGGAATGAACGACCGCGCGGGGAAGCCTTACATTATCATGTCCTGACGAAACCCCTCAAGCGGGCGGCGACGAGCGGGCAGACCAGCATGAACGCGAGCCCGATCGACATCAGACCGCCGTCGAACAGGTTGTACTCGGCGAGGATCCGGCCCCAGGAATACCCTCTGCCGTACAGCCCGATGACCACCTCGAAAATAAAGGTAAGGACCGTCCACAGCGCGCCGATACCCAGGAGCTCCTTCACCTCCACGGCCCTTATCCATCGCACAAGGAGAAGCGTGATAACCAGAATGATGAACACGCCGACTGGCATCCCGATCTGATTCGCGCGAACCTCGCCGACCGCCGGCGCAAGAAAAAGACCCCGCAGAATTCCATGCAGCGTTTCCGCGGAGATAATTATAAGCCATACCGCAAGAGCCCTCAAGAGTATCGGCACATCATGCCTCCTTCGCATGCTCAGAGAAACGGGCGCGCACTACTCCCGTTTATCGCCCGGAATTCTCCCCGGGTTCCACCGTAAGAACGAGCCCCTCCCGTTCCACCACCGTCACCACCCCTCCCTTCGCGACAGGCGCATGGCCATCGCCAGCGCGCGCCCGCCATATCTCCCCGCGCACGAGCACCAGCCCCTCCGGGGAGAGCTCGCGAAGCGCGACGCCCCGCTCGCCGACCATCGAGAGCGGGCCGGCCGCCGGTCGCGTGTCGTAGGCGCGCCACAACAGCGGCAGCATGGCGATGTCCGACAGAACGACCATCGCGATGATGACCGCCTTCACGTGAGACGGCACCGGCGCGATACGGTCCAGGTAATAGAGCACGACCAGCACCAGAACGATCGACGGTATCTGCAGCAGCGCGTAGCGAATCGCGGCGCGTCGCGGTATCCCCCTTAATCCCTTCACGATGGCATCCCCCGGCACATTTTTCTCGCGCTGTTCGAAGCGGTCAATCCTTAACATCCTCGATCATGATAGCGCGCCGTACGGCGAAGTCAACACGAAACGGAATAGGCCGGACCGCCACGAGACTCCGGCGCGCATAAATCTCTTGCAAAACGCCGCGCGGGTGCGTAGATGACACACATCACGGCCCTGCGGGCCGAACACGCGGAGGAACGCCCATGACCGTCGATACGTCCAATATGCGCCAGGTGCTCGTCGATTTTCCGAAACAGTGCGCGGAGGCGCTCGCCATCGCCGAAAACGCGTCGATCAAGGGGAACTACTCCAAACTCCTCGTACTCGGCATGGGGGGCTCCGGCATCGGCGGCGCGATCATCCAGGCGCTCCTTCGCGACGGCGCCCTCCCCGTCTTCACGTCCAGGGACTACGACATACCCGGCTTCATCGGCGCCGATACTCTCACTCTCGCCGTGAGCTATTCGGGCAATACCGAGGAGACGCTTTCGGCGCTCGAAAAGGCGAAAGAGCGCGGTTCAACGACCGTCGCCGTCACCTCCGGCGGCGAGATCGCGTCAAAGGCCGGCACCGTCATCCGCGTGCCCGGCGGCCTCCAGCCGCGCTGCGCCGTGGGCTACCTGCTCCTTCCGGCGCTCCGGCTTCTTTCCAACTCGGGTCTTGCGCAAATCGGCGAAAAGGATTTTTCGGACATGATGGATACGCTCGCCGACACCGCCTCCTACGAGCGAGAGGGCACGGCCCTCGCCGCGCGCCTGTTCGGCCGTGTTCCCGTCATCCATACCTCCGAGCGGATGGCGCCGGCCGGCTACCGCTTCAAGTGCCAGATAAACGAAAACGCCAAGCACCCCGCCTGTCACCACGCGTACCCGGAGCTCTGCCACAACGAGCTGGTCGGCTTCGCCGGGATGGAACGCGAGCGCTTCATCGTGGTCACGATGCGCGATTCCAAGGACCACGAACGCGTCGCGCGTCGCATGGACATCTGCGCGAAGCTCTTCGGTGAAACCGTCGACGTCGTCGAGGTCGCGTCCCGCGGGGAAAGCGCGCTCGCGCGCATGATGTCGCTTATTTACCTCGGCGACTGGGCCTCGTACGAGCTCGCCCTGTTGAAGAAGGTCGACCCCACGCCGGTGACACTCATCGAGAGTTTGAAGAAGACGCTGAAGGGGTAGAGAAATCTCATATTAAGTTGAATATAATATTTATAAAATCTTGTTTTCTTCGATAACATGCAGAAATGATTAATACAAAAATTGTTTGAAATTTAAATTATGTATATTATATTTCGTTTAAAATATATAAGCGAGAGGATCAGGAATGCCCAATAGCAAGAAAATCCGAAATGTCCTTATACCCATTGAAGAGGTTTCAGATGGACTTTTTTCAAATGAGTACTCTATCGTAATAAAACTAGCGGACGGAAGAAAAGTCAGTCTGTACGCGGATAAAGATTTAATAATGAAAAAGGATGAAAGCTTTTTTTTAAAAGTAACCCTCATTGAGGAAAAGGCTAAAACGGTTTTATTACCGAGTGAAGCATTCGAAACCTCCTCCAGTTGGGCCACCGTATCCGAGCTTAAATTCGCCTAACGACAACATATGATATTAAGCAATGTAGAAATTATAAAATGCCTTAAAAGGAAAGATTTCCTCATTGAACCGTTGGAACAATCAGTCGACCCGGGAAAGCCGCCATTTAACACGTCGTCGATTGATCTTCGATTAAACGACGAAATAATAGTTCCAAAACATGAGTATCCGATAACTCTGGATTTACAGTCCGGGAAACCAATCGCTAAATTGCTCAACGATTCTTCAGAAAAGCATATTATTTCCAAAGAACGGCCGTTCATCCTGGAAAAGAATAAATTCATTCTGGCAAATACTATTGAAAAAGTTAGTTTTCCTATAAACGATAAAATGGGCAAAGGATGTTACAGCGCGAGGGTGGAGGGTAAAAGTTCAATTGCACGCTGTGGCGTTATCGTACATTTTACGGCGCCTACCATACACTCAAATTTCTTCGGTCCCATCACATTGGAGATATCAATTCTGAGCGATTATAAATTTACGCTGAAACCCGGAATGTACATATGCCAATTGATAATTGAAGAGGTCAAGGGGTGTCCGAAAATCGCACCGAATCAATTCAGCGGACAGATAAGCCCTTCTGGAATAAGATAAATATCATTAGTTGAATTCGCATAAAGCCATACGACAACATGTGTGTCGATGAAAACCGTTACAGTTCTTTTCCGCCGTCCCATTCCACCAACCAATCCCCGTGGATGATCTCCTCCGGGGTCACGGCCAGCGCGTCGTGGGCCCTGAGGTTCTCGAGCTTGGATTTTCTTACGCCGGAGACGATCCTGATGGTATGGCCCTTCCGCTCCACCTCGATCGGCACACCCGTCTCGACCACGCGGTCGAGGTAGCGATACAGGTTCTGTCTCAGTTTGGTAACGGTTGTTTTCATGGCGTTTGTATTCCGAACTGTTGTGCGGCGCTCCACGGCACCGGCCCGCTTATACTGAATAATAAATAAAAAACGTACGCATGTCAATTACATTGCGTACGTTTTATTCATTGAAAAAACGGGTTCCCTCACGTGATTTGGTTTCTCACCAGTCGCGGACAGCATGCAGAGCGGAACGTAAAAGCCGTCATCACAGCTGATAAAAGAAAATCTTCGTCGGGTTGCCGTCGTTGTCCACGGCGTCCTCCATGTACTGCCAGCCCCGGTTGCCGTAATAGAGAGCGAGGTCCAGCCCGTCCTCGTGGCCCAGGAAGAGGTAGAGCTCCGGGTAGCCCAGGCCGCGCGCCTTTTCTATCACCGCGCCCACCAGCGCCTCGGCGATACCGCGGCGGCGGAACTCCGGCACCACGTACAGCGAGGCGAGCCAGGGATTGAGGTCCTTGCGGGACCACAGGTCGTCGTTCTTCAGCGAAACCATCCCGACCGGCATGTCCTCCTCGATCGCGACGAACGCCGCCGGCACGCCGGCGCCCGCGGCGCGCTGGCGGTAGGCCTTTATTATCAGGTCGTAGCCTATGGGGCGGCTCCGATACCACAGGTTGTACGACCAGTACGCCAGCACCGGGGCGTAGCCGGGACACTCTCCGAGCGGTTTGATCAGCGCCATGGGCTCACCTCTTGAGGCCCAGCGTGCCGCCCGGATTCATGATGCCGCGCGGATCCAGGTAATCCTTGATGGCCAGGATGAGGTCGTGGGCCGTGTCGCCCAGTTCCGCGCGCATCCAGGGCCCCATCATCCTCCCCACGCCGTGATGGTGGGACAGCGAACCGCCGCTGGCGTGGATGGTGTCGATGAGCCCCCTGTGGTAGCGCGTGAAGTCCTCGATATCCTTGCCCTTCCTGATGGGCGAGAGGAAGGTAAAGTACAGGTTGGCCCCGTTCTCATACACGTGTGAAATGTGCACCATGCAGACGGTGTTGGGACGCGCCTTCAGGTACGCGCGTGTCGCGCTCCACACCTGCATCAGGTTCTCCCAGCTCACCGCGGTCTCGAGGGTATCGGTCATGAGCCCCAGGTCCATCAGCGGATCGCGCAGGTACGCGCTCGAGTAGCGCTGCTCCAGCCATTTTTGGGTCGGTCCCGCGCCGAGGGAAAGCCCTCCGTGCTTCTTCGCGACGGACTTTATCTTTGCGGCTACGAGTTTCGCATAATCGGCGTCGCCCTCCACCGCGACAAACATCAGGCAGCGCTTGAGCGGTTTGTACCCGAGCAGGCGCAGCACCCGGTCCGCCGCCGAACCGTTCATGCCTTTCATGGCGAAGGCCACGTCGGTCTCCTCCGGGTCGGAGATACGGAACAGGTGCGGTTTTCCGAACTCGCCCTGCATCGACACGCGCATGGCCTTCACGGCCGATTCGAAATCCTTGTATAGAAACGACGCGTATACTGTGTTGTCGGGTCGCCAGGCGCGGATCTTCATCGTCACCTCGGTTACCACGCCGAAGGCCCCCTCCGAGCCGATGATGATCTGGTCGATATCGGGCCCTATCGCCGCGGCCGGGTAGTCTTTCGTCACGATAACGCCACGAGGCGTCACCACACGCATGGAGAGCACCATGTCCTCGATCTTGCCGTAACCGGTCGAGGCCTGGCCCGCGCCGCGGGTAACGACCCACCCGCCCACGGTCGAATGCTCGAACGACTGAGGGAAGTGCCCGCAGGTGTATCCCGTGCCGAAACTGTTAAGGTGCTTTTCGAGCGCCGGACCGAACATGCCCGGCTGCACCGTGACGCTCGAATTCTCCTCGCTCACGCGAAGAACCCTGTCCATGTGCCTCGTGAGGTCCAGCGACACTCCGCCTTTCGGCGCCTCGACGCCGCGCGTCACCGACGAGTGGCCGCCGAACGGGGTGACGGCGATTTTTTTATCGCTGCAGAGCTTCACGATTTTCACGACGTCCGCTTCGCTCCTCGGATACACCACGGCGTCCGGCGGGTTCTCCACCATCCCATAGCGGAGCTTGACGAGGTCCAGGAAAAACTTGCCGTACGAGTGGTACGCGCGATCGAAGTCGTCAGTGGAGACGTTCGCCTCGCCGACAATCTTCTTCAATGAAGAGAGCACCGCCGGAGAGAGCCTGCACTTTTTCGAAAGTTTTACGTCCTCTTCCCCCGGCATGTAGCGCTCGCCGAGGTCTTTCCGGGTCAGATTGAAGGTCCTGGCTATGTACTCCAGCGTGCCGTGGCCGACTATCTCCTCGTGGTTCGGGTCGCCCCATTTAAGGATGCTGCGATAGTTCTTACGGTTCATCACGTCCCCTCCGTTGTTATCGATCATCGTGGAACCGCGAGCGCCTGCTTCGCCGCGGCGAGTTCCTTTTTAACACGCGCATCGTTCCATTTCAACTCATTCGCGGCGATACGCGCGATCTTCTTCAATACCGCGTCTCCCGGATCCCCGAGCGTTCCGAGTCCGGTGCGGCGCATCAGGACATCGGTGAGGGTCCTGGCCATTTCATGACGAATGGCGTACACGACCTCGGCGCCGATTTCGCCGTCGGCGTTTAGCTGCGCCGCGAGCGATTTGTCGGCGCGCGCGATGGCCAGCACCTTCGAATACTCCGTCCCGTAGTTCATGGCCAGGCAGCGCACGGTGTTCTCGCGGAAATCGGCGTGGCCCTCCACGGCCTCGGCCAGGAACCTTTCCATGTCCTCTATCTCGCATCCGGCGAGGTACTCGTTGTCGGTGCGAGAGGGCGGGAGCGTCCTCTTCAGCTTGACCTGCACCATCTTGAGCACGTTTACCGCGAGATTCCGGCTGGTGGTCCACTTGCCGCCCTCCACGGTGATAAGCCCGTCCAGACCGTCCAGCGCGTTGTTGTAGATCTCGTACTTTCGCGAGGTCGCGTAGGTGCCCTCGGTCTGGTCGTCCACAAGAGGCCTGAGGCCACCGTAGGCGAAGAGCACGTCCTTTATCGACAGCTTTCCGTCGCCGAACGACAGGTTTATTTCAGCGAGAAAGTCTTCGATGCTCTCCCTGGTAACACGGTAGTTGTCCGGATCACCCTGGTACTCTTTGTCGGTGGTGCCGATAAGCGAGTGCCCCCGCCACGGGATGATAAAGAAGTGCCGACCGCCGGGGGTCATCATCGTTACCGCTCGATCGGTCAGACTCCGCGTTATAACGTGAATCCCTTCCGAACGGCGGATCTGGTGCAGGCCCTTGCCGTTGTTCGATGTGTTCAGGACGAGGTCCGCCCACGGTCCCGCGCAGTTGATCGTGAGCTCGCCGCGCACTTCGACGCTCCTGTTCTTCAAAATGTCGCGCACCCTGACACCGGCCACCCGTTTATCGCCGTCATATACAAAGCCCTCCACCCTGGCGTAGTTCGCGACCTTCGCGCCGTGACGAATCGCGGACTTGATGAACGCCAGCGTGAACCGTTCGGGCGTGATGCTCTGGCAGTCATAGTACATGGACGAACCGGTAAGTTTCTCCGCCCTGAGCTTCGGCGCCATGGCAAGGGTTTTTTTCCGGGAGAAGGTCGAGTGGTTGGGTATGCGCTTGCTCCGGTCCCAGGTCCATTTCTTGTCGAAAGCGAGAATGTCGTAGGTGGTAAGGCCGAGTTTAAGCACGTACTTGTTGTTTTTCAGTTTATCGTAATTCGGCACCATGAAAGGAATCGGATACACGAAATTCGGCGCGATGTTGGAGAGTATACGGCGTTCCCGCAGGGACTCGCGCACCAGCCCGTACTCGAGGTAGAACAGGTAGCGCAATCCCCCGTGAATGAGCTTGGAGTTCGCCGCGGAGGTCGCCCAGCCGAAGTCGTTCTTTTCGACCAGGGCCACCTTCAACCCGCGCGATGCGGCGTCGTAGGCCACCGCGGCCCCGGTGATCCCTCCCCCGATGATGACGACATCGAATATTTCATCCCTGTGTTTTTCGATGAAGCGTTCCATCTATTACCTCCTTTTCGCGCCTCGCGCGCCGTAGTTCTTTTTATAAAAGGCGAATATTTTCTCCTCGGTATAATCCAGCACATCGGCCATTATCTTCCGCGATTTTTCCGCCTGCCGCGCGACGATCGCGGCGTGGATGTCGCGGTGAAAGCGCGCGGAACGCCGCCTGTTCTCCGGGTCGCTGAAATACAGGTAGCCGTGGTCGCGGAATAGCTGGTTGAAGAAATTGAGTATGAAGATGTACAGCAGATTGCCGCTGGCGCGCGCGATCAGGTGATGCACCGCAAGGTCGCGCTCGAGCATGTCGTCGTCACCCTCGGCAAGGGCGATGGATTCCAGCTCCCGCAGCTGTTCTTCCGTGCGGTTTTCGGCGGCCTTCGCGGCCATTTCGGGGACGAGGAGCCTTCTGATGGCGAGCGTGTCGGTGAGAATTTCCCGATCGAAGACCTCGTCCAGGTAGACGATCGCCTTGAAGAGCTCAAGATTTCCGCTTTCGAGATAGTTCTTAACGTAGATGCCGTCGCCGTGCCGTATCTCGACGAGGCCCATCACCTCGAGCTTTTTAAGCGCCTCGCGCAGCGTAGCCCGGTTCACACGGAGATTCGCGGCGATCTCACGCTCGGCCGGGAGCCGCTCGCCGGGCCTGAAACGGCCCTCTACTATCCTTCCGATCATCTGGCTGACGATCTCTTCGTGAAGGCGGCTTCGCGTTACCGGATCGAGTCTCTTGGCGGCGACCGTCATGGCTTCCCTCCGGGTTATTGGTCGAGTGGTCCGACCAATAATTAGAATAGCGCCCGACGGTCCGGCGGTCAAGGTTTTTACTGGATTTTAAAGGATTTTTTAGAAAATCCGGCGGGGGAATCACAAAGCACGATCATCCGCGAAATGGGAGCCCGTACCGGGAATCGGCGGATATCCCGGCACGGGCTTCGCGTATTTCAGGCGCCGACAAATCGCTCAAGCGGCATACGCAGGCTTACTGGCTCCGGATAACTCTTTACGTATCCGACGCGCAGCAGCATCGCGATGGTTTTCACGCCGACGCGGGAAGCGATTTCGCCCTTCCACGGGACCTCCTGGAGCGCCTGGGTCATCGGGTGGACCGCCATTGACTTTTCGCGCAGAAGGAGTCCCATGCGCTGGAATGCCCGTCCCGCGTCGATGAGCGCCGCGGGACCGCTTCCGTGCGCGGTGAGCACAATCCACCCTGCGCAATTCTCAACCTGTTTCTTCGCCATTCCCACGCCCTGTTCGCGGAAACTCTTCTCGAGCACCGACTGCCGGTTAAAGAAGGTCCCCACGTACCATCCGGCAATGCCCGTTATCTCCATGGAGGCCGGAGTGAGGCCGTTGTAGTGCCTGCGCTGTTCGTCCTTCGACCAGCGTATCCAGTCCGCCAGCTCTTCCTGCGCCTCGTTCCTCCAGGTCTGGGTCCTGTTCGCCTCCAGCGTCGCCTCGGAAAGATACCTCCCCACGGGAGAGAGCCGCGGAAAATACAGAAACCGCGCGTCCGATCCCGTCACTTCCGCGAGGTCGGCGGCACTGATGTCACGCGTCATCATGCCGTTACGGACCGTGCGGCGCATGCGTATTCGCTCCACCGGATACTCGAGCACCGAGCCGCGACCGATCCACGCCTCGAGAAGCGCGGTGTCACGCGCCCCCTTCCCTGTCACCCGGTACTCAAGCCTCCGCCCGTGGATACCCGCGGCGATCGCCAGGTTTTCAATAAACGCGCCCATAGAGAGCATCACGTCATGGTTACCCGGATCGACGGCCGGGAGCCAGCGTGAGCGCTCTGTCCCTATGCTCCATTGGCCCGGCCTGTCGACTCGTACGGTCCACGGCTGGGTGTTGTGCCCGCTCGGGGCCCGGGATGCGAGATCAAGCATCGCGCGCTCCTCCCCGTCCAGAAACTTCATGGCCCCGTCCCGCTCCGCGGCGCCCTCTTTCCCTCCATCCTCGTCCATCGCGAACGCCGGAATAAGGCGCGGAAGGGAGGCCGCGAGCACCGCGCCCCCGGCGGTCATCAGGAATCCTCTTCTGGTAGTATTCATGGTTGTGCCTCGCTTGTATAAATAGAGTATTTACTCTAATATAGAATATAGAGCATATACTCTAATTGTCAATAAAAAATCGAGTTTCGCTTATGTTTTTTGTTTTTCCGGAAACCGGGAATGCGCGCCGCAACTGCTCCCGGCCCGAGCGGAGGGAGTTCTTGGTCCACCGGGACGTGGAAACCGAAAACGACCGCCGGAAATCCTTTTGAAATTTACCGGCGGTCCCGGGGGACGGTCACTTGACGTACAGGGCGTTCCCG
>Ga0116174_10000940_pt1 | contig 27925 bp, 30 predicted proteins | sample AD_UKC087_MetaG_FD_89801 | JGI IMG/M metagenome (GOLD analysis project Ga0116174, IMG submission 89801) | Active sludge microbial communities of municipal wastewater-treating anaerobic digesters from USA - AD_UKC087_MetaG | ecosystem: Engineered > Bioreactor > Anaerobic > Digestate | place: USA...
CCTGCCAATTACATATTACCTAAAAAGCTTTTATTGTCAAGAAAAAAGGCAATCAATACTGATTGCCAAAATATTTATTCATGTCTTTTTTTCCAAGTTTAGTATTTTGAGAAAATTTCTTAAATCCTGTTAGCAGAAAAAAGTGGGCTACAGTATCATCAATATATCCTTCTGCATTTAAAGCATATTCGCAAAAAAAAGAATAAACTATATCTTCTGGGCTTAATTTTAAACCATATTCTTCTGTTTCATCATCTTCATCGTCTTCATTTTCACTATAATTTTTCTTTGGGTTATTGTAAGACGGTCTGCTAGGCGATACTAATCCAATTCTTAACAAAATTACCACCTTCCAAGTTACTATGTTTATAGTAGCATAAATAAAGAAAAAAAGCACTATTTTTGTGCCTCAATTATATGTTCAAAACATTTTTCGTTAATCGGAATTTTAATAATCTTTCCGCCTTTTTGATCAAGGAAAAGATAAATTTTACATCTCATTATACGAGGCCTGCCTCTGCCTTTATTGATTCTCTCAAAATTTCTTATTGCTTCTTTCAGAATGTCTTCTAATTTTCCTCTTTTCTGGAAAGTAAGGTCTTTCCCTCCGTCCCAAACCAAATTACTGTAAATCTTAACTCGAAACATGCTTTGATCTAAGTCTATTTTCTTGACTTGCTCAATTGTTTCACTAATTTGATTAGCTTTTTTCAAATATACTTTTCTCTTTTCTCCAAGCTCTTCAATTACATTGTCAATGAGCTGCATGCTTTTTTATTAACATAAAAAAACATATTTAGCAACTCATCTCTTCTCTAACTATTTTTCTATCATCCCAAGGAATTTTCTTACCATTAGCCAAACATATCCATGGTTCACAACCCTTACCAGTGATTATAACAACATCTCCTTTTTCAGCAAAAGATAGTGCTTTTTTAATCGCCTCTCTTCTATCTAAAATTTTAATTGCTTTTGGAGATCCTTCAGAAACTTGATTAATGATTTCTTCTGGATTTTCATCATAAGGATCTTCATTAGTAACAATAACAATATCTCCGTATTTTTCTGCAAGGCCTCCTAAAACTGGCCTTTTCCATTTATCTCTTCCTCCTCCACAAGCTCCTAAAACACAGATTAATTTTCCATTTTTAGGTTTTAAAAATTTATATACTTTTTCTAAAGCATTAGGAGTAAAAGCATAATCAACAAAAACTTTAAAAGGATTTGAAACAACTTCTTCCATTCTTCCTGGAACTTGTTCTACTTTTTTAACTCCTAATCTGCATTTTTCTAAACTTATACCTTCTGATGAACCAATAGCTATTCCAGCAAGAATATTATATACATTAAAATCAAATAATAATTTAGATTCAAAGTCTATTCCCTGAACTTTAAATCTAGTTCCTTCATAAGTAGCATTTACTTCCTCTGCTCTTATATCTGCTTCTTTATTTTCAATTCCATAAGTAATTATCTTTTTTGCTTTAAATAAAAGAAAATAGTCCTTATGAGCATCATCAATATTTATAATGTGAGTATCTTTAACTATTTTAAATAATTCTCCTTTTGCTTTTTTGTAATTATCAAAACCCTTGTGGGCTTCTATGTGCTCTGGATTTAAGTTAGTAATCAAAGCTGTTTTAAAATCAATAAATCTATGCCTGTGCTGTTTAATTCCTTCTGATGTAACTTCTATAATCGCGTAATCGCATTTTTCATGAACTGCTTTTTTAAGAAAACCCTGAAGAATAAATCTTCCCGGCATTGTCATTTTTAATTTATTTTCTTCAATCTTTTCTCCTACTTTAAAAAATATGGAAGTAGAAGCAGCTACCTTATACCCAGCCTCTTCTAAAATCTTAATAACAATACTTACAGTTGTTGACTTACCATTAGTTCCGGTAATTCCAATTACTTTTATTTTCTTAGAAGGAAAACCATTCAAAAAAGCTCCTAGAAAAGAAATAAAAAAATGATAATAGTCTTTAACAAATTCTGGTATTAATTTTTTAATCATTTTCCTAAAAACCTTAAAGCTTGCTTTATCCTTTCTTCAGGGTCTTTTACTTCTTCAGGGATATTAATTACTGCTTCGCTTATTTCTTCTTTTGAAAATCCTAAAGAAGACAGTGCTTTATAGACTTCGTCTTTTTTAACTGGCTTTTTAATTTCTTGAATTTTTCCTGAAATTTCCAAAAGAATCTTTTGTAACTTTTTCTCTCCAATACCCTTAACCGGAACTTCTCCTTTTTCTAAAGAATCTTTTAATTTTTCTATTGAACCAACAGAAGATAAAATTATTGCAGTTTTAGGCCCAACACCAGAAACATTTTTTAAAATCTTAAAAAGCTCCAATTCTTCTAAAGACAAAAATCCATAGAGCTCCATGTTTTTCTCTCCCACAAAAAGAAAGGTGTAAAAATTCCTTTCTTCTCCTATATTTATCTTATCTAAATTGGTTTTTGATAAAAAAACCTCAAAACCAAGGCCTTGTCTTTCAATTATTGCTGATTTATCGTCTTTTAAGGCTATTTTGCCTGATATAAAGCTAATCATTGGCTTCAATATATCATTATTTGTAAATTCAGAAAAGGCCTTGCATAAATTAAAGATTTAGTGTATATAATATGCATATGCCAATTAAAAAATCTGCTAAAAAACAACTTAGACAAAGTTTAAAAAGAAAGAAAGGGAACGATTCAAGAAAAAAAGAAATGAAAGAGCTTTTAAAGCAAGCCAATATTTTAGCTAAGGAAGGAAAGAAAGAAGAAGTAGCAAAGATGCTTCCTAAAATATACAAAGCAATAGATAAAGCTGTTAAAACAGGTGTTTTGAAAAAAAACACAGGAAGTAGGAGAAAGGCTGTTATCGCTAAAAAAGCTTAAAGATCAAAAACTAAAAAGTCTAAAGCAAATTCAGGGTCTATTCGCCCTGTTTTTATGTCCGCATCTAAAAATGCTATTTTTTCATATAGTTTCTTTAATTCTTCTATTGAAAAATTATTTGCTTGAGACATTGATTTACTCAAAACGAAAGGACTCATTGAAATATTGTTTGAACTCTTAACACTAATTATGTTTCTTAACTGATAAGCAATCATTGTTACAAGATAAGGGACAGAGTCTCCCTCTTCAAGATGGCGTTTTAATAATTTAATTGCTTTTTCTTTTTCTTTTCTTGCGATTGCATCTATTGTTTCAAAAATATTATTATCATAAATAGGAGAAACTAATAACTCTACATCTTTTTTTGTTATCTTCTCTCTAGAATAATGCGTCAATTTTTCTATTTCTTTTGATATTTTCCACAAATCACTCGAAGAAAATTCTATCAATAAAGACAATGCTTCTTCATCTATATCTTTTTCTCCTAATTTCTTTTTAATAAATTTTTTAACTTGATCTGACCTTAATGGCTTGAATTCTTCTGTTTTCGCTTTTTTCTTTAAAAAGTTTACTAGTTTATCTTTTAAAGAAATATTACCTGGCTCATAGATAATTATAATATTAGGAGAATCAAATAATGCTTCTCCTTTTTCCATAAAGGATTCTTTAAATTTATTGCTAGAAAAAACATTAGACAAAACAACTAACTTTTTTTCTTTAAACATTGATACGCTCAAAAATTCACTTTTAAAATCATCGAAAAGTATTTCTTTAGCGTCTAAAAATCTTAAATTAAAACCACTAGTATTTTTCTTTTTATACTCTTCTTTGATTTCGCTTAACTTCTCTTTTAATCTATATGTATCTTCTCCAAAAAGGAAAATAATCATTATTTTTGACAATTTGGGCAAAAGAAAGAACTTCTGCCTCCTTGTTTTATTCTTTTTATTATTCCTCCACACCTACATCTCTCTCCTTCTTTTCCGTACACTCTTGATACATTGTGATATCCTCCCTTTTCTCCTGAAATAGTTCTAAAATCAGAAAAACTATCTCCTTTTAATTTAATTGATTGATTTAATACTTCTTTCATTGATTTATATATCTTTTCTAATTCTTTTTCTTTTAAAGACTCTATTCTTCTTTGAGGATTGATTTTTGCTTCCCATAGAATATCGCTCGCATAGATATTGCCAATACCAACAATAAAATTTTGATCCATTAAAACTTGCTTAATCACGCCTTTCTTCTTTAAAAATAAGCTTTTAAATTCTTTAAAACTAATATCTAAGGGCTCTGGTCCAAGAACACTTAATTCTTTTTCTATTTCTTGTGTTGTCTTAAGCTCAATCTTGGCAAATTTTCTTAAATCAGACAAAGCCATTTGCATATCTTTATCTAAAAAGAATATTACTCTTATTGATTGATTCATTGGATCCTCAAGCTTGACTCCTTTTTCAGAAGAAATCCACTTATTATTTTTTTCTTTCCATTTACCAATAAGCAAATGACCTGTAATCTTTTGGTGAATCAATAGTGTAAAACCTTGAGACGTATCGAAAAGAATGTTTTTACCCCTTCTTCTAATTTTAATAATTTTTTTATTCTTTATTTTTTTTGAAAAATCTTCAAAACTGATACCTTTAAATATTTTTTTGGAGTCAGTCCAAATATTAAGAAAAGTCCTATTAAGAACTTTTTTTTCTAACCCTCTTACAATTGTTTCTACCTCTGGTAGTTCTGGCATTTTTAGTTTAAAAACATTTGTATTTTGTTTACAATCTCTTGTGGGGTAAAATGAGCCTTAACTAAGAAATCTTTTGCTCCCAATCTTAATCCTTTTTCGATATCTTCGCTCTGGCCCAAATTAGAAAGTATTATTATTGGAGTTTCATTTATAGTAGGATTTTTCTTGGCTTGTTCTAAAACTTCGAAACCGTTCATTCCTGGTAAAATTAAATCGAGAAGGATAATATCTGGCTTTTCGGTTTTCATTTTTTCAAGCCCATCTTCCCCATCAATAGCTAAAACAGCAGAATATCCTAAACTAGATATTTTTTTGCCCAGAAGCTCTCTCAAGAACTTATCATCTTCTATAATTAATACCTTTTTCATACTATAATTGTATATTAAATTTAAAATATTGTCTATACTTTAAAAGGAATGGAGAAATAAAAAGTTGTGCCTTCTCCCTCTTCTGAATCAAACCAAATTTTTCCATTATGAGACTCTATTATATTCTTTGTAGTGTATAAACCTAACCCAGAACCTTGAGTTTCCATTTTAATCACGTTATCTCCTCTAAAAAACCTCGAAAAGATTCGTTCGTACTGATCTTTTGGTATCCCCACTCCATTATCTTCAATTTTAAAAATAACATCGTTATTTTTTTGCTCTAAAAAAATATTGATTTTTCCTTTATGGGGAACAGTATATTTTATTGCGTTATCTAATAAATTATGTATTGCTAGTGTCATTTTTTCTTTATCGATAATTAATGGTGGAAGTTGTTTTTCTTTACTTTTAAACTTAACATCAACTTTCTTTATTTTAATTATTTCTTCAAAATCTTTTAATGTATTAATTATTATTTCTTCTAATTGCATTTCTTCGGGATTATAAAGAAATCTACCTTCTTCTATCCTTGTTACATTAAGTAAATCATTAATTAAACCAATCATTCTTTCATTACTAGAATATGTTTTTTCAAGAAGCTCTTTTTGCTCTTTACTCACTTCTCCTGCGTCTCCGTCTAAAATCATTTTTAAAGACCACTTAATTGCTGACAACGGAGTTCTAAGTTGATGAGCAGCGATTGAAACAAATTCTGTTTTCATCTTTTCTACTAATTTTCCTCTTGAAACATCGTGGACAATAATTAATCTTCCTTTATTATTTTGAAAATTAAAAGAAGAAACCTCTAAAAGGAGATTATTAAGAGTAACTTCTTCTTTATTTTTTTCTTCTTTTTCTTTAAAAACTTTTATTAATGGCTTCAAATCAATTTCGCTTGAACTAATTCTATAAAGATTTTTACCTACAATGTTTTCCTTTTTTTGTTTCAATAAATATTCTGTGGAAGGACTTATTAATTCGATATTCTCTTTTTCATCTACAATCAAAAGGCCGTCTGGAAAATTATTAACCATTATTAATATTTTATCTTTATCTATATTAATTGAATTTTTTTCGTTATTCATAAATATATTTTACCATAATTTTAAATTTTCACCAGTATTATTAAGCCCAGGAATTTTTTTAACTAAACTAGAAAAACCATGTTCTTCTAATGCCTTTTCCAATGCTTTTGGGTTATAGTTTTTCCATTTATAATCTTGTAAACATAAATTTAACGATATATCTGTTCTTATTTTAGCTAAATCCTTACTTAGAAAAGCATTTTCTTTACCTTCTATCAATTTCTTTCGAACACTGTTTGATATGTTTTGATCATTTATATTTTCGTATATATTTTCAATATTTTTAAATGTCGTAATTAATTCAATAGCTGTTTTTTCTCCAATTCCTTTAACTCCTGGGATATTGTCAGATAAATCTCCTCTTAAGGCCTTAAAATCAATTAGCTTTTCTTTATCTAATCCCATATATTTTTTCTTTACCGACTCTTCATCATATAAAAGAGCTTCTTTTACTCCTCTACTTAAAAAATATACTTTTGTGTTTTTGTTAACCAATTGCAATGTATCTAAATCACCGGAAACGATAATATTATTAAAATCAGAGAATTGATTAACTATTGTTCCGATTACATCGTCTCCCTCAAACCCTGATTTTTCACAGATAGAAATATTAAAAACTTTTAAAATTTCTTTGATTTTAGGAATCTGATCATAAAGTTCTTGAGGCGCTTTTTTCCTTTTAGCTTTATATTCTTTATAAGCTTGCTTTCTGAAAGTTGGCTCTGCTAAATCAAAACAAATACCTAAGTATTCTGGATTGAATTCTTTGATAATTTTAAACAGGACTAAAAGAAATCCGTAAACAGCATTTACTACTTCTCCTTTTTTATTTTTTAAAGGAGGCAAAGCATGAAAAGCCCTATGAATTACTGAGTTTCCGTCAATTACTACAAATGTTTCTTTCTTCATAACTTATTTCCCTTTTATTATCTTTTAAAATTTTAAATTTAATCTCTATTGTATATTTTGGCAATATTTTTTTAATTCTTTCTCCCCATTCAATGATAAGAATGTTATTAGGATCTTTTACAATTTCTTTAAATCCTAAGTCTTCCATCTCTTTAGTTTTGTCTATTCTATAACAATCAATATGATAAAAAGACTTTTTTCTTATTTTATACTTATTAAAAATAATAAAGGTTGGGCTTAATATTTTTCTCCTTATTCCCAAACCCAAAGCAACTCCCTGAACAAAAGTGGTCTTGCCCGCGCCTAGGTTACCCTTTAAATTTATAACTACAGCTTCTTTATTTTTAAAAGCTAAAATCTCCTTTCCTAAAATCCTACCGATTTCTTTTGTTTCCAAAGAATTGCTAGAAATTATTGTCATTATTTTACATTATATCTTATTTAAAAAGAAAAACAACTTTGATTGACTTTTACCCTAAAATACAGTAGTTTTAAGAAAAAAATGGATTCATTCGAAAATATTAAAAACAGTATAGAAAGCGCTAGAAATATAGTGATTGTAACTGAAAATAACGCTGATGAAGACGTTTACGCCTCTGTTTTAGGTGTTTTTTTTGCTTTAAAAAATAAGCATAATATTTTTCTTCCAAAAGATAAAAACCCAGAAAATTTAATAAAATACCTCAATGGCGAAGCTCAAAAAAAGAAAATTATTATTTCTTTAAAAAGCGATGTTTCTGAGATTTCCTATGAAAGAAAAAATGGAAGCGTAGAATTATCTCTTGTCCCTAAAAATGGAAACGAAATAAAACCAGAACAATTTTCTTGCAAATTAGTTTCTGAAGAAAAGGACATGCCTCTTTTCCTTCCTCCTTTTTTTGATTTAATTATTGCTTTTAATATTAAATCATTTTCTGAATTAGAAAAATATTTTAATGAAAGCCCTGAATCTATATATAATTGTAGTATAATTAATGTTGATAAAAATTCTCAAAATGAAAATTATGGAGAGATCAATATTATTGAAGAAGATATGTCTCTTTCTGAAAGAATGTCCTCTATTTTAAAATCAATTCAGGAAAATGTCGATGAAAAATCTGCTGGATTTCTTTTGTGGGGAATAATAGACTCAATAAATGAAAAAGGTGATCCAGAAACAATGTCGACTATAAAATGGCTTGTCGAACAAGGAGGAAATATTTATTTTAATCACATTAATCCTGAAACAAAAAGAAAGCTTTCTCTTCTAGAAAAAATCATTAAAAATTTAAACTTTTTAAAAGAGGAAAAAGTTTACATCTCTTCTTTATCTGAAAATGATTTCAAAGAGCTAGAAAGCTCTTCCTCTGATTTAAGTTTTATTATTGAGAAAATGAAGAACTATTTCTCTATTCCCTCTTTCATGCTATTATGGGAGGGGAAATCGTCCCCAACATCAATTAAATGTGTGTTTTATTCTGAAAAAGATTCTTTGATTGATGTTATAAAAACAAATTATAATGGTTCTTATAAAGGCAAAGGCGGAATCTTTCTTGTTAAAAGCAAGAACCTTCCTTCTGCTGAAAAGGAACTGTCTTCATTATTATGGAAAAAATAACCGGAGAGATAAATGTAGATAATGTTTTTTTAACTAAAAACTTAGACAAATTTCAAAATATATTTTCTTTTTCTCAAGTAATAGAAGCTTTTTTGAATGAAGAAGTAAGTGCATTATTAAAAACAATCATGGCCGGAGCAATTGAAATGAATGTTTCTGATTTGCACTTTGAAGCAGAGGAGACTGGAAGCAAATTAAGGATAAGGATGGATGGCATATTACAAGAAGTGTGCAATTTTGATTCTTCAAAATATAAATCTATTGTTTCTAGAATCAAGCTTTTATCATACATGAAATTGAATGTTGAAAAGAAGCCTCAAGATGGAAGGTTTACTGTTTTAATGGAAAAAGAAACAACCGAACAAATTGAAATCAGGGTCTCTACATTACCTTCAGAATACGGAGAAACAATCGTAATGAGAGTTTTAAACCCTAAAAACTTAATCAATCTAGAAGATTTGGGGCTAAGAAAAGATCTTTATAATACTTTTGTTCAGCAAACCGAAAAACCAAACGGCATGATTGTTGTTACTGGGCCTACTGGTTCCGGTAAAACGACTACCCTCTACGCTTTTCTTAAAAAAATGCAAAATCCTGAGATTAAAATAATCACCATTGAAGATCCTATAGAATATCATTTAAAAGGAATATCCCAAACTCAAGTTGATCCTAAAAAGGGATACGATTTTGCGTCAGGATTAAGATCAATCGTAAGACAGGATCCTGATGTAATATTAGTTGGAGAAATTAGAGATCTAGAAACTGCCAGCATTGCTCTCCAAGCAGCATTAACAGGACATCTTGTTTTAAGTACGCTTCATACAAATGATGCTGCGGGAACTGTTGCTAGATTTATTGCCTTAGGAGAAAATCCAGTTAATATTGCTCCAGCAATAAATATGGTTGTTGCTCAAAGGTTAATAAGGAAAATTTGTCCTAAATGTGCTGAAGCAAAAATTATTTCAAAAGAAATATTAGAAGAAATGAAAGAAACCTTAAAAAACATGCCTCCTCAAGTTGGGATTCCCGAATTAAATGAAAATACAAAAATATTTTATCCAAAAGGTTGCGCACATTGTAATAACACTGGCTACAAAGGAAGGGTTGGTCTTTTTGAAACATTAGTTATTGATTCTGAAACAGAAGACTATATTCTAACCTCTCCTTCTTCGTCTGCTTTAGAAAAGTTTGCTAAAGAAAAGGGCATGACAACAATGAAACAAGATGGATTTATTAAAATATTGAATGGTGTTACTAGTTTCGATGAAGTTAAAAAAGTTACAGGATAAAAAACTGCACCAAAAAAATTGATGCAGTTAAATAATTCCTGAATTGGGGGCTAACTTTAGCATTCGGGCTGAAAGTCAAGAATTTTCCTGAGGAAAAGTCCAGTAAAAACCAAACAATCCATTAGCTACAGAAAATCCCTACCCCCAATTCAAGAATCATTTTACATATATAAGATAACACACTTATTAAAATTTGTCAATACCTAAATGGACTTAAACGAAGAGCTAATTGAATCTACTTTAAGGCCTAAAAATTGGGATAATTACATAGGCCAAGAAAGAATTAAAAAACACTTAAAAGTGATTGTTGACGCAGCTAAAGAAAGAAAAGAATCCCCTGATCACATTCTACTTTACGGACCTGCTGGATTAGGAAAAACAACATTAGCCTATCTTGTAGCTAAAGAAGCTGGAGCTGAAATAAAAACAACATCTGGCCCTGTTATTGAAAAATCAGGAGATCTTGTTGCTATTCTTACCAATTTAAATGAAGGAGATTTTCTCTTTATTGATGAAATTCATAGAATCAACCGTTTTGTAGAAGAATATCTTTATTCTGCAATGGAAGAATTCAAACTTAACTTAATTTTAGGAAAAGGACCAATGGCTAAAAGTATTGATATTAATCTTCCTCATTTTACATTAATCGGAGCAACAACAAGAATAGATCTTTTATCAGCTCCCTTAAGAAGTAGATTTGGGGCAGTTTTACAATTGAATTTTTATAAAGATGAAGAAATAGAAAAGATAATTAAAAAATCTTCTAAAATTTTAAATGCAGAGATCGAAGAAGAAGCAGTCAAAGAAATTGCTAAAAGGTCCCGGTTTACCCCAAGAACTGCCAACAAACTTTTAAAGAGAGTAAGAGATTTTGCCCAAATAGAAAATAAAAATGTAATTACAAAAAATTTAGCAGATAAAGCTTTAGATTTTTTAGAAGTAGATGATCTAGGATTAGAACCAGCAGATATTAAAATTTTGGAAACTATTATTAAAAAATTTAATGGTGGCCCAGCTGGGCTTCAAGCATTATCAGCTTCCACTTCTGAAGAGAAAAACGCTATTCTTGAGATATATGAACCATATTTAATCCAATTGGGATTAATAAAAAGAACATCCAAGGGAAGAATTGCTACTGAATTAGCCTATAAGCATTTAAAAATAAAATGCGAAAACAATCAGCAAAACTTGCTTTAATTTTAATCTTTCTTTTCGATATAGCAAAAGCCAGTGTTTTCATTAATGAAATTTGTTGGATGGGAGACGAATCTTCTAGCTCTAATGAGTGGATAGAATTATACAACAATTCTGATAAAAACATTTCTCTTGATAATTGGGAAATAAGAATTTCTGAAACAAAAATAATCAAGTTAACCGGTAATATTCCCTCTCAAGGATTTTATCTTCTCTCTAGAAACAAAAGTCAGAAAGAAGTAGATTTGTTTTTTAATAAAGCTTTAAACAATAATGGAGAAAAGATTGAATTAATTAATAACAACACAGTTATCGAAGTTCTTGATTTTAAACAAGGGTGGCCATATGGCAATAATAAAACTAAACAGACAATGGAAAAAATTGAAAATGGCTGGCAAACAAGCTTGGACACAGGAGGAACTCCTAAAAAACAAAATAGTTATTTTATTGAGGAAGAAAAAATAGAAATTAAAAAACCTCTCCTTGAAAACAATAATAACTATACTTATCTTTTTTCTTTTATTCTTTCTATTGCCTCAGGAGGTATTCTTGTTTTTATTAAAAAGTTATTGCCTTGATATATTTATATTTTTAGAGTATATATAAAATATGAGCGGACATTCTCATTGGCACTCTATTAGATTTAAAAAAGGAGTAGCTGATGCAAAAAAAAGTAAAATATTCTCTAAATTAGCTAGAGAAATCTCAATAGCAGCTCGAGATGGAGGCGCTGATTTAACATTTAATCCCAAACTAAGAACTATTGTTGACAAAGCAAAACTGGCCAACATGACCTCTGAAAGCATTGAAAGAGCTATTAAAAAAGGATCTGGAGAAATAGAAGGATGTAGTTATGAGGAGTTTATTTTAGAAGCATATGGACCAAACAATACGGCTATAATTATAGAGGGTATTACTGATAATAGAAACAGGACTTTAGGAGAAATAAAACTAATATTAAGTCAAAGTGGCGGAAAAATGGTTGAAGGAGGAGCAATAAAATGGATGTTCGAAAAAAAAGGAGTTATTATTATAAGCAAAGAAAACATAAAAGATAAAGAAGAGTTAGAGCTTTTGCTTATTGAATCTGGAGCAGAAAACTTTGATTGGCAGGAAGAAGGCCTTGTAATTTATACAAAGCCAGACGAATTAGATAAAGTTAAAAACTTCCTAGAAGAAAACAAAATAAAACTAGAGTCTAATATTTTAGAATGGGTTCCTAAGGAAAATATTGATATAGATGAAAACACTAAAGAAAAAAATCAAAAGCTGTACGATACTTTAGATGATAATGATGATGTCCAGAATATTTATACTAACTTTAATTTATGATTATCATAGGTATTGATCCAGGAACAGCTACTACTGGCTTTGGCATTATTAGATCTCATCAAAAAAAACTAACATGTATTGATTATGGAACAATCCAAACTTCCCCTAAGTTAGAAATGGGAGAAAGATTAATAACGATTAATAAAGAAATCGAAAAAATAATAAAAATACACGAGCCTAAAATAGCAGCTATTGAATCTCTCTATTTTTTTAAAAACCTCAAAACAGCTATTCCTGTAAGCCAAGCAAGAGGCGTTATTCTTTTATCTTTTTCAAATAAAAATGTACCAATTAAAGAATTCACTCCCCTTCAAGCAAAAACTGCTGTTGCTGGCTATGGGAGAGCAACAAAACCTCAGGTTCAAAAAATGATAAAGCATATTTTAAAATTAAAAGATATTCCAAAACCAGATGATGCTGCTGATGCATTAGCTATTGCTGTCTGCTGTGCTTATCATCTCGATAGTTATAAATTTAAAGATTCTTAATTTTAATAAAATTTCTTTTCCCTGATTGGATTACCATTTCTTCAATGGTAATTATTTTTTTCCAGTCTTTTTCAGCCCTAGAAACTCCCTTTTTAACAATCTTTACTCCGCCCTGTTCAACAACTCTCTTAGCTTCTCCTTTTGACTTAGAAAGCCCTGTCAAAACGAGTAAGTCTAAAATGTTTAATTCTTTTTCTTTAATCTTAATTTCTTTAATTTCAGTTGGCAAATCTTTTTTCTCAAAAATCTTTTCAAATTCTCGTTGAGCTGCTTCAGCTTCTTTTTCAGAATAAAACTGTTTAACAATTTCTTTTCCTAATATTTTCTTTACTTCTTTAGGATTTTTTATTTCTTTTTTTATTTCTTTAATTTTTTCTAAAGGAATTCTTGTACATGCTTCAAAATATCCATAAATTAATTCATCTTTTAAAGACATTATCTTACCAAAAATATCTTTTGGATCATCTAAAATATTAATAACATTACCCCAAGAAGTTGACATCTTCCTTCCATCAAGACCATAAATCATTTTTAAAGTCATTATGTTTTGCGGTTTTTGTTTAAATATTCTTTGAAGGTCTCTTCCTGTTTTTAGATTAAATAACTGATCAAATCCACCGATTTCTATATCAGCTTTTATCGCAACAGAGTCGTATCCTTGAAAAACAGGATATAATAATTCATGCAATCCAATTTCCTTTCCTTCTTCCCACCTTTCTTTAAAGTTTCTCCTTTGAATCATTTGCTGAGCAGTAAAATTCATACATATTCTAGTTAAATCCTTAATGCTTAATTTATCAAGCCATTCACTATTATATCTAACATCAACCTTCTTTAAATCAATAATTCTTCCTATTTGGGGAAGATAGTTTTTCATATTGTCTTTTATCTCCTTAGAAGATAAAGGCTTTCTCATTGCTGTCTTATCTGAAGCGTCCCCAATTAAAGCTGTAAAATCTCCAATAATTAATGTTATTTTATGCCCTAATTCTTGAAAATCCCTTAATTTCATTAATGCTGTTGCTCTTCCTAAATGGATCTTTGGGCCAGTTGGGTCAATACCAAACTTAATATTAAGCTTCTTTTTTGAGAGCAAAGCTTCTTTTAAATGCTTTTTGTCAATAATATCCTCGGTCCCTCTATTTAATATTTCCTCTATTTTTTCTATGTTTTTCATATAACATCATTGTATAGTTTTACAATGAGAGAGTCAAGTTATTGCAAAAAAAATAAAAAATGCTAGCATTAGACTATGAAAAAGAAAATTAAAGGTTTATTCTCAACTCCTAAAAAAGCAATACTAACTATTGTCCTTTTTGCTCTAGCGACTGGATTTTTACTTTTCTTTTATTTTGTTAAAGACCTCCCTCGCCCAGAAGTTTTTACAGAGAATGAAATTAATCAAGCCACTAAAATATATGACCGTGACGGAGAAATACTATTATCAAGCGTTTATGGAGAAGAAAAAAGAACATATATTCCTTTATCTGAAATGCCTGATATCCTCAAGAAAGCTGTTGTAGCAAGTGAAGATGATAATTTTTATAATCATATTGGAATAGACTTTACTGCGATATTGAGAATGGTAAGAAATAATATTATTTCTAAAGGTCTTTATCAAGGAGGATCAACTATTACTCAACAGTTAATTCGTTCCACTTTTTTAACCAATGAGAAAACAGTTGAAAGAAAAATAAAAGAATGGGTTTTAGCAATAGAGCTTGATAGAAGATATTCAAAAGATCAAATACTTGAATGGTATTTAAATCAGATTCCTTTTGGTGTTAATATTTATGGAGCAGAAGAAGCTTCTTTAACTTATTTCCAAAAACCAGTTAAAGACATTACTTTAGCTGAAGCTGCTCTTTTAACTGCAGTGGTCCAAGCTCCTAGTTATTATTCTCCTTATGGAAAAAATCTTGATAAATTATTGGAAAGAAAAAACTTAGTTTTAGAAAGAATGGAGCAAGAAGGATTTATTTCTAAAGAAGAAAAAGAAGCAGCTCAAAAACAAGAATTAACTTTCAATAAATTACCTAAAACTCAAGCTATTCATTTCACAGAATATGTAAAAGAACAATTAGAACAAATGTATGGTTCTGATTTTTTAGAAATAAAAGGATTAAAAATTTATACTACTCTTGATTGGGAACTTCAGCAATTCGCAGAAAATGCTGTAAAAGAGGTTGTTGCCACAAATAGAACCAATTATAATGCATATAATGCTGCTTTAGTGGCCATAGACCCAAAAACCGGAGAGATATTAGCTATGGTTGGATCAGCTAACCCTCAAGAAGATTCTTTACCAAAAGGATGCGATCCAGCAACTAATTGTAAATTTGTTCCGAGCTTTAATGTTGCTACTCAAGGAAACAGGGGCCCTGGTTCTTCTTTCAAGCCTTTTGTTTACGCTGAAGCTTTCAGAAAAGGATATAACGACATGACTATTGTTGTAGATGAGTATACTAATTTTGGAACTCCTCAAAATCCATATACTCCTCAAAACTATGATGGATTATTTAGAGGCCCAGTAACACTCAGAAGTGCGCTTGGACAATCATTAAATATCCCTGCCGTTAAGGTTTTAAAAGACTTAGCTGGTCTAGAAGATAGTATTGCTTTAGCTAAAAGAATGGGCATTACTACTCTTAATAAAGAACCTAGTTTTTATGGACTTCCTTTAGTTCTAGGATCTGGAGATGTAAAGCTATTAGACATGGTTTCTGCTTATGGAGTTTTTGCTAATGGTGGGTATAGAATAGACCCTTCTCCGATATTAAGAATAGAAGATAGTGAAGGTAATATAATTTATAAAAACAAAAAGACCCCAAGAAAGGTTTTAGAAACAGATGTCTGTAATTTAATGACGGATATTTTGTCTGATAACGCAGCTAGAGCTCCACTTTTTGGATGGAATTCTGTTTTGTATTTTGAAGAACCTCCTAAAGTGGCTGTAAAAACAGGAACCACCAACAATGCTGTTGATGGTTGGACTATAGGATATACTACTGATGTTTGTATTGGCACCTGGACCGGAAATAATGATCGTACTCCAATGCAAGGCGCAATGGGAGGAATATCAGCAGCTCCTATTTGGCGAAAAGTAATGCAGAAATATATTGAAGACAATTATTAAATTTTAATTGGCATCACTACATACAAATAGCTATTATCGCCTATCGGCCTAATTACTGAAGGGCCGTCATCTCCTTGGAATTCAAATAATATTTCAGAACTCTTAATATTAGCGAGACCATCTGCTAAAAATTTCCAATTAAAAGATACTTTGATTTCTTCTCCTTGTGTCTTAGATGGCAGCTTAAGATTAGCTTCTCCTATTTCAGCATCTTGACTAGAAATCTCTATTTCTTTTGAAGAAACTTTTAAGATAATCTCGTTCGTTCTTCCTCCAAAAATTCCTGCTGTTTTAATTTGTTTTAAAAATTCTTCTTTATTAACTGTTATTTTTGTTTTTCCTGTTTTAGGAATAATTTCTTGATAAGCAGGATACTCTCCTTCAATTTGTCTTGAAATAAGATTAATTTCTGGATGATCTATTGTTGGTAAAAATGTTTCAAACAAAATTTGTGATTCTGATAAATATATTCTTATTGGTTTTTCTTCTTCGTTTAAAATATTAATTAATTCTTTTACAGCTCTTTGAGGAACAATAAACCCAACCTCTTCTTTGAACATGTTTTTATATCCTTGTTTTCCTGAAAAGCTAATTGTTTTTTCTGCTAATCTAAAACTATCTGTAGCAACTAATTTAATAAGATCTTTTTGAAACAGAAAATACACTCCTGAAATTTCTGGTTTGATTTGAGATAGACTAACGATATCAACAACACTCATAAGTCCTTCTTTTATTTTCTTACTATCTATTTCAATATAAATATCTTTGGAAAAACTAGGAATAATCGGAAAATCATCAGCAATAAATCCTTTAATTTGAGTTTTGTAATTTTTCCCATCTATTACTAGTGTGTTGTTTTTTTCTTTTGCAGAAATTTTTTCATCGGAAAGAGTGCCGGTAATTTGGTTTAACAATTTTGCTGGAACAGCTATCTTCCCCTCTTTCTCTGTTTTACACATTCCCCACCATTGAATTCCTAATTCTAAATCCGTAGCAGAAATTTTAAGAAAATTAGATAAAGCTTCTATTAAAATATTATCCAAAATAGGAAGGGTTAAATTTTTGCCTGTAATTTTTTCTGTAATGCTTACTCCTTTTTTAAATTCTTTTGTTAAAATTGTGAAGTTCATATTAATTATATTTATTTAAATTTATTTTTAATTATTATATTTAATTTTAATTTTTTTGTGGATAAAATATTTTTTCCTTTATTTCTAAATTGTTTTTTAGATAAATAAGTGTGGATAATTTGTTAAGATTTTTAGGAATATTTTTTGATTAATTTTTTCTGTTTTTTTAAATTATTTTTTATCAATTATTTGTCCTCAAATTTTGTTTCAATGTTTCCTCATTTTATTAACAGTTAATTGCTGTAAATTCTCTGTAAAATTAATTCTATTTCTTGGTGAGTTTTTTCATTTTCTTCCTCTTCTTTTTCAACTAATTGACAAGAGTGAATTACGGTTGTGTGATCTTTTCCTCCAAATTTTCTCCCAATTTCAGAGTAAGACATTTTCAGTTCTTTTTTAAGTAAATACATTGCTATTTGTCTTGGCTTGGAAAATTCTTTTTTCCTGGATGTAAAAAACATGTTTCCATTGGGGATATCGTAAAACTCAGTAACCGATTGTATTATTTTTTTATAATTCGTTATCTTTGAAGGAGAAACAATAAGGTTTTTAAGTAGTTTTTTCGCATCTTCTAAAGAAGGATTTTTGTTATTCGCTTTTTTAAAGATTATCAATCTATTTAAACCACTTTCAAGCTCTCTAATGTTTCTCTGAATGTTGTTAGCAATATAATCAAGAACTTCTTTAGAAAGATCAACCCCTTTTTCTTCTGTTTTTTTTCTCAAAATAGCAATTCTTGTTTCATAATCAGGAGAAGAAATGTCGGAGATCATCCCTCCTTTGAATCTTGATTTTAGTCTTTCTGTTATAGCGGGAATAGTATTTGGATGTCTATCAGAGGATAATATGATTTGTTTATTTTTTTGATACAAAGAATTAAAAGTATGGAAAAATTCTTCTTGAGTTTTATCTTTTCCAGCAATAAATTGAATGTCATCAACAATTAAAACATCTAACTCTCTTAGTGTTTTTTTTAATTCTTCTATATTGTGATTTTTAATAGAGTTTACAATTATAGAGATTAATTTTTCTGCTGGAAGATATTTTACTTTTTTATCAGGATTATCTTCTTTAATTTTGTTGCCTATAGCCTGGATAAGATGAGTCTTTCCCAATCCTACTCCCCCATATATAAATAAGGGATTGTAATTTTTCCCAGGTTCTTCTACAACTGCCGTAGCAGCAGCGTAACACATTTCATTAAAAGGACCGACGATAAAATTCTCAAAAGTATAGCGAGGATTAAGGTTTGTTTCTTTGTTTACTTCTAATTCATTAAAGCCCAATTGTTCTGTTAAAATATCTTCTCTAGAAACAGTCTTTTTACTACTAGTTATTTTTTTTGTTTTTCCTGGATCAACAACAAAAACAATGCTTTTTATATTTTCATCAATAGAGTGAATAATTTTTAAAATATCCTTACTATATTTTTGTTCCAACCATTCTTTTGAAAAAGAATTAGGCACAGAAACAGTAATAACATCTTTTTCTAAAGAAATGATTTTAGTATTATTAAACCATGTGGCAAAATTAGCCGGAGAAATATTTAATTGTATTTGGGCAAGAACCGTTTGCCAAAGGTTTTCTAATTCCATAAGATTTAAGGTTTTATTTTTCTAATACATTATATTAAATAAAGTCAAACAAATCAAAGAGTCTTGTAAAATAAAGGGAAAAGCAAGGAGGTGTGGAAAATAGGTTGACAAATTGTTTAGAAAAATAAACATTGACCTGAAGCTTAATTTTTGATATATTCTATTTATTAGATTAATAATCATTAACATGCAAAAAGCAACAACATATAAGCCAAAAAAGAAGAAAAGAAAAAGAACGCATGGGTTTTTAAAAAGATCAGAAACTCCAAGCGGGAAAAAGGTTCTTAAAAGAAGAAGAAATAAAAAAAGAGCAAAGCTCACTGTTTAATGTTGCCTAAAGAAAATAGGCTAAAAAAGAAAAAAGATTTTGAGAATGTTTTTAATAACGGGACAAGCATTAAAGGAGAGTCTATTTATCTCAAGTTTTTAAAAACAAAAGAGCCTTTTACAAGAATCGGATTTATTGTTTCAAAAAAAGTTTCAGCAAAAGCAGTAGAGAGGAATAAAATTAAAAGATGGTTAAGGGAATCTGTGAAGGGCTTTTTAAAATTTGAAGGATTAGATATTGTTATTATCTCCTCTCCTAGAATTAAAAAGAAAACCCTTGAAGAAATAAAAATAGATATAGAAAAAACGATTAAGAAAATAAAAAATGTTTGAATCTCTTTCTACAATATTTAATATTCTAATTTACAAGCCGATACTAAATGCTTTAGTTTTTCTTTATAATGTTTTAGGAAATTTTGGTTTATCTATAATTATTTTAACAATAATTATTAAATTAATTTTAGATCCTCTCAATAAAAAATCTATAGAATCGCAAAAGGCGATGACCGAAATTCAGCCTAAAATAAAAGAAATCCAGAAAAAATATAAAGATAACAAAGAGGAACAAGGAAGAGAGCTGTTAAAATTATATAAAGATGCAAACTTTAATCCTTTCGCAGGGATTCTTGTCTTATTCTTACAACTTCCTATTATTTGGGCACTGTTTATGGTTTTTAAAACCAACCTAGATTTAAATGCAATAGCGCCCTCAATATACTCTTTTATATCTATCCCGCAATCAATCAATTATTATTTTTTAGGAGTTAATTTAGCAGAACCTAATATTTTTATTGCAATTATAACAGCTGTAGCCCAATTCATTCAAACAAAAACAATGGTTCCTTCTACTCCAAATAATAAAGAGGAAAAGACTGACATGGAACAAGCAGCAGAAATGATGCAGAAACAAATGGTTTTCTTGGCCCCAATAATAACCTTTTTTGTCCTTTTCAAATTGCCTGCTGCCCTAGGTCTTTATTGGTGCTTATCAACAATTTTAAATGTTATCCAACAAAAGAGAATTTATAAAAAATAACATGGAAGAAAAAGAAGAAATTACAAATATAATTAAAGAATTTTTCTTAAAGGCTGGAGCAGAGGCAGAGATTAAAAAAATATATACAGAAAAAGAACAAGACAAGGAATCTTTAATTGTAAATATAAAAACAAAAGAAGCTAATATTTTTATTGGGAAACAAGGCCTTGTTTTAGGAGATATCCAATTATTACTTAGAAAAATAATAAAGAAAAAAATAGGAGTAGACTATTTTCTTAATTTAGATATAGATGATTACAAAAAATACAAAGAAGATTATCTCAAAGATCTTGCTCAAAACTCTGCCAATGAAGCAGTGAGAGACAGAGAACAAAAAGAATTATTAATGCCCTCTTCTTTTGATAGAAGAATAGTCCATTTAGAATTATCTAAAAGGATAGACGTTAAGGTTGAAAGCGTTGGGGAGGGAGAGAATAGAAAAATTGTTATTACGCCTTTGCTTTAAACGGTTTCTTGATTGTATTTTTTAGCATCTCTAATTTTAACTAATTCTTCAGGAGTAGTAGTAATTATCTGATCTTCTGTGTAAGAAGCAACAACACTAATTGCTACATGTTTTTGTCCTGCAAAGAAGATGCCCTCCCCTACCGGAGTTTCTAAAAGAAGATATTTTTCTTGTTCGGTCATGTTAAATGTTTTTTGAACTAAGTCAATTGAAGCAGGACTTTGTTTTAAAAGCAATTGTATTGAAGAGTTAGTAATAATTGGTTTCCCATAGTCAGAGTTTATAAAATCAGATACATCTTGAGTGATGGTTGTTACGCCAAGCCAATATTTTCTAGCTCTTTTACAAATACCATACAAGAAAGAAGCTCCATCAGGTTCTTTCATCATCCACCAAGCTTCGTCAACAACTAGTATTCTTTTTTTAAGGTCAGATCTTATTTCGTTCCAGATATAACGCATAACAATAAATAAGGCAATTGGTATTAGTTCGCTTTCCATGTCTCTAATTCCGAAAACAACCAAAGGCTTTTCCATGGAAACATTTGTTTTTTGATTAAAGAAAGAAGCAAAAGTGCCTTGAGTGAATTTTCTTAATCTTTCTGTTAATCCTTCTGCTCCTTGCATTGTTTCTAAGACTGACTCTAAATCAGATAAAACAGGAATATTGTCTTTCCATTTTTTAGGATCAGAATAAGGAGTAATGTCTTTAGCTGCATATGTTTCCATTAAAGCTCTATCCATAATAGCATCTTCTTCTGGAGACATACCATTAAGCATTATTCTCATCAAAGCAACTAAGTTAATAATATTATTTCTTAGAATATCTTCAGGAGACTCATCTTCTCTTTTTTCTGGTAAATCAAAAGGATTAAGATGAACATCAGAACTCAGAGATATTTTTAAAAACTCTCCACCAACAGCATCGGTCAATGGTTTATATTCATTCTCAGGATCAATAACAATACAATCAATACCAAGCATTAAAGATCTTAATAACTCTAATTTAACTGCATATGATTTTCCAGAGCCAGATTTAGCAAAAATAACCATATTAGCGTTTTCTAGACTAAACCTATCAAAAAGTATAAGAGATCTGTTGTGTTTATTAATTCCAAATAGAATACCTTCATTAGAGCTTAAATCAAAAGATATAAAAGGGAAAAGGCTAGAAAGAGGGTCTGTGTTTAAGGTGTTGTGTATTTGAATAAGATCTAATCCATAAGGCATACAAGAAGTTAATCCTTTATCTTGCTGAAGAAGAGCAGGTTTAATATATATCAACCTTGATTCAAGGACAGACCTAATTTTTGTTTCGATTATTTCCAATTCTTTTGTACTGTCAGCGTAAACAGTAACATAAAGACCAAATTTAAACATTTTTTCTTGAGCAGTTTGAAGTTTATCTCTTAATTCTTCTAAATCTTGATAAGCTGTTTCTAGGGCAGGATCTCTAATTAATCCTTTTTCTTGACGCTCAATAATTTCTGATTGTACTTCGGTTACACTTTTTCTTAATTGTCTTAATATGGCTCCTGTTTCAATAGGATGAAAGAAAAAAGATAAATCAAAAGGAATATCCATATTAATAATCGGAGACAGCCATCCCATGCTTAAATATCTAGGATATGAAAATACAAAATAGGTTTTAGCTATTTTTTCTTCCAAGGAAACATAATTAGGAGTAACCTCTATCGCAGGAGGAGCAATAATGTCTTTTATGCCAGTTACTTCTTGTTCAAAAAGCTTTTGGTTTTTTTGTTGTCCGAATAGTTTTGATATATCCATATTATTTAATTAATTCAGGAGGCAAATCAGGGTAATAACCCATCTCAGCCTGTTTAGGATGATGTAAGCTCCACAAAAGCTCGACAATATCTTCTGTGTTTAATGTAATTGATTTCAATCCACATCTTTTTAAACCAAGGTTTACATATTCCATTCTTTGCCATAACTGATATTTCCCTGATTGAAAATTATCTTCAGTTAAGTTAGTGCTTGTGTTGGTCTGAGTTTTTTTTGTTGGATTACTATTAGTTCCTCCTTTTGCCCCAGACAATTCTAAAAGAGGATAATAAGGAACAACTACGTAAAAATTCTTAGCCATGATAGATCCTTCAGCGACAAGCTCTTCAATAAATTTTCTATAATCATTAGTTTGTATTTTTAATAATTCATTTTTTTGCTCATCTTCTAGTTTTTTAATTTTTTCTATATATCCAGTAATATTGACTTTTCTTGAATTAACTACTATTTGGCAGGAAAAATCTAAAGAATTAAGAAAGTTTTGGAAATTGAAAATAATAGCTCCTTGCTCCTCTTCTGATTTCAAGGCAAAATTAACAGAAGATATTATTAAAACTCCTTTTAATGAGCGGTCTTTCATTATCATTACGCCTTCTCTTATTTGTTCAACTGGAATAAATTGTTGTGTTGTAGACATTTTTTAAAAATATATTTTTTTATTTAAATCATCTATTCTCCCCCCCTGCTTTATTTTTAACTTTGTTTTTTCTTCTTGCACAGGTTCTTGTTTGTCGCTTTTTTTAGTAGGGAGGAATACCGGAGATTCTTTACGCTCCCATCTATATAATTTGCTATTTAAATTAAAGTTAACAAAGTTTTTAATAACCATCGGAATTCTTAACCCCTCGACTTTAATAAACGCTAAAGCAATAGCTGCTCCCATAATAATTCCACAAATAATAACATACAAAAAGAAATTATCTTTAGCTAAAAAAAGATAAAGGAAAAAGCAAATCCCTAAACCAGAGCCAACATATAATGTTTGACTTAATGTGAATGGTCCTAAGATTTTAGGATCGTGTTCTATAAATTGTGGTACTTGAAATGCCATAATTATAATGCTTCCCTATAAGGGTCAACTTCACTATAGTCTATTTTTATTTTTTCTACAGGTTTTTCTTCTTTTGTAGCAACCTCTTTTTTCTCTTCCTTTATTATATCATCTTTTTTCTCTTCTTCCACCTCTTCCGGTATTTCAGGAACATATTCTCCGCTATATAGTTTTGTTAAAGACACTCTTAAATGTTTAAAAATAGCGTAATTTAATTCTCTGACAAGATTATTAGACACTTGTTCGTCGATATTTAATTCTAATTCCAAGGTAACAGGAAGATCATCTATAGGAAGTAGACCCATTAAACTTCTACCAACATATTTGGCCACTATTGATGTTTGTTCTTCTGTTAAACTTAATCTAGCACAAATCTTTTTAACAGCCTCATCATTATTTTCAGAGAAAATCGCTTCCTTTATGTCTTCAGGAAGTTTTTCATAGGTTCTCCAGAAAAAGTCTTTTAGTTTCTCTTGTTCCATAATTATTAAATGTATTTTAACATAGAAGTTAAAGGGGTTCAAGAGCTAGTATTGACATAATATATAAAATAGGTTATAATTATATTATCCCACAAAGGGAACTAATTGTTATTTGACAACAAAAAAGTGATGTTTATGGCGTTAACAAAAGAAATGCAAGAAAAACTTGTCTTTGAAAAGAAGGCTTTTATCAAGGGTCTTCCTGGAATAGTTATTGCTATGATTGTTACCATTATCTTAGCACTATTCGTTGGTATCGTTGGAGGAATAATCGGAACAATCATCTTTCTGTTAGTTATTTTTTTGACAGTGTATTTTATTTGGGCTCCAAACGATGTATTTGCTACTTTCCCCGAGGAAGGCTATGCAACAATAATCGTTGAGAGTATGGGCTTTAAGAAAATATTTATCAAGAAGAAAGGATATGCTTTGAATAGCAAATCTGATATTGTTTCAATAGATCCTTTATTAAAAGACAAAGATGATTGGGGCACCGAATCAGAGGAAACAAATGATTCTGCTAATCATCAATTAATAACACAAAAAGAACTTTTAGGAATGTGCTTTTTCTTCTGGCCATTCAATCGAGTTTATGTTTATCGATTTAAATGGGTGAAATATGGAGAAGATGAAAAAAGCATTGATAAAGAAGAAGTTCTTAATCATGTGTTGCTTAAGTCTTATGTTTACTACATAGGATTATCCCAAGCAGAAGATGCTATTAATTTCCCAGTAGATATTGGATTAGCTGTGGAAATGAAAGTAGTCAATGCATATAAAGCGCTTTTCAAGATGCAGAACTGGTTTAGAGGGGTTTCAAACTTTATTCAAGGAGAAATCCGAAATGAAGTTCGAAAGCATGTTTACAGCGACTTGATTGCATTGCAAGAAGGGGGCAAGGTAAGAGAAGAATCTATAGATGATATCTTCGAAGACAAATTAAAAAAACTCAGAAATTCTATTTTGGAAGAATATGGTATCAAGATTTTAAAAATCAAGATTGTCCAAATTGTTCCATCAAACAAAGAGCTTGCTAATGCATCAACAAAGAAGGCGCTAGCAATCTTTGAAGCTGAATCCAGAAGAATTTTAGCAGATGCACAAGCTTATGTCTTGTATCGAAAAACAATCGGACCTATAATTGCCGCACTTGTTAACAGGCTTGGTTTTTCCGAACAAGAAATTCAGAAGCAAATGCAAACAGATCCAATTGCTTTTGAAATGAAATACAAGTCAGTTCTCGAAGAAATCAGAGATATGGTCCAGAGGCAGGCTGCTATTGATGGAGGGCAATTCCTTGATATTAGAACACCAGGAGATCCAAGCGGAATGATCGCAATGATGGCTCTTTTGTTGAAGGGGTTAACAGATAAGGGCACCAAAAACAGTAATTCTTCTACGTCTTTACCAAAAGAAAAGAAGATAGCCCCTGACAGTGAAGAGAGGTTGTCTAAAAAAGAAATGCAGGAAAGAAGTATGAAATCATTAGGGTTTGATAAATAAAAATCAAGCCCTTTTTTTATTCTAATTCTTGTCCAATTAAAGTTTTTTTACCTACTAAAGGTTGTTTAATAATTGTTCCTTCTGTTGATTCTCCAAAAGGATCTCGAATTAAAGGATTGTTAATAATTTCATCAGATATTTGTCTCGCGATGCTCTCCTCTATTTCTAATCTTTCTTGAATGTTTTTTTGAATCTGAGAAGAAGCAATGGTATTGCTCAAATAATCTTTTATAATTTCTTGAAGTTTTGCAGAAGGTAAATTGTAGCCAATGTATAAAAATTTAATAGCTTGTCTTTCTCCAACATCTTTTGCTTTTGATAATAATTTTTCAATTTCAGGACCGCTTTCGAATTCTTTATCTAAGCTATATTTTTCTGCTATTTCCTCAATAAAATCTAATATTTCTAAGGGTAAAATATCCATATTTAATATTATTTATTTTTTTATTGAATTTCTGTTTTTTCTTCGTCATCCTTTCTCGCTTTTTCTTTGCGATTATAATACATTCGTGCCAATCTATTTATATCAGCTTTTTTCTCTTCCAACCTTTTAATTTTTTCTTGGTCAATAGTGTTTGTTATTTCATTATTCAGTTGATTAATTCTTGCCCTTATTTTATCTTTTTTAGGTCCTGGCTGATTAACAGATCCATCATTATTATATTGATCATCATCTTCATACTCTGCTTTTAATGCATCAATGTTTTTCTCAAGAGCTACGGTTTGCTCCAAGGATCCATTTTTTCTAATTTCGTTTATTTGTCCAGCACTAAGACTCTCAACCATTTTTTTGTCACTTAAAAGTTCTGGAGAAGCAGTTTCTCTAGCATCAGCAGAAGAAAGTTTTCGCATTTCTTTGTTCAAACTTAAACCATATTTTTCTTCCCAATTTATCGAATCTGTTCTTGCTGCTTTTTTATTGTCTTCGTTGTATAGAGTTACTGCTAGAGCTTTTGTTTTAATCTTTTTATGTGCTTTTGATCCGTCATCATAATTTTGAATAGCTCTTAATCTTCTTTGGTATTCTATTTGATCGGTTTTAGCAACACTGTTTAAGTATTTTGCAGTGTCTTCTTTCATAAATTTAATGTCAGCAGCCTTTAGCACCTCATCCTCTCTTATGCCTTTGTAATGTTTGTTAAAGTGGTCGAAATCCATTTTTCCAGCGATTGCTTCTCCTTGAGTTTCGTCCTTAGATTTGGCTAAAGCAGATTCTCTAGACATAAGACCCAAGTCAGCAGCTTTTGCTTTAACGTCTTTTTTGAAACCCCTGTATTTTTCTCTTGCTTCCTGTCTTCCAGATCTTGTCATCCAATCAACTTTATCTTCTTCTTTATCAACAGTTCTATTGTATGCAAATCCTGATGCCATACCAACAGTACCTTCTTTTATATATCCTCCAGCAGCGCTTGCTCTTCCGGCAGCATATCCAGCTCCTGCTCCTATAGCTCCAGTAGCAGCTGCTGTTGCAGCTCCCCCTGTTTTAGACCAAATTTTCTTTCCATATCCACCAATTGTTCCAGTTACTTTTCCTCCAGAGGAAATAGTAACCATAAATCCAATAGCCATGAAGATGAAAGGCATTGCATAGGTAAACAGTTTTCCGAAAATAGAAATTCCTTCCGCGCTAGCAAAAAATCCTCCGGCAGCCATTTCTGTCATAGCCATATTAGAAAGATAAATAAAGAAGCCAGCAGGAATTCCAATTACGTTCCACTGAATAAACATGTCCCACCATTCATCCCAATAGCAGAAGCTAGGAAAAAGCTTTGTGATTATTCTTGATCTAGGAAAAACTTTGGATGCAAAAGCAAGAGGAGAAAGTATTATTAAAATCCACAATATGAAATATCTGCAAACGAAAATAAGGGCATAAAGCAAATAAATAACAGCTGAGAATATTCCAAATAAAAAGAACACAATTAATGCCGTAAAATCAAATCCACCACTATCAGCCATGGCTTGAGCTAAAAAATTAACCAGATCTTTTTTTATTCCTTCTTGGAGAAAGTAATTAGTTAAAGCATTTGAAGCATCAATAATGATTCCACAAATAAGAGGAGTGAAGTTAATTAAAACAGCAATAAGGAAAAAGTTTATTAATGCTTTTTTTGCTTGGACTTCTGCATTTCCAATAATTATATTTATTGCAATTATGATTAATCCGAAAATTAAAGCAACATTAGCTAGGTTTCTAGTTATATCCCAGCCTTTAGTAACAATGGGGTTGTCATCACCAGTCATACTTATTTTCAAGAAACCAGGGCCAGCAACCCAGTTTAAAAAATCAAGAGCAGCAGATGGTATTCCAGCAACTAAGTTGGCTATTAATGTGAAAATAACACTAGTTAAAGCATCAAACATGCCACTTGCCATATCTCCCAATGTTTGGTTAAGCCAATCTGTAAATCTTCCAGCGCTAGCAGTTAAAGGCAAAAACAATAGACCAACGAGAACTAATGTTGTAAGTATTCGTATATTGTTTTTATTCATAAGTTTA
>Ga0116174_10000941_pt1 | contig 27857 bp, 23 predicted proteins | sample AD_UKC087_MetaG_FD_89801 | JGI IMG/M metagenome (GOLD analysis project Ga0116174, IMG submission 89801) | Active sludge microbial communities of municipal wastewater-treating anaerobic digesters from USA - AD_UKC087_MetaG | ecosystem: Engineered > Bioreactor > Anaerobic > Digestate | place: USA...
GCTTTCATGGCGGCCTGCTGCTGCCTTGCTTCGATGATGACGCTGGTCTTGCTGTACACCAACGCCAGAGAAGCGCCAGAGACTGCGCATATGAGCGTCAGGATGATCCCGTACCTTACGATATCACGCATGGCTGCGCACCTCCCCGAAGCGCTTGGGCCGGCCGAACCTTTCGATCAGCGGCACGAAGCTGTTCATCAGAAGTATCGAGAATGCAACGCCCTCCGGATAGCTTCCGAACATCCTTATTAGGAACGTGAAGACGCCCAGGCCTACGGCGTAGACTACCTGCGCAGCGGGCTTGATAGGGCTCGTCACATAGTCCGTTGCCATGAAGAAGGCGCCTAGGATCAGTCCCCCAGAAAGGAGGTGGAATATGGGATCCTGGTCGAACGCCATCGCCAGGATGGCAGTCGTCAGTATGTAGATGAGCGGTATCCTGAGCGTAATGACCCCGAGGAACAGGAGCACCAGCGCTCCTATAAGAAGGGCCAGCGCAGACGTCTCCCCCAGCGAGCCTGCGACGTTGCCGAAGAAGAGCGGCCCGTAGAACCTGGACAGCGTCGTAGTCCCGATCTCGCCCGACTTGAGCAGTCCGAGCGGTGTCGCTGTCGTGACGGCATCCAGGCCGTGTACGAATGCCTCGCTTCCCTTCGGCCATATGTAGCCGGCGCCGACCGTCGAAGGCCAAGCCAGCGATGCGAATACCCTGCCTACAAGGGCGGGGTTGAAGATGTTGTAGCCCAATCCTCCGAAGACCACCTTGCCGGGGCCAATGGCTATGAGCGACGCAAGCGCCGTCACCCAAGGCTCGACCCTAGGAGGCAGCGTCATCGCAATGAAAAGGCCCGTAAGAGCTGCTGATCCGTCGCTTATCGTTATGTCAAGCTTCCATATCTTCTGGATCAGGTATTCCCATAGGACTGCCGAGCCTATGCCTACCACAAGGTTGATTGCGGCCCAGTATCCGAAGAAGTACACTCCGCACGCGGCCGCGGGGACTAGGGCGAGGAACACGCCCCTCATGATCATGGGGGTCGCAGCCCTGTCCCTAATGTGCGGCGCGGCAGTGATTACCAGGTTGTTTTCCGACACGTCCATCACCCCGTCACTTCTTGCCGCGCTTGGCCAGCACGTACTGCTTGGCCAGCTTTATCGACTGCACCAGGGGCCTCTTGGAAGGGCAAACGAACGAGCAGCTTCCGCACTCCATGCAGTCTGCGGCGTATAGTTTCTCGGCCCTGGGCATGTCGCCCGCCAGGGCATATTTATGTATCTCGGAAGGCTCAAGGAACATCGGGCAAACCTCGTTGCACCTTCCGCACCTTATGCAGGGCATCTCCTTCCAAGAGAGCGCTTCCTGCCTGCCCATCAGGATCAACCCGGAAGTGCCCTTCGATATCGGGAAGCCGAGGCCGGTTGCGGCAACCCCCATCATCGGACCCCCGAAGACCACTTTGCCCAGTTCGCCCTTCACGCCTCCGCAGAACTCCACCAGGTCGGAGCCGAGGGTCCCCATCAGAACCTCTACGTTGGAGGGCTTCTCCAGCGCCGACCCTGAGACCGTCACTATCCTCTTTACGAGGGGCATGCCCGTCCTGAACCTGTCGGAGACGGCCGCCGCAGTGCTTACGTTCACGACTACTACCCCCACGTTGAATGGGAGCCCCCCCGGAGGGACCTCTCGCCCCAGAGCCGCTTTGATGAGCGATTTCTCATATCCCTGCGGATACTGTGCCTTGCACGCACAGACTTCGATTCCTGGATACTTCGACGCTGCCTCGGTCAGGGCTGCTATCGCATCCGGCTTGTTGTCCTCCACCCCGATCACGGCGCGTTCCACGCTTATGCTGCGCATCAGGATGCGGGCCCCGTCGACAACGCGGTCTGGGCGCTCAACCATGACCCTGTGGTCTGACGTCAGGTAAGGCTCGCATTCCCCGCCGTTCAGCACGAGGGTGTCGACCTTGACTCCCTGGGGAAGGGTGAGCTTCACATGGGTAGGGAATTCCGCGCCGCCCATGCCCAGCATGCCTGCCTCCCTTATTATCTTCCTGATCTCCTCAGGGCTCATGGATTCGAATCCTTCGAAGGGCGCGATGCTCTCGTGGACCTCCTGCAGACCATCCGACTCGATGGTAATGCCAAGGCACTCGCTTCCAGAATACGACCTTATGTTCTTGGCTTCTACCACCTTGCCGGATACCGGCGAATGCGTAGGTACGCACATGAATCCCTCATTGTCGGCCAGTTTCTGCCCCACTTTGACCGAAGTCCCCTTCGGTGCCAGGACAGTGTAGCCTACCCATGAAGGACCCACCGGTACGGTTACCCTTGCGGGAACCGGGCCGGCGATTGTCGGGGAGCCGCCCGTCATCTTCATCGCTGACGGGTGGATGCCTCCGACGAATGTCCTTACAGCCATCTGTCTCACTCCTTAGCGTTTGGTTTGCTAATGCTTCCTAGAAAAGGTTCAGGATCGTGCCGTCTTCCAGGATGTCTATGCTGTCCGCGGCCGGCACCTTCGGAAGGCCGGGCATTGTCATGACCTCTCCTGTGATGGCAACTATGAATCCTGCGCCGGCGGAGATCCTGACTTCCTTGACGTTGAGCTTCCAGCCTTTTGGCCTTCCTTTCAGGTCGGCCATGTCGCTAAGCGAATGCTGCGTCTTAGCCATGCATACGGGAAGGTTGCCGTATCCTATCCTGCGGATGGTCCCGAGCATGGTCTTCGCCGCTTCGGAATAGACGACGTCGTCTGCCCCGTAGACCTGCTTTGCCAGCTTCATGATCTTCTCTTCGGCTGTGAGCTCGAGTCCGTAAAGCATGCGGAAGTTGTTCGCATCCTTCTCCAGCGCCTCGAGCACCTGCCCGGCGAGTTCTATTCCCCCGGCCCCGCCCCTTGCGACGACCTCGGATACCGCGTAGCGCACTCCGCGGTCGATGCAGCGCCCCTTGACTAGCTCAAGTTCCTCAGGGGTGTCGGTAGGGAACCTGTTGATCGCCACTACCACGGGAAGCCCGAAGTTGACCTTCAGGTTGTCGATGTGCGCATCCAGGTTCTCGCAGCCCTTGGCCAGCGCTTCGAGGTTCGTCTCGCCTACCTTGTCCTTGGGGACGCCGCCGTGCATGTTAAGGGCCCTGACCGATGCCACCAGCACCGCTACATCTGGTTTAAGGCCTGTCTGCCTGTGGACTATGTCGAAGAACTTCTCGGCGCCCAGGTCGGATGCGAAACCGCCCTCGGTGACGACGTAGTCGGCCAGCTTGAGGGCCAGCCTGGTCGCAATTATCGAGTTGTTCCCATGGGCGATGTTGGCGAACGGCCCGCCGTGGATGAACGCAGGCTGCCCTTCTGCGGTCTGCACCAGGTTGGGCTTGATTGCGTCCTTCAGGAGCACGGCCATCGAACCGACGGCCTTAATGTCGGCCGCGGTAACAGGTTTCCTGTCGTAGGTATAGGCAACGATGATCCTGCCGAGCCTCTCCTTGAGGTCATCTGTGCCCGAGGCCAGGCAGAGTATGGCCATCACCTCTGACGCCACCGTTATGTCGAAGCCGCTCTCCCTGGGCACGCCGTTGCCCAGGCCGCCAAGGCCGCATACTACGTTCCTCAGCTGCCTGTCATTCATGTCCATGACGCGCTTGACGACCACCCTCCTGGGGTCTATGCCCAGTGCGTTCCCCTGGAAGATGTGATTGTCAAGCATGGCCACCATCAGGTTGTGAGCCGCCGTTATGGCATGGATGTCGCCAGTGAAGTGGAGGTTGATGTCCTCCATGGGCAAAACCTGCGAATAGCCGCCGCCGGTCGCGCCGCCCTTGACTCCGAACACGGGGCCCAGGGAGGGCTCCCTTAATGCCACTGCCACTTTCTTGCCCATCTTGCCAAGAGCCTGTGTGAGGCCGATCGCCGTGCATGTCTTCCCCTCTCCGGCCGGTGTGGCGGTTATCGCCGTCGTGTATATCAGCTTGCCGTCCTTGTTGCCCTTGAACTTCTCAAGCAGGCTCAACGGAAGCTTGGCTTTGTACTTCCCGTAAAGTTCCAGTTCGTCAGCAGAAATCCCAACCGATTCGGCAATTTCGGAAACCGGCCTGAGTCTGGTTGACTGCGCTATCTCGATGTCGCTCGGTATCGGCATTGGGGCACCTCCATAATCTATTTTGAAGCGATGTACCTGTCTATAGCCCTTGCTGCTAGCTTGCCCGCACCCATCGCGGCGATTACCGTTGCCGCCCCCGTGACTATGTCGCCTCCGGCGAACACACCAGGCATGCTTGTCGTCCCGAATTCGTCCTTAACTACTATATGCCCGTGCTTGTTCAGTTCCAAGCCCTTTGTGTTCCTTGTCAGCACCGGATTGGGGCCCTGGCCTATAGCCACGACAACTGTATCGGCCTCAAGCTCGAAATCCGAATTCGGTATCGGCACAGGCCTGCGCCTTCCGCTCGAATCCGGCTCTCCCAGCTCCATGCGCTGGCATACCATCTTCTTCACCGTCCCGTCGTCGTCACCGACTATGGCAAGTGGGTTGGTGAGCAGGAAGAGCTTCACCCCCTCTTCCTCTGCGTTTTCTATCTCCTCGAACCTGGCGGGCATCTCCTGCCTGGACCTCCTGTAGACTATCGTCACCTCGTCGGCTCCCAGCCTCAGCGCCGTCCTGGCCGAGTCCATCGCCACGTTGCCGGCCCCGACCACTGCCACCTTCGCCCCGATCCGCACAGGGGTGCCGTAGCAGGGGAACTTGTACGCCTTCATCAGGTTGACCCTGGTCAGGAACTCGTTGGCGGAGTAAACCCCGTTGAGGTTCTCGCCCGGTATTCCCAGGAAATAGGGAAGGCCGGCACCAGTCCCGACGAATACGGCGCTGTAGCCCTCCTTGCCCAGAAGGTCCTCCAAAGTAAGGCTCATCCCTATCACGGCGTTGGTTATTATCCTTACCCCAAGGTCCTTCACATAGCTTACTTCCTTGTCCACGATGTCCTTCGGCAGCCTGAACTCCGGTATCCCGTAGCGCAGCACCCCGCCCGTCTCATGCAGGGATTCGTATATGTCCACCCTGTAGCCCATGAGCGCGAGGTCCGCGGCGCATGTCAAGCCAGACGGACCGGAGCCGACCACCGCCACCCTGGGGGAGTCCTTCCCTGACCTGACCTCTGCGCTGCTTTGCGAATGGGCCCTCTCGTAGTCGGAAACGAAGCGCTCCATCATGCCTATCGCCACCGGCTTGTACTTCTTTGCCAGCGTGCATACCTCTTCGCACTGCGTCTCCTGGGGGCAGACCCTACCGCAGATGGCAGGCAGGCTGTTCTTCTGCTTGATCTTCAGGGAAGCCTCGGTGAACTTCCCCTGGGCTGCCAGTTCGAGGAATTCCGGGATCGGCACCTCGACAGGGCAGCCGGCAACGCACGGCTTGTTCCTGCATTGCAGACAGCGCTTAGCCTCATTTATCGCCTGCTCTGGCGTAAGGCCCAAAGCCACCTCCTCGAAGTTGTGCCTGCGCACGGCAGGATCCTGCTTGGGCATCTCCGGCCTTGCCGAAAGGTCCTTCACCGGCATTTGCATCCCTCCCCCGACCTGTGCAGCTCCATGGCCTTGCGCTCCTCCTCGCGGAAGAACGTCTGGCGCTTGATGAGCTCGTCGAAGTCGACCTGGTGGGCGTCGAATTCCGGTCCGTCTACGCAGGAGAACTTAACGACTCCCCCTACGGTGACGCGGCAGCAGCCGCACATGCCCGTCCCGTCTAGCATCGTAGCGTTGAGGCTGACGGTTGTCTTTATCCCGTATTTCCTTGTGACCTCGGAGCATGCCTTCATCATCCTGACCGGGCCTATCGCTACGACTTCGTCGGCGGGCCTGCCGGATTTTATGTACTCCTCGAGGGCCTGGGTTACGAAGCCGTGGAAGCCACAGCTTCCGTCGTCTGTGCAGAGTATCATCTCGCTGGAGACCATTGTGGCCGTGTCCTTAAGCACATATAGGTTCTCGGTCCTTGCCCCCAGTATGGTTACGACCTTGTTCCCCACCCTCATGTGTTCCCTTATCTGCGGTATGAGTGGGGCTATGCCGATTCCTCCGGCCACTGCGATCACCGTGCCGACCTTCTCGATGCTGGTCGGTTTCCCGCACGGCCCAAGGACGTCCTGGAAGCTCTCCCCTTCCTCGAAAAGGCACATCTTGGTGGTCGATGCGCCTACCTGCTGGACTACTATCGTTATGATCCCCTTCGACCCGTCGTGGTCTACGATCGTAAGCGGGACCCTTTCGCCGCGCTCGTCCGCCCTTACCATCACGAAGTTGCCCGGTTTGGCCGCCCTTGCCACCAGGGGGGCCTCAAGCACGAATTCGTATACAGAAGGGGCGAGGAGCCTTTTACCAAGTATCCTGTGCATTATATGCTTCCCTCTACCATTTGTGGCACTTGACGCAGTCGGTCTCGAACCAGTCGCCGTGGCAGCCCTCGCAAGACGCGTGGCTCAATCCTTGCCCGGCAGGGACCGCCTTGTCACCGTGACAGGTCTCGCAGCCGAAGCCTATGTGAGCGCCGTGCGGTATCGTGTACTCATCCGTCTCGGTGAACTCAAGGTTGATGTGGCAGCTTCCGCAGCTAGGAGACTTGGCGTTGAACCAGTCTTCGTGGCAGCCGATGCATGTGTCATGGCCGATTTCGCCTTCCTTGCCCTCCACGTACTCGACGTGGCAGGCGTCGCAGCTGTAGAAGCTGTGGACCTCATGGGGTATCCTGAGCTTGTCTGTTGTCTCTATATCGGCCTTGATGTGGCACTTGGCGCAGTCAGCGGTACCTTCGGCGAACCAGTCGTAATGGCAGGATATGCACTTGTCGTGGCTTATGCCCTGCGGCATGGCGCCGCCTATGCCGTGCACCTGCCCTTCGTGGCATTCGTTGCATGTGATGCCCAGCCCGGCAGAATGGATCGTGTGCGGAGCGGATATCACCTCGGTCCCTGCCGATCCCTTCGCACCTGAGTGGCATCTGATGCAGTATTCGTCTGCGACCTCAAAGTCGGCGAAACTGGTGGCGCCTCCCGCCTTCTCGACCTTTCTCATCCTGGCTATCGCGAACCTGTTGTTGAACCAGCCTTTGAAGCCGGCCTCCATATGGCATTCGGCGCAGCCCACCTCGGAATGGCTGCTCTCCGCCCAGGTTGCGGCCATCGGCTGCATCGAGTGGCAGGAGCTGCAGTATTTGTCCGTCTCGGTGTAGCTTGCGGCGGCGATCGTGCCTCCGATCGCTATTAGCAGCACCAGGAGAATCACTCCCTGTGCCTTTCCTCTTGAGAACAATGACCTGCCGGACATTTAAGTCTACCCCCTTGAATTGCCTTGGTAACGCTCATGCATAGAAAGAGAGGCTCTGCAGCGATACGGTGACGTCCGCGTTGCTGACCTTGACGTTCTCCGGTACTATCAGGGTCGTCGTGGAGAAGTTCAGTATTGCCCTGACCCCGGCCTGGATACATATATCGGCCATCTTCTGGGCGGCGTCTGCAGGCACGGTCAGTACGGCTATCTTTATGCCCTCCTGGGTTATCACGTCCTTAAGCATGTCTATGTGGTATGCCGGCACCCCGTCGTACGGGCCAGCTTCCAGCGTCGCCTTGTCCACGTCGAAGCCAGCCTCTATGACCAGGTTCTCGTATCCGCTGTTGCGCTGGCCGGTATCCCGCTTGTAGGCATTGAAGTGGATGATGGCCTTGCCCATCCTTCCGAGGCCCACTATCGCGATCTTCACTTCCTTGTCCAGTTTGAGGATTGCAAGGAGCTGCTTTTTCAAGGCCGATATCTTGTACCCCACTCCCTGCTTGCCGAACGCGCCGAAGATGGTCAGGTCCTTCCTGACCTGCGTAGGTGAAGTGCCCGTGATATCCCCGAACTCCTTCGAGGAAACGATCGAAAGCCCCGCATTCTCAAGGTTGTCCAATGCCCTTAAGTACATGGGTAGCCTTCTGATCACTACGTCGGGAACCTTCTGCTCGCCCATTCGCCTACCTCCCGTCCTAGTTGGTAATGGCCCTGCCCGAGCAGGCATCCGCGCCCGGGTCCGCCAGCCCCGTCACGACGGGGCAGAAGCTCTTCTTGTCCAATCCCAGGTCATATTTCCTCACTCCGATGTAAGCGAGGAACAGGAAAACGAATCCGCCTACGGCTGAGAAGAGGTCTGACGACGCCTGCCTCCCCAGGTACACCGAAAGCCCGTTCCCCGCCACCATCCCGGCCAAAAAGCCCAGAAGGGGCACGCCGTACGCGATACCGGCGGCCTTCAGGACGTCGCCGTCTTTCATCTCTACGGTGACGTAGTCTCCCACGCCCGCATCTATATCGCATATCGCCTTGACTCTCTTGGCATTCGCAGAGGGCTGGCACATGCCGCACCCCTTACATGCGCTGGGCCTTACGATCTCGAGCACCGCCCAGCCTTGTTCCCTTGAAAGGACCCTTCCGAGCTGCTGCATGAAACTACCACCAATTGACAAGCTGCGCAGGGCAGCTGTGATATGTCGCAAGGAAATCCAGATTGAATTATACAACATCTTTTCACAAAGTTCTAAACATCGTTGCTTAAACGGTGGGAGCCGGGTTCAAGGCGATTTCCGCAACGATGTCCTTTTGCTGCAGCTAAAAGCATGAATTCCGGCATTGCCATCGCTTGGCGCCGGAATTCACAGCCAATCGGCCATGTATAGTTAAAAAAACATCACCTGTGTCTGTTGAGGGCCATCCTCACCAACGTCCCCGACCCTTTCTGCGATGTGATCTCGAACTTGTCGGAGCACTTCCTCATGTTGGGAAGCCCCATCCCCGCCCCGAAGCCCATCCGCCTCGCCTCTTCGTCGCATGTGGAGTACCCTTCCTGCATGGCCTGCTGTATGTCTTCGATGCCCGGGCCCACGTCTACGGCTGTGATCAGTATGGCGTCCGGCTCTACCAGAGCGGTCAAAGTACCCCCCTTGGAATGGATGACGATGTTCATTTCGGCCTCATAGGCTGCGACAGCCGCCCTCCTGACCAGCTCCGGGTCGAACCCGTGCTGTGTAAGGTATCTCTTGATGGTGGCCGCGGCATCGCCGGCCCGCAGGAAATCCCTCGAAATGATCTCGAACTGCAACTTGGTGTTATCAGCTGACGACATCCTAAGACCCCCTAACCGAAGTGCAGTCGGCAGGGCTCATGCCAGCCTGGTACAGCCTTCCGCAAGCCTCGAACATGGTCATCTTCGTGCAAATAAGTGGCAGGCCCGACCTCTGGGCCAACTCCACCATGTCGTGCGTGGGCCTTTTGCCCCTGACGAAAACGATGGCGACAACCCCGGAGATCTCCGCCGTCCGCACCAGCTGGCAGCCCAGAAGCCCCGTAAGGAGAAGGAAGCCTGGCCTGCCGAATGCAAGCACGTCGCTCAGGAAGTCCGCGGCGAAGGCGAAGTCCGCTTCCTGGGCAAGGGATGTCATGTCGCAGGCCATGGCCTCGGCCTGCAGAATGTCCGAAATCTCGTCGATCCTCAATTGCCGACCCCCTTGCCCGCTAGAATATCGATACAGGGAACCCGTAACCGGATATCCTGTCCTTCAGGTTCTCAGCGTTCGACTTGCTGCCGAAGGCGCCTATCTGCACATAATAGCCTTGGACTATCAGCGTGGGCAGCTGAAGCTTGGCCAGCTCAAGGGCCACGGATGCCGCCTCCTGCCTTGTGGCGTACGGGCCGACCCTCACCTTGTAGAGGTTGGGAATGACGGGCCCCGCAGCTTCTCCTCCGGCTACTGCCTCTGGGACCGCCGCGCCCGAGGCAGGCCCTTCTTCCGTCCCGCCGACATCAGGTTCAGGTTCCAGGTCTGCGCTATCGAGGGCGGCGATTCCCTCAGTGTCATCCGTTTCCGGCCCTTCAGGCGCCAGAGGTACGATCCTCAGGTTGTCAGAAACCCACGGCGGGGTCTCGAAGGGGGAGGTCCTCGAGCCGCTGCCTGGCGAGGCGGTTACGCTTGCCGAAGGGGGCTCTATCGCCTGGGCACCCTGCTCTACCGCCTGCTGCGCCCCTTCATCAATATCGCCTGCAGTGCCATCCGCCGCCTCTTCCTCCGAAGCCGCCAACCCCTCTTCCGCACCGTCTGCGTAATCGGCCAGGTCCACCTGCGCTTTGCCGCGGCTCATCAGCGCCATGAGCCCCTCTCCGGCGAACCATCCTATCGCCGCCGCTGAGGCAGTTATCAGGATTACCGCTATCACCCAGGATAATATGCTGCTGCCCTTGTTGCCCCGGCGTCTGTCCATATCATTTCACCCGCTATCCTTTTTCAACTCCTGAGCCCTTTTTCCTTCTATTTTTCCCAAGGCTTCAAAAGATACCTTCTCAGCGGAAGCACTTCGAGGCCGAAATCGCCCTTCAGCCTGACGACCTTGTCGGGATGCTGCCTGGCCAGCTCGTCATATACTACGATGAACTTCACGGGCAAGCCGGTTTCCCTGGAGACGTCGGATAACACCTCCATGCCCTCGTACACCATCCCGAAATCGCTCTCCGTCGCAAGGTTTGTGTTCGCTACCAGCCCGCTGACAGCAAGCCTGGAGGCTCCGCTTACCATGCCCATCATCTTCACTATCTCATCCTTGTTGGAAGAGAATGGCCTTCGGGTGTTGACAACATAGAGCACTTCTGCATCACTTGCCATCTTTCCAGCGTACCTGCCCAGCGCCCTTGCGCCGAGGTGGTCGCCGCCCACGTCTATGACCACCCTGCCTCCTTGTTTCCCTAGCAGGGCATCTACCTCCCCAGTCACAATGGGTAGGTCTGCGTTCTCGAGGCCTGCGATGGTGTCCACCATCCTGACCCCGGCGGACACCACGATGCTCCTTAGCTCCCTGGATCTGAACATCGGCTTTACGATGTCGATGTCTACCAGCGTTACGTCGTTGTGCTTTTCTCCCAGGCCCAACGCGATGTTTACGGCAATTTCCGTCTTGCCGCTTCCGAACGCGCCGCACAGGACGGTGACCCTGGCCGGCGCAAACCTGTCCATATCCACCGTCAAGCCGCCTATCAAGCCGTTCTCCGCCATCATCCGACCTCCATCCTCTTCAAATGAAGGGACCTTAGTTCGCCTACAAGGTAGAGCGACCCGCATACGAGAAGCCTCGCACCCATTCTACGTGCTGTTTCGATGCCCGTTTCAAGCGCTTCCCCGGCGATCGGCTTGCCCGTGGCCGGCAGACCCAACCCCCTGGCCGCCTCAAGGACCGCCTCCGCATCGCGCGACCCCGAACGAGCGTGGCTGGGCGCCGTGGCGACAACCGCGCCGAGGTGAGGAGATAGCACCTTCAGCATGTTCCAGAAGTCCTTGTCCTTCGAGAAGCCGACCACGGCGACGGGCTTCTCGGCCCCCAGCACATTCTGCAGGGTCGATGCCAGAGCCGTCGCCCCGTCGAGGTTGTGGGCGCCGTCGAATATCACATCCGGATCTCCTTTGATGAGCTCGAACCGCCCGGGATGCGCCGCCCTTTTCAGGCCCAGCGAGATGTCCTTCGGTGAAATCTGCCAGCCGAGCCCGACGAGCGCATCGATGGCTGCGATGGCGCATGCAGCGTTGTCCGCCTGATGCGTCCCGATCAGCGAAGTCCTGAACGAACCCGCTACGTTTACGCCCGAAAACTCCACATCGGTACCATACAGGCCCGTTCCGAGCAGCTTGTATCGGTATCCGTTTCCCGGTTCGCTCAACGGGGAGCCTATGGCCGAAGCCTCCCTCCTTATCATGAGGGCCGCTTCCTCGGACTGCATGGCTGATACAGCAGGCGCCCCTTTTTTCAGGATGCCGCACTTGTCGAAGGCTATCAGGTCGAGGCTCTTTCCCAGCCTCTCCATGTGGTCGTATGATATGTGGGTTATCACAGCCGCTTCCGGGTCGATTACGTTGGTCGAATTATACCTGCCTCCCAACCCTACTTCCATGACCGCGAGCTTTACGCCCTCTGAACGGAAGTAATCGAGGCACATCGCCGTGCAGATCTCGAACTCGGTGGGAGGTTCCTCTCCGCCGGCCGCATGCTCGTCTACGACCTGCTTCAATTTCCAGGTGAGGGAGGCGAGCTCCTCGGCTCTTATCGGTTCTCCGTCGACCCGCATCCTCTCCCCGTAGTCCGAAAGGTGCGGGGACGTGAAAAGCCCCGTCTTTATGCCTGCCTGCCTTATCACGGATTCGCACATGACGGCGACCGAGCCCTTACCGTTGGTGCCCGCTATGTGAAGATGCCCCATAGATCTTTCGGGCCTTCCTAACGCAAGGCATAGCGAGCCGGTCCTCAGCAGCCCCGGCTTGATGCCGAAGCGCTGCATCGATCCAAGATAGGAGATCGCTTCGCAGTAGGTCATCAGTTGACACCGGCCGATTTGCACATATCGTATATCGGGCAGCCCATGCATGACGGCTTCCTTGCATGGCACCTCTGCCTTCCATGCTGGATAAGGTTCAGATGCAGGCTGTAGCACACCGAGAAGGGTGCGGCTTCTGTGAGAATCTTCTGCGTCTCCTCAGCCGATTTCGTAGTGACGAGCCCCAGCCTGTTGGCCACCCTGTGGACGTGCGTATCGACCGGGAACGCCTTCTTGCCCAAAGCGAAGAGCATCGTGCAGGCCGCGGTCTTCGGGCCGACGCCCTTTAGCAAGGTGAGGTAGCTCATTACCTCATCCTCAGGCCATCCCTTGAGAGCTTCTATGCTTATGCTCCCGAAGTCCTGCTTTATCCTTCCGAGGACCGCCTTGATCGAGGCGGCCTTCTGCTCGGCGAGGCCTCCCTGCCTGATGGAGTCCGCCACCTCGGAAACCCCGGCGGCCAGGACCTGCTCCCAGCCCCCGAACGTCGTAATCAGGCTATCGAAGGCCCTGTCGCTGGTCCTGTCCGTAGTGTTCTGCGACAGGATGGTATGTACCAGGGATGTCACACCGTCTTCGTCCCTGTCGTTCGTCTTGGCCCCGTATGCCTTGACAAGCTTCCTGTCCAGCTTCACGAGGTCCTGCGTCAGATTCGAAGCTGCCATGCGAAAAACCACCTTCCCTCAGCGCAGTTCCTCGATCCTTGATTTGAGCTTCGCCTCGGCCGACCTCAGCTCATCAAGCTTTGTTCGCTCCCTGTCCACAACGGCCTGCGGGGCGCGGCTTACGAAGGATTCGTTGGCGAGCTTGGAGGAGACGGACGCAAGCTCCTTTTCTATGCCTGCTAATTCCTTCTCTAGCCTTTCTATCTCCTTGGAGATGTCGATCATCCCCTCCAGCGGGAGGAAGATGCCGAGGCCCGATACTACACCGGCGGCCGCTTTCGCGGGCTTCTGTTCTTCGGGGCCTATAAGCTTTATGCCTTCTACTCCGGCCAGCGTCCTGATAAGGCCCGAATTGGCCCAGACCTTCTCAAGGTCCGGGGCAAGCCCCTGGAACACGGCATCCACCTTCTTATTGCTGGCCACCGCGAACTCGGCCTTGATGTTCCTGATCGTCCTTATTGCATCCATCAGGAATGCCATCGAGGATTCGGCCTCTGCGTCCCTTAGACCTGCCTCGCAGGCAGGAAGCCCCGATATTATTAATGCACCGGACGAACCGGGCAGCATCTGCCAGATCTCCTCGGTGATGAAGGGCATGAACGGGTGAAGTAGCCTCAAAGAGCCGTCAAGTCCCTGCCATATCGTCCTCTGGGCGGCTTTCCTTGCCTTGGCACCCTCCTTGCCGTAGAGCCTGGGCTTGGCAGCCTCGATGTACCAGTCGCAGAACTCCCCCCATATGAAGTCCTGGACTACCCTCGCTGCCTCCCCAATCTCGAATCTGTCTACGAACCTCTGCACTTCAGCCGACGTGAAGGCAAGGCGGGAGAGCATCCAGCGGTCGGCAAGCTCCAGCGGCAAGGTTTCTGCAACGGCCTCCGAAGGGTCGAAATCTTCCAGGTTCATCAGCACGAACCTGGAGGCGTTCCATACCTTGTTGGCGAAATTGCGGCTTGCCTCCACCTTGTCCGGGTTCCATCTGATGTCGTTGCCAGGAGTGTTTCCGCTTATGATGCTCATCCTCAGCGCGTCGGCGCCGTACTTCGATATTATGTCCAGCGGGTCGGCGCCCGCTCCCTTCGAGCGGCTCATCTTGCTTCCGTCGGCGTTCCTCACAAGCCCGTGGAGGAGCACGTAGCTGAACGGCTTCTCATTCATGAACTTGAGGCCGGAGAAAATCATCCTGGCCACCCAGAAGAATATTATGTCGTAGCCGGTCTCAAGGACGGTCCCGGGATACCAGTGTTCCAGCTCCTTGGTCTTTTCTGGCCATCCCATTATTGAGAACGGCCAGAGCGCCGACGAGAACCAGGTATCCAGCACGTCCTCGTCCTGCACCACCGGGCCAGCGCAGTGCGGGCACCTGTCTATGTCCTCTCTCGAGGCGGTCACGCTGCCGCAGGCCTGGCAGTACCAGACAGGTATCCTGTGCCCCCACCAGAGCTGGCGCGAGATGCACCAGTCCCGGCAGTTCTCCATCCAGTTGAGGTAGGTCTTCGTGAAGCGGTCAGGGACGAACTTCACAAGCTCCGACTTCACTACCTCGACAGCCGGCCTGGCCAGGGGCTCCATCTTTACGAACCACTGCATGGAGGGAAGGGGCTCTACGGTGGTGCCGCACCTCTGGCAGTGGCCGACGGCGTGCCTTAGCACCTCGGTCTTCCTGAGAAGGCCGAGCTCCTTCAGCTCGTCAAGCACCGCCCGCCTGCAGTCCTCCGCCTTCCGGCCTTCGTATTTCCCGGCCTCGGCCGTCATCAAGCCGTCCTGCCCCACCACCTGGACGCTTTCGAGGCCGTGCTTCTTGCCGAGCTCGTAGTCGTTGACGTCGTGTGACGGGGTCACCTTCAAGGCCCCGGTACCGAACTCCCTTTCCACATATTCGTCCGCTATGACAGGTATGGACCTGCCCATTATCGGCAGCTTGACCCTCCTGCCAACCATGCCTTTGTACCTTTCGTCCTCGGGGTGTACCGCAACCGCGGTGTCGCCCAGCATCGTTTCAGGCCTGGTGGTCGCTATCGTCAGGAAGCCTTTCCCGTCTTCGAGCGGATAGTCTATGTAATAGAGGTTGCCGTCCTCCTCCTCGTGCTCGACCTCGATGTCGGAAATCGATGTGTTGCAGCCGGTGCACCAGTTGACCATTCGATGGCCCCTGTAGATTAGGCCTTCTTCATATAGCCTGACGAACACCTCCCGCACCGCCCTTGAGCAGACTTCGTCCATGGTGAAACGGCTCCGCTCCCAGTCCGCCGAGCAGCCCAGCTTCTTCTGCTGGTTGACGATGGCGCCGCCATAGTTGTCCTTCCACTCCCAGCATCTCTTCAGGAACTCCTCGCGGCCCAGCTCAGCCTTGGTTTTGCCTTCTTTGGCGAGGGATGCTACGACCTTGGCTTCGGTGGCGATGGAGGCATGGTCGGTGCCGGGCCACCACTCGGTGTTGTAGCCCTGCATCCTCCTCATCCGGACAAGCACGTCCTCGATCGTGGACATGAGCGCATGCCCTATATGCAGGGTACCTGTGATGTTGGGCGGCGGCATGACTATCACGAAGGGTTCCTTGCCCTTGTCGGGTTCCGCATGGAAGTACCCGCCGTCCTCCCAGAACTTGTAGATCCTGTCCTCCACCTGAGCCGGATCGTACGCAGGGGCCAGCTGTTTCGTCGCCATTTATCCGCACCTCCGCAAGACGAATGTAAAGAAGAGCCCCTGCCCTCAAAGGGCGAAGGGGCTCTTCGCGGTACCACCTTTGTCGCCGAGGGAGGAATCCCCCGGCACTCGACGCGCTCTAACGGGCGCTACCGCCGCGTCTGGCGGACGCTGCCGCTCGACTGCGGGGCTCCGAAGCGACTTCGGCATTCCTTGTCCTTGCGTCCTTCCAGCCAAGGGACGCTTCTCTGGCAGGACAGGCTTCTGCCTACTCCTCTTCCTCTTCGCCTATATCATGCGGCAAAGGCCTACTCCCTTGCCGCTTCCTTCGCCTTCCTTGCAGCCTCAACTATGTGGGCCGATATGTGCGCCGGCACCTCTTCGTAGTGGTCGAACTCCATCGTGAAGGTGCCCCTGCCGCCCGTCATCGACCTGAGGTCGATGGAGTATTTGAACATCTCGGCCAGCGGCGCCAGCGCCCTGACGATCTGGTACCTGCCCTGTGACTCCATGCCGAGGATCTTGCCGCGCTTCTTGTTGAAGTCGCCCATGATGTCGCCCATGTACTCCTCCGGAACGAGGACCTCCGCCCTTACTATGGGCTCCAGCAGAATCGGGCCCGCTTCCTCCCATGCCTTTTCGATTGCAAGCCTTGCTGCCAGCTTGAAGGCCATCTCCGAGCTGTCCACAGGATGAGAGGAACCGTCGTCTAGCGTTGCGCTGAAGTCCACCATCGGATATCCTGCGAGCCTTCCGTGGGGCAGCTCCTCCCTCAAGCCCTTTTCCACAGCTGGGATGAAGTTCCTTGGGACGGCCCCTCCGAATACCTCGTCGATGAACTGGAATCCTGCGCCCCTTTCAAGGGGTGCGAACCTTACCCATATGTCGCCGAACTGGCCCCTGCCGCCGGTCTGCTTCTTGTGCCTTCCCTGCACCCTCACCTGCCTGGTTATCGTCTCGCGGTAGGGTATGCTGGGAGTATCCAGCGTAACGTCGACCCCGAACTTCCTCTTGAGGCGCTCGGCGATCACGTCTATATGGGAATCGCCCATCCCTGAGACTATGAGCTCGCTGGTCTCGGGGCTCTTGTAGTATTGGATGGTCGGGTCCTCTTCAGTGAGCCTGGAGAGCCCCGAGCCTATCTTCTCCTCGTCGCCCTTGGCCTTCGGCTTCATGGCGAAAGAGAGGACCGGTTTGGGGAACTTCGTTGGCTCATACTTCACCGGCTTGTCCTTGTCGCAGAAAGTATCGTTCGTCGTCGTGTCCGCAAGCTTTGCCACAGCCACTATCTCGCCGGGCCCGGCTTCGGCCGCCGGTATCTGCTGCTTGCCTTTGAGGAAGAATATCGAACCGAACCTCTCGGACTTGTCCTTGGTGATGTTGTAATAGGTTGCGTCAGGCTTGAGCACTCCGCTCATCACCCTCAGCACGTTTATCTTGCCGACGAACGGGTCGGCCGTGGTCTTGAATACGAACGCCGAAAGCGGCTCCGATTCGGCGGGCTTCCTTACGACTACTTCCTCGCCCAGCCCCTTGCCCTGCGCGGGCTTTGATGCGCCTGACGACGGCAGCAGCCTCACTACCGCATCAAGGAGCTGCTGGACGCCAACGAGCTTTCCTCCCGACACTGCCACTACCGGATAGAGGTCGCAGTTGCTCACCGCTGCCACAAGCCCCTTCTCGAACTCGTCCTGGGCCAGCTCCATCGTGTCCATGTACTTTGTAAGCAGCTCTTCGTCGGTCTCAGCGGCGAACTCCATAAGCTTGCCCCTGTATTCTTCCACTTCGGAGGCCAGCTCTTCCGGGATCGGGGCTTCCTTCATGGATTTGCCCGTGTGGTCAGGATATAAATAGGCCTTCTTGGTGACTACGTCAACCACGCCTTTGAAGCCCTCGCCGAATCCTATGGGCAGCACCACCGGGCAGGCCTTCTGGCCGAAGGATTCGGTGACGCTAGCCAGGGCGCCTTTGAAATTGGCGTTCTCCCTGTCCATGCGGCTTATTGCTATCAACCTGGGGACTTTCCTGTCTTCTGCCACCCTCCAGACGATTTCCGTCCCCACTTCAACTCCTGATACAGCGTCTACCATCAGGATTGCGCCGTCTGCCACCCTAAGGCCCGCGTGGACCTCTCCTACGAAGTCAAGGAAGCCAGGTATGTCTATGATGTTGATCTTGGTGCCGTTCCACTCCACCGGAGCGAACGCCATGCTTATTGAGATCTTGCGCTTCTTTTCGTCTTCGTCGAAGTCGGTCGTCGCAGTCCCGTCCTCAACCCTGCCGAAACGGTCGGTCCCTCCGCTGAGATACAGCATAGCCTCGGTAAGGGTGGTCTTGCCCGCTCCGCCGTGGGCTATTACCGCGATGTCCCGGAGCTGTTCAGGGGCGTATTTCTTCAACAGAGATCTCCTCCTGTATAAACCGCACCGGGCCCTTGCGCCAAAGCCTCATCCTCTAACGGACCCGTCGGCATGATTCACAATGCAATATATAATTTTACACAAGCATCACCCCAAGGGCAAGGATTTGAGCAAAAGACTGTCTGCGCTTATGGAATTGACCTTCGCTTAAAGGACAATATACGACCTGGTTTCATTGATGAAGAGCAGCCTTCTGGAGGGCCAAGCCCGAGGCGGCGAGGCGGCTGCCAGTAAGGCAAAGCCGCAGGGGCTGTTCGCCCCCGCGGCTGTTCGGTCTGCCGCTTCATTCGGCATCTTTCCTGTCTTTGATGGTTCCGGGGACGTACCTGCCGCTTTTGCTCCGCTGGCGTACGCATTCTGTCAGCAGGTATTCTATCTGCCCGTTTACGGAGCGGAAGTCGTCTTTGGCCCAGGCTTCTATCTGCTCGTACAGACGGGCGGAAAGGCGCAGGGGTATCTGTTTCTTCCCGCCGTTCATGTCAGTACAGGCTGCCGCTGTTGACAACGGGCTGGGCGTCCCTGTTGCCGCATAATACTACGAGGAGATTCGAAACCATCGCTGCCTTACGCTCGTCGTCCAATTCCACTATCTTGTTGGCGCTTAGTTTCTGCAGGGCCATCTCCACCATCCCTACGGCCCCGTCGACGATCATCTTGCGGGCGTCGATTATCGCGTTGGCCTGCTGGCGCTGAAGCATGACCGCTGCTATCTCGGGTGCGTATGCAAGGAATGTTATGCGCGCTTCAAGTATCTCAAGCCCGGCCTCCTTGACCTTGGATTGGATTTCGGCCCTTATGCGTTCTGCTACGACCTCGCTTGAGCCGCGCAGGCTACCCTCGTCTGGCTGGCCGTCCCCTGTTGTATCGACGTTTGGGGCCACGTCGTAAGGGTAAATCCTTACGATGTTCCTCAGGGCGCTGTCGCACTGCAAAGACAGGTACTCCTTGTAGTTGTCGACGTTGAACACCGCCTTGGCGGTATCTACAACGCGCCACATGACAGCGATACCGATCTCCACGGGGTTTCCCAGCACGCCGTTGACCTTCTGCTTTGCGTTGTTCAGCGTCATCACCTTGAGGGATATGCTCTTGTTCCCGAGCGCTTCAAGAGAATCCGCACCGCTTGAAGGCGTGCGGGTGAGCTTCCGCGTGTGATCGTTTTCTACATCGCCGCTCTGTCCGAGCTTCGTTTTGGCCGCCGGGTTGATAGCCGTGCTGAACGGGTGCACATAGAAGAAGCCAGGTCCCTTGAGCGTACCGGTGTACCTTCCGAAAAGCGTCAAAACAAGGGCTTCATTGGGTTTGACCACCTTCAGCCCCATGAACGGTATGAAGCCTACCATCAGCCAAAGTACGCCGAAAACCATTGCTACGGTGCCGATGCCCCGTCCTTCCTCTATCAGCATGCCTCCGTAGATTGTTGCCGCAAGAGCCAGGATGTACATGGCGATGCCCCCTATCAGCACCGGCATGCCTGCTCTGGCTTTCATTAGTTTTTCCTGCATATCATTCGACCTCCTCGGGTCAATGATATCACTTTGATTTCATTTTGAATACATGTCTCGGAAAAATAATCTCTGCCGGGCTCGAATGGAAGTGCTAACGAGGGCAGGTTCGGCGACCAGTAAGGCGTTGCAGATCATACTGCAAGACAAAAAAGCGGCGGAGGCGCCCTTTCGGGTATAGCGCCTCCGCCGTGACTCCAGCTGCCTGATCTACTGGCTTATGCGCTTCGTCTTGCCGCCTGCGGCTGCGCCTGCCATGGGTATGACTACAGGTTCCTCCTTGGTAATATCGGCGGATTTCGCCATAACCATCGCCGTTTCGAGCACCGTGTCCATCTGGTCGGTCTCTATGAAGAGGATTTCCTGCTTGACCTTCGCAGGTATGTTCTCAAGGTCCTTGTGGTTGTCCGCGGGGATTATCACCGTTTTGATGCCTGCCCTAAGCGCCGCAAGGGATTTCTCCTTGAGGCCGCCTATAGGAAGGACCCTTCCTCTGAGGGTTATTTCGCCTGTCATCGCCACATCCGCCCTCACCGGCTTGTTTGAAAGCGCCGATGCCAGCGATGTCGCCATCGCAATCCCTGCAGAAGGCCCGTCCTTGGGTATCGCGCCTTCCGGCACATGGATGTGCACATCGGTGTTCTCATAGAACGACGGGTCTATCCCCAGCTCCTTGGCCCTGGACCTTACGTAGGTGTAAGCCGCCTGGGCGCTTTCCTTCATCACGTCGCCCATCTGGCCTGTGAGCGTCAGCTTACCCGTACCCTTGGTTACGGTTGTCTCTATGAAGAGGATGTCGCCGCCGGTCTCGGTCCATGCAAGGCCCGTCGAAAGGCCGACCTTGTTCTCCTTGTCGCTAACTCCGTAACGGAACTTCTCGACGCCCAGCAGCTCGTGGAGGGAGTCCTTTGTTACGGGGCATTCCACCTGTTTCTGCCCCGAGACCTTGCACCAGGCCATCTTCCTCATGATGTTGCCTATCTGCCTTTCGAGCTCCCTTACTCCGGCCTCCCTTGTGTACCTTCTGACCACCTCGAGTATTGCCTCGTCGTTTACGTCCACGTCAGTGCCGCCCAGCCCGTTCTCGTTCTTCTGCTTGGGCACCAGGAACTGCCTTGCGATGCCGAGCTTCTCATCCTCGGTATAGCCGCTCAGCTCTATGATCTCCATCCTGTCGACAAGGGGCTTGGGAACGTTATGCAGCGAGTTGGCTGTGGTTATGAACATCACCTTGGATAGGTCCAGCGGGACTTCCAGGTAGTGGTCCAAGAACGACTTGTTCTGTTCGGGGTCGAGCACTTCAAGCATCGCCGAACTCGGGTCTCCCCGCCAGTCGGAGCCCAGCTTGTCTATCTCGTCCAGAAGTATGACTGGGTTGCCTGACCCCGCCTGTTTGAGGGCGAAGGCCAGCTTTCCCGGGAGCGCGCCAATGTATGTCCTGCGATGGCCCCTGATCTCCGCCTCGTCCCTCAGCCCTCCAAGGGAGAACCTGACGAACTTGCGTCCAAGCGACCTTGCTATGGATTTTGCCAGAGAGGTCTTGCCTACCCCAGGCGGCCCAACGAGGCAGAGGATGGGGCCCTTGTTGAGCGAGGAAAGCTTCCTTACGGCAAGGAACTCAAGTATCCTCTCCTTGACCTTCTCGAGGCCCCAGTGGTCCTCGTCGAGGACCTTCTTGGCCTGGTTCAGGTCCAGCACGTCCTCGGTGTAGTTCCCCCAAGGAAGCGATGTAAGCCATTCGATGTAGGTCCTCGATACAGTGGCCTCGGGGGCCATGGACCCCATCAGCTTGAGCCTCTTTATCTCAGATTCGACCTTGGCCTTTACCTCTTCGGGAGCCTTGTTGTCCTGGAGCTTCTTCCTCCAGCTCTCGGCGTCGGCTTCCTTGTCCTCTTCCTCGCCCAGCTCCTTCTGGATGACCTTCATCTGCTCCCTCAGGTAGTACTCCTTCTGGGATTTGTCTATCTGGCCTCTGACCTTGGCCTGCAGCTCCTGCTCGATTTCAAGCACCTGTTTCTCCGTCTCGATTATGGCGATCAGCTTCTCGAGCCTTTCGTCCACATCCTCTGCATCAAGCAGGCTCTGCCTCTGGGCCAGCCTCAAGGGCAGGCGAGGGGCTATTTCGTCGGCGAGCCTTGCTGGGTTGTCTATCCTGCTGATGCCCAGCGCGATCTCGCTGGGTATGGCCCTAGACGACTGCAGCAGGCTTTCGAAGCTGCTCAAAGCCATACGCATAAGAGTCTCGGTCTTGGCGGTGCGGACCGTGGAATCGGTGAGCACCTTGACTTCGGCCATAAGTATTCCGTCCTTCTCGATGAAGCTCACCACTTTACCCCTGTTGAGGCCCTGCATCAGCACCCTCAGGGTTCCGTCCTGCCCCTTTACCGACTGCTTGATCTCAGCTACGCAGCCCATGTCGAAGAGGTCCCTTGCAGAAGCTTCCTCCACCGCAGGGTCCTTCTGGGATATGAGCAGTACTATAGAATCGTCAGAGGACGCCCTCTCCACCGCGTTTACCGACTTGGGCCTTCCGACCTCCAAAGGCGTGAACATTCCTGGGAAGAACACCACACCCCTCAACGGGACCACCGGGAGAAGGCGCATCTCCACTATCTGACCTTTTTCGTCTATCGTCCTGTGTGTCATCGTGAGTGCACCTCCTGGTTTACATAACGCTGAAATCCGCATTATGGTTCCACTTGTATTATATCATCCAATGGCAGGTATCCGATTATATACAATGATGCCCGGCCATCTCGTTCAGGGATGCCGGGCATCTGGCTAGGCCGTCTTGGTGCTGGCCCGGGGCTTCTTCCTGACGGCCTCGGAAGCCTTTTCGACGGCATCCCTGTCTATTGTTATCCTCTTCATGTCCGGCCGGTCCGGGGCCATGAACATTATGTCGAGCATCAGCTTCTCCATCACAGACCTCAGCCCCCTGGCCCCCGTTCCCAGCTGGGACGCAACCTCCGCCACGGCAGCTATGGCTTCGTCCGAGAACTCCAGCTCGACGCCCTCCATGGACATCAAGGCCTTATATTGCCGCGTAAGCGCGTTCTTGGGCTTGGTCAGCACATCGATGAGGGCTGCCATGTTCAAGTCCTCCAGTGTCACCACAACCGGCATCCTGCCAACGAACTCAGGTATCATGCCGAACTTCAGCAGGTCCTCCGGTATGAGGCGCTTAAGAGATTCGGAGGAAGCCGTCCTTCCCTGGGGCTTGGCCTCTGCCGTGAAGCCAAGGACTTTGGCACCGGTGCGGCGCTCAATTATCTTGTCGAGCCCGTCGAAAGCGCCCCCGCAGATGAAGAGTATGTCCGTAGTGTCGATCTGTATGTACTCCTGCTGCGGATGCTTCCTTCCGCCAACCGGCGGCACGTTGGCTACAGTCCCCTCCAGGATCTTCAGCAGGGCCTGCTGGACCCCCTCGCCGGATACGTCCCTGGTTATGGACGGGTTCTCGCTCTTCCTTGCAATCTTGTCTATCTCGTCAATATAGACGATGCCGAACTTGGCCTTGTTCACGTCCCAGTCGCTCGCCTGTATGAGCCTCAGGAGTATGTTCTCTACGTCTTCGCCTACGTAGCCGGCCTCGGTCAGCGCCGTGGCGTCGGCTATCGCGAACGGGACGTCGAGTATCTTGGCCAATGTCTGCGCAAGGAGCGTCTTGCCGCTGCCCGTGGGCCCGAGCATCAGTATGTTGCTCTTCTGCAGCTCAACATCGTCCCCTAACGCTTTCGACTTCGAAAGCACCCTCTTGTAGTGGTTATATACTGCCACTGAGAGGACCCTCTTGGCGTCTTCCTGCCCGATGACGTACTGGTCCAGTGCTTTCTTTATCTCGCTGGGCTTGACCAGCCTGGGCTGGAAGCCGCCCTTCCCTTCCTGTGTCTCCTTCTCGAATATCATGTTGCAGAGCCTGACGCAGTCCCCGCATATGGAGACACCCGGGCCTGCTATCATGACCCCGGCCTCTTCCTCTCCCCTTCCGCAGAAGGAGCATGCCAGCGGCTTCTTCTCCTTGTCCTTCGAGCTCTTCCTCGGCATTACTCCGCAGCCGACCTCCTTGCTTGAACTTCGGGTCCGCCCTCCAGGATGTTGTCGATTATCCCGTATGCCTTCGCTTCCCTCGCCGTCATGAACCTGTCGCGGTCGATGTCGGCTGCAACTGTGGACGCCCTCTTTCCCGTATGCTTGGATATCACCTGTTTTACAAGTTCCTTGAGCCTGAGTATCTCCTTGGCGTGGATCTCTATGTCGGTCGCCTGCCCCGATGCCGACCCAAGAGGCTGGTGAATAAGCACCCTGGAGTTCTCGAGGGCGAACCTCCTGCCGGGCTCCCCGCCCATCAGTATGATCGAAGCCATGCTCGCCGCCAGGCCTACGCAGAAAGTGGCGACGGGAGGCTTTATGAACTGCATAGTGTCATATATCGCCATGCCTGCGTAAATGGAGCCGCCGGGGCTGTTGATGTACAGGTTGATCTCCTTTTCCGGGTCCTCAGACTGCAGATAGAGCATCTGTGCTATCACCAGGTCGGAAGTGTGCATGTCGATTTCGCCGCTCAGGAAGATTATCCTGTCCTTCAAAAGGCGCGAATAGATGTCATACACCCTCTCGCCTTTGTTAGTCTGCTCAACAACGTACGGTATGAGGCCCATGCCCAATCCTCCCTTCCCGTCCAACATGGATCTTTGCTTACTTTGCCTCGTCTTTGTCTTCAACCTCGTTCCCATGCTCATGGTCGTGGTTATGCTCATGTTTATGCTCATGGTCATGATTCTGCGTGCACCTGCCAGCTTCAGGGTCCGCGTCGCTTGCGGTGGACAGCAGCCTTATCGCCTTGTCCTGTGCTACCAGCCTGCTCACGGACGAGCGCACATCCTTGTTCTCGCGGAGCTTCTTCAGGTCTGCCGGCTTCACTTCGCCCGGCTTACCTGCCATCATCTCTATCGCCCTGTCTATCTCGGCGCTTGTGACCTTCAGGTTGTTCGAAGCGAGGAGCTCGCGTATCACCAGCTGCTGCCTTACCGCCTCCTCCGCCCTCGGTTTCATCTCCATCAGGAGCTCTTCCTGGGTCTTCGAACGGGACTTGAGGTAATCCTCCCACTTCAGGCCCTGCTCCTGCACGCGCCTGGCGAGGTCGTTTAGCATGTCGGCAGCCTCAGCGTCGACCATTGCGGATGGCGTCTCGACATCGGATTCTGCCGTCAGCTTCTTCAATGCGTCTATGCCCAAGGCCCTTACCGCGCTGTCGTATGCCCTGTGTTCCATGCTGTGCTTTACAGCGCCCTTCAGTCCGGCCAGGTCGTCGAAGCCCAGCTTCTTTGCGAACTCATCGTCCTTCGCAGGCACGAGCTTGTCCTTGATCTCCTTGACCTTGCACTTGAATGTAGCTGGCTTGCCTGCAAGGTGGGCCGCCCTGTAATCTTCCGGGAATGCTACCTTGACGTCCACTTCGGAGCCCTTGTTCGCGCCGACGAGCTGTTCTTCGAAGCCCGGTATGAACTGCCCCGAGCCTATAAGCAGGTCAACTCCTTCGGCGCTTCCGCCCTCGAAAGCCTCTTCCTCAGGAGTACCTTCGTTTATTATCCCCTTGAAGTCTATGGTCACCATGTCCCCGTCCTTGACCTTCCTGCGGTTGGAGGGTACGTACTCGGCAAGCTGGCCGGCGTAGCCGTCGAGCTCCTTGTCAACGTCCTCGTCTGTGACGGGTTTGATGTCCTTCTGCATCCTGAAGGATTTATAGTCGGCCAGCTTCACCTCCGGCTCGACCATTATCATCATCTTGAATGATTCTTCGTTGCCGGATTCGAGGTTCAGCTTGTCCAGGCCCTCGAACTCGGGGTCTGCTATGGGCTTAAGGCCGTTGTCCAGCACAGCCTTCCTGTAGGCCGAATTCACTACGTTCTCCAGGGCCTCCTGCAGTATGCTCTCCTTGCCGGCATAGCGCTCCACCATCGCCTTGGGGGCCTTTCCCTGCCTGAAGCCGGGTATCCTCACCCTTCTTCCTATCGCTGAGAGCGCATTCTCGATCTCCTTGCGCGCCGTCTCCTGGTCCACAACGACCTCTACGGTCGCTACGCTTGCCGCCTTGCCTACGAAATTAACCTTCAACATCCAACGCACCTCTTGCTCCGGCGAAGCCGGTTCCTGATAAACTGATAATCGGCGGCGTTAACTCCGCCGCCGACAAAGACACTCATGGAGCGGAAAACGGGATTCGAACCCGCGACCCTCGCCTTGGCAAGGCGATGCTCTACCGCTGAGCTATTTCCGCAGCCGCTGATGCCCGAAATTCTAATTGGGGTGGATGATGGGACTTGAACCCACGGCCCTCAGAGCCACAATCTGATGCTCTAGCCACCTGAGCTACACCCACCGCGTCGTGCGACCTGTAAGCCGCAATGGGTATTATACACTTACTGGCTGTATCGAGGCAATATAGAATTAGTCATGTAAAGCGTGTCATATGGCCGACCTGCCGATATTTGTTGACTTATGCGAATATGTGTTGTTGAATATTATGGAATTGCGGGCGGCCTGTCGATGCAAGGCGTCATTAGAGGCCTTTATGCGGATAAGTGGACGGAAGACCGGAAGGCCAGCCCGGGAGGATAGGTCTTGTACAATACAGCTAAACCAGGTACGTTAAAGTATGTCATCAACGAGATGAACCTGAAATTCAAGCGGATGTCACCGTCGCGTTTCCTCGTGCTCGGATTCCTGGTAATCATACTGGCCGGTGCGTTTCTTCTCATGCTGCCTGTATCCAATGCAGACGGCGAGATGCAGGGGTTTGTGGATGCGCTTTTCACAGCCACATCGGCTACATGCGTGACGGGCTTGGTAGTGGTGGATACGGCCCTCAACTATACACGCTTCGGGCAGCTGGTGATCCTGGTCTTGATCCAGGTAGGCGGGCTCGGTTTCATGTCCATGGCCACAATGATCTTCATACTGCTCGGCAGGCGCATAGGCCTCAGAAGCAGGCTGCTGCTGCAGGAATCCTTCAACAAGTTCAGCATGCAGGGGCTTGTGAGGCTGACGAAGACCGTGCTGAGCCTGACCCTGTTCATCGAAGGTATAGGGGCGTTGCTCCTCTATTTCCGGTTCGAGCCCCTGCTACCCACGGGTGAAGCGATGTTCTACGGCCTGTTCCATTCCGTGTCGGCGTTCTGCAATGCGGGTTTCGACCTGTTCGGCAAGGTAAGCGGCCCGTTTTCAAGCTTGAGCTCTTTCACTAATGACGCTTTCGTCCAGCTGGTCATCGGGGCGCTCATCATCGTCGGCGGCATAGGTTTCCCTGTGCTTGCCGAGATAATCACCTACAGGAGCAACAAGAACTACCATATATCGATACATACGAGGCTGGTCGTTCTGATTACGTCCATTTTGCTCGCAACAGGGGCGATAGCGGTCTTCGCCCTGGAATACGGGAACCCGGATACCCTGAAGGATGTCCCCCTGTTCTATAAGATAACCAACTCCGTCTTCATGTCCATCACTCCGAGGACTGCGGGCTTCAACATACTGCAGATCGGTTCTCTCAGGGGGCCGACCGTGCTCGTCATAATGATGCTGATGTTCATCGGCGCATCGCCCAGCTCCACCGGAGGAGGCATAAAGACTGTCACGGCAGGTGTCCTTGTAATGAGCCTTCTGGCCACCATAAAAGGGGACGAAAACGTCGAATATCACGAGAGGCGCATACCTAAAGACCAGGTAATGCGGGCTATTTCGGTAATTCTTCTGTCTGCCGGGATTGTCCTGGCGGGGATATTCCTTATGACCGTTTTCGAGGACAAGTCGCTGCTGGATATGCTTTTTGAAGTCATATCGGCCTTTGCAACTGTGGGTCTCTCAAGGGGTATAACCCCAGAGCTCGGGGTCATGAGCAGGTTGCTCCTGGTAGTCATTATGCTGATGGGAAGGTTGGGGCCGCTTACTTTCGCAGTGGCCTTGAACTACAGGAAGACCGCAAGCAAGGTCAAAGTATCATTCCCGGAAGAGCATGTGATGATAGGATGACGTCGGGCACATTAGAGGAAGGGCGCCTTAAGGCGTCCTTTGCATTTCAGATTATCCTGCCGCCGCAGGCGACGACTTCTCCGTCGTAGCAGACCATGCTCTGGCCGGGTGCCGAAGCCCATACAGGCTCGTCGAACCTTGCAGTGAGCCTTCCTTCCGCTATGCGGACGGTTGCCTGGGCCGGTGCCATCGACGACCTGGTCCTTACAAGGA
>Ga0116174_10000942_pt1 | contig 27815 bp, 24 predicted proteins | sample AD_UKC087_MetaG_FD_89801 | JGI IMG/M metagenome (GOLD analysis project Ga0116174, IMG submission 89801) | Active sludge microbial communities of municipal wastewater-treating anaerobic digesters from USA - AD_UKC087_MetaG | ecosystem: Engineered > Bioreactor > Anaerobic > Digestate | place: USA...
GGGGGAAAGGGGGCCGTGTATCTGCAATAGCGGAAAATACTATTATGTAATCCAATTATTACATATATTGTCGATTACAACGTAATCTGGCGCTTGTTCCTCTCCCGTTTGCGAAATCTACGTCGAATCGATGACAATGCACTTGTAGCGGGTGGCGTTGCGATAGGGAAGGGCGCTGTTTTGTGTCGCCGCATCGACATACAACGTCTGCTTGACAACGCCTCGAACCTCCACGTCATCGCCTTGCCGGAGCATGGCGAGGGTAGGGCGATGGCTCGGTATCCGCGGCGCTTCGGAAGGCAAAAAATCAAGGGACGGGAGCTTCAAGTCCCTGACCGCGACAGGCTTGGTGAAAAGCAAAGGCGGAATCCCGAAATCGAAGCGCAACAGGTCGCCGTTCTCGCATTCGACAACGAAGGGCTCGATTTCAGTGATCCTCATCGAAGTCCACCACCTGTCCACCACCGCCGAATCCTGCTGGCTTGATTGCTCTTGCCACCGAACGATCCCCCGAAAGGTCTGCACTGTTTTGTGGCCTTCTCCTCGCGCTTCCCTCGCTTTTTCTTTCCGTGATGAAGAAAAAGGGGGGCAAAGCTCCCAATTTTCCCCGACGCGCTGACGCTCCCTCCAGGCCAACCAATGGACGAGCACAAATAGATTCAAAAGACTGAAAAACACCACGGCAAGGGCCACCAACAACACGATCGCTCCGTCCGCAAGCCACGATGGCCCGAACCTGGTAAAAATCAGGACTGGAGAAAGAATGAGGCTCGTGGCGGACCAGCGCATCGTTTCGCCCACAAGATGCTTCACCTTCTCTATCTGCAAGACATGGTTTCGCGACCACGCTGCCGCAAAGTCGACGCTCGATCGCGGTGGAGATCCTTCGCCCCGTCGCCATTGCCGCACCCCCTGTTGCACAGGTGCCTGCACGAAACATTGAGGGAAGCTTTCCATGGCCGTGCATGGTATCATCCTTGGCCATGAAAGGAATCCTACGCTTATGGATCGTGGTGATTTGTCTCGCTTTTTCGGCACTTGCCATGGGCGCCATGACACCGGTGGATAGCGAAGGCGTGTCGTTTTCGACCTTCATGGGGATTCCCATCGTTTCCCTTGGGTCAGATACCGGGTTTGCGTTGCTTCGAATCGGCAGCGGCGACGGTATCCTGGTCTTCGGCCAGGGGTGGGGACTCATTTCCATTGGTTGGCTGAGTGGTGGGATTTTGTTTGGGGCAGGGCAGGTAGCCTGCGGCGGTGTCGCTTTCGGCCAGCTTGCCCTGGGCCCCGTTCTTTTTGTGGGCCAGGTGGGGGCGGGTTTGCTCGGACTCGGACAAGCCGGAGTGGCCTTCGAGCGGGTCATGCAAATAAGTACGTCGGGAAAGGCGTATTTCAAGCAACTCTCAGAAGATGCGAGCCATTATCTTGCGCCGAATTTTCGTTTTCGACGTTCGGTTCGCTGATTTTCGTAGGCTCCGCTGAAAACGACGGGGCGTTGCCAGGGCAACGTGGCTTTTGAATCAGGTGGGGGACGGGGTGCAGGCCCGTTTTTCTCCAGGGAAAAGGTATTTGCTCCGTGGCTGTCAGATCTCCAAGCTCCCGTGCGTCTTGAAAGGAGAAAAGGAGTTGCCGATGGCCGAAGCGCGATCCCACGGTATTTCTGATCCCCATGCTACTTTGATCGAGGCCGAAGCGCTGATGCGCAAGCAAGCCTGGGAAGAGGTGGCCGCACTGGGGCTTCGGTTGCCAACCCCCCCGGATGAGTCCTGGCTTGCAGTCATGGATGTGGTGGCTTTTGCCCTGGGACAGCTTCGTCAGTGGACGGTTGCCATTGCGTTGCTCGAGCATGCCTACGGGTTGGAGGCCACGTGGCGAAGGGCGTCGAGTTTGGCCTATTTGTACTACGATGGGGCGTTGGCTTCGCAAGCGCCGCGCGGCCCGAAGCCGGACATGAGCAAGGAGGCGTTACGAAAGGGCTTTCGACGTTGGATAGCGGAAGCATTACGGCATGATCCGGACTCCATCAAGGACATCTATCGGCTTGGGATTTTCGAAGCGCAGGTGGAGGCCTGTCACGACAAACCGGCGTTGCGGGCGTTTTTACGTGTGATCGACCTTTTTCATGCTCTTTCGGAAGAAGAAAAAGCGCGTCGAGGGGATTACAGGAAAGTTTGCTCCAAAGCGCTTTACGCGGGGGCTCGTTCGGCGTTGCGGCTGAAACAACTGGGATTGGCTCGTAAACTATCATTCGCCTGCATTCGGGAGGATAAGGAAGCGAACCACGTGGAGCCGGTGCATAAGTTGCAAATGGCCGCGCGGGTATGCATGGCGACGGGCGAATTCGATCATGCGGAGCGGGCGGCTCGTCTTGCCCTGGATGCCCCTGGGCCACCGAGGCGTGATTATCTTTTCGGGCTTTTGAGTGATATTTCCCTGCTCCGCTCCGATCCCGAGGCGGCCTGCTCCTGGATCGAGAAGCATGTGCCGGAACATCGTAGGGCATCGTATTTATGGAGAAAATTAGGCGATGGACGGGCGGCCAGAGGGCAACTGAAAGAAGCCTGTCAGGCTTGGGAATCCGCTTTGCGTCAGGACCGCTGCGGAAGGCATCTAACGTTGGTGCGTCTGGGCCGTGCCTATCTCGACCTCGGCGCTTTGGGCAAAGCCGAGGATGCTTTTCGAAAGGCCGCACATTTCAGAGTCAGCCGTTTCATGAAGGAGGACCGGGAGGCTCTCGAAGGATTGGAAAAAGTGCTCGCCCTTCGAGGAAAAAAGGAAGAATTACCGCGCATTGCCGAACGATTGGCCAAGTGCGGGGGACAAGGACAACCCGCGTCGGACGACGATGAATTGGGGGTGGCATGAACGCTTCCGTTGCCTTGAACCAAGCCAAAAGCGCGTTGAGTGTTGGGGATGTCCAGCAGGTTCTCGACTTGTTCTGCCGCATCGTTGCCACGGAATCCGACTTATTTCCATGGATCTTGTTGCTGATCGAAGCCGGTCACCTTCACGTTGCCTCCGAACATGCGGACAAGTTGAGGTTCGATGAGCAGGCTCGCATTCGTGAGCTTTTGCAAGAGGAATCAGGTGATTGGGAAGGCCAAGGCGACCCCGGGGATGCCTATGGTATCGACGATGAGGTATTGCGTCCTCGTGCCGAGGTGCAAGAGGAACTGATCTCGCTTTTCCTTCGTTTTTACGGTGGCAGGCGAGATATTTATGCCAAAGCCTGGTACGATGAGCGTCGCAAGCGCGCGGGATACCATCCTGTGCAGCAGCCTTTGACGGAGAGTGTGGTTCGGGCGCATCTGCAAGGTTCGATGACGATAGGGCAGTACCTGCTTTATCCGGATGGGGCCTGTGCTTATGGGGTCATCGACCTCGACGTTTCGGCGTCCGTGCTGCAAACGCTTCGGGTGGCGCGGGGAGAGGAGGCGTCGGCGCTCATGCATCCGCCGCTGGGGCGCTATGTTTTGACGCTCCTGGATGCGGGGGAGCGATTGGGGTTACCCTTGTTTGCGGAGGACAGTGGTGGGCGAGGGGTTCATCTTTGGCTGCACATGGAACCGCGCCGTGCTGCTTCCGCGGTTCGAGCCATGCTTTCCCAAGTGATCGTGGCTGCCGGACCGATCCCCCCGGAGGTGGGAGTGGAAGTTTTTCCCAAGCAAGATCGCTTGGGTCCGCGGGGACTATCGAGTTTGGTCAAGTTGCCTCTGGGGGTTCATCCGGCCACGCTTCGTCGATGCGCGCTATTGGATAGGAAACTGAAGGTATATTCGAGCGCCTTGGAGGGATTGCGCGCGTTGCGCCTGGTGCCCATGGATGCGGTGGACGCGGTGGTGGGGCGCAGGGTAGTGCCCCTGCCAGCGCCTGAAATCACACCCGTGCGGGCCGTACCGCGCCTCGATACGCGTCCGACACCTCGTTCTCTTGCGGAAACGTTGCGGCAAATCGAAGTGGGGGTGCCGGAAAAAGAAGCGGTCGACGCGGTGCTTCGAGGCTGTCCCGTGCTGGCCGGATTAACGAAAAAAGCTTTTGAAAACCATAGCTTATTGGCGGATGAGGCGCGTGCCTTGCTCTACACCATTGGATTGATCAGCCCGGGACCGGGAGTCATCGATGAAGTGCTGGCCAGTGCGAAAATCCCTCGTCGTGAACTCGACCGCCTTCGTCGGGGCTTGCCCAATCCCGCTGGGTGCAAAAAACTGTCTCGTCTGGCTCCCGAGGGCACCTGCTCGTGTTTCGAGAAGAATGAGGTGCTGCCGTACCCTACACCCGTGCTTCATGCCACCGGATCGGTAGCGCCGTCGCCGCCGCCCTGGACGCGTTTTGCCGAGCATCTGGAAACGGATGAATCGGTCATCCAAGGGCCATTGGATGCGATTGGAGAAGTCCTGGCGCGCATCGAAAAACGTCTGGACCGGCTGGAAGGAAAGGAGCCTGGGCAAGATTCGTCATGATGCGCACGGCCTACGTGACCCAACCTGGAGCGAGCCTTCGACGCGACGGCACGCGATTGCTCGTGTTCGTGCAGCGAAAGTGCGAGGCGGAATTGACAACCCACGACCTGGGTCAGCTCGTGCTGGTGGGCAATGTGCTGTTGACGCCGGGCGCGATCGACCTTTTGCTGGAACGGGGAATCGACACCGTGATGCTGACGGTTCACGGCCGGTACCGCGGCAGGATCGTGGGGGGAGGATCTCAGCACATTATTTTGCGTCTGGCGCAATACGAAGCCATGCGGGAGGAGGGGAGGTGTCTGGCGGTTGCAAAGTCGATCGTACGAGGGAAGATCATCAACCAGCGTCGCTTTTTATTACGAGCGATTCGTGAGGGCAGGGATTCGAAGCGGCTTCGTCCCTCGGTGCTGGGGATGCGCGCCACGCTGGCTCGTGTGAACGATTGTTCGACCTTGGATGAGGTACGCGGATGTGAAGGCTCGGCCGCGGCAGCGTATTTTCGGGCATTTGGGGCGTTGATCCTGGCAGAGGGGTTTCGATTCGATGGCAGGAATCGTCGGCCACCAATGGACCCGGTCAATGCATTGTTGTCCTTGGGTTATACGCTTCTTGCGAATGTGGTGGAGGCCGCGGTGCAGGTGGTGGGGTTGGACCCCTATCTCGGGGCGCTGCATGCACCGGAGCATGCAAGGCCGTCGCTCGTTTGCGACTTGCAGGAGGAGTTTCGAACGCCGGCGGTGGACACGTTGGTGGTGGCAGCGATCAACCGCGGATTGGTGGAGCCGGGGGATTTCGAGGAAGCGGGGGAAGGGGAGCCGGTGGTGATGAAACGGGAGACATTTCGGATGTTTGCGAAAGCGTTCGAGCGTCGGATGGCGCGGCCGGTGCTCTACGAGCCGCTGGGGAAGAAGCTGATGCTCAGGGCGATCGTCGAGCAGCAAGCCCGACGTTTTGCGCGGGCGTTGGTGGAGGGTGGTGAATACGAACCGTATTCACCGCGTTGAGAGATGCATGTCGTGATTGCTTTCGATGTTTCTGACAATCGCGCGAGGTATCGCGTGGTACGGGTGTTGAAAGGCTATGCCCGTCGGGTGCAGAAATCCGTTTTTGAGGCGGTGGATCTGGATCGTGCCTCCTATTTGCGGATGCGAAGTCTTGTGGAGGTGCATATCGATCCATCGACGGATAGTGTTCGGTATTATCGTTTATGTGGTTCGTGTGTGGAGCGGGTGGAGCATTATGGGGTTGGCCCCGGGGTATTGGACGGTCCCGAGATTTGTGAAGTGGTTTGAAAACTGTGTTCTTGAAGTCCGCTGAGGGGTGTGAGATATTTGGCGGGTCGTTGTTGTGGACGGGGGTGGGTCTCTGGTCTTTGACAAGAATGCGATGAACTCCTGGAGGTCGATGGTGTAAGCTATTGAAATAAAAAGATAATTCATGGATACGACGGGTGCTGGATGTCATCAATTCGAGGCCATGGTTTTCGAGAGTCAGCGACGGTACGGGACGGGAGGATGCAGGGAGGCTGCAGCGCTCACCAGATAACGATGAGCGGGGGCATTTCCGTTGTATCGCAAGCGCCGGACGGCAAGGAGGCGGGAGCAAGCGGGGTGGGCAAAGGGGGGAAGGGAAAGGATGAACCTGAGTGAATTCACGTGGGAATTCGTAGTGACCCCACGAAAAGCCCGGAATTTGTGTGATAGTCTCCATGGAGGATCCGCGATCTTGTATCTATGTGCATTTTCAGCAATATTTGGGCAATTGGCTCCACCCGAAGGTCAGGGGATTCCCCCCGTGGAGGGGGATCCGCGAAATCGGGTGGATAGGTGGTTGACAACCCGAAGGAAATTCGGCAAGGGTCCTTTTGGACGATTCCTCGATGAGGGGATTAAGACTCTCTCTGAGGCGTGGCAAAGGGTGTTCAGGGTGTTGTCCTTTTGGACGATTCCTCGATGAGGGGATTAAGACGACCATATGTGACACTATGTTACCATATATGTATGACGTCCTTTTGGACGATTCCTCGATGAGGGGATTAAGACGATGCCCTTTGGCTCGAGGGGTATCCCCCGCCTTGAGGTCCTTTTGGACGATTCCTCGATGAGGGGATTAAGACTTCGACTGCCTCGAGCCAGTCCTCAAGGCAGTCTTCGTGTCCTTTTGGACGATTCCTCGATGAGGGGATTAAGACGTTGTGCCGTCAACAATGCGATCGCCCTTTTCTCTATGTCCTTTTGGACGATTCCTCGATGAGGGGATTAAGACGAGAAGAGCTGCAAGAGCAAGCGTTGCAAGCTTTCCTAGTCCTTTTGGACGATTCCTCGATGAGGGGATTAAGACTCTCCCGGGAGAGTGATACTCCCGTCGTAAATTTTTGTCCTTTTGGACGATTCCTCGATGAGGGGATTAAGACGCAATGCGGACGCCGTTGCAAAATTTTCCATTGTTCCGTCCTTTTGGACGATTCCTCGATGAGGGGATTAAGACTGAGCAGTCGTTGCTGACAGCGATGGCATATCAAATGGAGGTCCTTTTGGACGATTCCTCGATGAGGGGATTAAGACTTCCGCTAGAAGTGCAGCGCGTGAAGCCTCTAATTTTGTCCTTTTGGACGATTCCTCGATGAGGGGATTAAGACGAACCGGGTGTGAAGCCACCCGTCCCCTGACACAACGTCCTTTTGGACGATTCCTCGATGAGGGGATTAAGACGTGATGTTTTCGCCCAGATCCTAGCCCGCTGAAATATGGGGTCCTTTTGGACGATTCCTCGATGAGGGGATTAAGACTTGGCCAGGGGTGAGGTTGTGGCAGACGGTGTAGTGGTCCTTTTGGACGATTCCTCGATGAGGGGATTAAGACACCGCAATTCAGCAGCTGTTTTGTACATCTTTTTTCCGTCCTTTTGGACGATTCCTCGATGAGGGGATTAAGACAGGGGGTGGCATACGGTGTAGTGCCCGGCCACCGAATGTCCTTTTGGACGATTCCTCGATGAGGGGATTAAGACCGAGCCTACGCAGGCGGCGGGCTTGTTTAGCGATCCGTCCTTTTGGACGATTCCTCGATGAGGGGATTAAGACGTAAAATGATATGTTTTTTTTCTTGGCTTCGGCATAAGGTCCTTTTGGACGATTCCTCGATGAGGGGATTAAGACCTATCTCCAGCAACGAGAGCCTCGATCGCACATTCACGTCCTTTTGGACGATTCCTCGATGAGGGGATTAAGACTTTGCTGCTTGACGCTCGGCATCGATTCTATTTTTGTCCTTTTGGACGATTCCTCGATGAGGGGATTAAGACTTTCCCAGGTCGAGACCTGTCCATCGTTGGAGATCTGTCCTTTTGGACGATTCCTCGATGAGGGGATTAAGACTTACTCAGATTCGTGTGAAAATCTCGGATGATTTGATGTCCTTTTGGACGATTCCTCGATGAGGGGATTAAGACCTCTTGGTCCGCGTCCTGGGGCTCCTCGGCAAATTGTCCTTTTGGACGATTCCTCGATGAGGGGATTAAGACCCTGCGACAGAGGCGACGGCAGGCTCGGAGATATTCGTCCTTTTGGACGATTCCTCGATGAGGGGATTAAGACCTATCATCAAGGTGGCAATAGCTGCCACCTCATATGAGGTCCTTTTGGACGATTCCTCGATGAGGGGATTAAGACACCCGGCGGAAACCAGCCAAGATAAGGCGGGCGTCGGTGTCCTTTTGGACGATTCCTCGATGAGGGGATTAAGACTCAGGTCTAAGGCCAGAAGAGCCGCCGCTACAGCGGCGTCCTTTTGGACGATTCCTCGATGAGGGGATTAAGACGCGACTCTCCCTTTGGCTGCTGTTGTGGCAGCCTTTGTCCTTTTGGACGATTCCTCGATGAGGGGATTAAGACGCGGTGCTTTCTTCCAGATCCTAGCCCGCTGAGTCCTTTTGGACGATTCCTCGATGAGGGGATTAAGACGCCGCCATGTAGGCTGCTCCGTCCGTGTGGTGTTTCGGTCCTTTTGGACGATTCCTCGATGAGGGGATTAAGACCTTGAACCAGGAGGGCATACCGATAGATCTACGTAGGTCCTTTTGGACGATTCCTCGATGAGGGGATTAAGACTCTATTTGCCTATCCATAAATGGATAGGCCTCCTAAAGTCCTTTTGGACGATTCCTCGATGAGGGGATTAAGACACCGCACTCACGATCAAGCGCTCGAGCGGAGCTGCTGTTGTCCTTTTGGACGATTCCTCGATGAGGGGATTAAGACCTTCAGTCTCACTGGAAAACCTCCCTTGCTCAAGTAAGTCCTTTTGGACGATTCCTCGATGAGGGGATTAAGACCAATCCGTTGTCCGTTGCCTTTCACCTCCCTCAAGTGCGTCCTTTTGGACGATTCCTCGATGAGGGGATTAAGACGTAGTCTGCCGCCTTTGTGGCGGCAGACTTCATAGTCCTTTTGGACGATTCCTCGATGAGGGGATTAAGACGCTCTCCCGCCAGCCGCCGACATGGCGGCTGCCTCGTCCTTTTGGACGATTCCTCGATGAGGGGATTAAGACGTCTTACGACCTGCATTGTAGGCAACCGATATGTTGTCCTTTTGGACGATTCCTCGATGAGGGGATTAAGACGACCTCTTGGTCGACGACTTTGATTGAAGCAGCGATCAGTCCTTTTGGACGATTCCTCGATGAGGGGATTAAGACTCGATGGCACCCTCTGCTGCGGATGCCATCCGTTCAGTCCTTTTGGACGATTCCTCGATGAGGGGATTAAGACTCCAGAGCTAGCAGCGCAGCCGCTGCCAGCTCTCGGTCCTTTTGGACGATTCCTCGATGAGGGGATTAAGACCCCATGCCCGCTCTGAGGCGGCGCACAGGTTTTTTAGTCCTTTTGGACGATTCCTCGATGAGGGGATTAAGACACACTCGAAAACGTAGTTTGTCATCTCATTTTTTCGTCCTTTTGGACGATTCCTCGATGAGGGGATTAAGACGAGGGGGAAGGCATTTTCGTGCCTCACGATCTCTTGTCCTTTTGGACGATTCCTCGATGAGGGGATTAAGACCCAAGAAAGTACCCGTACAAGATCCTTCAACGTCTTGTCCTTTTGGACGATTCCTCGATGAGGGGATTAAGACGCTGCCTGAGTCGCTCCATCCACCGAGTGGAGGAGCCGTCCTTTTGGACGATTCTTCCCCCCATCCCTGCCCTTCCCCCCGCAGTTGCGGGTGGAAGGGAAAGAGAAGGAATGGTTTATTATCGAATAAGATGTATTTAGAAATTAATATATAGAAATATGAATTAGAGACTGTCAAGAGGGATTACTGTTATTGAACAAATATGTATAAATTAGAAATTAGAAATATAAACTAGGGGTAAATGGGTCAATTTAATATCAATACTAAAATAAATCAAAACCTATCCTATATCCTATATCTCCCTTCCACCCACCATGTGGGGGGAAGGGCCGGGGATGGGGGGGCCACCGCGTGGGGGAAGGGCCGGAGATGGGGGGACGAAAACAAGCGCCGGGGATGGGGGGCCAGTATTGGGGGAAAGGGCCGGGGATGGGGGGCCCACCGTGTGGGGGAAGGGCCGGGGGGGATGGGGGGACGGAAACATGGGCCGGGGATGGGAGGCCACCATGTGCTGAGTTCTGGCTTCATGCTCAACTTAATGAATAATTTCATAAAGTTAGGGAATGCTCATCCCTGTTCGTGTGTCGGACACGGCATGGACGACATACAAGCCAGGGAATGGGCAATTTCACAGTTCGGAACCGCATAGTAAGGAGAGAAGCGCACGTAAGAGAGGGTTTTGTAGATCGGAGCCACGGCGGTGCGCAGCGGCGGAGGAACCATCAGCAACGTGATGACCGACCCGTGCGATCGCGAAGCCGCCTACGATTTCGTCGAAAATGGGCGTATCTCCGCGGAGGCGGTCGGTCACGCCGCCCGCTGTTGCCACGGCACGGCAAATCGCCCGCGAATTGTTCGTTTAGCTGGCTGTCGATGGCTCCAGCTCGAGTTTACCTGACTCTCCGATGCGCCCCCTGAAGCGACGCCAGGGCTGCGTGCATGTCGCCGATCGGATCCTACTCATCGGGGCAGGCTGTGACATACCTCGCCGAGATTGGTGGCTGCACCGGCAAGTCTTCTGGGGGCCCACCCGGAAGCACAACTATCGGCAGCGGGCTCGAACGAGTACGACTCGTAGCAAAAGGAAGGAAGCTAGCCGATGAAGTGCGCGTAACAAGCTGGAATAAAAGAGTAAATTTATCTCGATTCCAATGCTCAGACCATGTGGGGGAAGCGCCGGGGAAGGGGGAGGAAACACGGCCCGGGATGGGGCCCAGAGAACTAGGAACTAGGAATGCGAACAAAAAACAACGAACTAGGTACTACGAACGCGGGATGCGACTTGGCTCGAAGGCCGCTGCGGACAAAACGAAACAAGGCCGACCGGCGTCGACCTTGCTTTTTCGTGGGCGAGGCGGGATTTGAACCCGCGACTTCCACCGTGTGAAGATGGCACTCTAACCACTGAGTTACTCGCCCTTGCGAGGATGCTCTCCCTACCGCACTCCGTTGCCGCTTGCAAGCCCCTTTGTGATACGACTCGTTCATGCTTCCGTTCGAAGGTCATTCCCCCATCTCCGTACAAGCCATCGGTGTCGGAGACCGCATCGATATCAAAGCCCTCGAACGCACCGAACCCCTCGCCACCTCACCGCTCACCATCCGCGCCGGTGACCAGGGCGCCGCCGTCTTGTTCCGATACGGCGTCGCCGTCCTCTTCAATCTCTCCCCCGTCGAAGAAGCCTCCTTCCTCGAACACCTCGCCTCGCTCGTCACGCTCCCACGCGACAACCCCGAAAACGAACGCGCCGAAATCCGCATCGACCAAAATGCCCGCGAACAAGCCGTCGATGGCATCATCTGGATGAAAGAACTCGATGTCGAACGCCTCCAAATCATCGCCGATGTCATGGCCCGAAGCGTTACCCTCGCCGAAAGCGAAGCCAGCGTCGCCTCCGTCTTCGATACCATCGAACCGCTCGCCCACGCGCTGCAACGAGGAGCCGCCCGAAGCCGACAAGCCAACGAATTGCTCCGCCATATCGGCGGAACCCTCATCATCCAACACAAAATGGTGGGACGCGTCCGTGTCGAGGAAAGTCCGGAATTGTTGTGGGAATTCCCACACTTAGAGCGACTCTACCGGCGCCTTTTCGAAGAATACGAACTGCGGGAACGACACTCCGCCCTCGAACGAAAACTCGCCCTCATCTCCCGCACCGCCGAAACCCTCCTCGGTTTACTTCACCACCGCTCTTCCATGCGCGTCGAATGGTATATCGTCATCCTCATCGTCGCCGAAATCCTCATCATGGTCGGCGAAATCCTCTTCCTGAAATAATCCGCCCACCGCCGTCAAACCCATCACATCAAACGCTGCACCCGATTTCGCAAATCATCGGCATCTTTCCCCGTCGGAATCGCACTTTCCAACTGCATACGCGCTTTCGCTTCTTTTCCTGTCGTTTGATCTTTCGCTCGAACGTTGAGAATACCATCCGCATCGATCTCGAACGTCACCGCGATCGATACCTCACCACGTCCCGCTGCACGCAAGCCCGTCAACTCGACCTGCCCAAGCGTCGTGTTTTGCGAAAAATACTTGGATTCCCCTTGCGCCACGGATACCCGCACCATCGTCTGATTGTCCGTCGCCGTCGTGAACAACCGCGTGCGTTCACAAGGAATGGGCGTGTTACGCTCGATCACGACATCGCAAAAATCGCCTACCGTATGCACGACCAAGGACAAGGGCGTGACATCGATGAGCAACGGCACCGTGGGTTTTGGCGGCTTGGGAGACGCTTGCGGCGCCGCCAGACTCGGCGCTTTCTCCGCCTCTAGGCTCGGAATGACAGGCGCCCGTGGAGGCGAAAAAGGTTGCGTCGACGGCGAAGGTTGCGCGGCGGATAGGGCCGTGCCAACGGCCGCGGCGGCCACACCCAAACGCTCAGCGTTTTTTTCAAGCGCCGCCGGCGGAGGCTGCGGAGGCGCGGAAGGCATTCGCGCGGTCGTTATCCCTACCGGTGGCGGCAATACGGGTGCGGAAGGCATTCGCGCGGTCGCGATTCCCACCGGTGGTGGCGGAGGCTGAGGAGGCGCGGAAGGCATTCGCGCGGTCGTGATTCCTACCGGTGGCGGCGGAGGCTGAGGAGGCGCGGAAGGCATTCGCGCGGTCGTCATCCCCACAGGCTTTTCCTCGCCGATTTTGTTTTTTTTCGGCACCCGAATCTCCGTGGGATCTTCATCGGAGGTCGAGAATCCAGGCCGATCGGGCTCAATCAAAGGAAGGGGAACCGGTCCAGGATCGATGGGCGCTGGCGCCAACCCCGGAGCCGTGCTGCCCTTATGCCCAGCCGCTTGCCCATGCCGCGTGACCAGTTTTCCCTCGGGCGCACGAAAAACCACAGCCGTATCGATATCATCGTCGGGCACAAGCGGTTGTGTCGAAGGCGAAGGCACAACCACGGGGGCGGCAATCATCCCCACGCCAGAGGATCGTTGCCCCCCCAATCCCGGATCTGTGATTTTTTGTCGGGATTTTAGCGGAACCGTACCGCCACGACGTTGCCCTGAAAGCGCCAACGCTTGAATGGCCGCTCCCAACGCCACCACCTCGTCGGCGCTCAACCGGTCGAGCGGTGAACGTCCAAAAAACTCGCCCACTTTGCGACGAACCAGCGGAAGACGTGTCGTTCCCCCGACCACGATGACTTGATCGAAGGATTGGGGCGTGAGCCTTGCTATTCCCATCGCTTCCCGACACACCCCCAGCGCTCGATCCACAAGCGGCGCCGCGAGTTGTTCGAGTTCCAATCGCGTCATCGAAAACGGCATGTCCAGCGATTTGCCACCGACCCCAAACGCGATTTCCTGAAGCTGAACCGTGGCCACATCCGAAGCAGATAGACGGATTTTGATTTCTTCCGCCGACGCGAGAAGCCGCTCGAAGACCTGACGGTCCGCCCGAGCATCGTAGCGATGGGTTTTTAGATAACGTTCCGCCATTCGCTCAGCGATGGCCAGATCGATGTCGTCTCCGCCCAAAAACGTATCGCCGGCGGTCGCCAACACCTCGAATACACTGCCCGCCAGATCGAGCAGCGTGACATCGAACGTACCACCCCCAAAGTCGAATACCGCAATACGCTCCTGGTTGCCTTTCCCATAACCATACGCAAGCGCCGCCGCCGTCGGCTCGTTGAGTATCCGCTGAACCTCGAGCCCCGCGATATGACCAGCCACTTTCGTTGCGGCACGCTGCAAATCATTGAAGTTGGCAGGAACCGTGATGACCGCCCTATCCACCACCTCGCCCGTCGATTCGGCAATTCGCTTCGCCTCTTTCAGAACGAACGCGCTGATCTCCGATAATGTATACGTTTCCCCCCGCGCCTCCACGAGCACTCCACGCCCCGGCCCTTCCTGAATCACAAACGCCGAGCGCGACCGTGCCTTGCGCACCTCCTCCGAATCATAAGACCGTCCAATCAACCGCTTGGTCGAATATACCGTATTCGCCGCATCCTGAAGCCGACGACGCTTCGCTTCCCGACCCACCAGGACCGAACCGTTCGGATGAAACGATACGACCGACGGAAACAAACGCTCCCCCGTCTCCGTCGGCAACGCCATCGCTCGCCCGTCGCGAACCGCAGCCACTACGGTATTCGTTGTTCCTAAGTCGATCCCAATTACTGCACTCATTCTTCCCCCATCGCGGGATTGCTTCTCTTACCGCCGAGACACTTGCCTGTCCAGTTTCGCCAACACCTCATCATACCAAGCGTCCACCTGTCGCCGAAACGGCCACATCCATCCATACGCCCCACTCGTAAACTGCCGCACCACGTACTCACGCATCGACGCCGAACGCGCCGTCTCCACGCCTTTCAACTCCGCCGTCGCCAACACAGTCTCCGCATACGCCTCCCACTCGATTCGCGCCCTGCCATACGCAAGACCCAAGGGGAAAAACGGAATGAGATAAAGAAACGCCATCCCTATCCCCCCGTAACGACGTCGCTGACGCAAATGCACCCGCTCGTGCCGAAGCGTGATGATCCGATCCAAATACGGCGTACTATCCCAACCGTCCGGTACGTAAAGCGTGTTGCCCAATACCGTGTGATACCTCGTCAAATACTCGCGCTGCCCCCCCAACGTCACCCAACACAATAGCCGGTCGATCCGATGAGAAAGACGATCCGTTCGCTTGTGGACGATCTTGAAATCATTGAATTCATTACGAATTTCGTCAAGCAGCGCTTCGTAGGGGACGCGGTAGTCCTCCATCATCCTGCTCCCACGGCCCCGAGCTTGTCGCCCGCCCGAAGCTTGCGTCCGGCCACCAGGGCCGTCGCTGGCATCGCCTTTTTTCCTGGCAATTGGACCTGCAATAGCTCGAGCAAACCGGCTTCGCATGCCACCAGAACATGCTTCGAATCGGCTATCACCACGGTCCCGGACGGACCAGCCTGTCCATCGTGATGCCGCGCCCGATGCACCTTCAACCATTGCCCGCCCAATTCCGTAAAAGCGCCCGGCCAAGGCGTCATCCCTCGAATATGCGCATGAATCGCTCGCGCGGAATGCGACCAATCGATCTTGCCGTCTTCCTTGCGAATGATTGGCGCATACGTGGCCTGCGCCTCCTTTTGGGGTTGAGGAATGAGCTGTCCCGATACGGACTTTTCCAGGTCTTCCCGCACGACCCGAGCGGCCAATTGCGCAAGACGTTCCGCCAGTTCTCCCGCGGTTTCTTCCGGTCCTATCGGCAAACGATGCGAGGATAAGATATCCCCTGTATCCATTCCGGCATCCATTTGCATCAGACAAATTCCGGTTTCGGTTTCTTGTCGTACGATCGCCCATTGAATCGGAGCAGCGCCTCGATACTTGGGAAGAAGAGAGGCATGCAGATTCATGCAGCCGCGCACCGGGGCATCGAGAACCTCTTGCGGTAAAATTCGGCCATAAGCCATGACCAGCGCCACATCCACCCGCTGCTGCTCGACCCATTCGGCGAGCGGAGGACGTTTGATTTTGCTTGGCTGATGGACGGGCAACCCAAGACGTTGCGCAGCGATTTTGACGGCAGGCGCCTGCATCGTCATGCCACGTCCCGCGGGACGATCCGGCTGGCAGACCACCGCCACCACCTGCGCCATTTCATGCAACGCTTCCAGCGCTGGCACGGCAATTTCCGGCGTTCCAAAAAATAGCGCGCGCATTCTCAGCCGTCTCCTTTGCAGGCTGACCCAACAAGGATACCAACTTCGATTCTCATTGCGATGAGCCTATCAGAACTCACGAACGGAGCCATCTTCGGCGCTAACCATCCTGCACTTCCTCCGAACGTGCAACGCCTTGCCTCTCGCTATTCGCCTTCCAGGGCTTTGGATGCGTGCAACGGGCGAATCCGGCTAGTCTTTGCCCCATTTTTCCCATGACGCGTGTCGCGCCGGATAGTCTTCGTGGAACATATTTTCATGGGGCATTCACGGCAAGGCATCTTTGCAGCACCGAAATCCCACCTCATAAAAGGTGAAACGCGGCTCATGGGCATCGTTCGTGCCACGGCAACCCGTCCACGGTTTCGCCCAAAAACCGCCCATCAACGCGCCAGGCCAACGCCGCCCCGAACGCGACGTCACCCATTCCTCGACATTGCCCAGAAGGTCGTAAATCCCATCTCGTGTCATGCAGCGAGGCATCGAACCCGAAGGGGTTCCTTGCCAAAGCCGTTCGACTTCTTTTTGCGCCTCGATTCCGCCAGACGCGAGTTTGGCCGCGTCGAACGCTTTCCACGGCTTGTTGGAGTTGCATACGGACGTGTCCACGGACCAGCCATAAAAATAGGGTTCGCGCAGAGGTCCTTCGCAAGCCGTCTCGAATTCTTGTTCGGAACACAACCGTTTCCCCCGTGCTTCACACCATGCCTGGGCTTGAAAAAAATCTTTCATCACGAACGGCCGCGCCCCCCGCTCATTCGGCGCTTCATAAATATCCATGCAAAACCGCATGTTTTTCCGAACGCCTTCCGTCGCTACCGCATGAGGCTCGTAAGACCAGCAGCGGCTATTTTTTTCTCGCAGACACAACCGCTCCATGTCGTCATCGTGTACCCCTTGCACGAGACGCATGTCCTGAGGACAGGCTGGGTGTGGACCCGGATCCGAAGGCGGATGGTATCCCTCCGCCATCGCCGCCGATAGCGCTGGAAACGCGAGCAACAACACGTAAAATACCGTGTCCACCATGGGTTCGAACAATCCTTGTAGCCCAGACGGCCCAACAAGTCTTGTTTCACCTGTATTGGCTTGTCATTCAAACGTATCATCCATCCTTGGAACCCATCGAGACCTGTTTTCCATGCCCAATCGGTTAGTTGCCACCTTTTCGCTGTTCGGAATCCTGGCCCTATTGCCGAACTGCCAACTTTTCGTGCAGTCGGACCTCGACAAGGTGTACTGCGAACAGGAGGGAGTCATTGGCCCTCCCGCATGTCCCTCGGGTGCCTCTTGTCAGCGTGGGCAGTGCGTGATGTGCTCGAACGCGGAAACCTGCGGTGATGGAATCGATAATAATTGCAATGGGTTACGCGATGAGGGGTGTGAGGATGCGGGCAGCGGCGATGGTGATGCGCCGTGGGATGCTGACGATGCTCCCGCGACACAAGATGTTTTCGAACCGCCAGAACCCAATCTCGACGGGCGCGTGACAACCGGATTGCAAGTTCTTTACGCGTTCATGGAAGGGCAGGGGACAACCGTCAAGGACTACGCTCCGAACCTCGATCCCATCGATTTGAAGATCGAATCTTTCGACCACGTGAAATGGAAACCTGGTGGCGGCTTGCATATCGCTGGTGCTACCCGCATAGCAGCCTCCAACACACAACGCTTGATCGATGCCTGCCGCAAGCAAAACGCCATCACTGTCGAAGCTTGGATAGAACCCGAGCCGAATGAACCGCAGAGCTTTGCGCCTTTCGCTAGCCTGTCTTTCAGCTCTTCCCTCTGCAACTTCACGCTCGCACAGCAAAACCATCAATTCGCATTTCGTCTGCGAACAACGAATTCCGACAACCAGGGAATGCCAACGCTTCTATCCGAAACCAATGCCGTCACGGATACGTTGACTCATCTCGTCGTCGTCCGGAATCAAAGTGGCCTGGTTCGGTTCGTCGTCGACGGCGTCGAAAAGGGAAAACAGCAGCGAAACGGTTCGTTTTCCAATTGGGGATCGAACGCCATGCTCACCGTGGGCAACGCCTTTTCCGAAGATCCAACCTGGCTTGGCACCCTGTATTTGATCGCCGTATATTGCCATCCGCTGATGGATAGCGATATCGCCAAAAACTACGCCGTGGGCAAACCAACGGCGCGCCAATGAAATCTTGTTCGTCAGGATGAAGCAGGCGTTGTCGACGAGTCTTTGGGTTGCGTTCCCGTCCGTTGACCGAGAAAAAATGATCCGGCGGCAACGAGCGCGATCAAAAGCAATGCCGCCACGATACGCAGCGGCATGCCGAAGCGCGAAGGCTGACTCGCGGGAGAAGAAAGCTTACGAACCGATGGCGCTTCGACCGCGGGCGATGACAAAGTCGATTTCCGTTCTTGCGGCTCCGACGAATTCGCCTCTGCCAAAAGGGAAGGTGTCTTGGGTTCCGTGTCCGTCTCGGGCGCAGCCTCACGCTCGGATGGTTTCTTTTCCGTGGTGGGAGAAGAACGTGACAAGCGTCCATCATCGAGCTTGATTTCGTCATCGGAAAACGATGCGCGCCCCGACTTGCCCAACGCTTGAGAAAACGCTTTTACTTGTTCCTGCACGCTTTGGAAACGATCCGCGGGCGAACGAGCACAGGATGTTTCGAACCACGTGTCCACCGCGACGGGAAGCCCCGGAACCCGATCCGTCAATTTCGGCAATGGCTCGGAGCATATCTGGAACAACAATTCCCCAAACGTTTTCCCATCAAAAACCGAACTACCCGTAAGCATCGTGAATGCCAACGCGCCCATCGAATACACATCCGCACGATGATCGACAGTCTTGAGCCCCCGCACTTGTTCCGGACTCATGAACATCGGTGTGCCCACGATCGTCCCCGTGCGCGTTCGAGCATGGGAGGCGTATCGAGCTTGCGTCATTTTCGCCACGCCGAAGTCCAATACCTTGGCCACGTAATCAGACTCTTCAGGCGAGATGGTGAGAAATATGTTTTCGGGTTTGATGTCCCGATGAATGATGCCCTTGTCATGGGCAACGGATAAGGCCATGCCTACATGGCGAAAAATTCGCTCCGCATCATCGATGGATACCGCTCCCTGCCGCTCGATCCGCGCGTGCAACGACTCCCCTTCGAGATACTCCATGACCATATAAGGTGTGCCGTCCTCCAATTCACCGTTGTCAATGACTTGAACGACATGCCGGGAGTGAAGAGATGCCACCGCTTTGGCCTCACCGTCAAAGCGTCGAAGCATTTCCTCCGACTCGATATGGATGATGGAAATGAACTTGACCGCGACTTTTCGCTCCAGATGAATGTGGCGCGCGAGCCAGACCGTACCCATGCCGCCTTGGCCGATCATCGCCACGAGTTCGTACTTGTCAGCAACGACATAGCCTTTGCTGATGAGCGGTGATTGGGGCAGATGACTGCTTACGTAGTTGGGGACGGCTTGCTCCGCTTCTTCAACCATCAGAACACGACCTCATGGTTCTCCGTGCCATCACGAGCACCATGCCGAAAAGTCCGCGGCGGATTATCCCATCGCCCGCGACATCGGTCCACTTCAATCCTATCCATGACGAATCCCCACGCGCGCGATTGGCATGAAAAAAAACAGGCTTCCAAAATTGTCATCGGCCTGCTGCCGATCACGCTACCAGGAAGACCGCCCATCGAACTATAACCTGTTGATTTTATATGTAATTTGCTTGCCATTGACCCGTGCTATCGTCGAAGCAATACTGCTCGCAACCTTCCCATCTTCCACGCGATCGCACCGATTCATGAGCGAATCCATTTTCGATCATACTGCTTTCAATGCTCGGGTATTTCACCCCAGGGAGGACGAAGGCTCCGCGCCCCCAGGTGCCGAAGACCTCATAATCCCTGTCGAACATGACATCCGCCTGCATGTTCGTGTGTATCCCGCCCCCTCTGCCCAAAGAGCCGTCCTCCTTTTTCACGGCAATGGCGAACTCGTCGCGGATTACGACTTCGTGGCTCACCATTACCTGCGCATGAACACGACCCTGGCCGTCGTCGATTATCGTGGCTACGGACGTAGCGAAGGCGATCCCCGTTTTCGAACGATGATCGAGGACGCACCCAAAGTCGTCGAAGCGCTCCAACCCGTGCTCTCACGCGAAACCCGATTGCCCCTTGTCGTTCTGGGTCGCTCTCTTGGCAGCGCCTGTGCCGCGGAAATCGCAAAACGTTCTCCCGACGGTGTCGTGGGTTTGGTCTTCGACAGCGCCTTTTCCAACCTGAAAGCATTCGCCCTTCGACGCGGCAGGCAATACGATGTTCCTCTTTCGGAGCAGGACTACGAAGCCTTTTGTCCTCTTCGAAAACTCGCCTCATGCCACTTGCCCATCCTCATCATGCATGGCGCCCAAGACACCCTTTTGGCTCCCACCGAAGCCCAGATGCTTTTCGACGCCACGGCCTCAGCGCGCAAACGCATTGTTTTCATTGAAGAATATGGCCATAACGATCTCTTCTACGCCCCCGCTTATTGGCAAAACCTCACATCTTTTTTGGAAGAAATAGCTTCGTGATTACCCCCAAAGCGCTCATTTTCGACCTCGATGGCTTGTTAGTCGACTCGGAACCGATATGGTTCGAAGTCGAAGGCGGTTTCCTGGCGGAATTCGGCCACATCTGGACGATCGAAGAAGCTCACGCCTGTATGGGGCAGGGTACCCCAAACACCCTTCGTATCTGGAAACAACGCTACGGCATCCCCGTCGACATCCCACGGGATACGGAGCGGATCATCGACCGAATGATCGCCCGTGCCCATGAAATGCCTCTAAAAACAGGGGCAATTCAGCTTCTCGAGCACGCGCGTCAACAGCGTTGCCCCATGGCTGTCGCTTCGTCCTCTCCCCAAAAACTCATCTCCTCCGTGCTGGCCGCCAAACAAATCGATTCGTTTTTTCGAGCGATCGTGTCGGGGCAAGACGTTCCCTGCTCGAAGCCCGCGCCCGATGTCTTCCTTCGCGCCGCCGAATGTCTCGATATCGACCCTGCCTATTGCGTGGTTCTGGAAGATACCCTGGCCGGCACACGCGCCGGAATTGCCGCGGGAATGCGCGTGGCCGCCGTGCCTTCCTCCAACCCCCACGAGATCGCTTCCCTCGCCACATGGGTCCTTCGCGACCTGAAGCAAGCCATCGACGTTCTTTTTGGATCGTGATGGCTCGCCATCCTTTGTCCTGCCATCCAGCTACACAACGCAACCCACGCAACAGGTGGCAATCACCTCAGCATACCAAACACGAAGAAGAATCCTGCAAGGAAGCCTAGAAAGGCGAGCAAGAGAAACACGATGACGGTAACCCAAATCCACATCGATAAGCGCGAATGATTGCGATGATCAAAACGTGGGTCGCCCCACGGCGCAGGGGAGGACCCACCACTCGCAACAGGTCCGCCCGTCGCCGGAGGACTCGCGCCCAACGATACAGATTGGTGAACATAAAGGGATGACGCATGCGCAATCGGCTGCATCCCCGGTACCACCACCACAGGCGCAGAGCCACCGCCCTGTTGCGGCATGGGTGGCATTGGTCCCACGACCCCCCGCATCACCGCGTGTACCTGCCCAGCCAGTTTCGCCGCTTCGAGATGATGGGGATACGCGGTACCGCAAAAACGACACGCCGGAAGCATATAATCCTCAGGCGTGAGACTTGCTCCGCAGTTCAAACACCGATCATTTACTTCGTTCACTGCGCACTTACCGCGTTTTCAGGCACCCACATCTGCTGACCATTCTGAAAGGCGACGAGAACTTTCCCCCCGGATACTTGCACCACCTGCCCTGGATATCGGTTCCCATTCGACCACGCAACCATCACGGTCATTCCCGGCCCAATGCCCTTGGCGATCGCTCCCATCCCCATGGCCCCGAGCACTCCACGACCCAAAAAACCTACGTTCTTCGACACATCGCCATAGGCCGCCGCCGCTTGCGCGTTGGCTTGCGCCACCGCTTGCGCCACGTCTGCTTGCACCTGAAGACCCACCATCTGATTCTGATACTGCTGCGCTGCTGCTTGAGGCGTTGCTGCTTGAGGCGTTGCTGCCGGAGTCGCTGCATTCGATGAACCACTGCCTCCAGCCTGCCGGAGAAACGTCACGGGACGATGAGCAGCGCCGCTGCGAATACGCTGCGCTTCCGCTGTCACCGACGGATGAAACGACTGATACGCCATCATATTCTGACCGATACGCGAGTTCCACGTTCCCGCTATCATCGTCCATGTCGTCATGTCGATTCCATACGCACGCAAGGCTCCCTCGATCCCATAAGCCTGAACCGCCGCGTTGAGCGCGACCCAGTCGTCATAGCTTACGTCCACGCTCCCCTTCTTCTTCGACAACGCAGCCTGATACAACGACATATAACGTGTAGCTACCTGACCCATCAACGACATGTCTTGCATTCGCGCCGTCCAGCCAGCAACGGCAGCCTGCCAATCCGCACGGGATACACCAAGACTTTCCACAATGCGCATCTGCGCCTCGGTATCATTCAGATGGTCAGAAATCTCGGCGCTCAACTCGGCATACCGCTCGAGCGAAATACCTTGGATGGGGGAATACGGATCATTCATGAAGTGAAACGATACGCGGATCCAACGGCGTGTCCAGGCCAGCAGACAGAAATCGTTGAAGAGAACGCAGAAAAAAAGAACGGTCGATCGACCTTGCCTTCGCGCTCCCCGCCCACTGTTCCCGAAATCCAATGAACGTTCCCCAGCGCCGTCCTGGGAAAAGGGGATCGAATCATGGTTATGTTATTGATTTAAAACATAAATTTGCATCACCCGGCCAGAAGCTGCCGGGCGATCACGATGCGCTGTATCTGACTGGTGCCTTCATAAATCTGCAGCAACTTGGCGTCGCGATACAGCTTCTCCACCGGATACTCGCGAACATACCCGTTGCCGCCAAAGATTTGCACCGCATCCGTGGCCGTTTGCACCGCGCTATCCGCGCCGAACGCTTTGGCAAACGAAGATACGATCGGCTCTCGCACGCCATGATCGAGGTTCCACGCCGCTTTGCGATACAACAATTGCGTGGCCTCGATGCGAATCGCCATGTCCGCAAGCATGGCCTGAATCATCTGATGATTGCCGATCTCCGTGCCGAAGGTCTTGCGCTCTTTCGCATAAGCCACGCATTCATCCAGGCAACGGCGCATCAATCCGCTTGCTCCCGCGGCGATTCCGGGACGCGATTGATTGAACGTTTCCATCGCCAGTTTGAATCCTTTGCCTTCGGGAGCGAGTAGATTTTGCTTGGGAACCCGAACGTCCTCCAAGGTTACGGTAGCCGTATCCGATGCTCTCTGGCCCAACTTGTCTTCATGTTTGCCCGGATGAAGGCCTGGCGTATCGCGATCCACGATGAATGCCGCGATGCCCTTATGCTTCAGCGCCGGGTCGATGGTCGCGAAAATCACGAAAAAAGAAGCCAAATTGGCATTCGTTATCCAGGCCTTCTCCCCGTTGAGCACGTAGTCATCGCCGACTTTGGTGAATTTCGTTTTCAAGGCCGCGACATCGCTGCCCGCCCCGGCTTCCGTCGTGGCATAGGCGCAGAACTTCGGCTCCGAAGCCAACATGCCGAGGTATTTTTTCTTTTGCTCTTCCGAACCGGCGAGCAAGATCGGCGTGAGCCCCAGCGTATTGGCCATGATCGTGGTCTCGACCCCGATGCAACCCCACGCCAATTCCTCGGCGATGAGGCAGTTATCCAGCTCGTGAAGCCCAGGTCCACCGTAAGATTCGGGGATCGTGGGATTGACCAACCCCAGTTCCCAGGCTTCCTGGAAGACGTCGACAGGAAACTCGCTTTTTTCGTCACATTGCGCCGCAATGGGAACGATTTTTTCCTTTGCAAAACGATGCGCCATGTCGGTAAGCGCCTTCTGCTCCTCCGACAACGTGAAATCGAGCATCTGTAGCCTCCTTTGCGATGATGTCGCCACATTACCGCATCACGAATGCGATGCGAACCCCCGCAACGTCATCCCGTGGGGCATCTAGCCCGCGATCATTCCCGTATCAGCCGAATTGGAGGCTCGCCAGCCCCCCACCGGGGCGCTACGGGCCTCCAAGTGCTTTCCCCCACGACAGGCCGCCCGGGCGAAACCGTCATCCAGGGACTTTTTTTGCTTTGACTTGCCCCTTTCCGTGAAGTACGCACCTCGCGGGTTCGGTCGCCCAGGGTGTACCCGCGCGTCCGAATACTACTAGGAAAGCTGAGGGTAAACATACAACATGACAGATCAGATCGAGATGACTCCCGAAGAAGGGAGCCAAGAGGAAAGCTTCGCTTCACTTTTCGAACAGACAACGGCGGCCAGTGGTTTTGGTAAAGAAGGTGAAATCGTCAAAGGACGCGTGATCCAAATTGCTCGTGATCACGTGGTCGTCGACATCGGTGGTAAGTCCGAAGGCGTGATCCCCCTATCGGAATTCTCCGACGGATCAGAAAAGGCGTTGTCGCCCGGTGAACTCGTGGATGTTTTCATCGAAGCCTGGGAAAACGACGACGGCCTCGTCTCCTTGTCCAAGGAGAAGGCCGACAAGATGAAGGTCTGGGACGAAATCTCCGCTGCTTGCGAACGCGACGAAATCATCGATGGCACCATCAGCCAGCGCGTCAAAGGCGGACTCCAGGTCACCATCCGCGGCGGCGTCAAAGCTTTCCTTCCTGGTTCGCAAGTCGACTTGCGACCCATCCGCAATCTCGACAAATTGATCGGCCAAACCCATCAATTCAAGGTCATCAAGTTCAATAAAAAACGCGGGAACATCGTGTTGTCTCGACGCGTGCTGCTCGAAAAAGAACGCGACGAGATGAAAGCCAAAACCCTCGAAACCCTCTCCGAAGGACAGACCGTCATCGGAACCATCAAAAATATCACCGAATACGGCGCTTTCGTCGACCTCGGCGGTATCGATGGCTTGTTGCATATCACCGATATGTCCTGGGGACGCGTCAACCATCCGTCGGAAGTATTCAACGTCGGCGACGAGGTTACCGTCAAGGTCCTCAAGTACAACGCCGAAACCGAAAGGGTCAGCCTCGGTCTCAAACAAACCCAGGAAGACCCGTGGAATCACGCCGAAGAAGCGTATCCCCCCGGCAAACGCGTCCATGGCCGCGTGATGTCCATCACCGATTATGGCGCCTTCGTCGAACTCGAGCCCGGTGTCGAAGGCTTGATCCACGTTTCCGAAATGAGCTGGACCAAGAAAGTCAAACACCCCAGCAAAATGCTCGAACCCAATCAGGATATCGAATGCCAGGTGCTCGAAGTCGATTCGAAAAACAAGCGAATCAGCCTTGGCCTCAAACAACTCGAACCCGACCCGTGGAGCATGTTCACCGAACGATATCACCCCGGTGATAAGATCGGCGGACGAGTCCGTAGCCTCACCGACTACGGTGTCTTCGTCGGTATCGAAGAGGGCGTCGATGGCATGGTCCACAAAAGCGACTTGTCCTGGACCGTCAAAGTCAATAACCCCGGCGATCTCTTCCACAAAAACGATGAGGTCGAGGCCATCATCCTGTCGATCAACCACGACGACAAGAAAGTATCCCTCGGCGTCAAGCAGATGTGGGATGACCCATGGCCCGATATGCTCACCAACTTCCCTCCCGGGAAAGTTCTGCAGGCCAAGGTCGTCAGCATCGTCGATTACGGCATTTTCGTGCGCATGGCCGATGGGATCGAAGGCCTCATTCCCATCTCTGAAGTCGTCGAAGACGAAAACAACAAGATCAAACTCGGCGACGAAGTAGAGGCTGAAATCTCCAATGTCGATGTCGTCGATCGCCGTATTACCCTGACCATGAAGGACATCGGTCAGCACCCGGTTCAGGAAATCGCCGCTCCCAAGGCCGCGCAAGCCTCCACCCTCGGGGCCCTCATCCGCGAAAAACTCGGCGACAAACTCGACCTCAAAAAGTAATCCTCACGCCCCCCTCCACGCTCTATCCCAGCTTCATCCCCACCGATCCGCCCACTCCTCTCCGCTTTCCTGCGGAACGTCCGCAGCCCGAGGCATCGTCGATTCCCGCACCACCGAGCCCCGCTCGTCGACCACCGCGTACTTATATAACACCCGCTTGCCCCGACTCACACCAAAGTAGACATCCCCCATCCATAAATTGCGGTTCACGTAATGCAGCCGCGGCGCAGCCTCCACATCCCATTGCCCCAACTCCGGCACATTGCCCGTGACCACCACGGATTCCCCAAAACGGGAGGAATACCCGCTCAATCGGCATAAAACCCGCGTGCCCACGTGCTCTCGGTGCCTCGTATCCGCAAAGACCCGCGCCGCTCCCGAGGGAAGCTCCAGATCCACTATCTGCCCCTCATGCACGAACACTCCCGCCCCATGCAATACATCCACCCACGGCCCATTCGACAGCGGCACTTCCGCCACATCGATCTTCGCCGCTCCCCCCCGGTTCAAAGCCACCACCACCCGATCCTCCGCATAGACTCTGCTATATACGAAGATATCATCACTCAACCATAACGTCCGATAATGCCCCCGTTGCACCGCCAGGTTGTCCCGACGCAGCGCCGTCAGGATCGACAAAGCCCGTGAAGCCGGTGAATCCAGGTCAAACTCGCGCATCATCGGACGGTTATACGGGTCGTTCCCACGCTCCGTGTCGTCGTGCAATCCCGATTCCGTACCGTAGAAAATACAAGGCACTCCGCGCGACGTCATCAATAACGTAAGGGCCAGCAAAAGATGCTCCTTGGGCATTCCCTGGGACAGGAGCCGCGGCGTTTTCTCGTTTTCCAAACACGTCACCAGGCTGGTCGCATCTTCGAATACCTCGTCGCGATCCAGGTAATGCGCAATTCGCCGAAACCCTCCCGCATCCCGCCAACACAACGATTCCACGATCCTTCGCTGAAATCCCGCGTCCATCAAGCGCATCCCCGCCTGATTCGCAAAATCCACTGCTGCTTCTTCCCATCCACCACGCGCCGTCGCCGTCCCACATAACGACACTTCCGGATGCGCCAAACGCAAGCAAGCCGTCAACTCTTGCCAGAACCAGATCGGCAAGCGCTGCACCGCATCGAAACAATATCCGTCTACCCCCCGAGCCAACCAATCCGATAATACCTCTCGCATAACCTTGCGAAATGACGCTCGATTCTCCTGGAACCGCACCGGCGAATCCCCCGTGCCCTCGTCTTCCCGATAGGAACTCCGACGATACCACCCAAACGTGTCGTTTTCCGTCGATGATTGCCAACTCCCATCGTCCCAGATCTCCCCGGGAACCCAGCCTTCTCCGCCAGGGTTCGAGCGATCACAGACCACATCGAGAATCAATCGTATCCCGCGCTGCTTACATGCCTGTACCAACCGATCGAATACGGTATTTCGGTCCGCGAAGGGCCGATCCCATTCTTCCCTTGGGAGATAATGGGGTTCCAGGCGGCGATAATCCGCGATCCACTGGCCGTGGTAGGGGGCGGAAAGCCGTCCACGGTCCAGGGCGAGGGCCGGCATCTGTTCGAAAACGGACGAAATCCGCAGGCAGGAAATGCCTAATTTATCAATATAATCAATATATTGTAGCAATCCGGCGAGATCGCCTCCCCAATACCGAAAGGGGTCGGAACGGGTGGTGTCGAGGGCTGCGGGGTTCTTTCCACCCAGGGACGAATCCCCGGAGGCAAACCTATCCACGAATACGTAATACTGCGTATGGGCACGGGCGTCGCGCATGGTTTGTCTTTTGGCAAGACCTCTGCCAAACGGCAAGTTTTCCGTCAACACCTGAAAGATCCCCTTATATTTTCCTGAGAAACAAGGGACATGGGAGACAATCCCCTAAACCTTGACCTTGACATTGACCTAGTACTACAGCCACGAAGCACGTTCCGCTTATTTATGGAAATAAATTGGTACCCTCAAGCGTTGGGCACGCATGAAGCCAGTGCAGGTCAGCAAGCAGGAACGCCGCAGACTCGAGAAA
>Ga0116174_10000950_pt1 | contig 27622 bp, 27 predicted proteins | sample AD_UKC087_MetaG_FD_89801 | JGI IMG/M metagenome (GOLD analysis project Ga0116174, IMG submission 89801) | Active sludge microbial communities of municipal wastewater-treating anaerobic digesters from USA - AD_UKC087_MetaG | ecosystem: Engineered > Bioreactor > Anaerobic > Digestate | place: USA...
CTCTTCCCCACTTTGAACTCCTTGGGGAAGAGATCTAAGCATTTAAAAAATACAGAGACCTCTTCCTTACGGATAAAAATTCAAAATCTTAAATGATAATCTATTCAGTTATCAAAGTGCTCTGCTAAGACATCTTCATCCTGCAGCTAATGGGGACTCTAAATCCACACAAAGCTACCTGACAAAATGTATTTAATTGTGACAATTGGAAAGAATAAGAAAAAAATAAGTACTCTCTTCTTTCCAAAATAAAAAGCAAAGCTGTCAAAATGACACTTGTGACGGCGGGTTTCCCCAACACTTTGCTTTTTAAAGCACACACTGGGCAGGACTTGGACCTACAACCTTTGGTTTTGGAGACCACTGTTCTACCAATTGAACTACCAGTGTAATCAAGCGGATGACGAGAATCGAACTCGTATTTGATCGTTGGAAGCGACCTTTCTTACCTTTAGAACACACCCGCGAGACATGCGAATTAAGAGAATCGAACTCTTGTTTGATCGTTGAAAGCGATCTGTCCTCACCACTAGACGAAATTCGCGTTTTTTAGGAATTTTAAAAAGATTTTTTCAAACTCCTAATCTCAACCCTCGTTTTTTAACTAAGGGCTGAGTTAGGAGATCATCTGACCTTATCAAATGATCTGTACTCTCCCCTATTTGTAATAACCATGTATCTATTTAGCAGTATTACAAAGGTAGGATTTGTAAGAACAAATTCATGTTCATTACATAAGTTCTAATTTTGAACTTTAATTCTTCTTGAATTTTTTATTTTCAAATTTTCAAGAGCTAGAGTTTTAAGCAATCTTTTAGTTGGGCCACTCTCTTTATTTAAAAGCAGATTCCCATTAAATTCTGAATGAATTTTCACTCAGATGTTTTTTGGCTCATTTAAATTCAACAAGGTCAAGATATACTTGAACTTGGCTGGTAGGAGCTAATGAATTTAAACTGCACTATTTAAGTAAGTTAATTTAACTTACTCATGGCTTTTTTCTTGTTCCAAATTTTTGAACAAAAAAAGGCCAAGACCTAGAGAGAATTAATTTCTCACCAGATCTCGGCCTTCGTGCTTTAATGCACATTAAGTAAATTGGGCTTTGAGTTGGTAGGTTTCTCTCTACTTTCTTTTAGTTTGGTTTAACCAAACTGCTTTTTATTTTTTAATGTTCTCTCTGTCTTTCTGTATGTATTATATCTTATAGTTAATTATTTGTCAAGTCCTTTGACAAGTTGTTAAATTAATAAGTAATATGCTATAACTTAACTTAACAACCATATTGTATCTTATAGTTTATAGTTTGTCAAGCGTATTGACAATACCTATAAAATGGCGTTGAATTAAAACAATGTCTTTAATAAATGATATATTAGCTGAAGTTGGTTTAAGTGAGGTTGAATCCAAAACCTATCTAACTCTTTTAGATAACGGTCCCCTCACAATTTTAGAATTATCAAAAAAAGGAAATCTTAAAAGAACAAATCTCTACAACGTACTTAATGAACTAGAAAGTAAAAATCTAGTCAAAAAAGACCCCGCATCGAAAATAAGATATATACCCAACCCCCCAGAAGAGATAAATAAACTATTTGAATATAAAGAACAATTGATATCCCACGCAAAATTAAACTTTGATATATTAATTGATAGCTTAAACTCACGATATTACCTAAGTGAAAACAAACCACTCATTACCATAAAAGAAGGTTTAGATGGATTAAAATACCTTTATGATGATGTAAATAACATAGCAAAAGACATTCTTTTGATAAGATCTAACTTTGATGCAACAAGACCGGAAATAAGAAAAATGACTGGAGCACAGATTTTAGCCCAAGTAAAGAGAGGTATTAGGGCTAAAGTAATAAACCCAATAAATAAATCACAAATTAAGGAAGCTAAAGAATTATTTGAAAAATATGATACAACAAGGTTGGTCGAAGAAAGGTTTGTTCTTGAACCCAAAATGACATTACCTTCTCAAGTATTAATATACGATGACAAAACATCTATGACCACAATCAAAGAAAGTATAATAACAACAATAATAGATAACCCAGACATCACACAAACCTTTAGAATACTTTTCTCATTTATGTGGGATCTATCAACGCCTCAACACAACGAGATTACAAAAAACTGGAAACAGGAAAAACTAGTAAAGTAAACGACTCCTAAAAACCTTCATAAAAATATCCTTAAACTTGAATACTTTTGTTTATATATTCAATGAAAGAATTAGCTATATCTTCAAAATGCTTTGCTACATCAGGATCACGGTTAAACGAATCTTCGTTATGCCCTCCTTCAGAGCCCTCCACCAATGATAGAACTCGACCAACAGCTTCAGTGGAATAATCAACTTCCGCAAATCTAGGATCTAAAACACCTAAGTCCAGAGAAACCAAAGGAGTGTCACCCTCCCCCATCAACACATTATAGTAACTAAGGTCAAAACCAACTCTTGTGACTATCTTAGTGGTGGGATTGGTGATTTTAAAGTTAATTCTAGGGCCCCCGCCCTTTATTCCATTTTTTTCAATAGTATTTTTTGTTCTAACACTAACTGCAACTCTGTCTCCAGTAGTAGATTCAAACACCCAAGAGTGCCGAACTCCTTTTATAAGCTCGCCATTATCACCATACTCATCGTGGATGGTAGGTTTACCAACGACTTTAAGACCAGAACAATTGTTGTAAAAACCCTCCAAGGATTTAAGAGATTTTGCCACGGAATTCATATGTGAAAACACTTCAAACATAAGTTTTTCATTGTCAGGACCTTCCGAAATAATCTGAGCCGCCTTAAAAAACTCAGCGTTTTTTCTAATTAAAGATTCGTAAGCTTCAATCGAAAACTTGTAGTCAAGACCACCTTCAACTTCTTCAAATATTTTCCTCCAGTTCATAGCTTCGTTAGCTATGCAATAAAAATTCTTAAAAATGGCTAGTTTATGCTCTTTACTAATAGAGTCATTTTCAGAAAAAGCGATTATATCTTCTCCCGAACCACCGTATTCTAAAGCTAAGAAAGATTTAAGACCGTACTCACCGTATTCCGAAACAAAACTCTTTAATCGTTCCAACTCTTTAGTATTCTCTTGTTTAGATAATTCTAGATAATGGAGTAAGAACCATCCTTGTTCGTGCAAATCAAGGGAGTTTAACCTTACACCTACATCTTCAAAAAAACCGTCATTAAAGATGTTCTCATAATTTTCTAAGAATAACTGTAAATAATATTCCCGTTGCTGTCTTTGTTCTTGTGTCTCATCAGCCCTTGGTAAGAACAATTCTTGTGACATTAGCTGACGAATCTCCGCTCGAATCACATCTCCATCAGCGTATAAATCTAATGGAAAAACACCTTCTATATTACCTCCGTCCTCTGCTAAAATAGCCATAAGACCTGAATTATTTAGCCTTCTAACAAAGAAATCTGGATCATTGTATTTTCCTAAATCATACAGTTTTCCAAGATATTCAACACCCTTATCATCTACACCCATCTTTCCAAGTTCTAATCTATACAAAATCTCAGCACTCATCCTTCTAGTTAAAACATCATCACTTTTCAAATTATCTAGTAAGTATTTGGTTGCATTTTCAACCCCAAATTTTTGGAAAGCATCTACAAAAATATCTAGATTACCAAGTGAATTAATGCTCAAATACTCTGTTAAAAATTTTGAGACCTCTTTTTCCTCACCCTCTCTCCACGGATAATTTACAATTGACTTTGTAATAGGGGCTGTAAACTGACGATGATCGGGATCATCAAATTCAAGAAAAATTGGATCATAATAAGACTCGTCATCCTGGTAGTCAGTAAAAATGCCTTCTACTTCTAAGTCTCTAATGTCATCATCTGAAAGCTTTGGTATTTCGGTAATATATTCAGTTACTTCTTTAACCTTAGGAAGAGCTTTAATTCCATCTATCTTTAGCATTGTAGTGCAGACTTCCTTAGCTCTATCAAAATACCATCCGTTATACTTATAATTCTCTAGTATGTGGTTTGTCAGTTCTGCTGTTGCCTTAGTTTTTTCTTCTTCATCTGAATTAATCAACACATCTTCCATCTTATGTAGCACTGGCAGTAGCATATTCTGCATACAAAAACGGAATTCATCAGATTCTAAGGGGGAATCGTCATAAGACCAATACTTTGAATCTGTAAATATCTCTCCATCCCATTTAAAATTAAAAACTTCTCCATCAACTTTTTTCAAAACCTTAAATACATCACTAAAGGAATTTGCATCGTCTAGCATTACTCCTATCTCATTACCAATGTTAAACAACTCTTCTTCAGAATAAAGGAAGAGGTCATGGTTCCTCGGAGGATAATTCCTTTTTGTCTCTATTTCGTGAAATACATCTTCAGCACCAGGCCATAACTCCCCCACCAACTCATTACCAGTTAATTCAGATTTTATCTGTTGTTCATTTTTAGATGTACTAAATTGTATCTCTGAATTACTTGAATCTGATCGTTTTTCCTCATCACTTGGAGAAATAGTAATTATCTCATCTACCAAGGATTCAGGACTTTTTCTCATACATATATGATACAACAGAGACAATTTATTGGATAGTAAAAATATGAGAACAGTCTTCTCGAAATCAATGTATTTATTTAATCATTCTCTCACCCGTTTTTATCAAAATCAGCTAACCCTAACTCCAATTTTGCACAAATCACAACCCTGTCTTTTAGATCTTCTGAAACATTCTGTTTACTTTTATTACTCAAAAACCCTCACCAACATTTAAAACGTAGATTTGTGGTTTTGAGTTAACAAACGTAGCTATACTATAACTTAATCAAAAATACCTGTAACTGTATAACCACTTTCAGTTTTAGTTATCTTAGGATTATCTTCAGGTTCAGAACCGTCAAAACCATTAGATGCCATCCACTCAAACCGAGATCTTAGGTTAAAAGCTTCTTCCAGCGTAAGTTTGTCACTTAGGTTTAATTCAAAACTACCTTTAATAAGCTTAAAAGAGGTTATAACATCATCATATTTATCAAATAAGTTTACAATTTCTCCAAGTCCTGCAACTTTAATCGCCCCATACCTAAGAATCTCTTCCAATTGTTCAGGACTGTATTCTCCAATATTATTAGCATCTAAAAGAGGTCTCTCGGGATCTCCAACAAATTCTGCCGGTTTTATAGTCAATTTTCCTCCTTCAATAATACGAATAAGAGATTCGGTTTCTTCATGTAATCTCTCAGACTGATTATCAGTACCGAGATCTTCTAAAATCTCTGACTCATCTTCTGGTAGCATATTAGGATTATTTATATTATTAGCCATAGTAAAATTATAAATCAGAGGCATTTTTTTACAACTGTTTACATGTGAAAACGAAACGTCAAACACGTCAGTTAACTACCTTACCGCCAAGTTCCTGTTATATTTCACCTATAAACAGGTGTTGAGGATATAAAAACCTAACTCATATCTAAAAAATAGATTAAAAATAGATTAAAAGTAAATTAAAAGTAAATTAAAAAAAAACAAAAGCCCGAGCTTAAAAATATAAACTCGGGCTATGTAATTAAAAATCATAATTCGCATGAACGGGACGCCTATACTGTCCTTTGGGTGTCCTGTTAGGGTTTTTAGTCCCTTTTCGGGCTTGTGCCCTACCAAAGTTTTCGCTCTGTTTCTTTTGGCGGTAACGCTCCCAAAAATAATCAGCACTTTCTTTGGCTTTCTTGTATTCTGGGCAAAACCTACTGCAAAACTCTCGGACTTCCCCACTTGGAAACTTTACACGTGCCTTAAGAGCACACTTTTTTCCACATTTACAGGTGATTGTTGTTACACCACCTTTGTTCTCTCTTTGCTGATCCCAGAGATAATCGGCCTTATGTTTGGCCGCGTTATATGCGCGACAAGATTTATCGCAGAACAATTCGATCTTGCCGTCTGGAAATTTGACTTGCACTGTAGGGATACAACGAGCCCCGCAGGCACAAATAATTTCTGTACTGCTGTCTTCCATTTTTCTCTCCTTTTCTTTCTTGTGAAGTTGTTTTACCTCTCAAAACTCTCTATCTAAAATAAAAAGCTTTGAGAGAAAACCGATGTTAGGGTTAGTACCTTTCATCGGTTTCTTCAATCTAGCGACACTTCTCTCAATTCAAATCTGGAAATAACCCATCTTTGCAATTATCAAAGAAGTACTTAACAGCTTCCTCCTCAGAAGGGGACCCAGTATAGAAGTCGCCGCGTTGCCAACGTTTATTTCCACTGAATATAACACCCTCTAAAGATATAGAGCATGTTACCTTTTTTCCCAATTCTTTGGGAACCACTGCAAAATAAGGCCTTTCCCTACCATCAGCGGGGATATATTTATTACATGTAAATATCACGCTGTACCAAGATATGATCTCAGCCACAACATAATTTTCTGGCAGGACTAAACGACCTTTTTTGGCGTCCTCCTTCAGTTTAAGCAGATCCTCCCTATGTTTTTTGGCATCCTCAATAGAGGCAGTTGCCTCCTCAATCCACCTGTCAAGATTTTTTCCCATTTTTCTCTCCTTTTCTTTTTTGTGAAGTTGTTTTACCTCTCAAAACTCTCTATCTAAAATAAAAAGCTTTGAGAGGAAGCCGATGTTAGGGTTAGTACCTTTCATCGGTTTCTTCGATCTTTTGGAAGGTTTTTTCAGCTGGACCATTTTCAGGTACTTCCATCAATAATTTTTCACTCCCTAATATGTAAATTTAAGGAGAACACATCCTCCTTATAACAATTAAGGAAGTGGTCAATTGCCTCCTCCTCAAACACAGCCCCATTATAATGTGGGTCATAAATATCTGCCGCATACCAGACATAACCTTGTCCAATAATTTCAACACCATCTTGGTAATTATGAACCTTGACGGTCGAGCCAAGTTCCTCAGGAACCACAATAAAACAGTTAGAGGACTCTAGGTTGTGCGGAAGATGGTTGAGGTGTCTTAAATCTAGAACGCCACTATCGATCTCTGCAACAATAAAATCTTCCGGCAGATCCAAAAGACCTTTTTCGGCCTTTTCTTGCAATCGAAGTAAATACCCCAACCGGCTATCCGAGATTTCATTACACCTTGCTCTCTTGATAGCCATTTCCAAACCTTCTGATACTTCCATTTTTCTCTCCTTTTCTTTTTTGTGAAGTTGTTTTACCTCTCAAAACTCTCTATCTAAAATAAAAAGCTTTGAGAGGAAGCCGATGTTAGGGTTAGTACCTTTCATCGGCTCCAAGATTACTTAAGCTCGGCCGTTTGAAACTTTTAAATAATGTGTGAGCTTATTACACATTAAAACCTTTCTTTAGGACAGAACATTAAATCCTTAGTGGATAAACGGTGCCTTCCGCTGTCTGTTCTTTTTTCACCTGAGGTAAGGTATCTCCTCTCAAAGCCCTCTATCTAAATTGAAAATAAAAAGCTTTGAGAGAAAATCACACTAATATTTTACCTTTTTATCTCCTTTTTGTCAACACTATAGGATTATTTAATGGCTTCTAACTCTTTTCTTAATTTCTCCATTAAAATACTGTAAAAACGTAGATTATGAATTGTAGCCAATCTTAAAGCCGTAGTTTCATTATTTTTAAACAAGTGATGTAAATAAGAACGGGTATATCTTGTACAAAGTAGACAATCGCAGGCCTTACTAACTGGCTCGGTATCATGGTAATATTTTTGTTTGCTTGGATCAAAAAATGAGTAAAAATTTTTATCACGAATATTTATATCGTTAATTGTATTAGCATTATATACATACAATCTGCTATGACGAGCATCTCTGGTTGGAAGAACACAGTCAAAAATATAGAATCCTAAATCAAAGCATTTAACAATCTCATCTGGCTTACCCACCCCAAGGCCATATAACAAATAATCCTCAGGGGAATTTTCTGCGATTACTCTAGGAACATCAAAATTAAATTCCCCACTTTCTTTAATGGGCCATCCTCCATAACCTAACCCATCAAAACCTATTTTCACCAACTCTTTTGTGCAATATTCTCTTAAATCTAAGTACTCTCCTCCCTGAACAACACCTAATAAATAAGGCCTGTCTTCTTTTTTAATTTTCTTTTCTCCGCAAATTTTCAAAAATTCATCTTTAGACTTTTTAGCCCAAAGAATAGTTCTTTCTACCGTTTCTTTTGCTTTCTCATAAGCACATCCTGGCTCAGTAAAATCATCTAAAACTACTACCATATCGGGCTTTAAAACCATTTGAAACTGGATTGATTTTTCTGGAGTTAAGACAATTTTCTCACCCCCTTGAGGTCTAAATGTGACGCCATCATTAGTAATAATTCCTTTACTGCCACCTTTTTTAGCCAAACTCATTACCTGAAAACCACCGGAATCAGATATAACCCCACCCTCCCATGACATAAATTGTCTTATACCACTGTGCTCTTCAACAACTTTTTTCCCCAAATCTTTGTACAAATGATAGGTATTTACTAAAATTCCAAGTGTTTTAGCATTCTTAATATCAACAGAATCCAATGTTCTTATAACAGCCCTTGTGGCATCTGGAAAAAACACCGGGAGAGGCACATCACCAAATTTCGTTTTAAATTTCTTTATTGTTCTTTTCGGAGTCACAAAAGAATGATACACATTGACAAGTATTAAGCAAGTTGATCAGGTTTTTCTATCTTTTCGTTGTGCAGATTTTCCATAAATGAAACTATTTCTTCTTGTCTGCTATCTGTAGGAATATTTTTCAAATATACACTCCAATTTTTAATGTGGCCTTCAAGCTTTACCAACAGTTTAGCAAGAGCATCCCTTCTATTTGAAATTGCTTCTCTACTCTCTTCACTTCTAGAAAAAATACCTGTCAGCATATGCTTAGCTACAACAGCAGTGCTAGTTTTGTTAACATTCTGACCACCGGGACCAGAAGACCTTGATTGTGTGTATTCTATCTCTTTGTCTAAATCATTAAAGCAAGGGTAATTATTTCTCAGTGAATCACAAACCCAATCAGAGTATTTTGTGGTCGTTCCCTCGTTAAATTTATCAAAGGAAAAGTGTTGAAGTTCTCTTTTGAGACTATTTTCTGCCTCAACTATTCTGTTCTTTTCTGCATTTTCCCTCTGAATTTCACTTATCCTCTTTGCGGTTTTAGGCCCCTTATGAGTTGCCCTACCACCACTCTTCCCCACATCCATTAACTCATCTTCAATTTCCCAAAGTCGATCTTCTTGCTCTTCTGTTAACGAATTAATATTAGATGGGCTCATATGTTAATTATATACAATTGTCGCCATGTATTTTAATAGGGGTGTTATACTTTACACATGAGTGCCGAAGAAATAAAATCCATTGTAGAAGGTAAAAATAGCATAGGAGAAGTTTTTACAAATGTAGAAAGTATTAGAGCGCCTGAAGAGAAAGGTGAGATTTTGGAGAAAAATATTCAACGAACATTAGAAAATTACGAGAGAGCTGGTGTAAAAAAATGGGAATTATCAATGGGATGCGGGAAAGTACTTTTTTCCAATTTATTACCTTTGCACTTTGAGTTCGACACTCTTAAAGATAAAAAGGTAAAGAGTCAAGAAGATGAGGAAAAGATAAAAAGTATACAAAACAAGATAGGAACCGTAACCTACGCTGTGGAAAAGTATTATAAGAAAAAAATTGGTAACGATTGGGAACAAGTTTTTAGTGGATTTGCAGCTGAAGTGGCTTGCGCCATGGCTCTAAAACAAGGCGGATTTGAGGTATTTATACCGGACAAAGATGATGACACTAAAGGAAAGATAGATCTACTTGTCTTTGATAAAGAAAATACATTATTTTCTATACAAGTTAAGAGTTCCTCTCTATTAAAAAATATTGTGATAGAAGATTTATCACGAACAAGTGTTGATAATGTGATGGGAAAAGTAGAGAGAGTGTGGGACGATAGGCTTGAAAGTGGTGATTCGGCCATTATTGATTCATCTGCGACCAAGCTCAAGGAATTCGTAAACACATCCTATGAATCTTGCCAAATACTGTTAGAATACCTATCCCCAGTTGTAAATAAGAAAAATGTTATTAATGTAATTCCAATATATGTAGCTATACCTGGCGGTGGAAGTGAAAGAGCAATGTATAACTACAGAACTGGTTATGTAAGAAGAGAAGGTCAATCATCAACAAGTCTTCTTTCTGATAAACTTTGTGATAAACTATTCTCAATTTTAGATAACCATGAAGGAGGAAATGATGTTTAAAGGAGCGGTACCAATAGATAAACTGCCATTGTCCTGTGAAGATGTGCAAAAAATCAATGCACAAATTGCAAGGGGTGAACATCCCGGTGGTTTACTAGAAGCTAGAGCCATAGCCCACACAGTTATGTGTGAACCTTGTAGGAACCATTTCAACGATGAGGTTTCAAAAGCAGAAAAGGAGAAAGTAGAGGCCAAGAAGTAAGATAAAAGACGCAGATTCTAAAAGGGATATGCGTCTTTTTATTTATTACCACTGTTTCCGTATAAGTTGTTTTTTTTATCTTCTAAATCATTTATTATATAACTAATGCCCATAACAATTAAAAAAATTATTTTACCTTTTACAGTTTTTCTTCTCATTTTTTCTGTGTTTTTTGAACATAAAGTTATGGCGGGTACAACACCCCCAACAACTTCCGCCCAAGTTGACCCAGAGAATCCAAATGGTAAAAACGGCTGGTACACTAAACCCGTAAAAATAACCTTAACTGGAACTGATCTTGAAAGTGGTGTTAAAGAAATCAACTATAGAATAGATACTGGTAATTGGGTAAAAAGAGATTTCTCTAACTCCTTAAATTTAGCACCAAACCCATCCTTCGAAGACAGCGGTGGTTTAGATTTCTTAGACACTCAAGACTGGAGAATAAGTAATTCAGCTCCTGGAGCAACCTATACCAGAGATAACATAATCTACAAAGATGAATTTCCAACAACATCTATAAGAATAGACTCCACAGACGACTCTTGGCATTCTATAAACCACTATGATATTTTTGCTGCTGCGGGTTCTTTCAATAACATGAGTGCTTATGCGTGGATTAGAACATCCAGTGCCAGTAGCGGTGCTTACTTTAACATATACTCCATTTCAAGAGACGGTCTTGGACAAATAACAACAAATTTGGTGAAGACGAGCCCTGTTGTTTCGGGTACTACCGATTGGACAAAAATATCAATTAACTTCACACCAACTGCAGACAATGTAATAGGTGTTTATATGGAGGTTGGTATAGAAGGGACAGGTACAATGTGGGTAGATGCTGTTAATATAAGCAAATCAGATGTACCAACAGTTCTATTTTATGTTAGTTCAGATGGTCATCATACAGTTGAGTATTATTCAGTAGATAAGGCCGGAAATATAGAACTTCCAAAATTTATTTTTCTTAAAATTGACCAAACACCTCCTGGAAGATGGAGAGACTCAGGGTCCGTGAGATCTTTGATAGGAAATGATCACCAAATATATACGTGGATTTACGTCGAAGATGATACATCTGGTATTTCTACACTTACTGATAAATTCCAATATTTTGTACCTGGAAGGAGTACCAATTTTGGACGGTTTCCAAACATTATTAACTGTAAAGGAACTTGGCAAGAGAATGGGTGGGCAATTCTTGTTAGTCCTCCATTTTTACCTGGTGTGAAAAGGGCTTATCTAGTTACACCAATGGTAGACTTTTGTGATAGCGAGTGGCATAAAGCATGCCACTATGTTAGGTTTTACTCTGAGGATATGGCTGGTAACCACGCTATTAAAGATTTATGTATAAATGGTCCTTGGATCAAAATAAGAGGAAACGGTATTGTCAGAGCTAATCAAAATATAGAGATGGTAGCTGAATCTGTGGAACATAGTACCGATGGCTTAGTTGAAATAGGGGGAGATTTAATAAGTTTCTTCACGTCTTCCAAGAACACATACTTGAGACAAATTGATCCTCCAACAGAATTTGATTATCAAAAGTTTTTTGAAAATGTAAAAGGACCAAAAACCCAAATATCTACAACTGGAAACTTAGTAAACTCGTCAGGAATATATTTTATAGAAGGAGATTATGAAATAACTAATTCAAAAATACCTGGCGGGTACTCTTCTGCAACATTTGATCAAATAGTTTTTGTTAATGGGAATCTAAGAATATCAACTGATGTTGGGGTGGGAGATGCATCAACAGCTCTTTTTATAGTAAGCGGTGATGTAGAAATAGACGAAAAGGTTGAAAATGTGAAAATAGGAATTATATCTGATGGTGATATAAAAACAGCTTATAACCTAGAAGAAGGGAAAACGTGCAAAACACTTAATTTAAAGGGGATATTTATTGCCAATAGAATAAGATTTTCAAGAACGTTGCAGGGAAATAATAATGAAAAAAGCCCTGCTGAAAACGTTTTATACGAGCCCAAATATGTTTTGAAAATGTCCAATTTTATAAAATCTAACTCTGTAAAATGGATATATTCTGATTAATTTATAGTTTTTTCTTAACCTTGAAGCTACCTGTTTGGATATCTTCCACTACATACCCAAGATCATTAATTTGTTTTCTTATCATATCTGCCTTATCCCAAATACCATTTTTTCTATACTCATTCCTCATTTTTGCTAAATTTAAAATATTCTCAGGAATTTCCACCCCTATATGTTCTTGTAATCTTAACCCCAAAACCTCATCCATTTTTAATATAGTATTTAATTTTGAAGATTCTGGTGTAGTGCTTTTTATAAGCTCCCAAAACACTGCTAATGCCTCGGGCATATTTAAATCTTCATCCAATTTTTCCATAAACTTCTTAATGTATTTATCAGACACCTCTGCTCTTTCATCGTATTCGTAACCAGAAACTATGTCGTAAATTCTATTGAGTGCGTTTTGAGCATTTTGCATAGCTTCCCATGTAAAATTTAAAGATCCTTTGTAATGAGATGTCATAAATAAGTATCTTAAATCCAAAGGAGAAAATCCTTTGTTTTTTATATCTGAAAGAGTATAAAAATTGTTCAAACTCTTGCTCATCTTCCCACCATCAACAGTTAAAAACGCGCCATGGACCCAATAATTAACAAATGTTTTGCCTGTAGCACATTCACTTTGGGCAATTTCATTTTGGTGGTGAATCATTTTTAGATCTTCTCCACCAACATGTATATCTATGGTCTCCCCAAGCTCGGTTAATATCATGGAAGAACACTCTAAATGCCACCCAGGAAAACCAACTCCCCAAGGTGATTGCCACTCTTGTTGTCTTTTTTTGCCCTCGGGAGAGAACTTCCAAAGTGCAAAATCCGTTGGGTTTTTCTTTTCAGGGTTAGGGTCTACACGAGCCCCTTCTTTTACATTTTCTACGGTAAGACCAGATAAATTTCCGTACTTTTCAAATTTTGACGTATCAAAATAAACCCCATCAGTTGTTTCGTATGTAAAACCCTTATCTTCTAACGTAGCTATTAGATCTATCTGATTATCAATATATTCAGAAGCTTTTGTAAATTTTCTTGGTTCAGTCAAATTTAATTCTTTGTACTCTTCTAAAAACACTTTTGAATACATATCAACAATGTCTCTTGCAGACCTACCTTCTTCAGCAGACTGTTTCTCTATTTTATCTTCCCCACCCTCGGGATCAGTACTGGTCTCAAATAAATGCCCAACGTCAGTCATGTTCATTATGAAATCTACTTTGTAACCACTCATCTTAAGAAATCTAATCAAAAAATCGGCCAATGAGAATGTTCTCCAATTACCTATTTGCTGATCTTTGTACACCGTAGGACCGCAACAATATATCTTCACACTACCTGGTTCTATAGGCACTATTTCTTCTATATTCTTTGTCAGAGAGTTATATATCTTCATATAGACTAAGATTCTACCATATTAAATGCTAGAACGCCCCTCAAGAGCCCTACTTAGAGTTATGTCGTCAGCGTATTCAATATCACCGCCAACAGGAAGCCCCCTAGCTATTCTTGTTATTTTAATCTTATTTTCATCTACAAACTTCTCTTTTATAAGTTTTGATATGTACATAGCTGTGGATTCCCCCTCCATACTTGTATTTGTAGCCAATATAATTTCTATAACTTGATCGTCCTCAATAATGTTTTCTAAAGAGGGATCATTTAAAAGATTGGATATTCTATCTAAAAGTTCTTTAACAAATATTTCGTCGGGCCCAATGTTATTAAGTGGGTCAATTATGCCATGAAGAACGTGATACACGCCTTTAAAATTAGTTTTTTCTAAAGCAAAAGCGTCCAAAGGACTGGCCACTACCGCTATAACATTTTGATCTCTTAGGGGATCGCTACATACAGAGCACGTGTCATACTCTGTTACATTTTTGCATATAGAACAAAATTTAGTCTCTTTTTTTAAATCAGTTAGGGAATTAGAGAATTTTTCAAGTTCTTCCTGGGGAAAATTTAATAGTGAAAAAGTCAATCTCTGGGCCGTTTTGGGACCTATGCCAGGGAGTCTTTCAAAGTAGTCTATTAAATTTGATATTGGTTTTGGTAATTTCACTATAGTATTTTAGCACGAATAAAGAGTATATTAGTTTAATAACAAATTGTTACAGTTAATATGTAGCCACACACTACCCTTTATGAATCAAAAATGGTATTGTATTTTCAGATTATTTATATTGTGAAAGGGTTGTAAAAATATGGAATCACCTCCATGGTCTCACGAATCTCCTGAAATACTACCTAATATTGAGAAACAAGAACCGCCAGAAATTGATTGGGATAAGATTAATACAGCGATAAGAGAGATGTTCGCTGATGACGACGAAGAAGTTCAAAGAAAATCCCTTGAAAACGCCTCTTGGTTAAAGGAATATATGGAAAGACAATCAGAAATTATAACAGCTATAAAAGAAGAAATAGCAAAAAAGGAGACAGAAAGATTAAAGCAACAGGAAGAGGAAAGAAAAAAATTAGAGCAACAAGAAGAAGAGCGGAAAAGAGCCCGTAGGATATTAGAAGAATGGTATGAGAAGACGGAACGTGAAAACAACCCCGTGCTAATATACTTTAAAAGAATGACAAAGATAATTGAGTCAGAACAGAATATAGCAGAGAAAAGACAAGATTAAATAATGAACTGGAATTATGATTCACAAAATCTCAAAAATTTATACTAATAAATTTTTACTAGAATTAAGAACTAGCTGATACAGTCTTCTTATGAAAATATTCAGTGATTTTAGCGATACTATTGCAAAACCCAGACACGGGGATAAATTCCCACCCTTTGAAATTGAGTTAGGAAAACTGATAGAAAAAGATTTGGATCCTGATTTAATAGAAAATTTTAATTTAAAATACTCTCAAGGATATGAAGAATTTGTAAAAATAAGAAGAAATGATTCAATCCCATATGAAAAAAGAGCTCTTACATGGTTAGAACCATTTACCAACTTGTTAAATATTAATCATATAAAAAGACTTATTCTAGAGTTCGATCTAAACAAAAATTTTATAGATTTCACTAAGAATCTAACTAAAATCTTAGCCGCAGATAAAATTGAAATCACAATAGTATCAGGCACTCTTACACAAATAATTCAGGAGTTTTTATCACAGGAAAATGTTAAAAAAGAATTAAATTTCATAGATTTTAATATCTTGGCCACGGATTTAGATATAAACTCAGACGGTTATTTCACTGGAAAAATAAAAGACACTAATGAGCTAGTATACAAGGGAAATTTTTCAAATGATTGTTTAATTATTGGTGACAATGCTATGGAAAATTACGGATTGGGCGGAAGGCTTGTTAATGTTCAAAGTTACCAACCGGAGGAGGCAATAAAGATAACAAAAAATTTAATTTGTTAGAAATCCTTATATATGAAAATTAGCCTACAATAGGCAATCCCCCGTCAAAAGCATCAAGAATTGATTTTCCATCTGTTTTTGAAGGTAAAACAACATTTAGATCTGTTAAATTATCATCATCTTTTAAACCTACAGGTTTATTATTTTTATTAACAATACATTTCAACCCCAACTTCGTGCCAAATGTTTTTTCACATAAACCTTCTATTAACTTTTTTGTTCTTGCACTTTCTAGTCTTTCCTTATGAAATGGATAAAAAACCTCAACTATTATGTCGCTACCCTTTACCGCCACGGGGGTGCACAATGTCAAAATTGTAGTTAGGGAATGATTTAAATCCTTACTATCTTTCACAAATTTGTCCCAATCTTCTTTTACATTTTCAAAGGGTATGGCCGGTTCTTCTTCAGAATCATCCGAAATTTCCTCCGTACTTTTCACATCTTCTTCAACTTTCTCCGTTTTCATCTTTTTATCGGGACCGGTATCCTCCTTTTTACTTTTTTTTACATTAGTATCAGCAGCTTTTTTAGATTTTCCAATATTAGGATCTTTAGGAAGTAGTAAATCATCACTGTTTTCGCTACCATTAGAGCCGGAGCATATCTCAGTCACGGCTAGCTCCACCGGAAGCTGAGGGATAAACGAACTCCTGATATTTTTATGTGCTTCCATGAATATGGATATGGTCTTTACTAACCATTTTATTTCAACCTTCTCAGATTGTTCCTTTATTTCATCTAATAATTCTTCAGTCGTATCTATCCCAGAATCTTTTACACCCGATTTAATAAACAACATTGATCTTAGGTATTTTAAAAGCTCCCCTACCCAAACGTAGAGGTCTATTCCCTCCTCATAAACTTCTGAAACAGTTTCTAAGGCACTAGATGCGTCCGACATCAAAAGGTAACCAACGCACTCTACATATTTCTTTTTTGAGCTTAGATTAAGAAGTGCATTTACGTTTATATCCCCATCATGAACTTGCTCAAGGAGCACACATGCCCCCCTGTAATCGCCCATAGAAGCTTCGGCTATTTTAGACAGATCTTCATCCGTTATATCAATGTTTTCTTCTTTTGAAATATCTTTTAAAACGGAGACTATCTGCTTAATAGTAGGTCTTTTTAACTTAAATATCTGACATCTAGACTTTATAGTTGCGGGAACTTTATGTTCTTCTGTTGTGCACAAAATGAAAGTTGTTTTCTTTGGCGGCTCTTCAAGAGTTTTTAAGAGTGCGTTAAAGGCCTCTGTTGTAAGCATGTGAACCTCATCTATTATGTAAACTTTATTTGACCCCATTGTGGGAGCTAACCGTATTTTATCTTTTAAATCTCTGATGTCGTCTATACCTCTATTACTGGCAGCATCTATTTCTATTAAATCAATAAAAGAACCGTTTCTTATGGAAACACAGTTAGAACACTTATCGCACGGGTCCCCATTCTTTTTTAAATCTGTACAATTTAGAGATTTTGCTAGAACTCTTGCTAAAGTTGTTTTACCTGTTCCCCTAGGACCAACCATTAAATAAGCATGGGCTGTTTTTCCTGATTTTATTTGATTCGCAATAACATCGGCAACGTCATTAGTGCGACTTATATCACTGAACTTTTGTGGGCGATATTTTGTGTAATACATAGGGAACTGCCTCTAATATATTAGTATAGTTGTTGCCCATTTCTAAACCACCAACTTTTATTGGAGAATTTATAAAATTGCATATTAGAGATAAAAATAACATTAAAATTATTCTAACTTTTTGAAAAGTGAGTTAATTGACGAATATGGCACTATGATAAAATTTAAACAATGGATACGGCAGAAAAAATAAATAGTTTAACTCCAGAGGAAACTAATAAAAATCTGAATGCTGATGAGAAGCAAAGAAGTGAAACTAGCAGACCAAGCAACTTTTTGTGCACGGAAAGTATAAAAAATGCGGTAGAAAAAATAAACAGTTTAACCTCAGAAAAAATTAATAAAGACCTGAAGAACGCTTTTTACTCTGCCGAAAAGTTAAATATACTCATCACAAGTGAAGGTTTAAACCTAATTGACCAGGACGAAATAAGGAAAAATGTGATTGACATCTTTAATGATGAATTGGAAAGATGTGAAAATCAGGAAGAGGTCGAAAGAGAGAGATTAATTAAATACCCTAACTCATCTACCTTTTTCTTAGAGAAACTACAAAATAAAAAAGAGGTATGTCAAAAATATATTGAGAAATGTGATGATGATCCAGAGTTCCCCCTTAAATGGTATGAGGAACTTAAAGAAAAAACTCTAGATGAGAGGATTGATTATTACCGTTACCTATACCAACTATCTGAAAATTTTACTAATATTTATGGGCCCGATATTTCTGAACAAGATATACGAGAGTTAATAGGTAGGATTCTAATATATCCCTCATACACTTTTAATATATTCGCAAAGGAATAAGCACACAATCATAACGAAATGGATCAACACATAAGGTTAGAGGGCTATAATGTAAAACGAAAAAATATTGAAAATTTTGATAAGAAAACCCCCGTTATAGTAAAAATGGATTTTTACCCAGATCTTGAGGTAGAAAACGATAATCTGACCTTAGTTACAAACAAAAGAAATAAAGAGGTGATAGTTCATGAATCAATACATAATTTAGCAAAAGAAAAAAGAGAAATTCTTAACATTGAAGGCAAAGCCGTATATTCCATAACACAAGGATTTGTACATACTTATTTTGACGAATTAGGAAAGAAAATTGTCCCCTTTAATAATCCTGAATTGGACTCTGCTCTACCAGATAATATGAGATTCTTAGATGAAGCGACCGTCATGTTGTTAGAACAAGTCCTAATATCAGGTGAAAAACCTGAAGAAGCATTAGATAAAATTTCAAAAAGATTTGAAGAACCCTTTTCCGTATATGATTATAAAAACGCCAAACATTTCAGAGAAATGGTAGAAGTTGCAAAAATCATTGGGGTCGAAAAAATTGCCAAAGCCCACATAAACAGCGATGTGGATCAACTTCTCAACACTATTAGAGATGCTAAAGGTGAAAGTTATTTGAAAAGTTTTTTGGAAAAAATCAAAGCTGGTGGGATTGAATATTATTTCGATTAATTTTCATACATTAAAAGATCAAGAATATTTATTTTTTTCACATCTTCAAATTCGTTATCGCTAAAGTTTTGGAGAACCCACTCATCAACGGGAATATTTCTATTTTCGGGCTTCCCAACACCAACTCTAATACGAGCAAAATCTTTTGTTCCCAACTTTTCAATTATATCCTCTACCCCATGATGACCAGCTGCATTTTTACCCACTTGGTTTTTAACGCTACCAAAAGGAATATCTACATCATCATGTATGATAATAATATCTTTGGGATTTATTTTATAAAAATTTGCCAACTTTGAAACGGCTCTTCCAGAATTATTCATAAAAGTCCGGGGCTTGACCAATAAATAATCTTCATACTCCGAAATTTCTGACTCAAATTTTTCGCTTTCCTTCCATTCTAAATTCTTATCCTCAACAAACTTATCTAAGATTATAAAACCAGTATTGTGCCTACACTTAACATACTTTTCCCCTGGGTTTCCGAGTCCAACTATCATTTTCATTTTGTCTTTTTTTTAATAACCTTTCCATCTAATCCTAAGGACTTTCTTTTATCTATTTTTACATTTCCATCATCTCCTGGGTGGTGCACCCCAAGTAAATGTAAAACCCCATGTCCAACGAGCTCTGATATTTCTTCTTCCAGATCATTTCCATAATTCTTTGCCTGCCTTTTAGCTTGATCTTTGTTTACTATAATATCGCCTAAGTACAAAGAACCGTCTTCTTGATTTTCTTTTATATCAAAGGATAAAACATCTGTGGTGTAATCTCTGTTTAAATATTCTTTATTAAGCTTTTTAATATCTCTATCGTTAGTTATAAAAACAGAGATAAAAGCTTTTTTTCCAAGGATTTCTTTTAGATTCATGTTACTTACCGCCTCTAAAAGGAGGATTACTATTTTCTAATTCAAAAGGGAAAAGCTTCGCAAATTCCATATAAATCTCAAGCTCTGCTTTTTCCCTTTCTAACAATTCGGTTCTTCCCAATTTTTCATAAAGTTCTATGTTTTCTTTTCTATTTTTAATTTCTTTTCTCAAAACCTTAAATGCATCCTCGTCTGTTATTTCTTTATGCTGGGACTTAAACTCTATTTCTCTATTTTTTACTTGATTTAGATAAAATCTCAACACGTCCACCCTTAAGGCATCCTTATTCTTCATGTATTCAAACAGTTTGGATCTTAAATCATCTACTATCAATATTTATTCCTTTCAAAATACATTTTTCTTTTCAATTCTTTGTTCTTTTTTCTTTTTACCTCACTTGGTTTAACATAGTGTTCCCTATCCTTAACTTCTTGAATTATTCCAGACTTAAGAACTTCTTTATTAAACCTTCTTAAAGCTTGATCCAAACTTTCTCCATGTCTAACTTTAATTTTTGTCATATCTTTTCAGCAAAATACAAACCTATTTTTATCACTATAGTTATGTATCTGATTACAAATACAAACTTAGTTGCCTAAAACGCACCTCCAAACTAGCACTTTTAATTATTTACACAGCATATAACATCACTGTGGTCTTACTACGTATTCAATCATATTTTGTCGTTCATTTTCTATCAAAGTAAAATGTCAATTGACAAGATAATTGCTTACTAAAACCACAAAAATGACACTTAATGTTTTTCAATATGCAATTATATTTTAGTATATACACATTACAAACGTTAATGCAAAACTTATATCACAAAGAGAACCCCCGAACAATGGAAAAACACTAGGTGACTATTTTATCTAAATTACAACAATCTTTTACCAAACTTTAATATCTCTAAAAGTTATTAGAGATATTAGAGCCAATAGGACAATCATTCCCAAGTTGTGCACTTTTGCTTCTAATTTTGGGTTAACCTTCTTTTTGGTGATGCCTTCGTAAATCCTAAACATTGTTCTACCGCCATCTAGGGCTGGTATTGGCAGAAGATTGGTAAACGCAAATCCTAAAGATATTATGGCCACAGTGTCCAAAAGTACCAAAATCTTCCTCCCATCAATATCTTCCACTATAGAACCCAATATATTAAAAAGTCCTACGGGACCAGTCATACTACTAGCAACGGGCTCTATGTCTTTGGTCTCTACAGATATTCCTATCACTTTACCAATAGTTGATATTGAGTATGAAAGCATATTGTACACATGCATGGGACCGGCAAATATCTTTTGGACAACTGTATCATAAGAAATGGACTTAGCTTCTCCTAAATAAACTCCTATTATGGCACTATTTTCATCACTTCCCTCAACTTTATTTTGTTCTGGGATTAAGTTATATACTTTATTTTCTACGGAAGATTGAGCATTGGCATCTACAGTGACCACCTCAACACTCTCCCCCGCTTTACCAACTAAAGCTTTTCTTAAATCATAAACATCTTTTATACCTACACCGTCAACTGTTAAGACCACTTCCCCGGGCTTTATACCCGCTTTATATGCTGGGGAATCTTGTTCAATGTCAAATATCATTGTCTCGTAGACTCTTTCATTACCTAACTTAAATTTATAATCAAAAAACATAGGGATATAAAAACTTTTAAAACCAGTGAAAAAGAATAATATATAGTAAAGAACAAACCCCAAAATCAGATTCATAAAAACACCTGCTAATAATACTTGAGATTTCTGCCAAGGTGTTTTGTTTGCAAAGCTCCCTGCATCGTTCTTATCCGCTTCTTCCTCTTGATCTTCCCCCGCTATTCTCACAAATCCTCCAAATGGCACAAGATTTATTGAGTATAAAGTTTCACCAAATTTTTTTCCAAACAATTTCGGGGGGTATCCTATTCCAAACTCTTCTACTCTAATACCATTTTTTCGAGCTGCCCAATAATGCCCTAATTCATGCACAACAACAAGAAAAGATATTATTAATAAAACAATGACTATAGTGATAAAGTTCATAAAAATTTAGACCGTCATTAACTCTTTCTTTTTATCTTCCCCAAGCTGATCTGCGTCTTCAATAAAACTTTTAACAATGTTTTCAACTTCTTCCTTTTGCTTAAACTTCTCATCCTCAGTTATTACCTTATCGGAGAAATCTTTATCAATATCTTTCATAGCATCCTGCCTAATACTTCTTATAGCATTTTTACAATTCTCAACTTTTTCGGAAACACTTTTTGTAAATTCTACTCTTCTCTCCTCTGTTAGAGCGGGTACATTTACCCTAATTCTATCCGCTTCTTTTATAACTCCTAAGCTCAGACCGCAGTTTCGTATTCCATTGATCACAGCATCTACAACACCTGCGTCCCAAACAACAATGGCTAAATTATTTGGATCCATAACAGTTATAGATCCAAGCTCTTTAACGGTCATAAGAGTTCCTGGATAAGCTTCAACCGAAATATCAGACACTAAAGCTGGGGATATACGTCCTGCTCTGATTTGAGATAGATCTGATACCAAAAACTCTATTGACTTTGATAATTTACTTTTCAGTTCTGAATTATTCATAAGGGAATAATATCAAAACAGCTCTTATTCTCCAACGACAAACTTGGTGAACTTTACTATTTCAATTTTTTCACCAACTTTAGCAGTAGTTTCATTTACCAAATCTAATATTTTCTTAGAGGGATCTCTTATGTACTCAGATTGCAAAAGTTCTTCAACATCAGAATACTCTTCAACACACACTTGCATTGCTACCTCTTTACATAGATTTTTAAAATCATCTGTTTTAGCTACAAAATCTGTTTCACACCCTAGCATCACAAGACTTCCAACCTTACCATTTCCATGGATATATGAATAAACTAGACCATCTTGAGCAACTCTGTCTGATTTTTTTGCAGCTTTTGCAGCAGATTTCTTCAAAAGTTCTTCTTTTGCTTTCTCATAATCATCTCCAACTTCCTCTAACATTTCCTTAACTTCTAAAACCCCTGCCCCCGTTTCCTCTCTTAATTTTTTAATTATTTCAATATCTACAGCCATTTTATTTATCCTCCTCTTCCTCCGAAGCACTCTCCGGTAAATTATCAACTTCTTCTGTTTCTTTCTCTTCTATTTCTTCTTGTTCTTCCTTTTTCTTTTTTTCTGCTTTTCCAAATTCTTTATAACCCTCTTCTATGGCATCAGCTACTGCTCTGACAATCAAAGCAACAGATTTAATAGCATCATCATTTCCAGGAATTGGAAAGTCCACAGTAGTAGGATTAGCGTTAGTATCGACAACAGAAACGACTTTAACGCCAGATCTTCTAGCTTCCCTTATAGCTGTACTTTCTCTCTTAGGATCTATAACAAATAGTACATCTGGTGATTTTTTTAGTGAAGTGATACCACCGTAAGTAGCTTGAAGTTTTTCTATCTCTCTATCAATTAAAAGTCTTTCCTTTTTAGTATAAATCGAGAACTTTCCTTCTTCCTTACCTTTCAAGTAATCCAACAGTTTATTTATATTCTTTTTTATGGTTTCAAAATTAGTTATTGTTCCTCCAACCCATCTCTCGTTGACATATAAAGCACCACTTCTCACAGCTTCTGTTTGTATTACTTCTTTAAATTGTTTTTTAGTTCCTAGAAGAACTATGATTTTACCTTTGGAAGCTTGTTCATACAAAAATTCACAAGCTTTACCAAGTAATTCTTCTGTTTTCTCAAGATCTATTATATGGACATTTTTATTAACCATGTAGATATAAGGTTCCATTTTAGGATGCCATCTTTTTGCCTGATGACCAAAATGAACCCCAGCATCGATCATTTCCTGTATTTTAGGTAATTTGTATTTTGCCATTTTATTTTTTTTCTACTTCGGGGGGAATACATAAAGAGTAAAAGCTTTAGATTTCCCCTCTTTTAGTTTTGAAATTATATACTTTCCAATTTCTCACCCATGCCCTGTTTCTCACAGGGAGAGAGTTACGGGACACAGACAAGTTAACACGAGATTAATTTTTTTGCAATAGAACATATTAAAAAATACATGCTAAAATACCACTTATGAGAGGCGGTAAAATGAGAAAGGAGACCGAATGAGGATTAACCAAATGTTTATTTCTAATACCATAACTGGGAGTAAGATTTAGATTGGAGGTGATCCTATTCTCTAGCGGTATGTGTTTACCCCACAACCGTTTTATTTTTCGTTTAAAAAGGAGAGACAACAAAAATACTGCTATATAATAAACCGCCTCTATCTCTCTTCTTCCCACCAAGAATCGGGATAGTAATCCCCGATGTTTAACGCATTTAAGCACCTGCAGTCCTTATATTTCATAAAAGTGTTATTCCCCACACCTTTCTCTATACCGCTGTAAATACAATTCTTATTTAGAAACTCTAGTGTATCCTCTTCTATATGTCCAACTAAAGAAGTATCAACAATTAATACATTATTGTAACCGTCGCAAAAACGCCCATATAAATGTTCAAAAAATATATATTTACCACCATTCTCCCAATATGTTGCGTCATAAGTTTTATCTAACTGTAAGGTGTCAAAATCTATAGCGTCATCTTCGGTAGGTAGTATAGAGACAACAAATCCTCTTAATTTTGGATAATTATGTAAAAATACTTTTGGGAATATAATCCATTTACCATGTAGAAGAACAAATTTTTTAGAACTATCTGAATTTTCCAAAACACTTTCTATACTAAGTAGTAAATCCCTATCTCCTTTCATCAGATGCATAAATTCAGTGCCAGAAAATAATATTGTAGCTATAAAACACAAGGTAAACAAAACAGGAAAAAGATTATATCTAAATCTATAAAGATACGGCGATATAAGTAGATGTAAAAGTATTATTATAAACCCAGAATATCTAATCCTTACGTACCCTCTAGTAAGATATCCCACTAAAATATTTAACAGGAATAATACAACTATAGATTTATTAACCCTATTTGAAAAAATACTGCCTTTTTTAAATCCATCATAAACTAATACAACAAGTAATATAATAAATATATCTTTAAATCTTTTTGCAAAAATAAACGGAAACAAAGCACTAATAAAAAAATCCGACAACCCGTTATGTGTATCAGATGACCAAGACATTCTATACTTGTTATTAGCAATTTGATCAAATCCAAAAAAACATAAATAACAGAGGAACAAAAATAATATTATGAATAAATATGACAAAAGTGATCGGTAGTATGATTGATTTTCAAGCCTGTTTTTATAAGACAATGAAATTTCATAAAACCAAATAGTCATTAAACTAATAAAAGGCCTTAAACCAAAAAACATTGTAATAACAGTTAAAAATAGTAGTAAATTTAGCAACCATTTTTTCTCTAAATCTTTATAAACAATATAGACAACCAAACTCATAAAAAGTATAGGCATTGTTATAGTATCTTGTTTTATATAAGAGGTAGTAGTAAAAAACGCATATCCTGCCAAAAGCAAGTACATTCCTAAATTTAATTTATATTTCTTCCAGATACCAAATATATTTCCAAAAAACACAGCTAATATAGTCAAAATCATAGATATAACTACCATAATATTTCTTGTGATTGACGGATCAAAATTTTTAAATAATCTTAAAAATAGGTAAAAACCTAGGGAATGGGGCTCTGAACTCACTGACCTTATAAACACGTTCAACGGTTGCTTACTTATATTGACAACAATAATTTCATCAAAATCTAAAAATGGATAAATTTTGCAATAAAGAATCTTAAGTAGGGTAATTACAACTAGTATCAATGCTGGAACAATGTATGGGACAGACTTCTTTAAAAAATCTTCTATTTTTTTAAACATGATCTTCTATTTTTGCAGGCAAACTTAAAACTATACTAAGGAAGTAAGGGTTTCTCGTTTCTTCTCATTCTTAGGAAGTGGGTTTGACCAGCTACTCCACTCACATTCTGGGTATCTACTACAACCATAGAAAGTTTTTCTTTTCGCTTTCTTAACAACCACATCCCCATCGCCACATTGTGGGCATTTCATGCCTATTTTTTCTAAATAATTTTTAGTTGTTTTACATTTTGGATAATTACTGCAAGCTAAAAATTTACCAAATCTTCCCTGCCTTAGAATAAAAACACCATCATCACAATTAGGACATCTACCATAATCAACTTTCTGATCTTCTTCTGGACCACCTGTTTCATTGCTTAAGGGTTTGGCATATTTACAATCAGGATATCCTGAACAACTTAAAAACTTTCCATATTTACCAAGTTTAAAAACTAATATTTTTCCACAATCAGGACATTTTTCATCACTCTCCCCAAGGTTTGTTACATCTCTTTTGCTTAAAATCTGTTCTTTTTCTAATAATTCTTTTTCAAAAGGTTCGTAGAAATTTTTAATAACAGGTACCCATTCTTTCTCTCCAACCGCTATATCATCCAAGGACTTCTCCATCTCGGCTGTGAAACCGTAATCAACAACATCAGGAAAATGCTCAACCAATAGATCATTCACAACATAAGCAACATCTTTTGGAACAAAGTATTTTCCATCTTTTTCAACATATCCCCTAGCTTGAATTGTAGTTATTGTGGGAGCGTACGTTGATGGTCGCCCTACTCCCAACTCCTCCATTTTTTTAATTAAAGTTGCATCGCTATATCTAGCAGGAGGTTGGGTAAAGTGCTGCTCAGATGTAATTGACTTTAAATCTACACTTTCCCCCTCCGAAACATTTGGTATTATAGATCCTTCAACACTACCATCTTCATCTGATTCAGAATTTTGCCCTATACCCAAAAACTTACCTACTTCTAACCACCCACTAAATTTTATTTGGGATCCTGTGGCTCTAAACAAATATTTCTTTTGAGATAAAACATTAACAGATGTTTGATCGTATACCGCTGGGGTCATTTGACACTCAATAGATCTTTTCCAAATTATTGAATAGACTTTTAACTCATCTTCTTTTAATTTTTTACCACTTTTCCCCGGTATAAAAAGAATATTAGTAGGTCTTATCGCTTCATGAGCTTCCTGTGCATTCTTTGACTTTGTTTTATAAAAATTGGGTTTTTCAGGGATAAATGAGGGTCCAAAATTACTTTTTATAAAGTCTCGTGCATTATTTATAAAGGTCGGGGATAGATTTAAAGAATCTGTTCTATGATAAGTAATATGACCATGTTCAAATAAACTCTGAGCTGCTGACATTGTCCTTTTTGCTGTAAATCCAAAAACATTAGACATTGTTTGTTGAAGTGTTGATGTGCTTAAAGGAGCATATGGTTTACTAACTCTCTCTGTTTTTTTCACGGACTCTATAACAAAACTATCCTCTTTTAAATCCTTTTCTATTTTTTGAGCACTTTCTTTATTGGGTATTTCTATTTTCTTTTTATCTTTTTCAATTAAAGACGCCTCAAAATTACTTTTGCTTGAAACTGAATTAAAAAGACCTTTCATACTCCAATACTCTTCCGACTTGAAGGCGTCTCTTTCTCTTTCTTTCTCAACAACCAATCTAACAGCAACACTCTGAACCCTACCTGCGGAAAGACCGTACATTACTTTTTTCCATAATAGCGGGGAAAGTTTATAACCAACAAGTCTGTCTAATACTCTCCTTGCTTGCTGTGCATCAACCAAATCTGTATTTATGTCGCCAACATTTTTAAAAG